>JGI24142J45722_1000070_pt1 | contig 58641 bp, 1 predicted proteins | sample BarGraIncu00431A_FD_45722 | JGI IMG/M metagenome (IMG submission 45722) | reverse complement strand
GCTGCCGCCGGAATGGGAACATTCTCCATTAGCATCCCCGGACTGATACAAGGCCCTGTTTATTACGTGCGTGCTTATGCCATTAATACAAAAGGAATCACTTACAGCTCCGCTGTCAGCAACTTCAAAATATGCCCCACCTCATTCATTGTAATGCATGTGGAAGGACTGAATGGTGCGCCGGTAACTAAAACTGTGACTTACCACTCCATCAATACNAGNATATCGGGCGGATTATCCAAATGCTGGCTGACACAGAACCTGGGAGCCGACCAACAGGCAGCAAACGTAACGGATGCCACAGAATCCTCCGCCGGGTGGTACTTCCAGTTCAACCGTACGCAAGGGTTCCAGTATACCTCTTTACGCTATCCGGCTACAACGTGGATCACCCCCATCAACGAAGCCAGCAACTGGTTGCCGGCTAACGACCCTTGCGCCCTTTCGCTTGGTAACGGATGGCGTCTGCCCACCAGTTCCGAATGGTCAACCGTTGGTGCTGCACCTCAAAACTGGGTCAATTACACAAGTACATACAGTTCAGTTCTTAAAATACATGCGGCAGGGTACCTCAGTGTAGCTTCGGGAGGTTTGACAAGCCGGGGGTCGGAAGGTATGTACTGGTCAAGTACCCAAAATGTAACAAGCACTGTTAATGGCTACGAATTGCGTATCTATAACGGCAGCATAATTCCTGCGGAAGAAAATACCAAAACTTTCGCCACTCCAGTACGCTGCCTGCTGGATGTATCGGCTGTTTCCATTCCGACCATCAGCAACGTACTGACACCGGCTGCTACCATATCATCCAATTCAGCCGTAGCTACCTGTAATATCAGTGCCGACGGTGGAACTGCGGTTACCGAACGTGGATTTGTGTGGAATACAACCGGTACACTTCCCATCATTGGTGATAACAAAATAGTAGTTGGTAGCATAGGCATAGGCTCGTTCTCAACAACGCTCACAGGACTGACGGAAAATAAAAACTATTACATCCGGGCATATGCCATGAATGCACAGGGTATTGCATACAGTTTTTCAATTACCCAGATTAAAATATGTAACCCTGTTACGATAGTGCATGTGGCGGGTTCTGTCGGAGCTCCGGTATCAAAAACCGTCACTTATTCCGTTGTTAGGTCCAATGTTACTAATAAGCTGATGTGTTGGTTGGCGCAAAACCTTGGAGCCGACCAACAACCTGTCTCGGCAACCGATGCCTCGGAAGCTTCTGCCGGCTGGTACTTCCAGTTTAATAGTTTGCAAGGTTATAAACACGACGGAACTACCCGCACTCCAAATGTTTATGCGTGGATAACTGCTAACGGAGAAAACTCCGGTTGGACGGCTGCCAACGACCCGTGTGCCGTTATGATTGGACAGGGATGGCGTCTTCCTACCAACTCCGAATGGCAAACCGCTGCTTCTGCGCCACAGAACTGGGTTAACTACACAAGTACATTTAGTTCGGCACTTAAAATACATGTGGCAGGGTATCTCAGTGTAGCTTCCGGATCTTTGACCAGCCGAGGGTCTGATGGTATGTACTGGTCAAGTACCCAAAATGGAGCAAGCCTCGTTAATGCCTACGAATTACGTGTCAATACTGGCCTAAATCCGGTGGAAGAAAATACCAAAACTTTCGCTACTCCTGTAAGGTGTATCAGGGACGTACTGATTACACCTTGAGGTTGGTTATATCCATGTAGTTATAACTAATACAAATCGTAGGACTCCTGATCGATACCATTTGAGAAAGCAAACCAATAACACTTAGAATTACGATCTTTATTCAGTAGATGCTTTGTTCTGCCTGATCTACTTTAAGAATAAGTAGTTGAAATAATTTAATATGATTATCCGCAAAGTGTCCTATTATAAATTCTGCTTTTGAAATCAGGAGTTTAAAAAACGGCACGAATATCTAATCTCACGAAAATTTTATCTCCAAAGTCTCTTCTGTTAAATTTGAACGGCACACATTTAGATCGTATTCTAAGTATTGGTTCTTTAGTTTATTATGCATGCACAAGAAAAACGGTTGGCGCTGCTGATAGCGAGATGAACCCAGGGCAATAAAGTAGGTATCAATTCAGATTTTACTACAGCTGCCTTTGCGCTTTGACATATTTATCCAATTTAGAATACGTTGTTGAATCATCCGTGATTCATTCAGCGGATTTGTCAACTTGCTCTTTGACAACATTTGTAATTGTAATGAATTCTAAGTTGTTGATAACAATAGTTTTAATCAAGCTTACTTATCCAGGTGACCTCACTTACATTCTTTTTAGATCTTATTTAGACCTGTTTTATCGTAAAACGGATATAAAACGGATATAAAACGGTAGTGAAACGGATATAAAACGGTATTTAAAAGGACCGTTTTATATCCGTTTCACTACCGTCTTGTCTTCATTTTAAGGAAAATGCGGTCTAAAACAAATGAAAAACAGACCTGAATGATGTTATGTTTTTCATTTATGATTTGCCTTTTTAGAAGAAAAAGAAATTTAATGATTTATTTGTTAATCTACAAATGCTTAATTCTCACTGTCCTGCAATGCTAATTGTTAATTGTTAATTATTAATTACTTAAGAGTTTGTCCACTGATCACACTGATTATTAATTAAAAGATTAGCTGGTTTATATTCTTCTGGCACATTCCAACATACAGGACTAATCACCGATAGAAAATGCAACAATAATGGTTTAGTGCGTTTTGCGGATAATCATTTAATTTAATATCGTATTTTTAATTCAAAACAGTAGAATGCATACAGAAGATGCCGACTAGTCGGCATACATAGTTCTTATTGTTAATGGTATGTCGGATTTTAATCCCGATGTCAATTTGGAGGATTACATTCCCATTTCAACTAACACAACTATACATTCGTATTAAGTATAATGAGGAATCGCAAAGACTCATTGGGAGATTGTTGATGGTAAAAAGAGGTTTACACATTCTAACCCCTTTCAATGTCCAGGTAACACCCAGACAATTCCCTCGTAACATAAAAGAATGACACTGAAATGATACACTTAAATCGCTATTTAGTCGAAGCCGGAATTTGCATTAATAGTACTACATGGAGAATAATTTATATTTAAATAAGACAATAAATTGTTCAAGTTACTCATCATTTACAAATGAGTTTTGGTTGAAAATATTTAATCTCTTTTTTCTAAATCATGTAGTAAAAATTAAAAAGCACATTAAATAAATTATTATTTTCTTTAAGTAAGCAAATATAAAATAAGTTTGTTACCTTTGTTAAATGTTAAAGTATGAAAATTATTTAAAAGATATGAGTTCCAAGCTGATCATATCTAGCGTATTGGTAATTTTATAGCTTTATTTATTGATGTGTAAAAATGAAATGGTTGTTGATTGAATCGTACCGTTTTTATGCTTTTCCAAACATAAGAAGGATAAATTAATAAATTTATTAATAAAATGACAAATATAGTTGTTCCATGACAATTGTATTTAAGGCTATCGTCGTTTTTAACCGCACCCCTTTTTTGTAAGTTTTCCTCTTCTTCGGCACGTAAGATTATAAAGTGTCTCTTAAACCAATCCCCTTAACCTGGAATGTATGTTGTTGGTACAGTATTGGAAAATGAATTGCTGTAGTTTATAAATGAAGGAATGAAGTTCCCCTCTTAGTTGTAAGTAAACTGACCACAAATTGTATGATTAAAATCTTAACCTCTGAAATTTTCAGGGGATAATCTTTGTCTTTAGATATCCTTGTTTTACATAAAGAGATTTAAAGTGGACTTATAATATTAGAATAAAAATACGGTGTTGGGCAAAAGTGTGCCGCTTTATTCCTAACCCTGAATGTTTAGTAAAATGTTTTAAGCCTAAGAGAAAATATAATCTTGTTCCTTACGATTAAAATACATTTTTTCATTTGTATAAATGAGGATCCAACTTGAAAAACTAGCTGATTTTTATTTACATGTATAGTACATAACTCGTCCAGGTTGGGAATCTGGTTAAATCTTTATCGATAACAAGTAAGTTACTTACTTCCTACTATTATAGNTATTAACGGTATTTATAACTCAATTTTGAAAAGATCTCTTCATATAATCCTTTTTGTATTTTGTGTTCTGATTGCAGGGTTAAGCTCTGTAACAGGACAGAATTACTTTAGGGTTATAGAAGGAGTACCTCATCTTCCTCAGATTGATCCGGCTGTAATTACTTCTCCCCAGACCGGAATGCTTGTTTTCAGCACCACGGATTTAAAGCCGATGATCTATACCGGGTTGTCCTGGGAAACGCTTTGTACCGGTCATATAAATGCCATAAGTGCCCAGGAGTTCTTTGTTGTTAAAAACGGGATTCCATACCTTCCTACCTTTGCTTCCGTGCCAGGAGGTCCATTGGCATCAGGTACCATTTATTATTCAACGGTAAGCAAGGCTGTAATGGTTTACAATGGCAGTACCTGGACCAAAATGGTCGATATGCTGACCGGGTCGTTTACACAAAGCGCAGGATTTGAAGCGGGTGTTGGTGTTAAAACGTTTAAGCTTCCGGTATTAACTATAAATCCATTGCCCCGGGATGTAGCTGCCGGGGCTTTTTACATCAATGCCACTACAAAGGTTATTTGTTATTTTGATGGTGCATCATGGCAGGATATCAGTTGTCAGGCCATTGTGAAAACCACTCCTGCCAGTTCTGTCGCTGAATATACGGCTTTAGGGGGTGGCGAGGTGACTACAAATGGCGGTTCCCCGGTAACTTTAACCGGAATATGCTGGAGCCCGAATGCAGATCCCGATACATTGCTGACTTCAAAAACCAGCCTTTTTCCAACAGGCTTGGGTTTAGGTATTTTTACCGGTATCATGTCAGGTCTATTGCCAAAAACAACCTATCATATCAGGGCGTATGCCTTGAACAGTCTGGGACTTGTATACGGGGATGACCTGACCTTTACCACTTCGATTGCCCCGCCAACCATTATTACTCTCGAGGCTACAGGAATAACAAGTATTACCGCCCAGAGCGGAGGGGATATTACCTCCGATGGCGGATCACCGATCACCAAAAGGGGGATTNTATGGAGTCCGGTATCCGATCCGCTGAATGATCTGTCACATATTGGTACTGATGATGGCTCTGGCGTTGGATTTTTCCCCAGCACCCTGGATGGATTGCTTGGGAATGCACTCTATTATATCCGGGCGTATGCAGTAAATGCTGCCGGAACGTCTTATGGAAATCTGGTGCAATTTACCACCACGGCACCTGTTCCACCCGAACTAAACCCAATCCTCAGTATAACCGGTATAACGGGTAGCTCGGCAACAGGTACTGCGCTTATTCTGAATAACGGGGGGGCTCTTGTTACTGAACGGGGTGTTTGCTTTAGTACCGATCAGATAAACTACACGTTTATTTCGTCTTCTACAGTCACCCCAACCGACATTGGCACCTTTATGACCACATTGACCGGATTAGCCCAAGGGACAACCTATTATGTAAAAGGGTATGCCAAAAATACTGCCGGAACAGGCTATTCCAGCGAAACCAGTTTTGTTACCGCTTCCTATGCGGGAATAGTTACCATTAAACCTGTTATTACAGGAAGCTTTACTGCCCGCAGTGGAGGTGTTATTTCAAGTACCGGATTTTCCACCATCACCGGACGGGGCATTTGCTGGAGTACGAATAGAAATCCTGCCACTGATCTGGCAACCAAAACTTCCAACACCGTAACGGGTGATGGAACGGGTAGTTACAACAGTGCGCTGACCGGCCTGACTCCCGGTGTGACCTATTATGTCAGGGCGTATGCCATTAATTCTGCCGGAACAGCATATGGCAACCTCGACAGTGTGGCAATGCCTGATTATGCAAAAGTGCATACGTTCGATGCTTCCACCTTATATCTGACAACAGCAACCTGTGGTGGCAATGTTGTGAGTGACGGAGGATCGGCAGTGACCGATCGCGGGATATGCTGGGATACCACTGTAAATCCAACCATAGCTGGCAGTACTACTTCTGAAGGAGACGGATTGGGCTTGTTCACCAGTATTCTGACAGGGTTAGCACCGTCGGTAAATTATCATTTCAGAGCGTATGCCATAAACAGTGTCGGTATATCGTACGGGGAAGACCTGACTTTTACGATCGTTCCGGATGCTCCAATGATTATTACGCTTCCTGTAAAGGATACAACCAGCATGTCGGGTGTGAGTGGTGGCGATATAAAAAGCAGTGGAGGAGCTCCGATAACTTTGCGGGGTATTATGTGGAGTACAGAGGGTGATCCGCTGGCATATCCTGCTTCAACGATAACTACGAATGACGGATCCGGTGTCGGGTATTTCCCCACGAAAATGGATAATTTATTGGGAAGCACCACCTATTATGTCAGGGCGTATGCTGTAAATGCTTATGGAAAAGCTTATGGTGATTTAAAAATCTTTAAGACTTTCCCACCGGTTCTTGCCAATATATTGCCTCCTGATTTCAATATTCAGGATGTTACCAGTACCTCATCCATTGGCGAATTTTTAATCGTGAACAATGGGGGAGATCCCATTACCGATCGTGGAATACGGTATACCACCGACAGGATTAATTACACGTATGTATCTTCTAAAACACTGAATGCAACAGATATAGGAACTTTTGCTGTCCAACTGACGGGTATGGCTCAAAATATGACTTATTTTGCACAGGCATATGCAATTAACAGGGTGGGAACAGCTTTAAGCACTGAATCCAGTTTCAGGACATCCACACCTGCTACTTTAACTACCATTCATCCTGTTTTTATTGGAAACTTTACAGCCCGAAGCGGTGGAAATGTTACAAATACAGGATATACTGTTATCAGTTCACGCGGAATTTGCTGGAGTACAGGCAAAAACCCAACGGTAAGTCTTCCAACCAGAACCAGTGATGCTGTAACAGGCGATGGCTCAGGAACTTTTACCAGCACCTTCGACGGAATGCTTCCGGGAGTAACCTATTATGTGCGGGCATACGCTGACAACAATGCCGGAATGGCTTACGGAAACCTGGATAGCCTTGTCATGCCTGATATTGCAAAGGTAGCAACGATTGCTGCCTCTTCCCTGTACCTGAACACGGCTACCTGTGGTGGAAATGTATTGAGTGACGGCGGAACGGTTGTCACTGAAAGGGGTATTTGCTGGAGTACTGCCCTGAACCCTACCACGTCAAACAGCATTGTCCGCGTTGGAAGCGGATTAGGACTCTTTAGCAAAGTACTGGCCGGTTTGACACCGAATGTAACGTATCATTTCAGGGCTTATGCCATAAACAATGTCGGGATAGCGTACGGTGATGACCTTACTTTTATGGTTACACCAAATGTACCTTTGGTTGTTACGCTTCCCGTAACAGATATTACCAGCATTTCCGGAACCGGCGGTGGAGATGTTCAGAATGATGGAGGTTTTGCCATCATCTCAAAAGGGATTGTGTGGAGCGTTACAGGTGATCCGCTCAACGATACACATGCCCGGAATCTGTCGTATGCCGGATCAGGTTTAGGCATATTTACCGGAACGATGGATAGTCTTTCAGGCAATACAACCTATTATGTCCGCGCGTATGCCACAAATAGTTATGGCCGTGCAAACGGTGATTTGCAGGTATTCACTACGTTGCCGGCTGTTATGGCAACATTACTTCCTCCGACATTCAGCATATCAGATATCAGCAATACCTGGGCAGTCGGGGTATTCACGATCAAAAACAATGGTGGCGCACCTGTTACCAATTGCGGGATACGTTATAGTACCGACAGGGTAACGTATTCATATGTCACATCAACCACATTGAATATTACAGACATAGGCTCCTTTGTGACTAAATTAACAGGTCTGACGCGTAATACAATCTATTACGCACAGTCCTATGCCATAAACGCGGCCGGTACTGCCCTGAGCAGCGAGGTAAGTTTCAGGACACCATCACTGGCAACTTTAACCACCATCACACCAACTGCAATTACAGGATATACAGCGTACAGTGGTGGAAATATAACCGATACAGGAAATGATGTTATTTCTGCCCTGGGAGTATGCTGGAGCTTATCAAAGAATCCGACAGCCGACCTGATTACCAGAACATCGGATCCTGTAGGTAGTTTGGGTACCGGAGTTTTCAGCAGCTACATAGATGGTTTAACTCCCGGAACGAAGTATTATGTCAGGGCCTATGCTGTGAATAACACCGGGGTAGGATATGGTAACCTGGACAGCCTGGTTACTTCTTCCAATTCACTGGCTCATCTGACAACCGCTGCACCATCATCAGTAACCGGATATACAGCCACTTCCGGGGGTAATATCCTATCCGACGGGAATGATAACATTACAGCCAAAGGAGTCTGCTGGAGTGTATTAAAATACCCTACTGCCGACCTGGCAACCAGCACGTCGGAAGCACTGAGTGGTACCAATACGGGTTCATTTATCAGCAGTATCACCGGCCTGACCCCGGGAATGAAATACTATGTGAGAGCATATGCCGTAAACAGCTCAGGTATTGCATATGGTAACCAGGACAGTATATTTACGGCAACCTTTGCTACCGTAACTACTGCCACTCCAACCGGCATTACCAATACTACGGCATTATCCGGAGGGAATGTCCTGGATGATGGACATTATACTGTCTTTACGCGTGGCGTTTGCTGGAGTATATTCCCTGATCCGACAACCGACGATAATTCTGTCACCAACGGAAGTGGTACCGGATCTTACGGAGTAACCCTGACCGGGCTTATGGGAAGCACGAAATATTATGTCCGTGCTTATGCTATCAATAGTGCAGGTACGGCATATGGTAATTTGGACAGTTTGAAAACGTCGGCACCCGTGCTACCGGTTGTTATTACCACCGATGTCATTAATATTGGCGGTATCACAGCCACAGGTACCGGTAATGTGAGTAATAACGGTGGTGATCTGGTCACAGAACGGGGTTTCTGCTGGAGTACTTCTCCTGATCCGACCATTACCGGTGACCATGTTGTTTCAGGTCAGGGTACAGGTAGCTATTCCGGTGGAATGACCGGATTGACAGCCGATACAAAATATTACGTTCGGGCTTATGCAGTCAACAGTGTGGGAATAAGTTACGGCAATGAGATTACATTCTCTACCTTTACCACTGCCACGATTATTACTTCTCCTGCTTTATCGATCACCAGTATCAATGCTAAAAGCGGTGGAAATATTCTCAGTGATGGCGGTGCACTGGTATACAGCAGTGGAATTTGCTGGAATACAACAGGTAATCCGGTACTTACAGATGCTAACACGAACAGTGGGTTGGGTATCGGAGAATTTATCCATACCATAACCGGCTTGATGGGAAATACCACCTATTATGTTAGGGCTTATGCGATCAATAGTGCCGGAACGGCATACGGGAATGAGGAAGTCTTTACGACATCACCTGCTGTAGTGCCGACTTTGGTTACTTCAATTGCAGTGAGTGGCGGGAATGGAAGAACAGGATACAGTGGAGGTACCATTAGCAGCAACGGAGGCGGTGTGATTACAACCGAAGGTGTTGTCTGGAGTACAACAACAGGATTTACACCGGATACAGTGTTGGTAAACAAATCGGTTAAGAGCGGATCGGGCAACTTTAGTTCCACACTTACGAACCTGAAACCGGGCACCACCTATTTTGTAAGAGCCTATGCCACAAACAATGCCGGTACAGGATATGCTACGAATGAGGTTCGCTTTACCACCTATGATGTTCCGGTTATCAATACATTAGTGCCTTCTTCTGTCACCAACGTGGCTGCTGTCAGCGGAGGAAATATTTCTTTCGACGGAGGTTCGGATGTATGGGAAAGTGGATTATGCTGGAGCACGGAGGTTATGCCTGCTGTTTCAGGGGATCATTTCTCCAATGGTCCGGGTTCCGGTTCATTTACCAGGACGATCACCGATCTTCTCGGAAGTACCGTGTATTATGTCCGGGCCTATGCCATTAATGGTTTGGGGATAGCCTACGGGCAACAGGAAAGCTTTACCACGCAACCTCCGGTACTGGCTACCATTTTGACTGTTCAACCGGTGGCTACATCGTCTGTTGCCGGAACCAGTGGTGGTAATATCGTAAGCAATGGCGGTTCGCTGGTTACTACCCGTGGAATCTACTGGAGTACGCAGCCTAACTTTAACGCGGATACGATAACTTCCAACAAAACGGCACAAACAGGCTACTATAAGGGCGTTTTTAATGCATCTCTTACAGGAATGACGCCAAATACGGTTTATTATGTGAAAGCTTATGTCGTAAATTCAGTCGGTGTTTCTTATGGGGCTGAAATGAGTTTCAAAACTCCGTCACTGGCAACGATTACCACAGCATATGCTTCCGCGAATGGTCCGACTAAAGCAGTCAGTGGTGGTGTCATAACTGATGACGGTGGTGCTGCAGTAGGCTCAAGGGGCGTTATCTGGAGTAAAATAGCCAGTTTTAATCCCGATACGGTTACAGTAAACAGGACTTATGATGGCAGTGGTACCGGAAGTTATGTCAGTAGATTAAGCGGCCTGAAAGGAAATACTACCTATTATATACAGGCTTTTGCCACCAATCTGGCCGGTGTAAGTTATGGCAACTTATTAAGTTTCACGACTGATCCGGCGACGCTGGCAACAATGACCACCCGTGATGCCTGGAATATAAACGGTACTACGGCAGCTACCGGAGGGTATGTATCCGATAATGGCGGTGAATCGATTACAGCCAGAGGCGTGATATGGAGCAAAATCCATAACTTCAGTCCCGATACGGTGGTCGTAAATAAAACGGTACAGGGACCAATGGGTATTGGTAATTTTTCAACCACCATGTCAGGCCTTGCCTATGGCACCACATATTATGTCCGTGCCTATGCCATTAACAGCATTGGTGTTGCCTATGGCAATGAAATTACTTTTAAAACACTTGGTTTCCCAATGTTAACAACATTGGCGGTTGCTCCATCCTCCACAGGTTATGCTGCTAGTGGTGGTGGTACGCTCCTGGGTGATGGCGGAGCCAATGTTACAAATCAGGGTGTATGCTGGAGTATCAGTACAAATCCAACGACAGGGCTTTTCACCAAAACAACGTATGACAACTGGTCGGGAAGCAATTTCCGAAGCAGCCTGACAGGCTTATCTCCTGTTACGAAATATTATGTCCGTGCTTATTCTGTCAATAGCCAGGGGACAGCCTATGGAAATGAAGTCACCTTTACAACGCAAGCAGCTTTGCCTGTTATTACAACTACATTTGCCACGCCTACCTCAAAATCAACGGTGTTGACAGGCGGAAATATAACATTTAACGGTGGAGCAACGATTACGCAACGGGGTGTTATCTGGAGTACCGATGCTACCTTTAATCCGGATACTGTTGTGGTAAACAAAACGGTTGATGGCACAGGCAGTGGTAAATTCAACAGCACGGTCTCAAATATGAATTTGAGTATCTCCTATTATATCAGGGCGTATGCTGTGAACAGTGCCGGTATTTCTTATGGTAATCAGATCTCAATCACCCTGTTTCCAACGGCGCCGATATTAAATACCCTTGATCTGACCCAAATATCAGGAACCACTGCCATGAGCGGTGGGGAGATTACCAGTGATGGCGGTGCTCCGGTAACCCTGAAAGGGATCTGTTGGAATATATCCACCAATCCGACTAGCGGTAACTTCCATACAACCAATGGATCGGGGACAGATCTGTTTGCTGCGATGGTTTCAGGCCTGGCACCCAACACCCTTTATTATGTCAGGGCTTATGCGGTCAACAAAATAGGAACGGCTTACGGAATAGAACAAATATTCCAGACAAATGCCATTCCAACACTTACTGCCACTACCCCGGTGACGAAAATAATTGCAACTACCGGAACCAGCGGGGGAGAGATAACCGATACCGGACGCTCACCAATTCTGACACGGGGTATTTGCTGGAGTACATTTAGTAATCCGGATATATCCCTTTCAACAAAAACGACAGACACTTCCTCGGGTAATATTGGCACTTTTATTTCCAATATGAAAAATCTGCTTGCAAATACCACCTATTATGTCCGGGCTTACGCAACGAATGCAGTGGGAACGGGATATGGCAGCCAGGTTCAGTTTACTACCCTGGTGGTGATGTTGCCTTCGCTCACGACCATTCATCCGTTTAATGTGGATAGTGTCAAGGCAACCAGTGGTGGAGATATCTTTGATAATGGCGGTATGCCGGTTACTGTCCGCGGTATTTGCTGGAGTACAACTCCATTCCCGACGATGGCACTTGCATCCAGACTGAATAATGCCACAGGTGGAGACAGTATTTATACCAATACCTTTAGCGGTTTATCCCCGGGAACCAAATACTATATCAGGGCCTATGCCATCAACAGCAAAGGGACAGGGTACGGGAACCAGGATAGTCTGACCACATTGGTGGTGCGGCCATCAATAAGCACTGTGGTGATAACCGGTATCATGAAACTTTCATCTGTCGGGTCTGCTTCCGTGATCACGGATGGCGGTGCACCGGTTACCGATCGTGGCCTGTGCTGGAATACAACAGGCAACCCAACCCTTGCCAATGACACGCTTTCGATTGGAAAAGGAATAGGTGCATTCACCGATTCGCTTAAAAATTTACTGGAAGGCACCATCTATTATGTCCGTGCATTTGCTACCAACAGTGCAGGTACCAGTTACAGTCCTGTTGTGAGTTTCCGTACGCTGACCATTCCAACGCTTATCACTACCAATGTTTCAGGGATAACTGCCGCCAATGTTTCAGGTGTCGTTTTAGCCGGTGCCAATAGCGGGGGTAATATTACAAGTGATGGAGGATCGCCGGTATTGATTCGTGGTATTTGCTGGAGTACCAGTCCTTCACCGATCGATTTATTAACCACAAAAACAACCAACGGGACAGGAACAGGTGCCTTTGGAAGTTCCATGACCGGTCTGGATTTGGCAACGACCTACTATGTCAGGGCGTATGCCCATACTCTTGCCGGCACTGCCTACGGAAATGAACTTAGTTTTACAACACCAACATTACCCACTGTAACGACTACAACTCCGGTTACTTCAATTGCGAATGCCAGTATAGCAGCCAGTGGTGGTGAGGTAACAAATGATGGCGGTATAACTGTACTGGCTCGCGGGTTATGCTGGAGTACAACATCANGTCCCATAATCACTAACACACATACTTCCGATGGCAGTGGCATGGGTATCTTTATCAGTTCCATGACCGGGTTGCTTGCCAATACAACCTACTATGTCAGGGCGTATGCCACCAATGTTGTGGGAACTGTCTATGGTGATGAAAAGGTAATTGCCACTGCTTCCATTCCAACACTTACGACAGTTATTCCGGTTATTTCGATCACAAATCCTAAAATCGCGACCGGTGGTGGTATTATTACTGCCGATGGCGGAGCTACTGTCACATCACGTGGCGTTTGCTGGAGCACTTCAATTGCACCCGTTGCCACCGGTCTTCACACAAATGATGGAACGGATATTGGGACATTCAGCAGTACGATGACAGCATTGGTTGCGGGTACAGTATATTACGTCAGGGCATATGCAACAAATAATGTGGGTACTGCCTATGGAAACGAGATCAGCTTCACGACTCCTTCTGTTCCGGTAGTCACTACCTCTCCAACATCGTATACGTATTTAGATCCGAAAAATGCGACCGGTGGAGGTTCTGTTACCAGTGATGGCGGGGCAGACGTTACTTCACGCGGGATCTACTGGAGTACGTCCAATTCTGTACCGGTGGCCACGGACCTCCATACCTCGGATGGGGCCGGTATAGGCGATTTTGCAAGTCTGTTAACCGGATTGGCGAAAAATACGACTTATTATGTAACTGCCTATGCAACCAATATTGTAGGTACGGGTTACGGACTCAGGCTGGTGATCAAAACACCGACTACTCCGACGATTATAACTACGGTTGCTAATGTTTCAACAATTGATAATAGCATAGGCATCTGTGGAGGTAATATTACCGATGATGGTGGAGCACCGGTAACTGCCCGTGGTGTTTGCTGGAGTTCATCGAATACTGCACCGGTTATCACCGGCATTGATTTTAACACTTCCGATGGTGCGGGCTCAGGAGTATTTATCAGTACTGCCTCAGGATTGTCAAATAATGTAACGTATTATGTACGGGCATATGCCACCAATGCCCTGGGAACGGTATACGGAGCTATGGTAAGTTTTGTAACAAAAAATCTTCCGGTAGTCACTACGACTGTTCCGATAGTTTCGACGGCGGAACCGGGTGTCGGGAACAGCGGAGGCAAGGTTACCACCGATGGCGGGGCAACTGTTACTGCCCGGGGCGTTTGTTGGAGTGCCACCAATTCAATACCGGATATCACAGGATCACATAGTACCGATGGCACAGGATTAGGAGTATTTACCAGTATTATGAACGGTCTGGATGTAAGCAAGCTTTACTATGTACGGGCTTATGCCATCAATTCTGCCGGTATAGCTTACGGGAATACATTATTGCCGGTTCCTCCTACGGTCATTGCTACCGTTATTCCGGTTTTGTCGACAACTGATAACAGCATTGCCACGAGTGGTGGAAATGTGACGGACGAAGGTGGTGCATCGGTACTGGCACGTGGTGTTTGCTGGAAAATATCAGGATCACCATTGACGACAGATGCCCATTCTATAGATGGCACGCGTTCCGGATTATTCAGCAGCACGATGACCGGACTGTTGAATGGCACAACCTATTATGTCCGTGCCTACGCAACCAATGTCCTTGGAACTGTTTATGGAAATCAGGTGACCATTACCACTAAAAATATTTCAACCCTTACCACTGTTATACCAACCCTTTCAAATGCAGAACCCGGTATTGTCAGGAGTGGAGGTACCATTACGGATGATGGGGGAGCAGCAGTTACTGCCCGTGGCATTTGCTGGAGTTTTGACAATACAATTCCGGATATAACAGATTCACTGAGCACGGATGGTACCGGTTCAGGAGCATTTACCAGTTATTTAAACGGACTTGATGCTACAAAGAAATATTATATTCGTGCCTATGCTACTAATGCAGCTGGAACAGCATACGGGAATGTACTGATTCCAACAGTTCCGGTAGTTGTAACAACAGCCGGTCCTGTCATTTCGACGACCGACAACAGTCAGGCAACATCGGGTGGTACTGTTACCAATGAAGGTGGAGCCGCCGTTACTGAACGGGGTGTTTGCTGGAGCTCTGCTGTATCAAACCCTGTTACGACAGATTTCCATACGACTGATGGTAGCCGTTCGGGAATTTTTACCAGCACGCTCACCGGACTGGTGAACGGTACCACGTATTACATACGGGCATATGCTACAAATGCGCTTGGAACAGTCTATGGTGCGTATGTTAGTTTATTGACTAAAAAAATACCGACACTTACCAGCGTCGTTCCTACAATAAGTGCTACCGAACCAGGTATAGTCAACAGTGGAGGTTCCATTACCAGTGACGGGGGTGCTACCGTTACGGCACGTGGAGTCTGCTGGAGTAGCGTACATCCGGTTCCGCTTATCACCGACTCCTTTAGCATTGATGGGACTGGTACAGGTGCATTTACCAGCACAATGACCGGTCTGGATGTAAGTAAAAAATATTATGTGTGTGCCTATGCCACCAACCCGGCAGGTACTGCCTATGGAAATGTGGTCGTTCCAACCACACCGGTGGTTACAACTACTGCCGGACCTGCAGTTTCTCTCACCGACAACAGCATGGCTTTCAGTGGTGGAAAAGTGACCAATGAGGGTGGGCTTCCCGTTACTGTTCGCGGTGTATGCTGGAGTTCCGTAACAACTCCTTATCTGACCGATCCTCATACAACCGATAGTGGCCGTTCGGGTACTTTTACCAGTATTCTGACCGGATTGCAGAATGGCACTACGTATTATGTCCGTGCGTATGCCGTAAACGCCCTGGGAACAGTTTACGGAGGTACTGTCAATTTTGTAACGAACGTCATTCCAACGCTTACTACAGCTGTTCCAACCGTTTCTACCGTTGAACCCGGTGTTGGTAACGGTGGAGGCTCGATCACCAATGACGGGGGATCTGCTGTAACCGCTCGTGGAGTCTGCTGGAGTACCACCAAAATGGTACCGGATATAACCGATTCCCACAGCACCGATGGCTCAGGATCAGGCGTGTTTACCAGCATCATGAATGGACTTGATGTTACTAAAAAATACTATGTACGTGCCTATGCAACCAATTCGGCGGGAACAGCTTATGGAACTACGCTTATTCCTGTCGTTCCGACAGTCACTACATCGGCAGGCCCTGTTGTTTCGGCAACCGACAACAGCATGGCAACGAGTGGTGGTAATGTGACCAATGAAGGCGGGGCATCTGTAACTGCCCGTGGAATTTGCTGGAATACCACAACGCCGATGATTACCGATCCGCATACGGTGGATGGTACACGTTCGGGTGTCTTTATAAGCACCCTGACAGGATTGCAGAACGGAACACAGTACTACATTCGGGCCTATGCTACCAATGCCCTTGGAACGGTTTACGGAGCCAATGTTACTCTGACAACAAAAAATATTCCTACGCTTACTACCACGATTCCTGTCCTTTCAGGTTCAGAACCCGGGGTTGCCGCCAGTGGCGGTTCTATAACAAGCGATGGCGGAACGACAATTACAGCCCGTGGTGTTTGCTGGAGTACGACAAATGCAACGCCGGATATCACAAATTCCCATACAACAGATGGTGTTGGTGCCGGGGTATTTACCAGCATACTGAATGGACTCAATGCCACTGTTAAATATTATGTACGTGCCTATGCTACCAACTCGGCCGGCACAGCTTACGGAAATGTGATTGTTCCAACGACTCCTACTGTCACAACTACTGCAGGTCCCGTTGTTTCAGCAACCGACAACAGTGTTGCCAACGGTGGGGGAACAGTTACCAACGAAGGTGGTGCATCTGTAACTGCCCGTGGGGTTTGCTGGAATACCACTACACCGCTGCTCACTGATCCTCATACAGTGGATGGTGCCCGCTCGGGAGTCTTTACAAGTACCATATCAGGCTTGCTGAATAATACAACCTATTATATAAGAGCCTATGCCACGAATGCCCTGGGTACTGTCTACGGAGCGAATGTCACTTTTGTTACCAAAAATATCCCTGTCCTCACGACTACGGTTCCAACGGTTTCGTCAGCGGAACCCGGTGTTGGCAACAGTGGAGGAAATATTACCAGTGACGGTGGGGCAGCCGTTACTGCCCGTGGGGTTTGCTGGAGTGCGACAAATCAGGTTCCGGATATTACAAATACTCACAGCACCGATGGAGTGGGAGCAGGTACATTTACCAGTATCCTGAGCGGGCTGGATGCCAGTAAAAATTATTACGTACGAGCCTATGCTACCAACTCCGCCGGTACCGCCTACGGGGTAGTACAGGTTCCGGCTACTCCGGTTGTTACCACCGTTGTAGGTCCGAATGTTTCGGCAACAGATAACAGCATTGGCTACAGTGGCGGTACGGTGACCGATGAAGGAGGACTTTCCGTGACTGCCCGTGGTATTTGCTGGATGGCAGGAGCAACTCCGGTGCTTACCGATTTACATACAACCGATGGCAGCCGTTCGGGATCATTTACCAGTACCCTGACCGGATTGCAGAATGGCACTACGTATTATGTCCGTGCGTATGCCGTAAACGCACTGGGTACTGTCTACGGGGCGCGTGTTAACTTTACCACGAAGAATATCCCTACTCTGACAACCACTATACCATCCATTTCGACCGACGAACCTGGTATTGGTGCAGCCGGTGGTAATATTACAAACGATGGTGGTGCAGCAGTCATAGCCCGGGGAGTTTGCTGGAGTACTTCAAATGCTGTTCCGGACATTACGAACTCCCTGAGTTCAGATGGTACAGGAACCGGTGTATTTACCAGTACGTTAACAGGACTTGATGTAAGCGGGAAATACTATGTACGGGCCTATGCTACGAATGCTGCCGGTACAGCCTACGGGAACGTGGTGATACCGGTTAATCCGACAGTAATTACTGCCGTTGGTCCGTCTGTTTCAGTNGCCGACAACAGAATAGCAACGAGCGGTGGCAACGTGACCAATGAAGGCGGGGCAACTGTTACTGCCCGTGGTGTTTGCTGGAATACCACAACACCGGTTATTACCGATCCGCATACCGTGGATGGTACCCGTTCGGGCGTATTCAGCAGTACCATTACCGGCCTGCAGAATGCCACCACCTATTATATCCGGGCCTATGCAACGAACGTTTATGGGACAGTTTATGGTGCGAATGTCAGTTTTGTCACTAAGAATATTCCGGTTCTGACTACTATAGTTCCTACCGTTACGACTGCCGAACCAGGTGTCGGAGCAAGTGGAGGTACCATTACCGCCGATGGCGGGGCCACAGTTACTGCCCGTGGTGTCTGCTGGAATGCAACAAATACATTGCCGGATTTAACAAACAACCACAGTACCGATGGAGTGGGCACCGGATTATTTACCAGCACCCTGGCCGGTCTGGATATGAGCAAAAATTATTATGTACGTGCTTATGCCACGAACTCTGCAGGAACTGCTTACGGGGATGTTCAGATTCCTGCCACTCCGACAGTTACTACTGCTGTTGGTCCGAATGTTTCGGCAACTGATAACAGCATCGCCATTTCGGGTGGTACGGTTACCAACGAAAACGGATTATCCGTACTTGCCCGTGGTGTCTGCTGGAGTTCCTCGATAGTGAACCCTACAATCGCTGATGCCCATACTGCGGATGGTAGCCGCTCCGGTGTCTTTACCAGTTCTATAACAGGATTGCAGAACGGTGTACTCTATTATATTCGTGCGTATGCTACAAATGCCCTGGGAACGGTTTATGGTGGCCGTGTAAACTTAACAACCAAAACGATCCCTGTATTGACGACCATTGTTCCGACTGTTTCCACAGCAGAGCCGGGGGTTGTGAGCAGTGGGGGTACCGTTTCCAGTGATGGCGGAGCAGCGGTAACAGTCCGCGGGGTTTGCTGGAGTATAATCAATGCAACACCGGATATAAACGGTTCACATACTTCGGATGGTACAGGCTCCGGTATATTTACCAGTATCGTAAACGGACTTGATGCAAGCAAAAACTATTATGTGTGTGCCTATGCCACCAACTCGGCCGGAACAGGATACGGGAATGTGCTTGTTCCAGTTGTTGCTTCTGTCACTACGGCTGCAGGACCTGCGGTTTCATCGGTCGATAACAGCATCGCTATCAGTGGAGGCAATGTAGTCAACGAAGGTGGGTTATCCGTTACGGCCCGTGGTATTTGCTGGAGCACAGGATCATCTCCGGTGATTACCGATGCGCATACAGTCGATGGCAGCCGCTCGGGTACTTTTACCAGTACGCTGACAGGATTGCAAAACGCCACCACTTATTACATACGTGCTTATGCCACAAATGCCCTTGGAACGGTTTACGGAACGTACGTCAGCCTGTTAACCAAAAATATTCCTACCCTGACAACTGCTGTTCCGTCTGTTTCAACTGCCGAACCGGGAGTTGGCAACAGTGGAGGGAATATCACCACTGATGGTGGCTCAACAGTCACTGCCCGTGGTGTATGCTGGAGTTTGACAGATGCTGTGCCGGATATAAACGACTCCCATACGTCTGACGGGACAGGTAGCGGGGCATTTACAAGTGCGCTCGGCGTACTGAATACAACGTTGAAATATTATGTACGTGCCTATGCCACTAACGCTGCCGGAACTGCTTACGGTACCGTTCAGGTTCCAACCATTGCCACGGTCACTACCGCTACCGGTCCTGCTGTTTCGGCTACCGACAACAGTATTGCCACAAGTGGCGGAATAATCTCCAATGAAGGTGGTGCATCCGTTACCGCCCGTGGCGTTTGCTGGAGTTCTTCCACCGGATCACCTTTGATTACAGGTTCTGATCCCTATACTGTGAATGGCACCCGTTCGGGAACTTTTACCAGCACCCTCACCGGACTGCTGAATAATACCACCTATTATGTACGTGCGTATGCCACCAATGCCCTGGGAACTGTTTACGGATCCTATGTGGTACTGACTACTAAAAATATCCCAACGCTGACTACTGTTGTCCCTACGGTGACCACAGCCGAACCGGGCATTGGAACAGCCGGTGGTAATATAACGAACGATGGCGGAGCTGCCGTTACTGAACGTGGTATTTGCTGGAGTACGACAAAGGCTATCCCGGATATCACTGACTCCCATACATCCAATGGCACCGGTACCGGCGCATTTACCGGTTCCCTGACAGGGTTGGATGCTACCCAAAAATATTATGTTCGCGCCTATGCTACCAATTCTGCCGGTACAGCGTACGGTACTGTACAGGTTCCAACCACTCCGACCGTTACCACGACTGTTACAGCTGTATCTGCTTCCGACAACAGTGTTGCTGTCTCCGGAGGAACTGTAACTGCCGAAGGCGGGGCTTCCGTCACTGCCCGTGGTGTTTGCTGGAGTACAATAACAGGTTCACCTGTTATTACAGCTTCTGATCCGTATACCACCAATGGATCCCGTTCCGGTGTATTTACAAGCACGATGACCGGCCTGGCAAATGGAACCACCTATTATGTACGGGCGTATGCCACGAATGCCTATGGAACAGTTTATGGATCTTATTCAAACTTTACAACGAAATCCGTTCCTGGTATCACTACAACGGTTCCTGTTTTCTCTGTTCCCGACCCGACTACTGCCAATGGTGGAGGTAACATTTCTTCGGATGGAGGAAATGCCATAACAGCCAAAGGAATTTGCTGGAGTACAACAACTGTAACACCGGATATCACCGGTTTCCATACGTCGAATGGAACAGGTACCGGTATCTTTACGGGTGTATTGACAGGAGTGGATGCAGGTAAGGGGTATTATGTCCGCGCTTATGCCGTCAATGCTGCCGGAACATTCTACGGCAACATGGTGTATTTTACGAATAAGGCTTTACAGGTGCTCACGACCGTTGCACCAACTGTTTCTGTTACCGAACCGGGAGTAGGTAGCAGTGGAGGAAACATTACCTCTGATGGTGGAGCCGCTATAACCGCTCGTGGTGTTTGCTGGAGTACTACAAACACAACGCCGGATCTGACAGGTTCGCATAGTACCGATGGTACCGGGAATGGTGCATTTACCAGCATTCTTACCGGACTGGATATGAGCAAAACCTATTTTGTACGGGCTTATGCTACCAATTCCGTTGGTACTGTTTTCGGGAATACGTTTATTCCAACTACTGCAACCATCACGACTTCTGCCACGACCTTCGTTTCGGCAACCGATAACAGCATTGCCTATTGTGGAGGTATCATTTCCAGTGAAGGCGGAACTGCTGTCACTGCACGCGGGGTATGCTGGAGTTCAGTATCCTCAAATCCTTTGACAACAGATACCCATACTTCGGACGGTACCCGTTCGGGAACCTTTACAAGTACGATTACCGGATTGCAGAATGGTTTAACCTATTATGTACGGGCTTATGCCACCAATGCCCTGGGAACCGTTTACGGATCCTATGTAAGTTTTGTTACCAAAGCTGCTCCTTCACTGACAACAGTTGTTCCTACTGTATCTGCTGCCGAACCGGGGGTTGTAACCGGTGGCGGGAATATTACAAACGACGGTGGTTCTGTAGTTACTGCCCGCGGCGTGTGCTGGAGCACTACCGTTGCCACACCGGATATCACTGGGTCCCACACCACCGATGGCGTTGGAACAGGTACCTTTGCCAGCATCCTGAGCGGCCTGGATGCCACCCGCATGTATTATGTGCGTGCCTATGCCACCAATGCTGCCGGAACAACCTACGGGGCTGTGCAGGTTCCTGCTATGGCCAGCATTACCACCACCGTTGGCTTCTCGTTCTCTCCTTCCGACAACAGCACGGCCACAAACGGTGGTACTGTGAGCGATGAGGGCGGTGCAAGCGTTACTGCTCGCGGAGTCTGCTGGAGTTCTGTTATATCAGCACCGGTAATCACCGATTTCCATACCTCGGATGGTACCCGCGCGGGCACTTTTACCAGTACGCTCACCGGTTTGCAGAATGGGCTGACGTATTATGTACGTGCCTATGCCACCAATGCCCTTGGAACAGTTTACGGATCCTACACAAGTTTTGTATCCCGGAACATTCCAACGCTTTCCACCATGACTCCTTCTGTTTCGGGTGCCGAACCCGGGGTCGCCATTTCAGGAGGTACGATCAGCGACGATGGCGGTGCCACCGTTACCGCCCGCGGGGTGTGCTGGAGTTTAACCAATGCAATTCCTGATATCACCGGAAGTCACACCACGGATGGTGTAGGCAGCGGTGCCTTTACCAGTGCCTTAAGCGGATTGGATGCCACAAAGAAATACTATGTCAGGGCTTATGCCACGAACTCTGCCGGGACAGCCTACGGAACAACGCTTATCCCTGCCGTTGCCACGATTACCACTACTGCTGGAACGGTATCTGCAAGTGATAACAGCATGGCCATTAGCGGCGGTACCATTACCAGCGAGGGTGGGGCATCTGTCACTTCCCGCGGTATCTGCTGGAGCTGGGTTACCTCCACTCCGGTGATCACCGATTCGTATACCACGGATGGTACCCGTCAGGGAGTATTTACCAGCACGATGAGCGGGTTGCAGAATAATACCACCTATTATGTCAGGGCTTATGCCACGAACGCCATGGGAACTGTTTACGGATCCTACATCACGTTCCTGACGAAAAAGACACCAACCCTGAGCACCGTTGTTCCAACCATCACCACTGCCATTCCGGGTGTAGGTATCTCGGGAGGTAGTATCACCAACGATGGCGGTGCCACGGTTACCGCCCGCGGGGTATGCTGGAGCTTAACCAACGCAACGCCGGATATTACCGGAAGCCACAGCACCGATGGCGTGGGGACAGGTGCTTTTGTGAGTACCCTTGGCGGACTGGATGTGAGCAAAAACTATTATGTCCGTGCCTATGCGACCAACGCAGCCGGTACTGCCTACGGGAATGTGGTCAACCCTGCCGTAGCCANGGTTACTACCACTGCCGGTCCGACCGTTTCTTCCACCGACAACAGCATAGCCTTTAGCGGTGGTACTGTCACGGATGAAGGCGGAGCAAGCGTTACTGCCCGTGGCGTATGCTGGAGCGCGGTAACCACACCGGTAATCACCGATCCCCATACCACCGATGGCACCCGTCAGGGAGTGTTTACCAGCACGATGACCGGACTTCAGAACGGAACATTGTACTATGTCCGGGCGTATGCCGTAAACGCCCTTGGAACGGTGTATGGTGCCCGCCTGAACTTTACCACCAATACCACAGCCACACTTACCACTACCGTTCCGACCGTTTCCACCGCCCAGCCGGGTGCAGGAAGCAGTGGAGGAAATGTTACTGCCGATGGCGGATCTACCGTTACCGCCCGCGGTGTTTGCTGGAGCCTGACCCGGACTACCCCTGATATCACCGACTCGGTGAGTGTTGATGGCACCGGCACGGGGGTATTTATCAGTTCCCTTCGGAAACTGGATGTCAGCCGGATGTATTATGTCCGTGCCTATGCCACGAATGCTGCCGGTACTTCGTATGGCAATGTGGTGGTTCCAACCCTTGCCACGGTCATTACCACCGCTGTTCCGGTTATCTCGCTCACCGATAACAGTGTTGCCACCTGCGGGGGTACCGTTGTAAACGAAGGCGGTGCCAGTGTGACTGCCCGTGGCATCTGCTGGATCCCGGGATCCTACACTCCGGTGATCACCGATCCCCATACCTCTGATGGCAGCCGCTCGGGAGTCTTTACCAGCACGCTCACCGGTCTTCAGAACGGAGTAACGTATTATATCCGTGCTTATGCTACCAATGCCCTTGGAACGACCTACGGGGCGTATACCAGTTTCGTTACCAAGACGATTCCAACCCTGACCACCGTTGTACCGACAGTCTCTGCTGCTCAGCCGGGTGTGGGCAGCAGTGGAGGAAATGTAACGAATGATGGCGGAGCCATTGTTACGGCCCGTGGCGTTTGCTGGAGCCTGACTAATATGACCCCTGATCTGACCAGCTCCCGCACAACGGATGGTACCGGCACCGGTGCCTTTACCAGCACGCTGGGCGGACTGGATATGAGTAAAAAATATTATGTCCGTGCCTATGCCACCAACTCGGCCGGCACAGCGTACGGAAATGTGGTTGTTCCAACAACTCCATCGGTTATTACTACTGCGGCTCCTGTTGTTTCGGCTTCCGACAATACGGTTGCCTTTAGCGGAGGTACCGTTACGGATGAAGGCGGAGCATCCGTTACTGCCCGTGGTGTTTGCTGGAATACCGCAGGAAGTGCACTGACCGTTGATCCCCATACCTCGGATAGCACCCGCCTGGGGGTATTTACCAGTACGCTCTTCGGTCTGCAGAATAACACCACCTATTATGTGCGTGCCTATGCTACCAATGCTTTGGGAACTGTTTACGGAAACCAGGTGAGCTTTGTCACCAAACTTGCTCCTACGGTCACCACCGTTGTTCCGGTTATTACAACAGCCACCCCGGGTGTCGTTGTCTCGGGAGGTACGGTGACCAGCGATGGCGGAGCCACTGTTACGGTGCGTGGTGTGTGCTGGAGTACTACCCGGTCGATTCCTGACCTGACCGACTCCCATACCTCCGATGGGGTTGGCGCCGGGGCCTTTGCCAGTATCCTGAGCGGACTGGATGTCACCCGAAGTTATTATGTGCGTGCCTATGCCACGAATGCTGCCGGTACATCCTACGGAGCCGTACAGGTTCCAACCCTTCCATCGGTTGTTACCACGGCCGGTCCTGCCGTATGGGCTACTGATAACAGCACGGCCACAAGTGGCGGTCAGGTAACGGATGAAGGTGCTACCAGCGTGACTGCCCGTGGTGTTTGTTGGGGTACAGGCTCAGCTCCTGTGATCACAGGCCCTCATTCAACGGATGGCAGCCGCTCGGGTGTGTTTACCGGCACCCTGACAGGTCTGCTGGCAGGCACCAACTACTATGTGCGTGCCTATGCCATCAATGCCATGGGAACAGTCTACGGAAACCAGGTTAGCTTTGTTACGAAATCCGTTCCAACCCTTACCACCACTGCACCGGTTGTTTCCCCTGCCGTGCCGGGTGTTGGCAACAGCGGAGGCAGTATCAGCGACGATGGCGGAGCCACCGTGATTGCCCGTGGGGTCTGCTGGAGTACCACAAAAGCACTTCCTGACCTGAGCGATTCGATCAGCACCGATGGTGTTGGCATGGGCGTATTTGCCAGTACTCTCAGAGGACTGGATATGAGCAAAAACTATTATGTACGTGCCTATGCCACCAACGCCGCCGGAACAGGTTACGGGAATGTGGCGATACCGGGTACTCCAACGGTCGTTACCCTGGTGGGCACAGCCGTTTCGCCTTCCGATAACAGCATTGGCATCAGTGGTGGTAATGTGGTCAACGAGGGTGGGGCATCCATTCTGGCACGCGGTGTGTGCTGGAGTTCGGTTACCTCCGCTCCGGTGATCACGGGAATTGATCCGTTAACCACCGATGGCACCCGTTCGGGCGTGTTTGCCAGCACCATCACCGGGTTGCAGAACAACACCACCTATTATGTCCGGGCGTATGCCACCAACGTGATGGGTACTGTCTATGGTGCGTATGCAACTTTTGCCACCAAAAATACCCCGACACTCTCCACCTCTGTTCCTACTGTATCGACCGACCAGCCGGGTGTGGGACAAAGCGGAGGAAATATCTCCAACGATGGCGGAGCCACCATCACTGCCCGCGGCATCTGCTGGAGTGCAACCAACATGACTCCCGATATCACCAACTCCCATAGCTCGAACGGGGTGGGCACAGGCGCCTTTACCGGCATCTTAAGCGGGCTGGATGTGAGCAAAAACTATTATGTGCGTGCCTATGCCACCAATGCTGCCGGTACGTCTTACGGCACTGTACAGATACCAACCGTTCCGGTGGTTGCTACCACTGCCACGGTGGTTGTCTCGCCGAGCGATAACAGCGTTGCCACGGCAGGCGGAACAGTAAGCGATGAAGGCGGTGCATCCGTTACCTCCCGTGGTATCTGCTGGAGCGCTGTCACCACTCCGGTGATGACCGATCCCCATACCACCGATGGCAGCCGCTCGGGAGCCTTTACCGGCACGATGACCGGTCTGCAGAACGGAACGCTGTATTATGTGCGTGCCTATGCCACCAATATTCTTGGAACCGTCTACGGTGCACGGATAAGCTTTACCACCAAAGCGATTCCAACCCTGACTACCGTTGTACCATCTGTTTCAAATTCCGAACCGGGTACAGGCAATTCGGGAGGTACTGTCACGGATGATGGCGGTGCTACGGTTACTGCCCGTGGTGTGTGCTGGAGTGCCACCAATACCACCCCGGATATCACCAACTCCCACAGCACCGATGGGGTAGGGTCGGGTGCCTTTGTCAGCACACTGAGCGGACTGGACGTGAGCAAAAGTTATTATGTGCGTGCCTATGCCACCAACGCTGCCGGAACAGGCTACGGAAATGTGCAGGTGCCTACCCTTCCAACGGTTGTTACGGCTCTTACGCCAACCATTTCGGCTACCTCGAACAGCATTGCCCTGAGCGGTGGCCAGGTTACCGGTGAAGGCGGAGCGGCAGTTACTGCCCGTGGTATCTGCTGGATCATTGGATCAACCACTCCGGTGATTACCGACTCCCATACCACCGATGGCACCCGTTCGGGAATCTTTACCAGTACCCTGACCGGTCTTCAGAACGGCACCACCTATTATATCCGTGCCTATGCCACGAATGCCATGGGGACCGTTTACGGAGGGTATGTTTCTTTTGCCACCAAAACGATACCTACGCTGACAACCACTGCCGCGTCTGTCTCGAATGCCATCCCGGGTGTTGGCACAAGCGGTGGTACGATCAGCAGTGATGGCGGTGCCACAGTCACTGCCCGCGGTGTTTGCTGGAGTGCCACAAAACCTATCCCTGACCTGACGGATTCCATCACCCGTGATGGTGTTGGTTCGGGAGCTTTCTTAAGTACCCTGACCGGGCTGGATGCCAGTGCCAGGTATTATGTGCGTGCCTATGCCACCAACTCTGCGGGAACAGCCTACGGAAATGTGGTGACTCCGCTTGTTCCAACGGTTGTTACGGCTGCTGCCCCAACTGTTTCGATGACCGACAACAGCGTTGCCTACAGCGGTGGAAAGATCACGGATGAAGGCGGTGCAACCGTACTGGCACGTGGGGTGTGCTGGAGCACGGTAACAGGATCACCGGTTATCACAGGAGGCGACCCTTATACCTTTGACGGTGGAGGCTTTGGCAACTTTACCAGTACATTAACCAATTTGCTGAGTGGTACCACTTACTATATCCGTGCCTATGCCACCAATGCCATGGGAACTGTGTACAGTACCTATGTTACCTTAGTTACTAAAACGATACCGACAGTTACCACCATGGTTCCGTCTATTTCAACTGCCGAACCGGGTGTGGCAAGCAGTGGCGGAAATGTAACCAGCGATGGCGGAGCTACCGTGACTGCCCGCGGCGTTTGCTGGAGCACGGTAAATGCCCTGCCGGATCTGAAGAACTCGAAAAACATAAACGGTACGGGGACAGGCCTGTTTACCGGTACCATGGACGGACTTGATGCCTATGTAAAATACTATGTCCGTGCCTATGCCACGAACGCTGCAGGTACCGCTTACGGCAGCGTACAGATTCCAACCGTTCCTGCCGTTGCCACCACAGCCGGTCCTGCCGTTTCGGCTACCGACAACAGCATAGGCTATAGCGGTGGAGTCGTTTCAAACGAAGGTGGTGCAGCGGTTACCGCCCGGGGTGTTTGCTGGAGTGCACTGACCACTGTGCCGGTAATGACCGATTCGCATACCACCGATGGTACCCGATCCGGAACATTTACCAGTACCCTGACAGGATTGCAGAACGGAACTACGTATTATGTACGGGCGTATGCCACCAATGCGCTGGGAACAGTGTATGGCACCTATGTCAGCTTTGTAACTAAAACAACCCCTTCGATCACAACATCTGCTCCGGTATTCTCGGCTGTCGACCCTACCACTGCCAATGGCGGAGGTACTATCACGGATGATGGCGGTGCTGCCATTACCGAACGGGGTGTTTGCTGGAGTACGGCAACATCAGCGCCGGATATCTCGTATGCCCATTCTTCCAACGGCACAGGCATTGGTTCATTTACCAGTGTGCTTACCGGATTGAACATCTCGAACGGATATTATGTCCGCGCTTTTGCTACCAATGCACTCGGAACATTGTACGGCAATTCGGTTTATTTTGCCAGTAAAGCCATCCCAACGCTCACCACGACAGTTCCTGTTGTTTCGACTTCGGAACCCGGGGTTGCCATCTCGGGAGGTACGATCAGCAGTGATGGCGGTGCAACGATCACTGCCCGTGGTGTTTGCTGGAGTATCACCAACACCACACCTGACATTGCCGGATCGCATTCTGCCGATGGTACCGGTACAGGCATGTTTACCAGCAATATGGGCGGCCTCGATGCCTCTAAAAAATATTATGTACGTGCCTATGCCACGAACGCTGCCGGAACCGTCTACGGGAATATGGTCATTCCAACCCTTCCTGCCGTCACCACCAATGGCGGACCTGTCAGTTCAGTGACCGACAACAGCGTGGTAACCACCGGAGGTACAGTGACCGACGAGGGCGGGGCAAGCGTCACAGCACGCGGTGTCTGCTGGAGTGCAGTCACATCCGCACCGGTCATCACCGATACACACACCACTGATGGCACCCGTTCGGGCACTTTCAACAGTACGATCACCGGCCTGTTGACCGGCACCACCTATTATATCCGTGCCTATGCTGTGAATGCGTTGGGAACTGTCTACGGTGCCTCCGTGAAGTTTGTAACCCGGGTTATTCCAACCCTGACGACAACGGCTCCTTCCGTATCAACCGACCAGCCGGGCGTAGGTGTGGCAGGTGGAATGATTACCGACGACGGCGGAGTAGCCGTAACGGTACGCGGGCTATGCTGGAGTACGACAAAAGCAATTCCGGATATCACCGACTCCCACAGTACGGATGGTCCGGGTGCAGGAATCTTTACCAGTACCATGGCCGGACTGGATATGAGCAAAAAATATTATATCCGTGCCTATGCCACGAACTCCGCAGGAACAGCCTATGGAAACATGATGCTTCCAACAACCGCAACCGTTGTCACAACAGCCGGCCCTGCCGTCACTGTTGCCGACAACAGCATAGCCATTGGTGGTGGTACGGTCACCGATGAAGGCGGTGCAACGGTAACGGTTCGTGGTATCTGCTGGAATACAGCCGGATCGCCCTTGCTGACCGATCCCCATACATCCAATGGCAACCGCTCGGGTGTTTATACCGGCACACTCAGCGGACTGTTGATTGGCACAAGGTATTATGTACGGTCGTATGCCACGAATGCCATGGGTACTGTCTATGGAAATCAGGTAAACTTTATCACTAAAAATATTCCGGTGCTATCGACCGTTTCTCCTTCCGTGACAACCGATGTACCGGGTGTCGGGAACGCTGGTGGCATCATTACCGATGATGGCGGAGCTGCCGTGACTGCCCGCGGGGTTTGCTGGAGTACAACGGATGTTATTCCGGATATCAATGATTCCCACAGCTCGGATGGTGTGGGTACCGGCACGTTCGCCAGCACGTTGGCCGGACAGGATATGAGCCAGAAATACTATGTACGTGCCTATGCCACAAATTCAGCGGGAACAGCTTACGGAAACGTGGTAAATCCTACCACACCTACTGTCACTACCAGTGTCGGGCGTCCCGGTTCGGTCACCGACAACAGCATTGGCATGTCCGGAGGAACTGTGACCGGTGAGGGTGGGGCAACTGTCACTGCCCGCGGCATCTGCTGGAGTGCCTCGACCACTCCGGTAATCACCGATTTCCATACGTCGGATGGTAACCGCTCGGGCGACTTTACCAGCACCATGACAGGGTTGCAGAACGGTACGCTTTATTACATCCGTGCCTATGCCACCAACATCATGGGAACGGTTTACGGAGCCCGCATATCATATACCACCCGGAACATTCCAACCCTGACCACCACCGCACCGTCTGTTACGACTGCCGAACCCGGTGTCGCAATGAGCGGAGGTGCCATTACCGATGATGGCGGGGCGGGNATTACTGTCCGCGGAGTCTGCTGGAGTGCCACCAAAGCACTGCCGGATCTGACCGATACCCACACCACTGATGGTTCAGGGGCAGGGATATTTACAAGCACCCTGAGCGGACTGGATGCCTCAAAGAAATACTATGTACGTGCCTATGCTACCAACACAGCCGGTACAGCCTACGGAAATGTACAGATTCCGGTCGTTCCCACCGTTGTGACATCTGCCGGTCCTGTTGTCTCGGCAACCGATAACAGCGTAGCCACAGCCGGTGGAAACATTACCGACGAAGGCGGATCTGTCGTAACGGCCCGTGGCATTTGCTGGAATACCACCACACCGGTGCTCACCGATGCCCATACCGCGGTTGGTTCACGCTCGGGCGTCTTTACCGGCACCCTGACCGGATTGCAGCCTGCCACCCGGTATTACGTACGGGCGTATGCCACCAATGCCCTGGGAACTGTATACGGTGCCAATGTTACGTTCGTCACGATGAACATTCCGGTACTGACGACTCTTATTCCTGCCGTTTCGGTGGCAGAACCCGGGGTTGTCAGCTCGGGAGGTATTATTACCGACGATGGTGGTGCCAATGTGACTGCCCGCGGTGTTTGCTGGAGTGTATCCAATATGACCCCTGACCTTTCCGGTTCGCACAGCGCCGATGGTACGGGTAAAGGTACGTATGCCAGTGTCCTGAGTGGACTGGATGCCACTGCTAAATATTATGTGCGTGCCTATGCCACCAATTCGGCAGGCACATCGTACGGGAATACGGTGAGTCCAACCATTGCATCTCTGGTCACTATGTCGGGAACTGCCCTTTCGGCTACCGACAATAGCATTGCCTTCGGCGGAGGAAATATTACAAATGAAGGCGGGTCAGCCGTAACCGCCCGCGGGGTTTGCTGGAATACCACCACACCGGTACTGACCGATCCCCATACCACAGATGGTTCACGCTCGGGTGCATTTACCAGCACTCTGACCGGATTGCTGAATGGTACAACCTACTACGTCAGGGCCTATGCCGTGAATGCCATGGGCATCGCTTACGGGGCTAATGTCAGCTTTATCAGCAAAGTGATCCCTACCCTGACCACCGCCGTACCGACTGTTTCACCGGCCGATCCGGGTGTGGGCATTGGCGGAGGAAATGTAACGAATGACGGTGGAGCATCCGTAACTGCCCGCGGGGTATGCTGGAGCCTGACCAATCCGATTCCCGATATCAACGGTTCGCATACCGCGGATGGTACCGGCACCGGTATATTTGCCAGTTCCCTGACAGGACTGGATATGACCCGCAACTACTATGTGCGTGCCTATGCCACCAACTCCGCCGGCACTGCCTACGGGACAGTACAGATACCAACCACTCCGCTGGTGACTACCGCTGTGGGACGTACCATTTCGACGACCGATAATACTGTTGCCGGAAGCGGTGGTACGGTGACCGATGAAGGCGGGGCTTCCGTTACCGCCCGTGGAATCTGCTGGAGTGCCATTACCACACCGGTAATCACCGATGCCCATACCATCGATGGCATTCGCCAGGGCATATTTACCAGCACCCTGACCGGATTGCAGAACGGTACGATCTATTACATCCGTGCCTATGCCACGAATGCACTCGGTACGGTTTACGGGGCAAGGGTAACCTTTACCACGAAGAATATTGCCACACTGACTACCACCTTACCATCAGTTTCGGCTGCCGAACCGGGCATGGTAAGCAGCGGAGGAACCATTACCGACAATGGCGGGGCAGCTGTCACTACCCGCGGGGTGTGCTGGAGCACCACCAAAGCCGTTCCGGATATCACCGATTCCGTCAGCATTACCGGTGCAGGCACGGATGTCTTTATCCGCACCATGCCTGGTCTCGATGCCGGCAAAAAGTATTATCTCCGTGCCTTTGCCACGAACTCCGCCGGTACTGCCTACGGAAATGTAGTTATTCCTGCCATTGCGAAAATCACCACCCTTGCCGGTACGGCCGTGTTGTCCACCGACAACAGCAAGGCCATCAGCGGTGGTTCGATCACCGATGAAGGCGGCATGCCGGTCATTGCCCGCGGTGTTTGCTGGAGTACCACCACGCCGGTGCTCACCGATCCGCATACCGTGGATGGTACCCGTTCGGGCACATTCAGCAGCATCATTACAGGGTTGCAGAACAGTACCACCTATTATGTCCGTGCTTATGCCACAAACGCCATGGGAACAGCATACGGTGCCAATGTCAGCATTGTGACCCGGACTATCCCAACCCTGACGACGGTTGTTCCTGTTGTTTCTGCCGACAAGCCGGGCGTTGGAACAGCCGGTGGTACCATTACCAGCGATGGCGGTACTACCGTTACAGCCCGCGGAGTCTGCTGGAGTACCACCAATGCTGTTCCGGATATCAATGATTCCCACAGCACCGATGGTGCCGGTACAGGCCTGTTTGCCAGCACCCTGGCAGGACTGGATATGAGCCAGAATTATTATGTACGCGCTTACGCCACGAATGCTGCCGGTACCGCCTATGGAAATGTGATGATCCCTACCGTAGCGACAGTGACCACCATTGCCGGGCGTGCCGCATCGGTAACCGATAACAGCATAGCCTTCAGTGGTGGCAATGTTACCGATGAGGGTGGCGCTTCCGTCACTGCCCGCGGCATTTGCTGGAGTTCCGTGGTATCCAATCCGGTGATCACCGATGCGCATACTTCCGATGACAGTCGCTCGGGCATTTATACCAGCAACATGACAGGTTTGCTGAACGGCACACTTTATTATATCCGTGCCTATGCCACGAACTCTCAGGGAACGGTTTACGGAAACCGGTTAAATTATACCACGAAGAATATTGCCACGCTAACCACGGTTGCTCCAACTGTTTCGACTGCCCTGCCGGGTGTGGTAAGCAGTGGAGGCATTATTACCGACGATGGCGGTACGGTGATCACTGCCCGCGGAGTCTGCTGGAGTGCAACGAATGCCATTCCGGATATCACCGATTTCCATACCAGCAACGGGGCGGGAGCAGGGCTGTTCTCCGCTACCCTGGCCGGAGCGGACGCTTCTAAAAAATATTATGTACGTGCCTATGCCACCAATGGTGCCGGTACTGCTTATGGAACAGTGATGATCCCGACCGTAGCTACCGTGAGCACCTCGGTGGGCAATGTGGTTTCGGCTACCGATAACTCAGTTGCCACCAGTGGTGGTACAGTGACCGATGAAGGCGGCGCAGCAGTGACCGCACGCGGGGTATGCTGGAGCACAGCATCTTCTCCGGTGACGACCGATGCCCATACCTCGGATGGCAGCCGTTCAGGCTCCTTTACCAGTACGCTGACCGGATTGCTGAATGGCACGACCTATTATGTACGGGCGTATGCCACGAATGCACTGGGAACGGTGTACGGATCCTATACCAGCTTCCTGACCAAAAATATCGCAACCCTGACCACCAACGTGCCAACTGTTTCGACTGACGAACCGGGTGTTGCTGCAGCCGGCGGAAATATTACCGACGATGGTGGTGCTGCCATTACTGCCCGCGGGGTATGCTGGAGTACAACCAATACCAATCCCGACCTGACCAATGCCCACAGTTCGGATGCTGCCGGCGAAGGACTGTTTGCCAGTACCCTGACCGGTCTCGATACCGGTAAAAAATATTATGTCCGTGCCTATGCCGTAAACGCTGCCGGTACCGCTTACGGCAATGTGACTGTTCCAACCCTTGCCACGATTGTGACCGCTGCCGGTCCGGTAGTTTCGGCTACCGACAACAGCGTGGCCACTTCGGGAGGACTGATTTCCAATGAAGGCGGTGCAGCAGTTACCGCCCGCGGTATTTGCTGGAGTTCTGTCACCGGATCACCTGTCATTAACGGTACCGATCCGTTTACCGTGGACGGCACCCGCTCGGGATCCTTTACCAGTACCCTGACCGGGTTGCTCAGTGCCACCACCTATTATGTACGCGCCTATGCCACCAACGCCCTGGGAACTGTTTACGGAGCCTATGTGCCTTTCGTAACCCGATCGGTGCCTTCGATCAGCACCACGGCTCCTGTCTTTTCGGTTCCCGACCCAACCACTGCCAACGGCGGAGGTACGATCAATACGGATGGCGGATCAGCCATTACCGTTCGGGGTGTTTGCTGGAGTACCACCGATGCCACACCGGATATCAGCGGTTCCCATACCTCCAACGGACCCGGGACGGGTAGCTTTACCAGTGTGCTGACCGGTGTCAATGCCGCTTACGGGTATTATGTGCGGGCCTATGCTACGAATGCACTGGGTACCTGGTACGGCAATACGCTTTACTTTACCACCAAGGCGGTTCCGGTGATGACCACCGTAGTGCCGACCGTTTCCACGGCAGTACCCGGCGTGGGTAACTCGGGCGGTAATATCACAAACGATGGCGGGTCTGCTGTCACCGCACGTGGTGTTTGCTGGAGCGATACCAACCCGATACCGGACATTACCGGTTCGCACAGCACCGATGGCGCCGGCACGGGAGCCTTTACCAGCATCCTGGCCGGACTGGATATGAGCAAGGCGTATTATGTACGGGCCTATGCTACGAATGCAACCGGAACAACTTATGGCGCTATCCAGGTTCCCGGCATTGCCACGGTGACAACTGCTGCCGGTCCTGCAGTCTCAGGCAGCGACAACAGCACAGGCATCAGCGGTGGCACAGTCACCGACGAAGGCGGGGTAATGGTTACGGCACGCGGTATCTGCTGGAGTCCGACCACCACGCCGTATATTACCGATCCCCATACTTCCGATGGCACACGCTCCGGGATATTTACAAGCACGCTCACCGGATTGGTGAACAATCAAACGTATTATGTACGGGCCTATGCCACGAATGCCTTCGGAACAGTATACGGAGCACGCCTGAGCTTTGTTACCAAAACAGTTCCTACGCTGTCCACCACCATTCCAACGAATTCGGCGGCCCAGCCATCCGTTGGCAACAGCGGCGGAAATATTACCGACGATGGCGGCGCTGCCGTGACTGCCCGCGGGGTATGCTGGAGTGCCACGAACGCGTTGCCTGATGTGTCGGGATCGCACAGTTTTGATGGAAACGGCATGGGTGCCTTTACCTCCATACTCAGCGGACTGGATGTCAGCAAAAACTATACTGTCCGTGCCTATGCGACCAACGCTGCCGGAACAGGCTACGGAAATGCCATCATTCCGACTGTGCCGGTGATCGTGACCACAGCCGGTCCAGCCAGTTCAACCACCGACAACAGCGTGGCGTATAGTGGCGGGACAGTGACGAGTGAAGGCGGCGTATCCGTTACCGCACGCGGTATCTGCTGGAGCTCTGTGACGTCGACCCCGGATATCACCGATACCCATACCACCGATGGCACCCGTGCGGGAATCTTTACCAGTACCCTGGGCGGACTGCTGAACAATACCACCTATTATATCCGGGCTTATGCCACGAATGCGCTGGGAACCGTTTACGGAGGCTATGTAAGCATTTTAACGAAGAAACCTGCTACCATGACCACCACGGTGCCTGTCCTGTCGGCTGCCGAACCGGGCGTTGTGAGCAGCGGAGGAAATATTACCGGTGACGGGGGTGCTGCCATTACCGTTCGCGGGGTGTGCTGGAGCAATACCAATACCCTGCCTACCATCGCCAATGCCCATAGCACCGATGGCTCGGGAACGGGTGCCTTTACCAGCGTGTTGGGCGGCCTCGATGCCCTTCATGCCTATTATATCCGTGCCTATGCGATCAACGCGGCCGGTACATCCTATGGCAATGTGGTCAGTCCAACCGTGGCAGCGGTGACTACCTCGGCCGGTACGCTGGTTTCGGTGACAGACAACAGCATAGCCATCAGCGGTGGAACGGTGACCGATGAAGGTGCTGCCGGTGTAACCGCCCGCGGGGTATGCTGGAATACCGGAGGCAGTGCGCTGACCATCGATCCCCATACTTCCGATGGTACCCGCTCGGGCGTGTTTACCAGTACCCTGACGGGATTGCTGGCAAACACCACCTATTACCTGCGGGCCTATGTGGTCAATGCCATGGGAATTGTCTACGGTAACCAGATCAGCTTTGTAACCAAAAATATACCGACAGTCAATACCACGGTTCCGTCCATATCGACTGACGAACCGGGCATCATTAGCAGCGGGGGTACTTTGACCATCGATGGCGGAGCAAGCGTCACCGCCCGTGGCATCTGCTGGAGCCTGACCAATGCCGTTCCCGACCTGACAGGTTCGCACAGTACCGATGGAGCCGGAACGGGTGCCTTTACAAGCATTCTGAGCGGATTGAACACCCCGTCGAACTACTACGTCCGTGCCTATGCCACGAATGCTGCCGGTACTGCCTACGGAACTGTCCGCAGCCCGTCTGTTCCGGTGGTGATCACCACGGCCGGACCGAATGGTTCGGTGACCGACAACAGCATCGCCAAAAGCGGTGGCCAGGTAACCGGCGAAGGGGCCACCTCCGTCACTGCCCGCGGGATATGCTGGATAGTCGGTTCCACCACGCCGTTGATCACCGATGCCCATACAACCGATGGCAGCCGGTCGGGTATCTTTACCAGTACCCTGACAGGTCTGCTGAACGGAACGACTTATTATATCCGTGCCTATGCCACGAATGCCGTGGGTACAGTATACGGTGCCGCCGTCAGCTTTGTGACCCGGAACGTTCCTGTCCTGACCACAGTCATGCCGGCTGTTACCAGTGCCGAACCCGGTGTGGGAACTTCGGGCGGAACGATCACCGACGATGGCGGGGCTACCGTCACCGTTCGCGGGGTTTGCTGGAGTACCACCAACCTGATGCCGGATATAACCGGAACCCACAGTACCGATGGGGCAGGAGCGGGTGCCTTTACCAGTATCCTGGCAGGACTGGACATGACCCGCAGCTACTATGTACGTTCGTATGCCACGAATGCTGCCGGTACCGGTTACGGCAATGTGCTGACCCCGGCCATTCCTGCCATTACCACCTCGGCGGCACCGGTGGTATCGCCACTCGATAACAGCATCTGCACCGGCGGAGGTACCATTACCGGCGAGAACGGAGCCGCTGTCACCACACGCGGTGTCTGCTGGAGTTCCGCTACATCCGTTCCGCTGACCGTGGATTCGCATGCCGAAAACGGGACACGCTCCGGGGTGTTTACCGTCTCCATGACCGGGCTGACCAACAACACCACCTATTATTACCGGGCGTATGCCACCAATGCTGTAGGTACGGTTTATGGCGCAGTGGTTAGTTTCGTGACGAAAAAAATACCAACCCTGAGCACGGTTGTACCGACCATCACCACAGCCGAACCCGGTGTGGGCCTTTCGGGTGGTTCGATCTCCAACGACGGCGGGGCTACCGTAACCGCACGCGGGGTATGCTGGAGCAACACCAACAACCTGCCCGATATCAACAATGCCCACAGCACCGATGGCTCCGGATCGGGTGCTTTTGTCAGTACCCTGGGCGTACCGGATATGAGCAAGACCTATTACGTACGTGCCTATGCCACGAATGCTGCCGGTACTGCCTACGGGAATGTGACCGTACCAACCGTTCCGGCGGTGACCATGACGGCTACCCCCGTTGCTTCCGCCGCCGATAACAGCTCCGCCACCGGCATGGCGACAGTCACCGATGAAGGCGGTCTGACGGTAACGGCACGCGGCATGTGCTGGAATACCGGTTCATCCCCCGTGATCACCGATGCGCATACCACGAACGGAACCCGCGCCGGAACCTTTACCGCCACCCTGACCGGCCTGCAAAACGGAACATTGTACTACGTACGGGCGTATGCCGTCAATGCCCTGGGAACGGTCTACGGCAACCAGGTAAATTTCACCACCAAATCCGTACCAACGCTCACCACCGCGGTGCCTGTCATCTCTGCCGCCCGCCCGGGCATTGGCAGCGCAGGAGGCAATGTGACCAATGATGGCGGTTCGGCAGTAACGGCACGCGGGGTCTGCTGGAGCACCACCAACCCATTGCCCGCCCTCACCGATTCCATCAGCCGCGATGGAGTGGGCACGGGCGTGTTTACCAGTACCCTGCGTGGACTCGATGTCACGACAACCTATTACGTACGGGCCTATGCGACCAATGGTGCCGGAACAGCCTACGGAAACGTAACCGTTCCTGCCGCTCCGTCTGTCACCACCACGGCGGGTCCTACAGTATCGGCTTCCGACAACAGCATGGCTACCGGCGGTGGAAATGTGACGAATGAAGGCGGTGCTGCCGTGACTGCCCGCGGGATATGCTGGATAGTCGGTTCCACCACCCCGGTGATCACCGATGCCCATACCACGGATGACTCGCGCTCGGGAACGTTTACCAGCACCATGACCGGACTGGACAACAACACCACCTATTACGTACGTGCCTATGCCACGAATGCGGTGGGTACGGTATACGGCACGTATTATTCCTTTGCTACGAAAAATATTCCGACCCTTTCCACCACCATGCCTTCCGTCTCCGCGGCCGAACCGGGTGTTGGCAGCAGTGGCGGAACGATCTCCAGCGACGGCGGAGCGGTGGTTACTGCCCGTGGTGTCTGCTGGAGCACTGTCAATGCTTTGCCTGATATCACTGATTTCCATAGCAGCAACGGGGTGGGCATCGGCGCTTTTACTTCCACGATGGCTGGACTGGATATGAGTAAAACGTATTATGTCCGTGCCTATGCCACCAACCCTGCGGGTACCGCCTACGGGGCAGTGCAAACACCGGTACTGCCATCATTAACAACCACCGCCGGTCCGGCAGTATCTGCAACCGACAACAGTGTGGTAATCAGCGGGGGTACGATTACCAACGAAGGCGGAGTAGCCGTTACCGCCCGCGGGGTGTGCTGGAATACAGGCGGATCGGCCCTGACCATTGATGCCCACACCACCGATGGCACCCGGGCAGGACTCTTTACCAGCACGATCACCGGACTGCAGAATGCCACCACCTACTACTTGCGTTCCTACGCCACGAATGCCGTGGGAACCATTTACGGCAACCAGGTATCCGTGACTACCAAATCCATCCCGACGGTAACAACCACCGCCCCATCCGTATCCACTGCCGAACCGGGCGTGGGAAGCTCCGGAGGAAATGTGACGGCCGATGGCGGAGTTGCCGTGACCGCCCGCGGGATCTGCTGGAGCGCCACCAATCCGAACCCGGACATCAACAGCACCCACAGCAGCAATGGTGTTGGCATGGGATTGTTTACAGGCACTATGACCGGACTGGATATGAGTAAAACATACTACGTCCGTGCCTATGCGACCAATGTAGCCGGTACTGCCTACGGAAATGCGTTGTTGCCGGTAACGCCAGTGGTAACAACATCAACGGCGGTCTCAGCTGTTTCCGACAACAGCATGGCCATCGGGGGCGGACAGGTAACGATCGAAGGCGGAGCGTCTGTCACTGAACGCGGGGTATGCTGGATCACTGGCTCCACCACGCCGGTGACCACCGATGCCCATACGTCCGACGGTGCCCGCGCAGGGGTCTTTTCAAGTACCCTGACCGGACTTGTAAACGGCACCACCTATTACGTACGGGCGTATGCCACCAATGCCATGGGTACGGTGTATGGGGCATATATCACATTTACCACCAAAAATATCCCGACACTTACCACCTATGTTCCAACCGTTTCGGTTGCCGAGCCGGGTGTTGGCAGCAGCGGGGGGAATATCACGGTGGATGGCGGTGTCACGGTAACGGCACGCGGGGTATGCTGGAGTGCTACCAACCCACTGCCGGATATCACCAGCGCCCACACCACGGATGGTACGGGCAATGGCGGATTCACCAGCGTCATGGCGGGACTGGATGCCACTAAAAAATACACGGTGCGGGCGTATGCCACCAACTCCGCCGGTACAGCCTACGGGAACATACAAACTCCTGTCGCTCCGACCGTTACCACCACCGCCACGCCAATTGTCTCGACCGTGGACAACAGCTTGGGACTCAGTGGCGGGACCGTCACCTCAGAAGGCGGGCAATCCGTGACCGAACGGGGAGTATGCTGGAATACGGGCGGCTCACCACAGCTTTCCGACCCCCATACCTCCGATGGCACACGCTCCGGGGTATATACTTCTACCCTGACCGGCCTGCTTCCCCTGACCACCTACTACGTCCGTGCCTATGCCACAAATGCACAGGGGACGGTCTACGGTGCCCAGGTAAGCTTAATCACCAAAAATACGGCCACACTCACCACATCCGTCCCCTCCGTTTCGGCGGCTGAACCGGGCATTGGCACAGCAGGTGGAAATATCACGGCGGATGGCGGGGCTCCCGTAACCGCCCGGGGCATCTGCTGGAGCGATACCAACCCGACTCCCGATATTACCAGTAACCATACCTCTAACGGTATCGGCATTGGAATCTTTACCGGCACTCTGACCTCTCTGGATATGACCCGACTATATTACGTACGGGCCTATGCTACGAACGCCACCGGAACTGTGTATGGGAATACCGTCACCCCAGCCTTGCCGACAGTCATTACCACCGCCGGACCCATCGTCCAGGGAACGGATAAAACAGTAGCAAATAGCGGTGGAAATATTACCTCAGAAGGCGGCGCATCCGTTACAACACGTGGAATTTGCTGGAGTTCAGTCACATCAATTCCTGTGATAACCGATCCCCATACAATAAATGGTACCCGTGCGGGTGCCTTCACCGGTATCTTAACAGGGCTGGTTCCTGCGACCACATATTATGTTCGGGCGTATGCAACAAATGCCCTTGGAACATTTTATGGAGCTTATGTAAGTTTCAGAACACCTTAGTAAAGCTGATTATAATCCATTTTCAACTAATACTATAATACTTTTATTTTAGGTATAATGATATATAGGTGAGAATCTATTGAGAGTTCAATGAGGCTTACCCATCCTAACCCCCTTGCAACCTCCAAGTAATTCACAGGTAGCACCCTCGAAACATAGAATAAATGGCAGTGATATGAAAGTAAAAATATGTTGAATTGTTGTTGTTGGTAAAATCGTAATTCTGATAAAAAACAACAAATAATGAAAAGAACAGAATTGCATTTATCCATTGAATGCCTGGCAGAATGATAAATTTTATTCAGTATATCCAATTGAACCTCTTTTTTAGTACTTATTTAAAATATTTACTTAAATGTAACGTCTAGATTTAAATAAGTTTATTATCTTTGTTTGTGAATATTTTACTTAAATCTATTGAAAGTATTATAGGTTATAATGCTAATAATTAGTTGTTTGTTATGTTTATTTTAATTATTCGTGAATGAATAAAATAGTAGATATTCGTTATTTAACATAAAGAAAAATGATCAATTTGAGCTGAAATTTAATAAATATGCAGTAAAAATAAAAAAAAATATTATTTTGGTGCAAATGTTATTAATCAATATGATCATTATAAGTTTTAGATCCCGAAAAATGAGTTCCCTCTCTTTGAAGCATAAAGTTCGCGCGATTTCTTTAAACAATCCCCTTGTTTTAGAAGGAACTTTGTTTGCTATGTATAAGATGGACAATAGATAGAAATTTGTGTGAAAAGTAAGTTTACATCATTTTGTAAATTCACTTATGATACATTTCTGTTGTAATTTCAATTCTCCTGAAACTCATCAGGAAATGTTTCCAAAATATATTATAATTAACCGATCGGTACTTTAAGAACTGAATCAATGTTGCTGGAAATATAACAACCTGAAAATAGAATTGTAGCCAATTTTGGTGAGAGAACTTCTATTTATTTTTATTATAAAATATGTAAGCATTCTTTCATACTCAATTGAACCCCGGCATGTAGTTTGAATGTATTTTCTTATTTATATGTCCTGGTTATTTATAATGGTTATTGTTTTTGGTGCTTAATATTTCAGTTAAATGAGAAATAAGATCGATGTACATTAAAGTTCATTTTAATTTATTTCCAAAGTACCTTCAAAAAAATACACGGTTAAATTATTCTTACCTAATTTGATTACTGGGCAGGAATCATTTTTAATTTAACAACTAGTGAAAAGTTCAGGTTGTCAACAAACAGGATTATTCCTTTAATGAATAACAATATTTTACACTATAATTTTGAATAGAATACTCCATATACTCCTGGCTTTATCCTTTGTTCTAATAACCGGTATAGTCCCGGCAACAGGACAGAACAGCTTCAGGGTTCTTGGAAATATTCCACACCTTCCTAATGTAGATCCTGCTCATATCATTGCTCCTGAAACAGGAATGCTGATTTTTAGCAGTATCGATACAAAACCGATGATTTATACAGGTTTAGCCTGGGAGACTTTGTGTACAGAGAATATCAATTCCTTAACGACTCAAGAGTATTTTGTCGTAAAAAACGGTATCCCTTTTCTTCCAACATTTGCCAGTGTACCAGCTGGATCGTTGACTTCAGGGACAGTCTACTATTCTACCGTTAATAGATCGGTCATGATATACAGCGGTGCCGGTTGGCTGAAAATGGTGGATATGCTAATAGGGAATATTGCCGAAAGCAGTGGCTTTAGTGCAGGAGCTGATGTAAAGACCTTTAAACTGCCAGTATTGAATGCGAATCCTTCAACACCGGGTTTAACAGTGGGAGCCTTTTACATTAATTCGGTTAGCAAAGTGATGCGATATTATAATGGTGCATTGTGGCAGGATATTAGCTGTCAGGCTGTAGTAAAAACCCTTCCTCTAACGCTGATTACCGGCTATACGGCAATGAGCGGAGCAGAAGTGATCACCAATGCAGGTTCACCGGTAACGCTGACTGGAATCTGCTGGAGTCCAAACTCCAATCCGGATACTTTATTGACCTCAAAAACAAGAATAACAACCACCGGTTCAGGAATAGGAATATTTACAAGTCCGTTGACGGATCTCCTTCCCAAAACAATTTATCATGTCAGGGCTTATGCCGTGAATAGTCTGGGGATAGTTTATGGTGAAGACCTGACGTTTACCACTCCAATACAACTTCCAACGATCATTACCCTTGATGCAAGCAATATAACTAGCATCTCGGTGCAAACTGGAGGTAATATAACTGCAGATGGCGGGGCTTCTGTTACAAAACGTGGAACGATATGGAGCTCTATTTCCGATCCGCTTGATGACCCATCCCATTTTATTACAAATGATGGTTCCGGTGTGGGATATTACCCTACTATACTTGAAGGATTGCTCGGAAATACAAATTATAATGTCAGGGCTTTTGCTGTCAATTCGGTGGGTACATCCTATGGAAATCTGATACAGTTTACCACTCTGTTACCGGTGCCTCCGGTACTAAATCCAACGCTCACAGTTTCAGGTATTACCGGAAGTTCAACAACAGGTACTGCCCTTATTCTAAACAATGGTGGAGCTCTTGTTACCGAACGGGGTGTTTGCTACAGCATTGATGGATTAAATTATATTTATATTCCTTCTTCCACGGTAACTCCTACTGATATTGGCACATTTATGACTACGGTTACAGGATTGTCGCAAGGTACTACGTATTATCTGAAAGGCTATGCAAAGAATATTGCCGGAACAGGTTATACAAGTGAAACAAGTGTAACAACAGCTCTCTATGCGTCAATTACAACTGTCAAACCCGGTAATATTGCGGGTTCTACAGCTTCGAGCGGTGGAGTTATCTCCAATACCGGATTTTCAGAGATAACGGCACGAGGTGTCTGCTGGAGTCTGGATAAGAATCCGACCACTGCATTGGTTACTAAAACATCCAATTTGGTTGTAGGTGATGGTACAGGTACTTTTGCCAGCCAGGTTACCGGGTTACTTGCGGGTACTACATATTACATCAAGGCTTATGCTGTTAACAGTGCAGGGGTAGGTTATGGCAATCTTGACAGCATTGTTATGCCTGATTCAGCTCGTGTACTTACATTGGCTGCTTCCTCATTATATTTGAGTACTGCAACTTGCGGAGGTGATGTGATAAGTGATGGTGGATCGGTTGTAATGGATCGTGGTGTTTGCTGGAGTACCGGAGTGAATCCGACCATATTCAATTCAAGGACTACTGATGGGGATGGATTAGGAATATACACCAGTTACCTCACCGGGTTAATACCAAATATCAGCTATCATTTCAGGGCGTTTGCAATAAACAGCATTGGTGTTTCTTACGGTGAAGATCTAAGCTTAACCGTTATTCCTGATGCACCGTTGATTATTACTCTCCCCATAACAGAAATAACAAATATGTCGGGAGTTAGTGGCGGAGATATCAAAAGCAGTGGAGGTGCACCAATTACGTTAAGAGGTATATTATGGAGTACCAAGGGTGATCCCCTTACCGATGACCAGGCCATTATTATAACAAATGATGGTTCAGGTGTTGGTATTTTCCCAACAAAAATGGATAATTTGTTAGGGAGTACTACATATTATGTGCGTGCATACGCTGTAAATTCCTATGGCAAAGCTTATGGAGATCTAAAAGTATTTACAACTTTGCCTCCGTTACTATCAGTCGTACTATCTCCAAGCTTTGACATTGAACAAGTAAATAATACTTCAGCTGTTGGTGTATTTCTGGTGCTGAATAATGGAGGTTCTCCGATAACTGATCGTGGAATACGGTATAGTACCGATCGCTTGAACTATACGTACGTGACATCTGAAACGCTGAATAAAACAGATATTGGTACTTATATCACAACACTCCATGGATTAAAGCCAAATACAACATACTTTGCACAGGCGTATGCAATTAATGCCGTAGGCACAGCATTAAGCAGTGAAGCCAGCTTCAGGACGACATCCCTGGCTCTTCTTTCTACTACACCACCAAATAGGATTACGGGATTTGCCGCTTACAGTGGAGGTGAGATCACTTCAACCGGTGATGACATTATTTCAGCCAAGGGTGTATGCTGGAGCCAGGATTCAATTCCGACAATCAATTTGACAACAAAAACCTCTGAAACGCTCAGTGGAATTGGGGAGGGTGTCTTTATCAGTCGTATTACCGGTTTAAGTCCGGGAGTAAAATACTATGTTCGGGCTTATGCCGTAAATAGCTTTGGAATAGCATACGGAAACCTGGATAGCCTGATTACGGCAACCACTGCTTTTGTAACAACGACTCATCCAATAACTATTAAAACGACTTCTGCTGTAAGCGGTGGATTTATAAATAATGATGGAAACGAGGCTGTATATACCCGTGGTATCTGCTATAGTTCACATTCAAATCCGACAACAGCCGATAATTATATTGCCAGCGGAAGTGGGATAGGATCTTATGCCATTACCATAAACGGATTAATGGGAAGTACCAAATATTATGTACGGGCTTATGCCATCAACGATGTAGGCATAGCCTATGGAAATCTGGACAGTCTGAAAACATCTGCACCAGTACTTGAAGCTTTATCCACTACCGATGTGATCAATATTGGAGGTACAACTGCCGTTGGAAGAGGCTACGTTGGAAGTGTAGGTGGTGCGCCTGTTACAGAACGTGGATTCTGTTGGAATACTACCGGAAATCCGGATATTAATGGGCAATATGTGGCTTCAGGAGTAGGTAATGGTAGTTTCTCGGGTGGCCTGACCGACTTAACCCCAAACACAACATATTATGTACGGGCTTATGCAATAAATAGCGTTGGTACAAGTTACGGAAATGAAATCACATTCTCTACTTTTACAATTGCCACTCTTATTACTACTCCAGCCACTTCTATAACCAATATAAGTGCAAAGAGCGGGGGAGATATTGTCAGTGACGGCGGTGCATTGGTTTACAGCAGTGGGATCTGTTGGAATACAACGGGTAATCCAACTATTAACGATGCCAGTACAAACAGCGGACTGGGCATAGGAAATTTTATCCATTACCTGAATGGTTTATTGGGAAGTACGAAATATTATATCCGTGCTTATGCCATCAATTATGCAGGTATAGCTTATGGCAATGTTGAAGTCTTTACTACAGCACCACCGGTAATCCCTACATTAACTACCAATGGTGGATCTAGTGGAGCAAACGGCAAAACGGGTTACTGCGGAGGTGTAATCAGTAGTAATGGCGGTTCGTTGATCAATACAGAAGGTATTGTATGGAGTTTGACTTCCGGATTTTTACCGGATACGGTTTTGGTTAATAAAACAATGCAGGCGGGTTCCGGAAACTTTAATTCAACACTGGGTAATTTAAAATCCGGGACTACTTATTATGCCCGGGCTTATGCTTCGAATACAGTTGGCACAGGATATGCTGCAAATGAGGTAAGTTTTACCACGTTTGATCTTCCTGTTATAACTACAATAGCTCCTACAGCTGTTACGAATGTAACCGTAAATAGTGGTGGAATTATTACTTCCAATGGAGGAACCGGTGTGACTGAAAGCGGATTGTGCTGGAGTACTGGTAATCTACCAGGCGTTGCAGACGAACATTTTTCAAATGGTCCGGGTTTCGGTCTCTTTAACCGAACTATTACAGAGTTGTTAGGAAGTACTATCTATTATCTAAGATCGTATGCCATCAATAGTGTTGGCATTACTTACGGGCAGGTAGAAAGCTTCACAACGCAACCTCCTAAACTGGCCACTATTTATACGCTACAACCGGTGGCAACTTCTTCGATAGCTGCAATAAGTGGAGGAAATATTACCAGTCATGGCGGGTCATTGGTAACTTCCCGTGGTATTTACTGGAGCACACAACAAACCTTTGATCCGGACACCATTACATTAAATAAAACAGCACAAACAGGATATTATAAGGGTACATTTAATGCTTCTCTTACAGGCTTGATTCCAAATACGGTTTATTATGTGAAGGCATATGTTGAGAATGGTGTTGGGATTTCTTATGGTGATGAAATGAGTTTTAAAACTCCTACACAGGCAACCCTGACAACGAAAGAAGCTTTCTCCGACGGACCAACCAGAGCGGTTACCGGAGGCGTTATATCAGATAATGGCGGCGCTGAGATCAGCTCAAGGGGAGTTATCTGGAGTACAGTAGCCAGTTTTGATCCTGCAACTGAAACATCAAACAGAACCTATGATGATTACGGTACCGGCTCATTTGTGAGTCGCCCATCCGGACTGAAAGGAAATACCACTTATTATATAATGGCATATGCTACCAATATTGCAGGAACTGGTTATGGCAATTTAGTTAGCTTTATAACTGATCCGGCTACACCACCGAACCTGACTACCCGTGATGCATGGTATGTATATGGGACATCTGCTGTAACAGGTGGTTATGTTTCCGATAATGGGGGTGAGCCAATAATAACCAGAGGTGTGGTTTGGGGAACAGATCCATTATTCAGGCCTGATACAGTGTTAGTGAATAAAACGGTTGATGGCGCTATGGGAGTTGGCTATTTTTCAACCACCATGACGGGTCTTAAGCGTGGTACTATTTACTATGTAAAGGCTTATGCCAAAAATAGTATTGGCACTGCCTATGGAAATGTAATTAGCTTTAAGACTCTTGATTTTGCGAAGTTAACGACAATGCCTGTTTCTCCATCCTCTACAGGATATGAGGCCGGTGGAGGTGGAGTACTGATCGACGATGGTGGGAATGAAGTAACGAATCAGGGTGTGTGCTGGAGTCTTAATCCGAACCCGACTGTAGGGCTTTATACTAAAACAATGTATGACGGTTGGTCCGGTAATAGTTTCTACAGCACCCTGACCAACCTGGCTCCGGTAACTAAATATTATGTACGTGCCTATGCCACCAATAATCAGGGAGCAGCTTATGGAAATGAAGTGAGCTTTACAACGCCAGTTGCTTTGCCGGTAATTACCACGAGTTATGCTACCCAAACATCAAAATCATCGGTAGTAACCGGTGGTAATATAACCTTTAATGGTGGTGCCCCGGTAACGGAAAGAGGTGTCATATGGAGTACCAATATTGCATTTAATCCTGATACGGTCGTTGTGAATAAAACAACCGATGGTATTGGAAATGGGAAATATAATAGTGTAATTTCCAATATGAACCTGAGTATTACCTATTATATTCGTGCGTATGCTGTTAACAGTGCCGGTATTTCATATGGTAACCAGATAACAATCACATTGTTCCCGACTGCGCCGGTATTAAATACCATTGAGCTTACTCAAATAACCGGATCAACAGTTATGAGTGGTGGAGAGATTACCAGTGATGGTGGTGCCCTTGTAACACTGAAAGGACTTTGCTGGAACACTTCTACCAACCCGATTACGACTAATAGCCATACCACAAACGGATCCGGAACTGATCCTTTTGCCGCAATGATTTCTGGATTGTTGCCTAATACATTGTATTATGTACGTGCCTATGCCATTAATAGCATTGGTACGGCTTATGGAATTGAAAGAACATTCCAGACAAATGGTATTCCGACACTTACTGCCACTACACCGGCAAGCAATATTATTGCTACTACTGCTACCAGTGGTGGTGAGATAACAGATAACGGACGTACTCCAATCATTACCAGAGGTATTTGCTGGAGTACCTACAGTAATCCATCCCTAATTACTCCGAATACTTACAAAACGATAGATAACTCATCGAGTACTATCGGCAGCTTTATAGCGAATATGAAAGGATTGACTTCCAATTCAACCTATTATGTTCGTGCCTATGCAACGAATGCCGTAGGTACCGGTTATGGGAGTCAGATTCAATTCAAGACATTCCCTATTATGCTTCCAACAATATATACCCTACCGCCGACATCTATTGATAGTGTAAAAGCAACCAGCGGAGGAAATATCTTTGATAATGGTGGAGTTCCTATTACCGGCAGGGGTATTTGCTGGAGTACTATACGTAATTTTGATATTACCATAAGTACTAAAGTATATAATGCTGTGAGCGATACGGGAGTGTATAACAATAATATGACAGGCTTATCTCCGGGTATTAAATATTATGTAAAAGCTTTTGCTATAAACAGCAAGGGTACGGCTTATGGAATGCTGGATAGCCTTGTTACTAAGCCAATTAGGGCGACTGTAAGCAATGTAGTGATTTCAAATATTACGCAGAATGATGCTATAGGATCAGCATCTGTAATTACTACAGGTGGTGCGACGGTAACAAGCCGTGGTGTTTGCTGGAATACAACTGGTTATCCTTCGTTAGCTGACGATACGCTTTGTATTGGCAGTGGTTTAGGAATTTATGCAGATACATTAAAGAATTTAGTGGAGGGTCCGATTTATTATGTCAGGGCTTTTGCAACAAACAGTGCGGGTACATCTTATAGCTCTACTGTAAGCTCCTTTAGAATTTGTCCTTCGGCCTTTAAAATAGTGCATTATGAAGGTTTGAACGGGGCACCGGTAACTAAAACGGTAACTTATGGTTCAGTTAGTAGTAATGCTTCCGGAGCTGCAAGATGTTGGATTACCCAGAACCTGGGAGCAGACCATCAGGCAACAACTGTTACCGATGCCACAGAATCTTCTTCAGGTTGGTACTGGCAATTTAACAGACCACAGGGTTACCAATACACTGCAAGCCGTTATCCTGCTACTACATGGACAAGCAATACTGAAGCCAGCGATTGGGTTAAAGGGAATGATCCTTGTAATCTTTTACTTGGTTCAGGTTGGCGAATTCCTACATCAACAGAATATCTTAACGTGATAGCCACTGGAACTATTCCCTTTTCATCCCCATTAAAGCTCCATTATTCAGGATATTTAAATTATGCCGACGGTTCAACTGCGGGTAGAGGTACCTATGGTATTTTCTGGTCTAGTTCGGCAACAGCTACTACCAATGCCACCTATCTTCAGTTTAGTTCAGGAGCGAATGCTAATTATAACAGTTATAAATGGCATGGATTTACACTTCGTTGCCTGAGGGATTCCACCATAGTAGGAAAACCTACAGTAAGCAATGTGGTTATTTCGACTATGACAAAAACTACCGCAGTTGCTACAGCTGCTGTAACTCCTGATGGAGGTGCTCCCGTTTTAACCAAGGGACTTTGCTGGAATACAACAGGTAATCCGACAAGCACAGAAAATACAATTTTAAATGGTATTGGTACTGGTGTATTAACGGATACTATTAGTGGACTTACTGAGGGGCCAACTTATTATATCCGTGCGTTTGCCACAAATAGTACAGGAATAACATACTGTCCGGTAGTTACAGTCTTTAAAGTATGTCCTTCAGATTTTACGGTTCAACATGTGGAAGGACTCAATGGAGCTCCGGTTTCTAAGACAGTACTTTATCATTCTGTTAGCAGTATATATTCAGGAGCAGCACGGTGTTGGATAACTCAGAATTTGGGCGCCGATCACCAAGCCAGTTCAGTAGCAGATGCAACTGAACCTTCAGCCGGATGGTATTGGCAGTTTAACCGTCTGAAAGCTTATCAATTTACAGCAAGCCGTTTGCCTTCCACAACCTGGACAAGTAATACCGAAGCAAGCGACTGGGTACCTGAAAAAGATCCTTGTAACATGATGCTGGGCGGAGGATGGCGTATTCCTACAGCAACAGAGTATGCTAGTGTCATTGCTAATGGAGGTATTCCATTTGCTACTCCGCTAAAACTCCATTATTCCGGATACCTGAATAATGCCGATGGCTCAATATTGGGTAGAAACACGTATGGCATTTTCTGGAGCAGTTCTGCAACGACGAATACTGTCGCCACTTACCTCCAGTTTAGTGCTGGCGTTAATACAATGTATACCAATACTGTCAGTTCTAAGTGGTATGGTTTCACTTTACGATGTTTAAGGGATACCATAGTGCTTTCTAAACCATCGGTGAGCAACGTGACATTCTCAGGGATGACTTCTACTTCGGCAGATGTTTCTGCGATTGTAACTCCTGATGGTGGTTCTCCAGTTACTGAACGTGGATTCTGCTGGAATACAACCGGCAATCCTGATATTACAAATAATCCGATTGCCAATGGTTCCGGCACAGGTAATTTTACGGGTACAATTAGTGGTGGGTTGGTAGAAGGACCGACATATTATGTAAGGGCCTATGCTAAGAATAATTTAGGGATTGCTTATAGTACTGATGTAAATAGCTTTAGAATTTGTCCACCTGTGTTTACCGTTCAGCATATGGAAGGAATTGGTGGGGCTCCTGTTACCAAAAAAGTTGCTTATCATTCGGTGAGCAGTACACTATCCGGAAAAGCGGTTTGTTGGTTGATTCAGAATTTGGGTGCCGATTCAATAGCAAGTGCAAATACAGATGCAACAGAGCAGGCAGGAGGTTGGTATTGGCAGTTTAACAGGGTACAAGGTTTTAAAAATGATGGAATCGTTCGTACCCCGGCGACTTCCTGGATTGCAACTAATGAAACAAGCAATTGGATTGCAATCAATGATCCGTGTACGCAGCTTCTTGGTTCTGGCTGGCGTATTCCTACCAATACAGAATGGGTAAATGTAATTGCTAACGGAAATTTGGCGAATACTATGGCATACAATTCGCCACTTAAACTACATATAGCCGGAAATCTGGATAATGGTTCATTTATAAATAAACGTGGCATTTCTACGGGTCTTTATTGGAGTAGTACTCAAAGTGCAGCTACTACCGGATATAGCATGTACTTCAGTACAGCTGGTAGTGTTACCTATAATTTGCACAGTAAATCGCAATACGCATTTTCAGTTCGTTGTTTACGTGATACAATAGTTGTTTTACCACCTTCAGTAGGAACCGTGTCGATCAGCATTTCATCGATGACTGGAACTACTGCTGATGCTACTTCTGCAGTAGGATCAGATGGAGGTTCTCAGGTGACCGAACGTGGATTTTGCTGGAATGTAACAGGTAATCCAACACTGTCTGATAATTATGTTACGAACAGCACCGGTGGAACGGGTAATTTTACCAGTACCATTACAGGTTTATCCGAAGGACCTAAATTTTATGTCCGGGCATATGCCCGAAACAGTGCAGGTATTACTTACAGTGAAGGTTCCGGGTTTAGTGCTATTCTGACTAATATTTGTCCGGATACTTTTAATGTCCAACACAACATTGGATTCAGAGGTGTTCCGGTAACCAAGAAAGTTACCTATCATACTGTGGGATCTTATATGTCGGGTTCAGCCAAGTGTTGGATTACACAAAACCTGGGAGCTGATCATCCGGCAACATCTGCTTTTGATGCTACTGAAGCATCTGCGGGTTGGTATTTCCAGTTCAACCATTCCCTGGGATATAAAAATGCCGGTTCTACAACGCCTATTGCCTGGTATGGAGGATTTAACGAAGTTTCTGACTGGACACTTATAAATGACCCATGTAATATTATGTTGGGAACTGATTGGCGTCTGCCAACCAGTACTGAATGGACGAACGTGGATGGTGCCCCACAAAATTGGGCTACATATGCAGATCCGTATAATTCGGCCTTGAAACTTCATAACCCCGGTTATTTAGCCTATAATACTTCGGTGATAGCTAGCCGAGGTTCACAAGGAAATTACTGGAGTAGCACCGGAGCCAGCGCTACAACAGGTTATGATTTTCAATTTTATAATGCTGGAAGTGGTTTAGTAAATAATGATAAAGCCTATGGTTTTTCTGTTCGTTGTTTACGTGCAGGTGTAGTAAAAATGCCTCCAACTTTGACCAATGTTGTTATTTCAACCACCTCCATGACTGACAGTACAGCTGAAGGATCTGCAAAAATAGTTGTAGATGGAGGTTCGGCAGTCTTAACCCGTGGAATCTGTTGGAATACAACAGGATATCCAACTGTTAATGATAATGTAATTCCAGGCAATTTATCGGATTCGACCTTCAATGGACTTATTGTAGGATTGAAAGAAGGACCAACTTATTATATACGGGCTTATGCAACAAATAAGATTGGCTTAGGCTATAGTCCACTGACTACTACGTTCAAAATTTGTCCTCCGGCATTTGATATTTTACATAGTGCCGTGTTTAATGGTTCACCTATTACGAAAACTGTTACCTATCACTCTGTAAACAGTATGCTTTCCGGAGCTGCCCGATGCTGGACTACTCAAAACCTGGGTGCTGACCGGCCTGCCAATGCAGCTAAAGATACCACTGCCGCTGCTGCAGGTTGGTATTGGCAATTCAATAGGTTGCAAGGATTCCAGGCATATGGAGCGGCTTTAACACCTTCTGTCGGATGGCAAACAGCAATTGGCGAAAGTGCTGACTGGACTGTTACAACTGATCCATGTGTTTTGATGTTAAGTGCTGGTTGGCGAATTCCTACTTCGACGGAATGGTCAAGTGCTGTTACGAACGGTGGTTGGGCTGGTAAGAGTGCTTATACCTCTGAATTAATATTACATTACGGTGGACAAATAAAGACAGCAGTATTGGCTGATCGTGGAACCTTCGGGCATTTTTGGAGTGGTACTCAAACAGCTGCAGCCAATGCCTCTTATCTTGAATACAATGCAGCAACCAGTGCCAGCCAGGTGTTAATCAGTGCCAAATCTGGGATGGGTAAGTCAGTTCGTTGCCTGCGGGATAATTTTGTCATATCAATACCAATTGTAAGTAAAGTAACAATGATTCAAATGACGGATAGTGTTGCTATTGGAACAGCCACAGTAACACCTGATGGTGGAGCTCCGGTTACTTCAAGAGGACTTTGTTGGAATTCGACAGGAAATCCGACAACTGCTGATCATGTCATTCCGTCTGGGACAAATGGTATTGGTGATTTTACCTCTTCAATTCCGGGACTTGAAGATGGACGTACTTATTTTGTACGGGCTTTTGCGACAAATAGTGCAGGAACAGCCTATAGTCCAACAGCATTAAGTTTTAAAATATGTAAACCTTATACAGCTATACACATTGGAGGGCAAAATGGAGCACCTGAGAGTAAAACGGTGAAATATAGCTCAATCAGTACAAGTATGTCAGGTGCTTTGAGATGTTGGATCACCCAAAATTTGGGAGCCGATACAACTGCTGTTTCAGCAAGTGATAATGCAGAGAGAGCAGCAGGCTGGTTTTGGCAGTTTAACCGGTCACAGGGTTACAAACCTAATGGGGCTTCATATATTCCTTATTATGCCTGGGTAGGGTGGTTGCAGAGTGCAAATGAAAATAGCGACTGGGCTGCTACAACAGATCCTTGTCGTCTCCTATTAGCTGCAGGTTGGCGGATGCCTACTACAACAGAATGGACAAATGCTGATGGAGCACCTCAAAATTGGGCTAAATCAGCAGATACTTACAGCTCTGTATTGAAACTTCATGCTGCCGGATATATGTTTGGTGGTGTAATAGCGGCACGAGGTACCACCGGTGATTACTGGAGTATTAATCAAGGGTATTATTATTCGGGCGGGGACCGGTTTACCGGGAATTGCCTTTCCTTCAATACCACAACCAGTGCAATTTCGGCAGTTAATAAATGGGAAGGATATGCCTTTAATATTCGTTGTATCCGTGATACAGTAATTCTGGAGAAACCAACTCTTACCAATGTAAGAATACCGACCTCGGATATGACTGTTGGGTCGGCTACTACATATGCTACAGTCACACTTGCCGGAGGAGCAGCTGTAACAGATCGCGGGTTCTGTTGGAGCAGTACTTCCACTGTACCAACTAAGGCTGATAGTGTAATGGCATTGGGTAACGGAGTGGGCAACTTTGATGGAATTATGAAACGGCTTATTGAAGGCACTACCTATTATGTAAGAGCCTATGCAGTCAATAGCGTTGGTATTGCATACAGCCCGACGGTCACCGCTTTTAAGATTTGTAATCCGGTCAAAATTATACATCGTGCAGGTCAAAATGGGGCTCCGGAAGACAAGACAGTAACATATCACACTATCAGTACAAATATATCAGGAACTGCACGTTGTTGGATTACACAGAATCTTGGATCGGATCGTGAGGCTGGAACGGCTACAGATACAACACAGGCATCAGCGGGCTGGTATTGGCAATTCAACCGGCTGCAGGGTTATAAACCTAACGGGACATCGTATATCCCTATTAATGCCTGGACCGCCTGGGTTCAGAGTGCGAATGAAAGCAGCGACTGGGCTCCTGCTAATGATCCCTGCCGACTAGAACTTGGTGCTGGTTGGCGTATGCCAAGTCAGGCAGAATGGTCTACGTCAGATGCAGCTCCACAGTTCTGGGGTAACTACAATGATGCATACAATTCAGTCCTGAAGTTGCATACGGCAGGGTATATGCTCAGTGGTACCTTAAAGAACAGAGGGACTACAGGAGGTTACTGGAGCAGTACACAGGGGTATTATTATTCAGGTGGAGACAGGTATACGGGTTATTACCTGTCCATGACAAGTTCTACCAGTGATGCCGCTGCCTTTGCCTATAAACCGGATGGGTATGGTTTCAATGTACGTTGTTTGCGTGATGTGGTTGTTATCGAAAAACCTTCAGTGACAAATGTAAATCTGCCAACTTCGGAAATGACAACAAATTCCGCGACGGGATATGCCACTGTATCCCTTGATGGAGGTGCTGCTGTGATTGATCGTGGACTCTGTTGGAGTACAAGTTCTACTGTTTCACCAACGACAAATGATAATGTTGTTAAGGTTGGAAACGGAACGGGAGATTTTAATGGCATCTTGAATAGTTTGTCTGAAGGCCCAACCTATTATATAAGAGCCTATGCCACCAACAGTGCAGGTACTGGTTATAGTCCAATTGTTACCAGCTTCAAAATGTGTAATCCATTTACAATCATTCACCAAAAGGGCCTGAATGGGGCTCCTGAAAACAAAACTGTAATCTATCATGCAATCAGTACCGGGTTGTCAGGAGCTGCTCGTTGTTGGATTACCCAGAATCTGGGTGCAGATAGTACTGCTGTTTCAGTGGCTGATAATACAGAGTCGGCTGCCGGATGGTACTGGCAGTTTAACCGGTCACAGGGTTACAAACCAAATGGCGGTTCCTACATACCATATTATGCCTGGGTAGGTTGGGTTCAGAGTGCGAATGAAAGCAGTGACTGGGCTGTAGCTTCAGATCCGTGCCGTCTCCAGCTTGGGGCGGGATGGCGAATGCCAACCAGTACCGAATGGACTGCTGTTGATGCTATCCCTCAAAATTGGGGTAAGTCTGCCGATGCCTATAATTCGGTGTTGAAGTTGCATGCTGCAGGATATATGTATGCTGGGGCGCTGGCATCCAGAAGTGTTACTGGCGATTATTGGAGTAGTACCCAAGGATACTATTATTCCGGTGGAGATAGGTTCACCGGAGGGTATCTGACCTTTAATGCAACTACCAGTGGAATGGCAAATGTGAATAAATGGGAGGGGTATGCTTATAATGTCCGCTGTTTGCGTGATGTAATTATCCTCGAAAAACCTTCCGTGACCAATGTGACATTTCCAACTTCGGATATGACAGTGGATGCTGCTAAAGGATATGCAAATGTTACTCTTGATGGAGGAACAGTTGTTACTGACCGGGGTCTGGTTTGGAGCATCACATCAACGGTACCAACTGTTATGGACACAAAGATGTCTCTAGGTAGCGGGACAGGTGACTTTACAGGAACTTTGAATGGTCTGACTGAAAGTCCAACCTATTATGTAAGAGCCTATGCTGTCAATAGTGTTGGTATTACATATAGCCCTCTGGTCACCAGCTTTAAAATATGCAATCCATTTATCATAATACATAAAGCTGGTCAAAACGGAGCTCCCGCAGACAAGACGGTGACATATCACTCCATCAGTACCAATATTTCAGGGGCTGCACGTTGTTGGATCACCCAGAATCTTGGTGCCGAACAGGAAGCTACACTGGTGACGGATACAACTCAAGCTTCGGCAGGTTGGTACTGGCAATTCAACCGNCTGCAGGGTTATAAACCTAACGGGACATCGTATATCCCTATTAATGCCTGGACTGCCTGGGTTCAGAGTGCGAATGAAAGCAGCGACTGGGCTCCTGCCAATGACCCTTGCCGACTNGAGCTTGGTGCTGGTTGGCGTATGCCAAGTCAGGTTGAATGGTCGGCGGCAGATGCAGCTCCACAATATTGGGGCACCTACAACGATGCCTATAATTCAGTCCTGAAGTTGCATACGGCAGGGTATATACTCGGTGGTACTTTGAAAAACAGGGGGACTACAGGCAGTTACTGGAGTAGTACCCAGGGGTACTATTATTCAGGTGGCGACCGGTATACGGGCTATTACCTGTCTTTAACAAGTGCAACCAGCGATGCTGCTGCCTTTGTGAATAAGTGGGATGGGTATGGCTTTAACGTACGCTGTCTGCGTGATGTGATTACCATTGAAAAACCATCGGTTACCAATGTGAATATACCTACATCCGATATGACAGCTAATACCGCCAAAGGATATGCTACGGTTACTCTCGATGGAGGAGCTACGGTTACTGAGCGTGGATTATGCTGGAGCACGAACGGAGCTGCCTTGCCTACAACGACTGACAACATTCTAAGGGTAGGTAATGGAACCGGTGATTTTAGTACGATCTTGAGTAGTTTGTCTGAAAGCCCGACCTACTATGTACGTGCTTATGCCATCAATAGTGCAGGAACGTCTTATAGCCCGACTGTCACAAGCTTTAAGGTTTGTAATCCGTTTACGATCATACATAGAGCAGGCTTAAATGGTGCTCCTGAAGATAAGATCGTGACTTATCATACTATCAGTACCGGGGTCTCAGGAGCAGCACGTTGTTGGATTACCCAGAATCTGGGTGCAGATAGTACTGCCGTTTCGGTGTCTGATAATTCAGAGTCGGCTGCCGGATGGTACTGGCAGTTTAACCGGTCACAGGGTTACAAACCAAATGGCGGTTCCTATATACCATATTATGCCTGGGTGGGTTGGGTTCAGAGTACGAATGAAAGCAGTGACTGGGCTGTAGCATCAGATCCGTGCCGTCTCCAGCTTGGNGCGGGATGGCGAATGCCAACCATTACCGAATGGACGGCAGTTGATGCTGTTCCTCAAAATTGGGGCAATTCTGCCGATGCCTATAATTCGGTGTTGAAGTTGCATGCTGCCGGATATATGTACGCCGGGGCATTGGCTTCACGAGGAACAACAGGGGATTACTGGAGTACAACCCAGTCCTCTTATTATTCCGGCGGGGACCGATATACGGGAGGTTATCTGACTTTCAATACGAT
>JGI24142J45722_1000069_pt1 | contig 59384 bp, 53 predicted proteins | sample BarGraIncu00431A_FD_45722 | JGI IMG/M metagenome (IMG submission 45722) | reverse complement strand
GTTTAATATGACAACTAAAGATAATATTGTACTTAAAAGATACGGATTAAAAAGTCTTGACCTTATTTCAAGACCGAATAGTATAAGGTTTTCATAAATTTAATAAAAATAAAAAGTGAGGTGAATACTGGTTTTTAACTTAAATGTTCATATATGTTTAGATTTAAGAAACCAGGATTATGAAAAAACTAAATTATAAAAAAGTTTTTTTGCTAGGAATAGGCTTTTTTGCAATTAGTGTTACTTGGTCAATATACAATGCTTTTGTTCCTAAAATATTAAGTAATTTTATAAGTAGTACAACAATAATAGGATTTATTATGACTATTGATAATTATTTTGCACTGTTTCTGCAACCTGCAGTTGGAATATTGAGTGATAAAATTGATACAAAACATGGAAAGCGAATGCCTTTCATAATGGTAGGTATGCCACTGTCAGTAGTGTTTATAATACTTGTGGCAAATTATAAAAATCTACCTATGCTAATAACATTTATAGTACTTATGAACCTTTCTATGAGCATTTTCAGATCACCTGTTATAGCTCTAATGCCAGATATAACTGCAAAGGAAAATAGAAGCAAGGCAAATAGCATAATAAATTTAATGGGTGGAATAGGGTCAGTTATAGCATATATTGTAGGATCTAAGCTATGGGATGTAGACCAGAAATACCCCTTTTACCTTGCTGCGGTATTAATGTGTTTTTCTTTTATTTTGCTTTTTAATGCTATAAAAGAAAGACGAGATGTAGAACATTATGAAAAAGATGAAGAGGCAAATAAAAGTTTTGCACAAAGTATAAAAGAAACTGTAAAAAATAAAAGTGTACTGTTTTTACTACTGGCTATATGTAGTTGGTTTATAGGTTTTGCAGGTATTGAGACGTTATTTACACTGTATGGTGAAAAATATTTAGGCATAAAGACAAGTGCAGCTGCATTTTCATTTACTTTCATTTCTATAGCCTTTTTGATATCAGCAATTCCAGCGGGGTTCCTAGGAACTAAGTTTGGTAAGAAAAAAACAATTATATGTGGAATAATTGGCATTGTTGTGAGCTTTTTAATTATAGCTTTCATGAAAAACATTTTATATATAAGAGGTATGTTTTTGATATGTGGTTTTTTCTGGGCTCTAATTAATATAAACTCTTACCCCTTTGTTACGGATATGGCGCCAAAAGGGAAAATAGGCACATTTACGGGGCTTTATTATCTTACGGCATCTGTAGCAGCTATAGTATCACCACCACTTTTAGGTTTTATAATCGATTTATTAGGTTATAAATATATGTTCTTTTATGGAGCTGTATTTTTCTTAATAGCTATATTATTTATTAATAAGGTGCATGAAAATAAATAACAAGACTTTTAATGTATATGGAAAAAGAATGCAATGTACTAAATATAATTGTGCAATGCATTCTTTTTTTTATTAGATAGTTATAAATTTTTAAAAATTATTCATTAATAAGGCGACATGTTTAGAGCCGAATTTTTAGCAAAGCGACAGGGCTTAAAGGCATAGGGATATCCATCACCACTTCATCCAATGCTAGTGCCTACTTATTTCGTTCGTGAGTATTTAGCAGTAATAAATTCCTTTATATTTGATAGATAATTACGGAATAAGAAAAAAATATGCATACAAATGAATAATTATTCATTGATATATAAATTTTAATGCCGATAGATAATAAAAATATCATCTGAATGCCTTTATCCAAGGCGTTTTAGCCTCAATACATTATTATTAGAACGATGTATATTGAAATGTGGTATTGACTTATGAATTATAATGCACTATAATGTATAAAAGTACATGATTTATTCTAATAATTTGGGGGGTAATATAAATGTCAAATACACAACTATTTCAATCGAAAAAAGAATTAGTAGGTTTTATTTCCGAATACCTCATCAAACATGATGATACTATAGCAATTATAAAAAAAGATTTAAGAAAAGATGTAATTAACTCTTTACTAATAAATGAAGATTTCAATATATTTAAAGATCTTTCAGATGAAGAAGAAAATGTTCTATTTTTAATCAAAACTGGTGATAAAGAAGGAAAGAATTTAAGTATTAAAATTTGTGATGCACATAATAAAAAAACTAAAGCTTTTAAGATGGTGGATATTGACAATATATTACTTGTAGATAATTTGATTACGGATGATGAAGCTGAAAGTATCACTTACTACAAAGAAATCACCAAAATGAAATTACAATAAATTTTTCCAAACAATAAAAACCCCAAACTGCCTTGGGGTTTTTATTATTTGAAAGAGCTTTTAGAGAATATGATTTAGTATAATTGAGTGAGTTGGAAAATGAAGTTTATTTGTTAGGAGAATAAAATAAAATTCACTTAACATTTAATAGTTTCGCCATATTATTTTTATTTAAACATTTGTAGGAGCTTATTATATAAAAAAACAGGAATATAAGAGTAAATCTTATAAGTCCTGTTTTTTTATTTGCTGTAAAAGGAGTGAATTCATGGCCACACCTTGTTTCTGAAGCAATGTTAATGAAAGATTTACTATTATGTTTTCTTTGAAAGTGTGGAAATTCATTTCAATAGGAAAGTCACTATTAAAAGGAGTCTTATCCATAAGGGTATATGTTTCATTAATTTTAATTTTACTTATCTCACAATTTATGGGTGGAGTATTGCAATTAATATATTCTTCATATTGAGTATCTTTTTCGTTTGTATATTCATAAGGATTTTTATGGTAATCACTATGAGAATTAATACAATCTGATGATATATAAATGGGTATATAATCTTCAGTTTTTTCTTTAGAAAACACAGGGGGGACTTTATACTGAATTAAAGTAGTATATTTAAAAGGAATATAAATTATAACAGATTCAGTATCTAAATTAATTATGTTATCATGCACATCTTTTGCTATAGAAAAATCTAATTTGTTTCTAATAAATCCCTCTAAAAATAATTTACCATTTAAAGGAGCAGAAATATCATCTTTTTCATACATAGGTAGTATTGTACTATTAGTTAAATATACATCCTTTTTCATATTTTTTATATCTAATGCAGGGTTTTTTAATTTGAATATGGATTCAATAGGAATATCTATATTTTTTTCTGCTATTATGATGGGAAGTGTTGCTACCCAACTTCCATTACAGTTAGTACATATTCTATCTTTCTGATTTTTTTTCACACTTAAGTCCTTTGGTTTTACATTGTTTTCTTTCTCAATACTTTCAGTAATAGATAATTCCTGTAAAATTCTTAATATGCTAATTAATTTTTTCAGTCCTAATTTATCATAGTTAATTTGTGATATCATTGTAATTCTCCTTTATTATAGGACTTAGGCATTTAAAGTTAAAATAGACTAGGCTAGATAAACTAGACTAGTATACAAGAAAGTAATTTTTAAGATGCCTTATGTATTTAAATATCATTAATTATGTAATATAAATTAAAGTCATTATATATAATTAACCGTTCTCCTAAAGCACAATATTAATTTTAGAAGAACGCCTATATCTAAATGTTTATATTTATATATTTACTAATCGCAGCGATTAAATCCAGCAGGACCTGGAATATTTACTTGTTGTACTTGCAATATTTTAACATTGATATATACAACCATTTTTTCAATAACTTTATTATAAAGTTGTACTTTTCCATTTAGAGGGCTGTTCATAGGATCTTTTAGAATATCCTCTTCGATAATTCTAACTGCTTCTAATTCAAAGTATGGATCTTCAGCAAAAGTTGTAGTATCTCCAACAGTAGTATTAACTAATGGTGGAATAACATATAGAACTTCTGTTACAACTGAAAACGGAACATCTACTGTTGTGTGAGCTATTCTACCACTTACAACTTTTTTATCTATACAGTCAGCAGTAGCATATTCTATATTTTTTCTTACAAATCCACTTATAAATAATTTTCCGCTAACGGGAACTCCATTCACGATTCTTCCTGATAATGGGAGCAATTTAGCTTGAGTTAAAACTACATTTTTCTTTATTCTTTTAATTTCATAGAATGGTTCTTTTAATTTAATTTCAGCTTCAACATCTATTTGAATATTTCTTTGAGTTAATACAACAGGAACTTTAACTACTAGAGGCCCATCAATACCATCTGGTATAATATTAACTCCAGCACTAAAGGGTAATGTTTGAGCGCTTACTTCACCACATTTTTCGCAAGGGTGAAATGTTTCTTTATTTTCCAAGAGTAATTCCTCCTTTAATTGAGGTCTTAAGACCTACTACATAATATGATAAAAATAAATAAATGTTACTTTAATATGTATTATATTTAAAAATTCATATAAGAAAGATAAAAGCATATAATAGTTGAAATAATATAGGTAAATGCAGTAATATATAATCAAGTAGGATATAATGGTCTTGTAGTAAAGTGCAAATAAAATAAACTTGATTAAAACATTGGGGTTGGTAATTATGTCGCAGCAAAATATTTTTGATGAAAAAGTTAATATTAAAGAAAAAGTAGAAATTGAGATTAAGGAACCTAATAAGTACAACGTAATCATTCATAATGATGATTATACAAGTATGGAGTTTGTTGTGCAGGTTTTAGTTGGAGTTTTTAAAAAACAGGTTGTGGAAGCCACGAAAATTATGTTTGATGTCCATAAAAAAGGTAGAGGCATTGCAGGAATTTATAGCTATGACGTAGGTGTAACAAAAATCATTCAAGCTATGGAGATGTGTGAGGAAAGTGGTTTCCCATTAAAATTAACCTTAGAAGAGGAGTAATTATGCAATTAGATAATATAGTAAATGAGATTATTACAGCAGCTTATAATGAAGCACAAATGTCCAATCATGAATATTTCACACCTGAACATATTCTTTACGCCTCTCTTTTTTTTGAAGAGGGAATTGACATAGTAGAGAATAGCGGTGGTAATGTTAAAAGATTAAAAAAACAAATAATTAAATTCCTAAAGGAAAATATAGATGTTGTAGAAGATGCAGAGCCAATTCAAACAATTGGAATCCAAACAATTTTATCATCTGCTGAAGATCACGTTATGCTTTCAGGAAAAGAGTTAGTTAAGATTGGTGATGTTATTGTAGCCATGTATGATGATGAGGAAAGTTTTGCTTCATATTTTTTGAGAAAACAACAAATGAAGAGACGGGATCTTCTCAATTATATAGCTCATGGTATATCTGTAGTAGATACTTTTGACTTTGCAGGGACAACAAATCATGAAGAAGAAGAGCCAGTTGAATTTGAGGAAGATGAAGAAGAAATAGAACACACTTTTGAAGATGAAATGGATAATGCCGGTGGAAAAGAAAACTTTTTAAGTAATTTTACTGTGGAGTTAACAGAAAAAGCCAGTAGAGGAGAAATGGATCCTCTTATAGGAAGGCAAGATATTCTACAAAGAACGCTGCAAGTTTTATGCAGGAGACTTAAAAACAATCCAGTGCATGTAGGTGAACCAGGGGTAGGTAAAACTGCTATCACAGAGGGTCTTGCACAATTAATTGTGGAAAATAAAGTACCGAAGCTATTGCAAGGGAGTAAGATATATTATTTGGATATGGGTTCTCTCCTGGCGGGAACAAAGTATAGAGGAGATTTTGAAGAACGTATAAAAAGAGTATTAAGGGAAATTAGTAAAGAAGAAAAGCCTATAGTGTATATTGATGAAATTCATACTATAGTTGGAGCGGGCGCAGTTTCTGGAGGGTCTATGGATGCTTCTAATATTTTAAAACCCTTTCTTGCAGATGGTAAGGTAAGATTCATAGGTTCAACTACTTATGATGAATATAAGAAGCATTTTGAAAAAGATAGTGCACTGGCAAGAAGATTCCAAAAGATTGAAGTGCCAGAGCCTTCCACTGAAGATACTTTTGATATACTTATGGGACTAAGGGATAGATACGAAGATTATCATAAAGTTACATACAAAGAGGAATCTTTAAGAACTGCAGTGGAATTATCTAGCAAGTATATTAAGGATAGATATCTTCCAGATAAAGCTATAGATATTATGGATGAAGCAGGAGCTTATGCTAGACTCAATGCTGAGCATAGTGAAGAAAATATTGTTATAACGGTAAGTGCAGTGGAAAAAATTGTAGCTTCTATTGCAAAAATTCCAGAGCAAAGCGTATCAAATAATGAAACTTTAACATTGAAAAATCTAGATAACAATTTAAAGAAACAAGTTTTCGGGCAAAGTGAAGCTATAGACACTCTAGTAAGAGCTATAAAGAGATCTAGAGCAGGGTTTAATGAAGAAGAAAAGCCTATAGCATCTCTGCTCTTTGTGGGTCCTACAGGAGTAGGAAAGACAGAAGTAAGTAAGCAATTATCAAAGAGTTTATCTATTCCACTTATTAGATTTGATATGAGCGAATACCAAGAGAAGCATACTGTGGCTAGACTTATTGGCGCACCACCAGGATATGTAGGTTATGAAGAGGGTGGACTATTAATTGAAGCCATTAAAAAAAATCCTCATTGCGTCTTACTTTTGGATGAAATAGAAAAAGCCCACCCTGATGTATATAATGTGCTACTTCAGGTTATGGACTATGCAACTCTGACAGACAATACTGGTAAAAAGGCAGATTTCAGGAATGTGATTTTAATAATGACATCCAACGCAGGAGCAAGAGAAGCTAGCAAAAATATAATTGGTTTTGGAGACAGAATAGAATCAGGGGGAGCAGTTACTAAAGAAGTGGAACGAGTGTTTTCTCCGGAATTTAGAAATAGATTGGATAATATTATTGTATTTAATAAAATTGATGAAGCTATGGCGCTTCAAATAGCTAAGAAAGCTATGAAACAATTTGAAGAAAAGCTTTTAACTAAAAATATAAAATTAGAGGTAACAGATAATTTATATGCTTGGTTAAGTAAAAAGGGCTATTCAGAGGCTTATGGCGCTAGAGAAATTAATAGGGTAGTTCAACAAGAGATAAAGACCTATTTTGTTGATGAAGTACTATTTGGAGAACTTTCAAATGGTGGTAGTGCAATAGTTGATATTGTTGATGGTAAACTTACAGTTATTAAACGAAATTAAAAAAAGATGTTGCTTTTATAAAAAGCAACATCTTTTTATTTAATATTCTCTGTTTTTGAAAATTTACTACTTAATATAATAATATCTACGGTTCTATTTTTTGCTTTTCCTATTTCAGTAGTATTAGTTGCTACTGGTCTATTTTCTCCATAGGCAACGGCTGATATCCTTTTAGGATAAATTCCCGCTTGTGAAATAAGAAGTTCTGTAACATTAGTCGCCCTAATAGCAGAAAGCTGCCAATTTGAGCTAAATTCATAATTGTTTATTGGTGTACTATCTGTATGCCCTTCTATTCTTACATAATTATCAACCTTATTTAGTATTTTCCCTATACTAATTAACTTTTTTATTGATTCAGCTTTAACATTTGCTTTACCACTATCAAAAAGCAGTGTACTAGTAAGGCTTACTTGAAGACCTCTTTCATCAATTTTAGTGGATGCACTATTACTTAATCCATTTTCTTTTAAATACTTGTCCACATTTTTTTTAATAGCTTCCATTTGATTTTCTTCTGCTGTTTTAGCTGCAGCAGTATCAGTTGCCGTATCAATTACTTTATCACTAGGCACTGTTACACTTATAGCCGATGAATCTCCCATAATAGTTGCACCACCACCCGAAAAGGCTGCATTAAGTGACTGTGCTAGCTGTTTATATTTAGTAGTATCTGAATTGCTTGATGCATACATAACAACAAAAAATATCATAAGTAAGGTTATTAGGTCTGAATAAGTTAAAAGCCATCGCTCATGATTAGGTTCTTTTTCCTCCCTTCTTTTCATTGTTATGCTCCTCCATTAGTCATTTCATTAAATCTTTTTATTTGTTTCTTATCCAGGAACCCTTTTAATTTTTCTGCTAAGATATTAGGATTCACACCTTCTTGCATAAGAAGTACAGCTTCTATTATTAGCTGTTTCTCTTTAATTTCTTCATTATTTAAATCTTTTAATCTTGCAGCCATAGGAAGCCATAATAAGTTGGCAGATCCAACACCATATAGTGTAGCTATAAATGCAACCGCAATTTTTTCTCCTAAAACAGCTGGGTCAGAAAGGTTACTTAAAACTTGTACCAGACCCATAACCGTACCTATAATGCCCATGGTAGGTGCAAATCCACCTGCTGCATCAAAGATTGCAGCGCCCTCTTTATGCCTATCATAGGTTGATTCAAGTTCGAATTCTAAAATAGTTTTTACCATTTGAGGTTCTACCCCATCCACAACCAGCTGCAAACCTTTTTTTATAAAAGGGTCTAATGCGTCAGTTATTTCGCCTTCAATGCTAAGTAAACCTTCTTTTCTAGTTTTAAAAGATAAATTTTTAAAATAGCTTACAATTTCAACTAAATCCTTATCTTTTGCTGTAAATATAAGTTTAAGCATTGCTGGAATATTCTTTAATTTTTTAGGAGAGAATCCGAGCCCTACGGATCCAATTGTACCTCCAAATACAATTATAGCAGCACTAGTAGCTGCAAGCATACCAGGACTTCCTCCTTCTAAAAGGAATGCACCTATCATTGAACCAAAACTTATTAGTACAAATAAAATTGAAAAAATATTCATAAATTCCCCCTATTCTTGCAGTTACATATTCTTTTTATTGTAACAACATGTAAAACATTTTAATATTAACAATAAATAAAATAATATCATACAATAACCTTCGGAGAAACTTATTTTTTATTTAGTGTTTAAAATAAATATTCATTAGATTTTTATTAGGTATTAAATTTTATTATAACTATTTTCTTGGAATAATCTCTATCCAGTACCCATCTGGATCCATAATAAAATATATCCCCATAGGTTTATTTTCGAAACATATGCATCTCATTTTTTTATGGTGTGCATAGGCTTCATCAAAATTATCTGTAGCTACAGCAAGATGAAATTCATTTTCGCCTAAATTGTAGCCTTCAGTTCTATCCTTTAGCCAAGTAAGTTCTAACTTATGACCAGTAGTTTCATCACCTAAAAATATAAGAGTAAAGCTATCATCGGTTGCATTAAATCTCCTAGTTTCTACAAAACCAAGTGCCTCTTTATAAAAATTCACGCTTTTTTCTAAATCCAATACATTTATATTATTATGATCAAAAGAAAATTTCATTTAATATAACCACCTTTTCAAATAATTTAATATATATCATATACTATATCATCATTATATATTTGTGGTAAAATAAGGGCAATATATTTATTAGTTAGTTATAATATTTAAAATATAAGGAGATACAATTATGGAAGAAATAAAAGCAAAAATATACTATATATATCATAGCGGCTTTGCAATTAAAACTAAAAACCATTTTTTAATATTTGATTATTATAAGGAACCTTTAGAAAATGATGAAACTCATAAGCCGTCAAAGGTATTGTCCACTGAAAATATTAAAGCAATGAAAAATACCTTTGTGTTTGCCTCACATAGTCATGAGGATCATTTTAACCCTAGCATTTTAAATTGGGAGAATTATAACAGTAATATAAAATATATATTTAGTAATGACATAACAGTAAATAAAAATAAACCTAGTTATAACTTTATAGAGGAAGATCAAGAAATAACATTGGAAGACCTTTACGTAAAAGCTTATGGTTCAACTGATATTGGTATATCTTTTTTAGTAAAAGTGGATGGATTAACTATTTTTCATGCGGGAGATCTAAATTGGTGGCACTGGAAAGAGGATAGCTTAGAGGAGCAAGCTATGGCGGAGTCATTATTTAAAGCTCAAATAGACAAGTTAAGTGAAGAAAAATCCATTGATATAGCTTTTTTTCCTGTAGACCCAAGACTCGAAGAATCTTATTTTATAGGGGGAGAGTATTTTGCAAGAAAAATTCAACCTAAATTACTTATACCTATGCATTTCGGAGAATCTGTAAATATTACTAGTGAATTTTCCGATAAAATGAGAAAAGATAACACAAAAGTAGTCCAAATAAATTATTCTGGTCAAGAGATAATATATTAAAATTTTTTTCACTATATTTGAATAAATTTAGTGATTTATGTTAATGATTTAAGTAACCAAATAAAAAAGCACTTGATGCAGTATTTTTTTTAGTCCCCCTAAATTAATATTGCATAAGGTGCTTTTTATATGGGTATAGATAATACTAAATCTATAAGAAACTAAAGACTAGAAAGTAAAAGTAATTTATTTATTTACATAATTTAATAGTTGTGATAACTTTATTGAGGGGAAATTAGAAAGCAGAAAACAGAAAGCGGGATATATAAAATGAGAAGCGAAACTAAAAATGAAAACACTTTAAATTATATTTATATTATTATTGGAGCTACAATACTGGCAGCAGGGGTAAATATGTTTTTGGCAAAAATAAAATTAGTAACAGGTGGAGTATCAGGTCTTGCCATTATTATTCAATATATTACAGAAAAACATTATGGCAGAGGAGTGCCTTTATGGCTTACTAATATTGTAGTAAATATACCATTATTTGCAATAGCTATAAAACTGAAGGGAAGACAATTTGTGGGCAAATCTATGTTTGCTGCAGCGTATTTATCTTTTGCTTTGTTTTATACAAGCTTTATACCCGCACCAGAGGTGGATTTTTTATTAGCGAGTATATTTGGTGGGGTATTAGTTGGTACAGGCTTAGGTTTCGTATTAAGAGCATCTGCTAGTACTGGTGGCACTGATTTAGCTGCAAATATCATAAAGGTTTATTTTAAAAATGTTCCTATAGCTAAAATTATATTAGTACTTGATTCAACTATAATAATAATAGGTGCTTTTGTATTTGGAGTTGAAAAGGCTATGTATGCGCTAATATCCATATACATAGTTGCTAAGGTTATAGATAGTATATTAGAAGGGATAAATTTTTCAAAAGCGGTATTTATTATTTCAGATAATTCCAAGGAAATTGCGGAAATATTAATGAGTGATTTAAAAAGAGGTGTAACAGGAATAAATGGAACAGGAATGTATACAAAGGGAGAAAAACAGGTACTATTTGTAGTAGTTGGTAAAAATGAAATAGTGCCTCTTCAAAAAATGGTCAAAGAAATAGACAAAAGCGCCTTTATTACAATTGCAGATGTGAGAGAAGTTTTGGGAGAAGGATTTACAGAATAAAAGTATAATATGTGTGCATAAATTAGGCAACATTTTCAAAGTATAATTGAAACTCTTCCTGCGCAAACTAGATTTAGAAAGGAAGTGATTATACTATGAATGATAGATTAAATGAAAAACCTGTTACATTTGATCACCCAGAAAAACTTACACAGGGAGTCTCTTTAGAAAAAGGCGATCTTGTAGCAAAAACTTTTGTAAATGAAGAGGACGGAGTTGTAAAAAATAATATCGTTATTGAAAATAAGGTTACTGGAGAAATAGCTAAGAGAGATGCGGTTATTGGTGAGATAGTTGATGATGAATTTGAAGAGGTCGATGAAGACGAAGAATTTTAAATGAGTATATTTGTTTCTATGAATGATGGCATAGATAATTAAGAGAGTATGTTTAAGAACAACTATTGGGTTAATTACTGATAGTTGTTTTTTCTGTTTTAAATTAATTTTTCAGAAACGAGGTTAGTACAAATGCATTAGGGCGTTATGCAGGGGCTATAGGGGCTGCATTAATGGCAGTTAAGTTATAAAAAAAATTTGACATTTATTATTAAAGATATTATAATTATGAATAGTATAAAAAAATAATTAGTGTATACACTAATTAGTATAATTTTTAAATATAAAGACTGTGAAGAGAAGAGTAAATATAAAAGGTAGTCATAGCGAGTTGGTGGTGGTGAAAGACCAATACGAAGTTTATATGGAAGAACATCTCAGAGTCTCTAACCGAAATCTGTAAGATAGTAGGCTTAGACGGGTCCAATCCGTTAGTTGTTGGGCAGTATCGAATATATAATTCTGTACTGAAATGAGTGGTCATATTTTATGACAAATTGGGTGGTATCGCGAAATTTTAGCCTTTCGTCCCTTTATTATTAAGGGAGGGAAGGCTTTTTTATTGTTAGTAAAAGTATAAAAATATAAGGAGGACAATTTTATGGAAAAATTGTTAGTAAAACAAATTTATAGAGAAAAAGAAAAATATCAGGATAAACAAGTATCTATCTCTGGATGGATAAGAACTTTAAGATCTTCTAAAGCATTTGGATTTATAGAAGTTAATGATGGAAGTTTCTTTAAAAACATTCAAGTAATATTTGAGGAAGGCTTAGAAAATTTTGCGGAGATAGCTAAATTACCTATAAGTTCTTCGTTGACTATAGAAGGAACATTAGTTGTAACACCGGATGCTAAACAACCTTTTGAGATTAAAGCTACTAAAATAGTTTTAGAAGGTATGTCTGATATTGACTATCCGTTGCAAAAGAAAAGACATTCTTTTGAGTTTTTAAGAACTATTGCACACCTTAGACCAAGAAGTAACGCCTTCTCAGCAGTATTTAGAGTACGTTCACTAACTGCTTTTGCTATACATGAGTTTTTTCAAAAGAGAAATTTTGTATACACACATACACCAATAATTACTGGTAGTGATTGCGAAGGTGCAGGTGAAATGTTCAGAATATCTACTCTTGATTTCAACGACATGCCTATGGGTGAAAATAAAAAAGTTGATTTCACAAAAGACTTTTTTGGTAAAGAAACTAGCTTAACTGTAAGTGGACAGCTTGCAGCAGAGGCTTATGCACTAGCTTTTAGAAGTGTTTATACTTTTGGACCAACATTTAGAGCCGAAAATTCTAACACAGCAAGACATGCAGCAGAGTTCTGGATGATAGAGCCTGAAATAGCTTTTGCAGATTTAAAAGATGATATGAAATTGGCAGAGGATATGATGAAATATATTATTAAATATGTTATGGAAAATGCTCCAGAAGAAATGGAATTTTTCAATAGTTTTGTAGATAAAGGTTTAATTGAAAGATTAAATAGTGTTGTAAATGCAGATTTTGGTCAAGTGACATATACTGAAGCTGTCGATATTCTACAAAAATCAGGAAAGGAATTCCAGTATCCAGTAACTTGGGGTTGCGATCTTCAAACAGAGCATGAAAGGTATTTAACAGAAGAAGTGTATAATAAACCATTATTTGTAACTGACTATCCAAAGGAAATAAAATCATTCTATATGAGAATAAATGATGATAACAAGACAGTTGCAGCCATGGACTTACTAGTACCAGGAGTAGGAGAGATTATCGGTGGAAGTCAAAGAGAAGAAAGACAAGACGTCTTAGAAGCTAGAATGGAAGAATGTGGTCTTAATAAAGATGATTATTGGTGGTACTTAGAGCTAAGAAAATACGGCGGAACTAAGCATGCTGGATTTGGACTAGGATTTGAAAGAGCTATTATGTATATTACAGGAATGAGCAACATAAGAGATGTTATTCCATTCCCAAGAACCACTGGTACTGCTGAGTTTTAATTGCAATTAGGGGGAAGTCAGCATGAAAAAAATAATTAAAGAATATATCTTAATAACAGTTGGGTTAGCACTGGTAGCTGCAGGATTTTATTTTTTCTTAGTACCTAATGATTTAGCAGTAGGCGGAGTTAGTGGTCTTGCCATGATTATAAATTGGTATATACCAGGCCTTTCCATTGGTGCTGTAATGCTTGTATTAAATGTGATTCTATTTATTATAGGATTTATATTTATAGGATCTAGTTTTGGGGTCAAGACAATTTATTCTAGTTTGGGGTTATCTGGAATGATATGGGTATTAGAGAAGGCATGCCCTATGAGCGGAAGTATAACAAATGATATATTTCTAGAATTAATCTTTGGAATATTAATTGGTGCAGTAGGAATGGGCATGGTATTTAACCAAAACGCTTCTACCGGAGGAACTGATATTATTGCTAAAATACTTAATAAATATTTTCACCTAGACATAGGTAAAGCATTGCTTATAGCTGATTTTTTCGTAACCATGTTGGCAGGCATAGCATTTGGACCTAAAATTGGTATGTATGCGTTGCTAGGAGTTATTATAAATGGATTTACTATTGATGCAGTTATTGCGGGAATGAATATTTGTAAAAAGATTGAAGTGGTTAGTTCAAAAGGGGAAGAGATAAAAAAATTTATTATTGAAGAGTTAGATAGAGGAGCCACTTTATACACTGCTAAAGGTGCCTATACTAATGAGGAAAAAGAAATTATAACCACTGTTTTAGATAAAAAACAGTTTATAAAATTAAAAATTTATATAAAACAAATTGATAAGAAAGCTTTTATTATCACATATAATGTACATGAAATTCTTGGAGAAGGTTTTAAGGACATAAACGAATAAAAAAATACAAGCTACTGACAAAGTCGGTAGCTTGTATTTTTTTTATAAGAAATATGTTCTAATTAAGACTTTATGTTCCTAATTAAGCTTCAACTGGAGCGCCTGTAGGACAAACACCAGCACAAGCTCCACAATCGATACAAGTATCAGCATCTATAACAAATATAGAATCTCCTTGGCTTATAGCGTTAACTGGACATTCAGACTCACAAGCTCCACAACTTACACATGCATCAGTAATTTTATATGACATAATAATCAACCTCCTTTATTTACTAATTTACCTATACATAGTATCATAACTAAACTAATAAATAAAGAGTTTTTTAGAAATAGCAAACTATCTTATCAAACATTAAGTGAACTGAATTAAATATAGTTACAGCTAAAAACTATATTTAAAACAGTCCACTTAATATAAATATATAGGTAGTTAGTAACTTTTAGCTGTATCTATATATTAAAGATGAGCTCATCTACTTAGCTGTGAGTTAATAACTATCGATAGTAGTTTATGTAAGAATGTATTAAAGTATACTTGATAAATTAAGAATGATTTATGTTTTTAGTTTTAAGTATTACCTGCTTATTATTAAAACGACAAAAAATTATTCTATTTAATATGGAATATGTATATTGGTGGGTTTTAGGATATATTATTCTATAAATAAGGGATATTCTCTTGATATAAATTGAAATAAGGGTTATTATAAAAATATTAACAAAGTAAATACATTATATGTACAAGCTTAATAAATTCTAAATAGGTGGTGTTTTTCATGCTAGCAAACAATTACATGGAAAATTTAATTGCAAAATACTATAAAAATTTTAATATACGTAAAAATATAGACTTGTGTGATAAAAAAATAAGCCTCTACGCTGAATACAAAGGCATAGGAGCACGAACCTTTATTACACAAAAGGATGTTATTGATAAATATGAATTTAATGAATATTGCATTGTTAACGTTTACAATTCCATTCATATGGAAGAAGTTATAGAATATACGGAGTATTTAAAGACTGTGATAAATAATTTGGTAGAGCCACATAGAGAACATAAGAGTTCTACTATTACAGGTGTAATTGTATGTGATACATCTGTAGATAAAAACACGGAAAATTTTATTAAAAAGTTCAAATTTACGAAACCTTATAAGCTGTATTTTCATGGGTGGAGTGACATAAGGTTACTATTAGTTGATTTAAGTAATAACCTGGTCATTTCAAATAAGCAGGGTAAAAGTGTTAAAAAGGTGTATATTCCTACATCTTTATAATAAATAGAGGGGGCTTATTAATGAACTCAATAGTACTACTGTTTCTAGGAATAATAATTTTTTTAACGGCTTACGTTACATACGGTGGATATCTAGCTAAAAAGTGGGGTATTGATACTAAAAAAGAAACCCCAGCCCACACGAAATTCGACAACGTAGACTACTGTCCCGCAGACGCAAGAATTCTTTTAGGACATCATTTTTCATCAATCGCTGGTGCTGGTCCTATAGCTGGTCCAATTCAGGCTGCTATTTTTGGCTGGATCCCAGTTTTCTTATGGATTGTTATTGGTAGTGTTCTTATAGGTGGTGCACATGATTTTGGTTCACTATTTGCATCAATTAGACATGATGGAAAATCTATAGGTGAAATTATTCGCATTAATATTGGCGAAAAAGGCAAAATGATATTTAATATTTTCGCATGGGTTACATTAGTACTTGTAGTCGCAGCTTTTACAGATATATGTGCTTCAACCTTTGCATATGATGCAGCGAGTCCTACACTTCTTACTGGTTCTCAGGCAGGAACTTCCTCTGTATTATTTATTTTTCTTGCTATGGCCTTTGGATTTGCTGTTTATAGAAAAAATGCCAGCATTGGAGTATCTACAATAGTAGGTGTTAGTTTATTATTTATATGTGTATGGATTGGTTATGTTTTCCCATTTATTAAGCTTACAAAATTTCAATGGGATATCCTTCTTTTAATTTACATTACTTTGGCATCAATACTTCCAGTTTGGATGCTATTACAACCAAGAGATTATTTATGTTCTTTCTTACTTTATGCAATGCTAGCTGGGGCAGTACTCGGAATATTCTTAACTCACCCTACTATGGAGCTCGCTGGGTTTACATCATTTACAGTTAAAAATCAAACACTATTTCCATTCTTATTTGTTACCGTTGCCTGTGGAGCGGTCTCAGGTTTTCACTCTTTGGTAGCTTCAGGTACTACATCAAAACAAATTACTAAAGAAGGTGATGCAAAACTTATAGGTTATGGTGCAATGCTTATTGAAGGTTTAGTTGCAATAGTTGCTCTTATCGCCGTAGGTTATGTTGCAAAATCACAAGGTACTCCAGCCCAAGTTTTTGCCAGTGGAGTTGCAGTCTTTATGAATAGTTTTGGAATACCACTTCAAATTGGAAAAGTTTTTGTTATTCTTGCCTTCTCTGCCTTTGCTTTAACAAGCTTAGATACTGCTACAAGAATTGGTAGATATATTTTCCAAGAATTTTTCACCAATGCATCTGAAAAAACTAAGAAAACATATGCAAATATTTATACGTCTACTTTTGTAACTGTATTTGCATCAGCTTCATTACTCGCATATGGTTATCAAAAGATTTGGCCAATCTTTGGTTCGGCAAACCAATTACTATCAGCACTCGCTTTACTTGCAGTAACTTCATGGCTTGCAAATTGTGGAAAGAAAACTGCTATGACTTTAATACCTATGATTTTTATGTTTGCAGTATCACTTTCCGCATTATTCCTACTTATTAAACAATATCTATTTAGTGACAATAAAAATATGATCCTAGGATCTTTTGCAATTCTGTTATTTATACTTGCAATAGTATTAATAATAGAAGCTTACAAGTCCTTAAGTGGCAAAGCAAAAGGTAAAAACGTAAGTGCTTAGAAAATACCCTAATTATTTAAGTAGAAAAGGTAGAGCAAGTTCATGATTTTAATGGACATGTTCTACCTTTTTTATATTTTAGGATTAATACTAAAATATACTATATAAGTTTATGATGATGCCACTTGCCACGTGGGTGGCACTTTATAGATATTAAATATTGTCATCATTAGCTAATGACTAATGAGTTTATCTTTGAATTGAATGAAAAGGGTTACTGGATTATAATAAAATTATAGTAATTAAGAAATTGTTTCTGCAGAAATTTTTAGTGATTACAAAAAATATAGGGGGGCAAGTATAATGTCAAACCTTCAAGTAAATGCTAAAACAAAAACCAAAGGAAAGACTCAAGAAAGAGTACAAAGTTTCGGACGATTTTTAAGCGGAATGGTACTTCCAAATATAGGTGCATTTATAGCCTGGGGACTAATAACAGCTTTGTTCATACCAACGGGATGGTATCCAAACGCTTGCTTTGCAAAATTAGTTGGTCCAATGATAACTTACCTTCTACCATTACTAATAGGATATACTGGCGGTAAAATGGTAGGCGGGGCAAGAGGTGGAGTAATTGGTGCAATTGCAACTATAGGAGTTGTAATAGGAGCTGATATTCCAATGTTTATGGGTGCAATGATAATGGGACCTTTAGGCGGTTATGTTATAAAGAAATTTGACGAATCTGTTGAAGGCAAAATACCAGCGGGCTTTGAAATGTTAGTAAATAATTTTTCAGCAGGTATCCTTGGTGCAATACTAGCAATGCTTGCATATGCAGGAATTGGACCAGTAGTTCAAGGTTTAAATAGTGTTTTAAAAACAGGAGTAGAAGCTATAGTAAATGCAGGATTATTACCATTAGCATCTTTGTTTATAGAACCAGGAAAAATTTTATTTTTAAATAATGCAATAAATCATGGAGTACTTGGACCAATAGGAATACAAGAAGCTAAAGAACTTGGAAAATCAGTATTCTTCCTACTAGAAGCAAATCCTGGTCCTGGACTTGGAATACTCGCAGCCTATTGGATGTTTTCAAAAGGTGCAGTTAAGCAATCGGCACCTGGAGCAATAATAATTCATTTCATTGGTGGAATACACGAAATTTATTTCCCTTATGTTTTGATGAATCCTTTGCTTGTAATAGCAGTAATTTGTGGTGGAGCTAGTGGAGTATTAACTTTCCAAATTTTTGGAGCAGGACTAATCGCAGCTGCATCTCCAGGAAGTATACTTGCAGTTATGGCAATGACTCCTAAGGGAGGGTATTTCGGAGTACTAGCAGGTGTGCTTGTAGCAGCTGTGGTTTCGTTCCTAGTTGCATCCGTAATAATAAAAAGAAGCAATGGCAAGACAACTGGAAATGAATTAGAAGAGGCAAAAGAAAAGGTAAGTGAGTTAAAAGGAATAAAAGTTAAGACTTTTAACAAAATAATATTTGCCTGTGATGCAGGTATGGGTTCAAGTGCAATGGGAGCAACAACTTTAAAAAATAAATTTAAAAAAGCAGGTTTTGATATAGATGTTGTTCACTGCGCAATTAATGAAATTCCAGCAAATGCTGAAATTGTTATTACTCATGAAACCCTAGCAGATAGGGCAAGAACAAAAGTACCAAAGGCAGAGATTATCCCAATTAAAAATTTCATAAATAGCCCTGAATATGATAAATTAGTAAATAGACTTTTATAATTTAAAAGCTAAATCATAAGAACAATGAAACACATTGATTTATTGTTCTTATGATTTAAAATAACTTTAATATAAGATTTAAATGAATTTGGAGGTATTTTATGCAGAATTACAAGATTAATTTACGCATAAAGAATATTTTGAAAAGTATATGCAAAGAGAATGATTATGTTACTATTGCGAAGATTGCAAAAGATTTAGATATTAGTGGTAGAACCGTACTCAGAGAAATTTCAGAGGTGGAGAGGTTTCTTAAAAGAAATGGAGTCACATTAGATAAAAAAACTGGAGTTGGTATTAAAGTATGTGGTAGTGATTTCGAGAAACAAAGTATTCTTAATCTATTAGACGGAGAAAAAGATGAGACAATCTATTCCCCACTAGAAAGAAAAAAAATAATAATTAGTGAACTACTTCAAAATCGCCAGCCAGTTAAGCTATATAATTTTACTACCACTCTAAAAGTTACAGAAGCAACTATAAGTAATGATTTAGAGAAGGCAGATGAATGGTTTAAAAAACACAGTTTAAATTTAATTAGAAAACAAGGACTCGGGGTATATGTAGAAGGAAAAGAGAACCATATAAGAAAAGCTATGGTTAGTTTAATTTATGAAAATACAAATGAAAGTCAGCTTTTAGGTTTAATAAGGCAAAATCTAACTGATTCAGAAATTGTATCAAAAGATATTGAAACTTCTTCACGTAATAGATTACTGAATCTTATAGATAACGAAACAATAAAAAAAATAGAGATTTCTGTTGAGAATATGGAGAAAGAAAGAAATTATAAGTTGACAGATAGTGCTTTTGTTGGACTAATTGTTCATCTTTCCCTTGCTATTGTAAGAATAAAGAAAGGTGACAAGATAACTATAAATCAGGAGTTTTTGAAAGAACTAAAGACTAGTGAGGAGTATTTAATTGCATCAAATTTGTCAATTGATATATCAAAAACATTTTCCATTAATATACCAGATGATGAAATTGGATATATAACAATGCACATCAAAGGATCTAGAAAACGTGATGAAAAAGAAAAAGCAGGTAATAAAATAATAGGAAGTTTTGAACTAATAAAATTATCAAAACAAGTTATTAATATAGCTGAAATTCAAACAGGACGATTCCTTGGAAATAATGAAAATTTATTAAATGGATTAGTAAATCATCTTGGAACAGCCATTACAAGGCTGAAAATGAACCTTGATATTAGAAATCCACTTTTAGAAGAAATCAAGGCTAACTATGCTGATTTAATGATAATTAGTAGTAAATGTGTTGAAGTAATTGAAAAACATATTGGCATAAAAATGCCTGAAGCTGAAATTGCGTTTATTGCTATGCATTTGGGAGCTGCAATTGAAAATAGTGAAACCCCAATTAAGCCTATTTACAAAGTTGCAATTGCTTGTGCTACAGGAATAGGAACTTCAAGACTTCTTGCTACAAGAATCGAAAGTGAATATGATAATATTCAAATTATAGATATAATATCTACTATTCACATTGAAGAGTGCTGGCTAAGAGAGGAAGAAATAGATTTCATTATATCTACAGTTAATATAGATAAATGCTTTAGACCAGTGGTAAGAGTAAATCCACTGCTCTTTCAGGAAGATAAAGATAATATAGCAAAACAAATAAAAGCACTGATAAACACAAATGTTAGTTATTCAAAAAAGAAAACAAATAAAGTTAAATTTAAGGAGAAATTGCTTTTATTAAAAACATATAGTGAAGCAATAATACAGCTTTTAGATAATTTTTTCTTGAGTGAAATTCCTGCAATAAGTAGCGTAGATGAATTAATAATGGAAGTTAGTAAGATAATAGGGCAGGATTTAGGAATAGAAGAAAAATTAAGAATAGCACTAAAAAATAGAGAAGAAAAAGGCAATATAATTGTAACAGGACATGAGATGATATTGCTTCATTGTAGAACAGACGCAGTTAAAGAACTATATTTTGGTGCGGTGAAGCTTTCAACCAAATTAGAATGCTTGAATGGTAAAAATGAAATAGAGAATGTTTTACTTGGAATTGTAATGCTTGCACCAGAAGATTGTAGTAAATTGCATTTAGAAGTTATAGGCTACGTAAGTAAAATGCTAATAGAAAGGGTGGACTTTCTTAAATATTTAAAAGCTATAGATGTAGACAAAGCTTTTAATGAATTAAATGATATTTTAAAAGAATTTTATAAGCAAAAAGTAAATAATTAATGGAGGCATGAGGTTATGATGAATATATCTGATACAAAACATAAAACCGCAGGAAAAACTCAAGAAAGAGTACAGGGTTTTGGACGATTCTTAAGCGGAATGGTACTTCCGAATATAGGCGCATTTATAGCTTGGGGACTAATAACAGCTTTGTTCATACCTACAGGTTGGTATCCAAATGCCTATTTTGCTAAATTAGTTGGTCCAATGATAACTTATCTTCTACCATTATTAATAGGATATACCGGAGGTAAAATGGTAGGTGGAGCACGAGGTGGAGTAATCGGTGCAATTGCGACTATTGGAGTTGTAATAGGAGCAGATATTCCAATGTTTATGGGCGCAATGATAATGGGTCCTTTAGGCGGTTATGTTATAAAGAAATTTGACGATTCTATTGAAGGCAAAATACCAGCAGGCTTCGAAATGTTAGTAAATAATTTTTCAGCAGGTATCCTTGGCGCAATACTAGCAATGCTTGCATATGCAGGAATTGGACCAGTAGTTCAAGGACTTAATACTATTTTGAAGACAGGAGTTGAAGCTATAGTAAATGCAGGATTATTACCATTGGCCTCTGTATTTATAGAACCGGGGAAGATATTATTTTTGAATAATGCAATAAATCATGGAGTCCTCGGACCAATAGGAATACAAGAAGCTAAAGAACTTGGAAAATCAGTGTTTTTCCTTCTAGAAGCAAATCCAGGTCCAGGCCTTGGAATACTAGCAGCCTATTGGATGTTTTCAAAAGGTGCGGTTAAGCAATCAGCACCTTCAGCAATAATAATTCATTTCATTGGTGGAATACATGAAATTTATTTCCCTTATGTATTAATGAATCCTTTGCTTATAATAGCAGTAATTTGTGGTGGGGCCAGTGGAGTATTAACTTTTCAAATATTTGGAGCAGGTCTAATCGCAGCAGCATCTCCAGGAAGTATACTTGCAGTTCTAGCAATGACTCCTAAGGGCGGATATTTCGGAGTACTAGCAGGGGTGCTTGTAGCAGCTGTGGTTTCATTCCTAGTTGCATCCGTAATAATAAAAAGCGGTAATAGTAAGTCAAGTGGAAATGAATTAGAAGAGGCAAAAGAAAAGGTAAGTGAGTTAAAAGGAGTTAAAGGTAAAACTTTTAATAAAATAATATTTGCCTGTGATGCAGGCATGGGTTCTAGTGCAATGGGAGCAACAATGTTAAAAACTAAGTTTAAAAAAGCTGGATATAAAATTGACGTAGTAAATTGTGCAATAGAAGATATTCCAATGGATGCTCAAATTGTTATTACTCATGAAAGTTTAACAGCAAGAGCGAAAAAAGCAGCTCCAAAGGCTGAGCACATATCAGTTAAAGACTTCATTGATAACGATGCCTTCGAGATGCTTTCAAGCAGATTACAACCAGCTCAAGTCATCCAAAGTGAAACAAGTTATGAAAATATGGATGACATGGAAGACAGCAAAATTCTTAAAAAGAAAAATATAAAACTAGGATTAGCAGCAACAGATAAATATACAGCAATTAAAATGGCAGGAAGATTACTGTTTGAAAGTGGCTATGTGGAAGAAGAATATATGGATGCTATGATTCAAAGAGAAGATGATCTTTCAACCTATATTGGTAAAGGCATAGCAATTCCTCATGGTGTTGGGGAGGCTAAGAAAAACATTAAAAAAACAGGAATGGTAGTACTTCAATTTCCAAATGGCGTGATGTTTGAGGAAGACTTGGCTTATTTAGTAATTGGTATTGCGGGAGTTGGAAATGAACATCTAGAGATACTTTCAAATATAGCTAATGCTATTGAAGGAGAAGATGATAGAATTACTAATATATTAAAGTGCACAGATGACGTCGAATACGTTTATAACTTATTTACAGTAAAATTTGAAAATTAAATTTGAATTAAGAGGTGAAGATATGATTACAACTATAACTTTAAACCCGGCAGTTGATAAGACTATTGAAATAAATAACTTTAGTGTAGGGAACGTTAATAGAGTTGCATCTATAAGGCTCGATGCTGGTGGAAAAGGAATTAATGTATCAAAAGTAATAAAAAATTTGGGCGCTGAGAGTAAAGCAATGGGAATACTTTCTGGTAAATCAGGTCAGTTCATAAAAGAATATTTGGATGGTATAAAGATTCTAAATGACTTTATTTTTACAGAAGGAGAAACAAGGACAAATATAAAAGTTGTAGACATGCTTAATCACACTAATACAGATATTAATGAAGCAGGGTCACAAGCAAGTTTAAAAGATTTAAATGAAGTAAGTGATAAAATTTTTAACAATATAAACAGTGAGGATATACTAATTCTGTCGGGAAGCGTGCCTAGCAATGTAGATAAGAATATTTATGGTAATTGGATTACTAAAGCAAAAGAAAAAGGAGCAAAGACTATATTAGATGCAGATGGTGAGTTACTTAAGTATGGTATTTTATCAGGACCTTACCTTGTAAAACCCAATATAGATGAGCTTGAAGGCATGTTTAATAAGAAAATAAATGGTATACCTGAAATCGCGGAAATAGCGAAAAGCTTATTAGACTATGGTATTGCTATTGTAGCGGTTTCCATTGGCAGTGAGGGCGCAGTTTTTGTAAATAAGGAGTGCTCAATATATGCGCGTGGCCTTAAGGTGGATGTGAAAAGTACAGTGGGAGCTGGTGATTCAATGGTCGCAGCCCTTGCATATTCCATCCAACAGGGTCTTAGCTTTGAAGCTACTGTGAAACTTGCGGTTGCTACAGGTGCAGCAAATGTAATGACTTCTGGCACAGAGGCAAGTGATATAAAAATAATTATAGAACTCGAAAAACGAGTAGAATTTGAATATTTATAAAATATAACAAAAGGTGGTAATATATATGAAAACAAGAGCAGTAAGATTATACGGAAAAAAAGATTTAAGAATGGATGAATTTGAACTTCCTGAAATAAAAGAGGATGAAATTTTAGTGAAAGTAGTATCAGATAGTATATGTATGTCTACTTATAAAGCAGCTATACTCGGTAGTGATCATAAGAGAGTACCTAGTGATATAGCAGTTAATCCAGTAATTGTAGGACATGAAATGGCAGGAGATATAGTACAGGTAGGTTCCAAATGGAAAAATGACTTTAAAGTTGGAAATAAATTTTCTATGCAACCTGCACTTAACTATAAAGGAAGTATGGATTCACCAGGATATTCTTATAGATATTGTGGAGGAGCTGCAACTTATATAATAGTTCCACAAGAAGTAATGGAACTTGGTTGTTTATTAAATTATGAAGGCAAAGCATATTATGAAGCTTCACTCGCAGAACCAATGTCTTGTATAATTGGAGGTTTTCATGCAAGTTTTCATACTGTAATGGGTAGTTATGAACACAATATGGGAATAGTTGAAGGTGGAAAGCTTGCAATGCTAGCAGCCGCTGGACCTATGGGACTAGGTGCAATTGACTATGCTATGCACTGTGATAGAAGACCGGGTTTAATTGTAGTAACTGATATAGAACAAAGCAGATTAGATAGGGCAAGAGCGATATTTACGGAGCAAGATGCAAAGAAAGCTGGAATAGAACTAATATTTGTAAATACAAAAGATATAGAAGATGTTCCGAACTATTTAAGAGACTTAACTGGTGGAACAGGTTTTGATGATGTATTTGTATATTCTCCAGTTAAACCAGTAGTTGAGCAAGGAGATAAGATATTAGGTAGAGATGGTTGCCTTAATTTCTTTGCTGGTCCTACAGATACTAAATTTTCAGCTACATTTAATTTTTATAATGTTCATTATCAGTCAACTCATACTATTGGTACCACTGGTGGGAATACAAATGATATGATTGAGTCATTAAGAATGACAGAAAAAAATATTATAAATCCAGCAGTTATGGTTACCCATATTGGAGGCTTGGATAGTGCAGCAGATGCAACACTTAAATTAACTGAAGTTCCAGCGGGTAAAAAACTAATATATACAAATATATTTATGGATATTACAGGAATTGATGAGTTTGAGGAAAAAGGTAAAGAGGATCCTCGCTTTAAAAAATTAGCGGAGATTACAAAAAACAATAAAGGACTTTGGTGTGAAGAGTCAGAAAACTACTTACTTGAAAATTGGAAAGTGAAATAAAAATATTATAAATAACCTTTGAAGAAAAAAATAAAGATCATCTATTCAGTATTTGAATAGATGATCTTTATTTAATAAAAAAGCTATAACTTATTTATTGAACAATTTAATTGCCCTATTAACAACATTTTCTGTTGTAAATCCAAATTCTTCGAATAGTGCATCTGCTGGTGCAGAAGCTCCAAATCTATCAATAGAAATTATATCTCCATCCAAGCCAACGTATTTATGCCATCCAAAGGAAGAAGCTGCCTCAACTGCCAATCTAACTCTTAGGTTTGATGGGAGTATAGCTTCCTGATACTCTTTTGATTGTGCTTCAAACAAGTCTAAGCAAGGCATGCTCACGACTCTAGCCTTTATACCCTTTTGATTTAATATCTTAGCTGCTTCATAAATAAATTCTACTTCAGAACCAGAAGCCATTAAAATAATATCAGGGGTCTTACCTTCCTCTTCATAAGTTTTTAATACATAAGCACCTTTAAAAGCTTCCATTGAGGTTTCGGCGTATAGTGGAAGATTCTGCCTTGTAAGTATTAAGGCAGTAGGAGTTGTTTTTGAAGTCATTGCAACGTACCAACCAGCAGCTGTTTCTTTAGAATCAGCTGGTCTAAACACATTAAAGTTTGGGAGAGCTCGGAGTGCTGCAAGATGTTCAATGGGTTCATGAGTAGGTCCATCTTCGCCAACGGCTATACTATCATGAGTTAAAACATAAGTTACTGGAAGATTCATAAGGGCAGATAATCTCATAGCACCCTTCATGTAATCACTAAATACAAAGAATGTTGAAACAAAAGGTTTAAGACCACCATGCACATAAATCCCATTTGCTATAGCTGCCATGGCATGCTCTCTTACTCCAAAATGAAGGTTAGTGCCAGTTCTATCTTCTCTTGAAAAATCACCCATGCTCTTCATATATGTTTTATTAGAAGGAGCAAGATCTGCTGAACCACCTATAAGGTTTGGTACATATTTTGCTAATATATTTATTATTTCTCCAGAAGAGTTTCTTGTTGCGGCTTTGCTTTCAAACTTCCACATTTCCTGAACTTTAAGTAAATCTGTAGAAAGTTCTCCGCTCTGCCATAGATCGTATTCTTTAGCAAGCTCTGGATTTTTTTCACTATACTGTGCATAAAGTGTGTTCCAAGTTTCTTCTTTTTTTGCAAGGTCTAATTTTACATTTTCCATATGTTGTATTACTTCATTTGGAACTGTAAATGGTTCTAGGTTCCAGCCTAAGCACTTTTTCATGGAAGCTATATTGGCTTCTCCAAGTGGTTCACCATGTGCTGAAGCAGTACCTTGTTTTTTAGCACAACCAAACCCTATAATAGTTTTAACTACAATAAAAGAAGGTTTATTTAGTTCAAGTTTTGCAGTTTCAATGGCACTACTTATTGCTTCCAGATCATTGCCATCTTCTACATATAAAACCTGCCATCCATAAGCATCATATCGCATGCCTACATCTTCTGTAAATGCAATATCGGTGCTTCCTTCTATAGATATACTATTTGAGTCATACATTACAATAAGTTTAGAAAGACCTAAGGTACCTGCTAAAGATGCTGCCTCTCCAGAGATTCCTTCCATATTATCGCCATCACCACATATAGCATAGGTATAATGATTTACAATAGCATGCTCACTTGTATTGAATTTTGCTGCAAGATGGCTTTCAGCTATAGCCATACCTACTGCATTAGCAATCCCCTGACCTAATGGGCCAGTGGTAATTTCAACACCATTTGTATGACCATACTCAGGATGACCAGGTGTTAAGCTTCCAAATTGTCTAAAATTCTTTAAATCCTCAATAGTTAGTCCATATCCAAAAAGATGGAGCAATGAATATTCAAGCATTGACCCATGCCCTGCGGATAATACAAATCTATCTCTATCCTGCCATTTTGAATTTAAAGGATTATGATTCATATGATTTGCCCATAGTGTATAGGCCATGGGAGCTACACCTAAGGGAAGTCCTGGATGTCCTGATTTCGCTTTTTCTATTGCCTCGGCAGATAGAACTCTTATAGTATCTACGGTTAGTTGTTCAATTTTACTCAATTTAGTTTCCTCCTTATTTACATACCTTATTTTTACAATGTTAAAAGCTACTAATAATAAATGTTTGTCATATAATAAATATAAAAGATTATCCTATATATTGCAAGAACTTATAATTTCAATTGTGATATTTAGGATAATATTTCACAACTGGCGGTCATTATTATTAGTGCATCATTTATTTTAGATACCTTATCCTCATTAGTAAGTACAACTAAATAGTCACCTGGAAAAATAACAGTGTCTCCTTTAGGGAGTATTTCATCTCCTCCTCGCTTAACTGCTACCAATAAACAATGGGAGGGCCATTTGACTTCTTTAATTTGTTTACCATCTAAATTTGATCCCATACATACTGCAAACTCTAAAATAGCCTTATCTTTGTTATTGCCAAGAGAAATTTTTTCTCCTGCATTATGTAAAAATTTTTCTAGTAATGATTCATATATAGGCTTTGATGCTAAAATATCCGCAACTATGTATGCAACTACAGATACAATAGCTAATGATAGGAAATGAGTAAAGGAACCAGTCATTTCAGTAATTAGAATAGTTCCAGTTATAGGTGCTCTAACTACAGCTGTAAAATATCCTGCCATTGCAAGTATTATAAAATTATTAATATACATGCTATCAAAATGTAAAAAATGTACAAGTGCTAATCCATAAACATTTCCTATTAAAGCTCCAATAGCGAGAAGTGGAAGGAAAATTCCACCTGGTGCACCTGATCCATAACTTACCATTGTGAATAAAAATTTTACGAGAACTAGAATCACTAAGATCGTTAAAGGTAAATTTCCTGTAACTAATGATGTTATAAGCTCATGCCCTCCACCTAAAACTTGTGGTAAAAAAATCCCAAGAATAACAGAAATTAATAAGGGTACTATGATTCTCATTTCTTTTGGGAGCCATTTTTGTTTTACATATAAGTTCTGAGTTTTCAAAAGAATCTTATTAAATACTACCCCTAAAACCCCTATAATAATCCCTAATAAAATTATATAAAAATAATATTTTAATGGCAATATAGGAAGGTTTTCAAAATTAAAAACAGGTTTTAAGCCAAAGAAACTACTAGCAACAAAAACAGCTGATAATGCTGCAGATAAAGTTGATAGCAAGACTAAGGGTGAAAAATTTTTGTGAATCTCTTCTAATGCAAACATTACACCGGCTAGTGGAGCATTAAAGGCAGCAGCGAGCCCTGCACTTGCACCACTTGTAATAAGATATTTTTCCTCTATTTTTACTCTTTTTAAAACTTTACTAAATCCCTGACCAACCGCTGCTCCTAACTGAACGGAAGGACCTTCGCGTCCAAGGGAAAGTCCTGATCCGATTGAAAGAACGCCTCCGATAAATTTACCAAGGATAACTCTCCACCATGTCATATCAAGTTTTCTAAGTAAAACTCCCTCCACCTGAGGGATTCCACTTCCGCTAATCATGGGTTCATGTTTAACCATTAATCCTATAATGTACCCAATAATTATTAAAGCTAAAACCCAGGGGAGGATAAGTATAGGCTTTATAGAAATAGCTTTATATATTTCAGTTACAAGAATTCCTGCCTTTGAAAGCGCAAAACGATACATTACAATTAGTAAACCAGTAACAATACCTATACCAATTCCCTCCAAAATAAGCTTTAATCTAAAGCTATTCCAGTGGAATAAGGTATTATAGGTATTACATTTGTTGTTTTTTTCTTTCATTTTTCTGCCTCCGTTATTATACAAACCGCTATTTTTAAAATATCAAAGCATTTAAATTAATTGCTTTATATGATATATTTTATCACATATAGACCTATATATAAAGGAAACCAAGCTTATTGAGAACTAAAAAACTGTATAAAATGCTTTATTCTTGAATATTCTCAGTGTTTTTTTTCATCTTGACTTCAATTTCTAAAAGTATTTTCTGTTGATAGAACATTAGTAAATAACAGATTGCACTAGCCATAAATAATAATACAAAGGAAGAAACTTTAAAAAGTATAAAGCCTACAACTATAAAACTAGCAAAATTCAATAGTGTAATATGAATTTTTTTAATGGAGTAGTAAGCTGCAGTTTTAAGAATATCTTTCCAACCTAAATAAAATCTTGAGATTATTGGGAATACATAAAGGCTTATTGAAAAAATAAAAACAATAATGATAAAAATAAAAGTAGTTATAATTCCTGGGTAATTATTTGAAATAAAGAATCTGGTATCAATAAATAATATACCTATTAAAAGCACTTCTAGAGTCCAAAAGAATAATGATTGAAAAAAATTAGCTTTATAAGCTTTAAAAAAGTCTTTTGTAATATTTAAATCTTTTTCCCTTATAAGTTTTCCCATTACACTAAGTAAAGCTGTTGCAGCAGGCCCTATAGGTATACAAGATATTAAAATAACAGAAATAAACCAGGGTGGAATTGATACTCCACCATTAGATAAAACCATAATTAAAACAATAATTATTGGAATATTGAGAAGGGAAAAGTATAGATTTCCTAAAAAAAACCAAAATATGTAATTAGTTATAGTGTGAATAGGTCCTTCACCAAATTCTCTTTTTGAATTAGCCATTTTTTCCTCCAATTGCATTTATCAAATGCTACCATTTAAATATATCTAAATAAATAGGTCTAATAATAAACATACTTTTATAACTAATTAAAATGTAACATAAATTGTGTGAAATGCAAATAGGTATAAGACATAAAAAAAACAATAGGATTTTGTAACTATTCACCTACTATTTTAAGATCCCATTTTTAATATTTTATTTAATCAAAGTATATTTATTATAAATAATTAGTTAGTATTGCACTTATAACTATATTGTTTTAATATTAAATTATAGATTGATATAAATTATTGGATATAAATATATAAGGGGATGTTTTAAAATGAAGATCGGAATTGTTGGACTTGGAGATATTGCACAAAAGGGATACTTACCAGTTCTCACTGAAAAAGAAAATATAGAGCTCATACTCTGTACTAGGAATATGGATACACTTAAAAAGTTATCAAAAAAATATAGAATTAATCAATATGTTCAAACCCTAGATGAATTAATAGAAAAGGGCATAGATGCAGCTTTTGTTAGTACTGCCACAGAGGCACATTTTCAAATAGCAGAAAAGCTTCTTACAAACGGAATTAATGTATATATAGATAAACCAATATCCTTAAATTTTAATGAGACTCAAAAGCTAGTAACTCTAGCCAAGGAAAAGGGTTTAGTTGCTATGGTAGGATTTAACAGACGATTCGCTCCTATGATAAACAAATTAAAAGAACATGGGAAAGCGGATATTATCATTATACAAAAAAATAGATTCAAATTGCCTGATTACAAAAGGCGTGCTATTGTTGAGGACTTTATACACGTCGTTGATACTCTTCGGTTTTTAATGGACAGTGAGGTTAAAGATATTAAAGTTCGATATTTAGAGAAAAATAATTTACTTCATAATATAGTGATTCAATTAAATTCCGAAGAATGCACTGCTATTGGAATTATGAATAGAAACAATGGTGTTACTGAGGAAATAATAGAATATATGACAGCTGAAAATAAATATGTGGTAGAAAATTTTGTGGAAACCACTGAGTTTCACAATAAAGAAAAGAATACATCGAAATTTGGTGATTGGGAGCCTACATTATATAAACGTGGATTTTATCAAATAGTAGATCATTTTTTAAACTGTGTTGAAAATAAGATAGAACCCAATCCATCTATTTCAGATTCTTTAATTACACATGAGATCTGTGAAAAAATTGTATTGATGATAACCAAATAATTTTAAAAGGAAGAAGACCATATTTCTAATTGAAATATGGTCTTCTTTATGATAATTATTAAGTGAAATAAAAAGATTTTAATGCCGAGGGAATAGTGGTTTAATTCCGTTAGCCAATACTCTTAGCCTATTTTCTTCCTCGGGGGTTATAGCTTTGAAATCTATTGAAGCCTCCACAGCCCATCTGAAAAATTTAATATAACCTGGTGGTATTGCCGCAGTTACACCTTGTGACAAGGTATAGCGGTAGGCGAGTTTAGCGAGCTCTTCATCTTCAATAGGCTCATACCATGCTTTAGGGTATTTTTTTATAGCGCCTTCAGCCCAATCAGTTTTAGCCATAGCCTTTAATGCTAAAATACCCATACCTTTTGATTTTGCTATTTGTAGTACTTTTGGTGCAAAGTTTGCATTAAATATATTTACCCAGTTTATAGGTAATAGCATTGAATCAAAATCATATCTTTCAATTAATGCGAGGGCGGCCTCTTCTGAATGCGCTGAAAAGCCAATATGTTTTATGAGTCCTTGTTGTTTTGCTTTTAAAAAGGTTTCCATGGCACCATTAGAACTGAAAATTTGTTCTACATCCTCTAAAGTAGTAACTGCATGAAGTTGATATAGATCAAAATGGTCAGTTTTTAGTTTTTTAAGGGAATTGTGAAGAAGCTCCTCAGAACCACTTTTACTTCTGTTTTCTGTTTTACAAGCTAAGAAAATTCCAGTTCTTTTCCCTACGAGTGCTGGTCCTAAATGATCCTCAGCATCAAAATATGTGGGTGCAACATCAAAGTAATTTACTCCAGCATCAATAGCTTCTGCTACATAATTATTTGCATCACGTTGTTGAACCTCTGCTACTATTATTCCACCAAATCCTACAATAGATAGAGATTCACCTGTTTGCCCTAAAATACGTTTTTCCATTATATTTACTCCTTTCGTTATAGTTTTAACCACTTGTATTTATATAAAAAATAATAGAATCTTATTAGTTCCTAGTTCTTTTATAATTGTAACATAACCCATATATTATAAAAAGTTTAATTGTACAATTATATAAACCTGAATTATAAATTAACTGTTGCAAAATATATTTAATAGAATGATAATAATATTGAGGTGAGAAATTATTATGAAATCACTATATAAAATGTGGAAAATCACAAAAAAAGCCCGTGAAAATAAAGAAGATTATATTAGAAAATTTAATGAAGGTGGTAAATCTTTTGCTAATGTTAAATGTGCTTTTAACGCTAATATATTAATAAATAAATCTGGGGTCTTATATAACACTAAAATAACTTCCGAATATTTTTTTATACCAATTCAAAACATAAAAAAGGTTCAGGTTAAAACTGATGAGGAACTTTCGAAGCATGTTATTGATAATAAAATACCTTTAATTGGTGACTTGAATTTTCCGCGAAAAGTTCATTTTTTCTTAATAATAAACTATACAGAGAACAATATAGATTTAGAGAAAACTATAGAATCTAAAATGGCAGTTTTGGGTGTTACTTCAATTTTAAAAGCAAGACAACAGTATAATGAAGATCACCCAAAATCATCTTTAAAAGAACTTGATTATACACTCCAAACTAAATCTCTTAATGCTAATTTTAACTCTATGGATATACCAGATCAAATCAATAAGTTGTTTGAATTAGTAGAAAAGGGAGCTCTTTCTTTAGATGAGTTTAATCAAAAGAAAAAAGAACTTTTATTAAAAATGTAAAAAACGATAAGTTAGGGGCGGTATTTATGAATTTAAAAGGTAAAGTAGCTATAGTTACAGGAGCATCTAGAGGAATTGGAAAAGGTATTGCAATAGAGCTAGCTAAGGCTGGAGTTTGCGTTGTAATAAATTATAAAAGTAATGATGAAGCAGCTGAAAAAACACTACAGGAAATTAGAGAACTAGGAGCTTATGCCTTGAAAATTAAAGGGGATGTAAGTGATTATGAATTTTCAAAACAGCTGATAAAAACTACTGTTGAGAAATTAGGTAAAATAGATATCTTGATAAATAATGCAGGTATCTCAAAGGTAGGGTTATTTATGGATGCGTCGCCAGTTGAATGGGATAACATTTTAAATGTAAACCTTAAAGGTACAATTAATTGTTCTCATAGTGTAGTAAGTGAAATGATAAAGCAAAAGAGTGGAATTATAATAAATATATCCTCAATGTGGGGGAATGTAGGTGCTTCTTGTGAAGTAATTTACTCAGCGTCTAAAGGAGCAATTAATTCTTTTACAAAGGCTTTAGCAAAGGAGCTTGCACCATCTAATATTAGGGTTAATGCCATAGCACCAGGGGTTATAGATACAGAAATGAATGCTTGGCTAAGTCTCGAAGAACGTAAATCACTAATTGATGAAATACCTATGATGAAAGTAGGAGAAGTGCAAGATGTTGGTATGCTTGTAACCTTTTTAGCCAGTGAAAATTCAAAATATATTACTGGGCAAGTGATAACAATAGATGGAGGAATGCAATAGTAATTTCTAATAAATTGAAAAATACAGGAAAATATAGTATAATTTAGCTGTAAATAGTACACTGTAATTAAAGTCATTTTATAAGGGAGATATACTTATGTATCATGGAAAGGAAATTACTAATAGAAATAAAAAAACCTTAAACTTTAATCTTATAGCTATATGGATATCCACTATTGTATTATCATTGCAAATGGCAGGAACAGGTGGGAAAAATGCCTTTATTAAAGTTTTGATTGTAACTGGAACCTCTTCAATAATTGCAAGTGTTTTTTATGTTTGTAAGATCAATTTCAGAATAAAGGGGTTATTAGTAAATTTATCAACACTTTTTGGGTGTTTATATTTAGCTAATTTACAAGGGGGATTGGAATCCGGATTTTTAATATATATTACTTGTCTATTATTAGTAGCATTATACAGTGATATTATTTTGTTATGTATTTATGGATTTATTTTAGATTTGTCATTAATTTTAATGTATATTTTTTCACCAATCTCGGTGCTAGGAGCCAATATGGAAATTAGCGGTTTTATAAGCAGCATAGCTATAATAAATATCAGTATACTTTTATTATGTTTACTTTCAAAATGGAGTTTAGATTTGATTAAAGAAAGCCTGGAAAAAGAAAAAAAGACTTTGGAGTTACTAGACAAATTAGAAAATACTATGTGCGGTATAGATAAAAACACAGGAGTTTTAAATAGCAGCATAGAAAAATGTAATGTGAATATAAATATGGTAATGGAAATAAGTGATGACGTTGTTTCAGCAGTTAATGAGATGACAAATGGCATATCTATGCAAGCGGATAATGTCAACAACATAAGCCAAACCATAATAGACACTTCTAATACTGTGGAGCATAGTAAAGAAATTTCGCAAAAAATCATAAGTGTTTCAGAAGTAGTAAATAATGATGTTAAAGAAGGAACAAAGCAAATCAAAGAAATGGACAAGCAAATGAGTATAATTAAAAATGCTGTAAAATCCTCATTAGATACAGTAATTACCCTTCAAATGCAGATGAGGGATATAGATGGATTTTTAGGGGGAATAAAAAATATTTCAGAGCAGACAAATTTATTAGCTTTAAATGCTTCAATAGAAGCTTCAAGGGCAGGAGAAGCTGGGAGGGGATTCTCAGTTGTAGCTAAGGAAGTTGCAAAACTTGCAGAGGAAAGTAATATAACTGTTGAAAACATTTATAAAATTATTAAAAATACAAACACAACAACCATTTTAGCTTTAAACGAGGCAGAAAAGGGTAATGAAGCTGTAAACATGGGGGACCAAATTGCTCAAAAGCTTTATGGTACATTTGAGAATTTAATTATAGTATTTGAAGAGCTTAATTTACACATTTCAAAGCAGAGCAATGTTATAAATGGTGTTAAAGATACCTTTACTGTTGTTGATACAGAGGTGCAAAATATTGCTGCTGTATCTGAGGAGTATGCTGCTACTACAGAAGAAATTTTATCAGTTATACAGCAGCAGAATAATAAAATTTCTGAAGTTGTACAGGAAATTCAGGCCATTAATAATATAAGCAATGAACTAAGCAATATGGTAAAATAAATTATTTAATAAATTATTAATACTTTCTTAATATACAATTAATATTATAATCCATTTATATGATATAATTAGATTACAATTTAGAAAATAAATCGTATAAAATGAAAGAAGGATAATATTATCATGGAATATATAAAGGGCAAAAACATAATTTCAAAGTTAATGAAATCAGTTTTATCAATTGGTACTTTTATCGTCTTATTAGTAGCAATACCTTATGTAGCTATCTTTGTTATTAGAGCGTTGTTTTTTATTGCAGTTGTGGGAGTTTTAGTATGGTATAGCGTAAAGATAGTAAAGACCATTAAAAATTACATCTATAAACTAAGTACAAAGAAAAATGCTAACATACAAGCTGATATGTCTAGTAGTGAAACATATACAACAGACTCCATTGATATTAATTATGAGGATAGTGTTATTATTGATGTAGATTATGAAAAGGTAGAATAAGGCGCATTCTAATAAAGCTAAATTTATAAATGATGTTTTAAAAACCAGTCTGTATCATAGATTGGTTTTTTGTTTTCTAGATTATAAAATATTTATGAAAATTTATATAGGTGGATAGGGGGCAAAGGATGAGCAGAATATTAATAGTCGAAGATGAAGAGTCTATTAGGAAGTTTATTAAAATTAGTTTAAAAAGAGAAAAATTCGAGGTATTTGAGGCGACTTCTGCAGAAGAAGGCTTGCGAAAAATATTGCAGGAAACTCCAGAAGTAGTGATATTAGACATTATGCTGCCAGGTATGAATGGGTTTGAACTTTGTGAAAAATTAAAGAAACAAAATGAAAATATTGGGATAATCATTTTAACCGCTAGAGCACAAGATATGGATAAAATCATGGGACTAGAATTTGGTGCAGATGATTATATGGTTAAGCCTTTTAACCCATTAGAGCTTATTGCCAGGATAAATTCTCTTTTAAGGCGAATGAAGTACAAAAATATACAGCAAACAAATTTTATTAATTCTAGAGAATTTAGAATTGATTTATACTCAAAGAAAATTTTCAAAAATGATATAGAATTAGATTTAACACCAAAGGAATTTTTGCTTATGAAAATGTTTATTCAAAATCCTAGTAAGGCATTAAGTAGAGAGGAGCTTTTAAATTCAATTTGGGGATATGAGTTTATAGGAGACACTAAAATAGTTGATGTAAATATTAGAAGACTAAGAAGTAAAGTTGAAAACAATCCATCAGAGCCCCAATATATAGAGACGGTTTGGGGAACGGGGTATAGATGGGGGGACGCATAAATTGAACTCCATAAGAACAAAGCTCGCTGGAAGTTACCTATTAGTAATACTAATTACTGTTATAATTGTAGAGGGATTTTTAATGGCAGCTACTAAAAAATACTATTATAAAAGTTTAGAATCAAATTTATCCAACCAATTAAAGCTATCTACTAGTTTTTATAATACATATTTAGCTTCAGCAGGTGTGAAAGAAAATGTAGCTAATAATGTTGACGTATTTTATGAAAATATTAATGCTGAAGTTCAAATTATAGATTTAAAAGGATATGTAATTATGGATTCCTTGGGCTCAATACCAGTAGAAAAATTGGAGGGTAAGGATTTTAAAGTAGCCTTAGGTGGAAATCTTGGCAGCATAATTGATAGACAAAAATATGAAAATGAGGGGGTTATGACAGTAGCATATCCCTTGTTTTATAATGGAAAAGTAAATGGAGTATTGAGGTTTATAACTTCACTTAAGAAAATTGATGAGGATATTTATGCGCTGTCTAGATTTTTCTTAATTACTGGTGGAATGGTTATTATACTATCAGGAATAGTAAGTCTCTTTATTTCTAATATAATAACTAGCCCTATAAAAAAAATCATGGTGGGTGCAGAAAAAATGGCCAGTGGAAATTTTAATGAGAAAATCAATATAAATTCAGATGATGAATTAGGACAGTTGGCAAAAACCTTGAATTATATGACTGACGAAATATTAAAAAGTGAAAGACTGAAGAATGAATTTATTGCTTCTGTTTCACATGAACTAAGAACGCCACTTACATCTATTAAAGGATGGTCTATTGTATTAAATTCTAGTGAATTAGAAGATGAAGAAGAACTTAAAGAGGGGCTTGAAATTATAGAACAAGAATCTGATAGATTAACTTTTTTAGTTGAGGATTTATTGGATTTTTCTAAGTTATCTTCAGGAAAAGTGTCTATAAAAAAGGATCTTATTGATTTAAGGGATATTCTAATGAATATAAAGATGCAGAGTTTACCTAGAGCATTAAAGGAAAATATTCAGCTAAGCTTAGAAATAGAAGAGAATTTACCCGAAATATTTGTGGATAGAAATAGGCTAAAACAAGTACTGATAAATATTTTAGATAATTCTTTTAAATTCACACCTAATGGAGGAAATGTAAGTATAAGGGCGCATTTAGAAGTCGAAAATATTGTTATTAAAATAATAGATACAGGATGTGGTATACCAAAAGATGAATTACCAAGAGTAAAAGAAAAGTTTTTTAAAGGAAAGAATGCTAATTCTAAAAATGGTATAGGACTCTCTATATGTGATGAAATTATAAAGCTTCATGGAGGTAAACTCCAAATTAATAGTGTGATTGATAAGGGTACAGAAGTATGTATAATTATTCCAGTATAACCTAAGAACATTTATGCTGTGCAAGGGAGCAAAGTAATGAAAAAAATATTATCTTTATTTATTTTAGCAATAATATTATTGAATTTTACAGCCTGTAATAATGTTGATTTATCAACAACAAGCAGAGTAACACCGCCTAAAGTAACGATTCCAGTTGATGGAATTTGGAAGGTAGAGAGCTATGTTTTTTCATCTATGTCTAAAATGGAGGAAGGAGAAGCAAAGGAGTGGATTGGAAAAAAAGCATCTTTTGATGAGCAAAAGGTTGTTCTACCAGATGACAATTGTGAAAAGCCTGAATTTAAGATAAAAAGTGTGAGTACAAAAGAATATTTGTACAATAATTACAAATCGACCTTAGAGAATTTAAATATAGACCAAAGTGAAATTAAAATTATTACAATTATTTCTAATCAAAATTATTTTAGAGATATTATAAAAATTAACGATAATAGGATAATCATAATAAAGGATGGTGTATTTTTCACACTGCTAAAGGTGACTAATGAATACAAAATAAATATTGATGACATGAGAAATGAAAAAAAATTATCTTATAGTAAATTAGACACGTTTATAGAGAGAAATCAATCTGGACTTTTGTTAGGTTTAAAATCTTATAAAACTGTTGATTATAAATTACCTTACATTAATGAAAACAAAACCATATTGGAACCCGTATACAGAACATTATGGATTAAATATGATGGGTTAATAGAATCAATATCGGAACTCCCATTTTTATTAGTACCCAGGAGGACTGGATTTTGGAAACTTCAGGTTAGTAGAGAAATTACCAATAATTATGGTTTGGATTCATTACTAGCGTCGCCCATCGGCAAAGAAATGAAAAAAAAGAGCATAAAAGTTAAAAATACAGATTTTTATGATTTGAAAAGTATTAATTTTGTGGGAAATGATTATGTGTGTTATGAGAGAGACATTGAAATTGGTGCAAAAGTTGATAGTAAGTCAAGTGCAGATCATTCATTAGAAGTAGTACCGTTGGATACTATATATACTGGGTCAGAAGTTCCAATTGTTGCATCAAAGGTGTTAGGTGAAAAGGGACTAGAGGGTCTGAATTCTGGTGCAAAATCATATTTAAGGACTATTCCAGAAAAAGATAGAAATCTATTAAAAGATACTCCGCTGCCTACGAATTTTGGAATTTTTAGAAAAAATGGTAAATGGTTATTGCGTGGAAGACTAAATTTTTCAAGTCCATCTGTAAAAAATGAATATGCAGACTTTAATGTTCCTATTGAAGCACCTGGAAACCTGGTAAACTATGATTCATTATTTCCATCTTGGGAGGTCATAAAGCAAAAAGTTCCCAGTGCAGTAGATGGATATACATCTCCCAATAAGGATATTGTAGTAGTATTAACAAAATCAAAATTATTAGTTTATGCTATAAAAGATAATATTTTAGGGGAGGATCCATTGGGCGAGTTACAACTTAAAAATTCTGAAGTATCTGTTATGGCACAGTGGGCGACAGATGATTATGTTAAAATTTGGTCTGAAGAGGTAAAAAATCTTCAAGGTAAATAATGCAAGAAATGTAGATAATACAAAAGGAATTCATATAGTGTTCGCGAATATATTATATATATAACTTTAGAGGGTACGGGGTAGATAAGGAGGAAATATGCAGATCGAAATTATTAAATTTATACAATCTATAAAATCTCCATTTTTAGATGTTTTTTTTCAAATGGTTACAATGACTGGAGAAGAGTATTTTTACATTATTGCAGCTGCTATAATATTTTGGTGCGTAAATAAAAAATTTGGATATAAACTAGGTTTTGCACTATTGACAAGCACAATTGTAAACACTGTACTTAAGGATATAGTAAATGCAGCAAGACCAATAGGAGTAGACGGTATAAGATCTCTGAGATTACAAACGGCTACAGGACAATCTTTTCCAAGTGGGCATACTCAAGGGGCCACTACCTTTTGGGTTTCGTGGATTGTTCAGGTTAAGAAAAGGTATATTTATATAGTTGGAATCATAGCAATCCTTTTAGTATCCTATTCTAGGATGTATCTTGGAGTGCATTACCCAATAGATGTAATTGGTGGTATGGTAGTTGGAACTGCATGGGTTTTTATATCAAATTATATTTTTGACTATGCTGATTCGAGGGAGAAAAAATGGATATTAATGTTAATTGTTGTACCTATGCTTTTGGGAATGATATTTATTAAAGAAAAAACTTATTATACAATATCAGGAACAGTATTGGGCTTCTATATTGGATATATACTAGAGTCAAATTATGTTCAGTATGATGTTAGAAATACTAAGGTAGCGCAGCTAATGAAATTGGTGTTTGGATTAACTATTCTTATAACATTAAGAAGTACATTAAAGGTAATTTTGCCTGTCAGCATGGTTGCTGATTTTTTTAGATATTTTGTAATTGGATTGTGGATTACAGTTGGAGCACCCTCCATATTCAAGAAATTTAGTGGACAAGTTAAAGTATAAGAGGATTATTACAATAGCTATTTTTTTTTATAAAATTTAATTTAATTAATTTTAAAAATCAAATCACTGTAGACATGCTATAGTAGATAGTGCTAAAATTATTAAAAGGACACAAGATTATAGTGTATTTTATAAAAAGAGGTGACAAAGTGAAATATCATAAGAGTGTATTAAAAAAATTAGGTATTTTATTATTAATTTTAATATTGGAAACAATGAATTTACCTTTTATATCAGTAAAAACAGAAGCTTTCGAGCTAAATAGAAATCCGGTTATAGCATATAGTGATTCAATAGCTTTAAAAGTAGCAATTTCAGCACAGGATTTAAGTAGTATTTTAAAAGACCAGTTAGCGCAAAGAGAGACAAGCTTTAATATAAGGTACAAGTCAGATACAACTAATCTAAAAACTATAATTGAATCTAGCATAGAGGAAATTTTAAAGTCAGATGATTATTTAAGAAGTTGTCTAAAATCATATCAATGTAGCTATAAAGGGTACGAAAATGATGTTACAATAAATTTTGATTTTAGCTTTTATACCACAAAATTACAAGAGGATTATGTAAACTCACAAGTAACTGTAATCTTAAAAGATATAATAACTGTAAGTATGAATGATGATCAAAAGGAGAAAGTAATTCACGATTATATTGTAACTCATGTAGCTTATGATACTACACTTAGTAAATTTAGTGCCTATGAAGCATTAAAAAATGGCAAAACTGTGTGTAGTGGATATGCACAACTCGCTTACAAAATGTTAAATGAGTCGGGAATTGAAACTAAAATAATTTCAGGAAAAGGTAATGGTGATAATCATGCCTGGAACTTAGTAAAGCTCCAGGATACATGGTATCATTTGGATTGCACTTGGGATGATCCATTACCTGATGTAGTAGGAAGAGTACTTTATAATTATTATAATTTAAGTGATGAAAAAATTTCCAAGGATCATAGTTTTGTAAAATCAGATTATCCTGCAGCAACTAAAATTTATACTTATATGGCATCGATATTTGATGAAAGTGAATTTGTTCAATTCACTAAATCCGATAACACTACTGAAGTTACCTCAACAAAAGAGTGGAACATTAATTTTAATAGTGGAATTGATGGGTTAAACTTAAAGGATAAAATATTTATATTTAAAAAAGGAACAAACATTAAATTTCCTATAATACTTCAGGTTTCTCAAGATAAAAAAACTGTTAAAGTTCTGCATAGTATACCTTTTGAACTGGGAGGAAATTATACCTTATATATAAGTAAAGACATTAAAGGCATGTATGGAGATATAAATACAACAACTTCCGTGAAAATGGGTTTTACAATTTTAAATTAAAAAGAATATAATTTTTAAATTAGCAAAACCTATAGGTATCAATAAAGATAAGGGAGATGTTTTTATGCCTAAAGATAGTCAACCTGACAATAAATTTTCTAGATTAGTAAAGAGTAATTATGATACCCCAATAACAAGAGAAACAGGGAAAAATCAAAATGCTACAACAAAAAAACAATCTGCTGACAGAAAATAAAAAAAGCAGGAGAATTTAAACTTTTGTTTATATCCTCCTGTTTTTTATTTTATAGGTATAATTTCCTGAGAGATAAAAAATATTGTTATAATTTATTGCATTATCACAATATTATGTTAGAATTTATATATATTATTATTTTAAGAAGAAAGATAAAAAGTTTTTAATTTGTAATAGTTAATCTCAGGTAAAATTCTGTGGTTGTTTATATTTTGAAGCTACAGGGTGTCTGTGGCTTTTTATAATTTTAAATGCAAGGATTAAATTATTAGTGTGTTTTTTTAAAAGTCGTGGATACTAAGGTACTATTTAAGAAGGAGTGAATATATTGAGTTTTTATGTTTATAATACTTTGACTAGAAATAAAGATGAGTTTATACCGTATAAAGAAGGTAAGGTGGGCATGTACACATGTGGACCTACAGTGTACAACTATGCACATATAGGTAATTTAAGGACATATATTTTTGAAGATGTACTTAAAAAATCCTTAGAGTATGTAAATTATAAAGTTAAGCATGTAATGAATGTAACTGACGTTGGCCACCTTCAATCGGATGGAGATGAGGGAGAAGATAAGATGGCTCTTGGAGCAAGCCGTGAGCATAAAACTGTATGGGAAATAGCTAAGTTTTATGAAGACTCTTTTTTTGAAGATTGTAAAAAGCTTAATATAAAAAGACCAACTATTGTATGTAGAGCAACAGATCATATTCAAGACATGATAGATCTTATAAAGAAACTTGAAGAAAAAGGCTACACTTATGTATCTAATGGAAATGTGTATTTTGAAATTGATAAATTTCCGAATTACACTAAACTTGCAAATATTAGTATAGACGAGTTAAAAGCAGGAAGTAGAGTAGAAATAGATCCTAATAAGAAAAATCCACTTGATTTTGTATTATGGTTTACAAATTCTAAGTTTTCTAATCAAATTATGCAGTGGGAGTCACCATGGGGTAGAGGTTTTCCAGGCTGGCATTTAGAATGCTCTGCAATGTCTATTAAATATATTGGTGAATATTTAGATATTCATTGTGGAGGAATAGATCATATTGCTATACATCACACTAATGAAGTAGCTCAATCTGAAGGGGCACTAGGACATAAATGGGTAAAGTACTGGATGCATGCGGAGTTTCTAGTAGTAGATAGTGGTAAGATGTCAAAATCTACTGGGGAGTTTTTAACTGTAGCAAAACTTGAACAAGAAGGTTATAGTCCTCTCGATTATAGATATTTCTGTCTTTTATCTAAATATAGAAAGCAGCTAGTGTTTACTTTTGATAGTTTAACTGATGCTAAGAAGGGACTTAAAAAACTTAAAGAGAGAATTGCTAGTGTTCTAACTTCCATTGATGAAAATGATGTAGTAAGTGATGATAAAACTAACGCATACAAAGAAAAATTCACATCTTATATCAGTGACGATTTAAATATAGCGAATGCTTTCACTGTACTTTTCGATGTTTTAAAAGATGATGAACTAAGCAATAAGGAAAAAGCTATACTTATAGAAGATTTCGATAAGGTGTTGTCATTAGATCTTATGACAGTAGAAAATGAAGCTTCCAATATAGATGAGGAGCTCATAAATAAGCTTATAATTGAAAGAGCAGAAGCAAGAGCCAGCAAAAATTGGGCAAGAGCAGATGAGATAAGAAATGAATTTTTAGTTATGAATATTGAACTTCTTGATACTAAGGAAGGAACAACCTGGAAAGCTAAATAAGTATGAATCGAAAATAGGGGGCTGATATATTGGCAAGATTCGTATTGATAGTCGTAGCTGTGTGTATCGTAGTAATTGGTATAACGTATTTAATTCATAGGTTAGTAGGTAGAAAAAAATATGCAAAATATATTCCTGCGGTTATTTTTGTGCTTCTGGGAATATATAACATATACATGATAAGGACTAATCCAGGTGAGGGCTTTGGAGATATAGTAAAGGCACTGGTTATATTTGTATGTGCTGCTTGTTTTATAAGCGGAGTAATCACAGGTATGTTTATTGATTTTATTTTACCTAAACTAAAAAAATAGCTTCTAATTATAAATGACATTGAACCTTAAATGAGTAATAAGGTGAATATAGTAGGGAATGGGGGTAGATTTGTGTAAACAAATCTACCCGTTTTTCTGCATAGGTGCAATACATGCAATTTATTATTTAAGGGGCTATTCTATCTCTATCCCTTGGGAATAGGGTAACTTCACGTACATTTCTAAGACCTAAAAGCTGAGCGGTTAACCTCTCTAGACCTATTGCTAAACCTCCATGAGGTGGAATTCCATATTTGAATACTTGAAGATATCCACTAAAGCTTTCAAGGTTTAATCCTCTAGATGAGATACTATCTTTTAACTGTTCATAGTTATGAATTCTTTGTCCGCCAGTAGTTATTTCAACACCTCTAAATAATAAGTCAAAGCTATGTGTACTCTCAGTACCTTCTGGCATAGTATACATAGGTCTTTTACTACGAGGATAGTGAGTTAGGAATATTAAATCTGAATTGTATTTCTCTTTTACATATTCACATATGAATTTTTCACCTTCAGGGTCTAGGTCGCTGGTGAAATCAGTTTTGCCATATTTGTTTTTTACTATTTCAATAGCTTCACTAAGCTTCATAGAAGGTATTTGTTCACTAATGTTAGGAAATTTAACCTGGAGTAAAGTTAGCTCTTTTGTACACTTATTAGTCACATATTGAAAAATATATTTTAGAAGTCTTGTTTCAAGCTCCATTATTTCTCTCTCATCTTCAATAAATCCCATTTCAAGATCCATACTTACATATTCATTTAAATGCCTTATTGTATTGTGTTCTTCTGCACGATATACATGTCCTATTTCAAAGACTCTTTCATAGCCGGCTCCCACCAGCATTTGTTTATAAAATTGAGGACTCTGCGCTAAATATGCTTTTTTCTCAAAGTATTTAAGCTCAAATAAACCAGTTCCACCTTCAGTACCTTCAGCTACAATTTTTGGACTATATACCTGCGTAAAGTCTTCATTCTTTAAAAATTCAGCAAAGCCTTGAGCTAATGCTGCTTGTATTTTGAAAATTGCATTGGTTTTTAAGTGCCTTAAGGTTAATACTCTATTGTTTAAAAGAGTATCTATATTTACTTCTAATACATCTTTGTTAATTTCTACAGGTAAGTCCTCTGTAACTTGAGATATAATCATTAATGTTTCAACTGATAATTCACTTTCTTTAGTTTCAGCATTTCTTTTTTTTACCTTTCCAATTATCTCAACTACAGATTCAAGTTTTAAACCTTTGATATCTATAGTCTTTGGATTTAGCACACATTGAACTACGCCAGACCTGTCTCTTATAATTAAAAAAGCTATTTTACCAATTTTTCTTATTCGGTGTATCCAACCTTGTATTTTTACCCTTTCTCCCATATGACAGTAAAGATTTTCTGTTAATAAACGTTCCATAAATATGGCCTCCTTTTAATATAAATTTTTAGCCGCTTTTAAAATGTCGTTAAAAAATCCCTGAGCATAAATATTGCTCAGGGACGGAAAAATCCGTGGTACCACCCTTATTAATCATTAAATATAAACCAAGATAGAATGGGTACAATAGCTGTGGAATAATAAATACGTCAAAAAACTCTCACTCCATATAGGAGTGAGAGTATAAGTCCCACGGTACCATCCTTGTTAATCATAAATAATTGATTCACTTTATCCCATTAACGGGGGAAACCGATACACTCTAATAACTCAGTAGTGAGATTTCAAATGTACAACTCCGAGATGTCTTTCAGTATAATGATTCTTATTAGGTTTACACTCTCCCTAATTCACTTAGAAGATTTCATCAACTTACTATTCTCATCATTATTTTTACAATAATTACTATAAATTTAAAATAAGTATAACATTACTATTTTTCATTGTCAAGCAAAATTACTCTATTTTACTCCCCTCTGAAGCTGCCTGGATTTTTTCATGGCTACCAAGTGATTTTGGTAATCTAGCATCATCATTTTTCTTAATCATGATTTGCTCCTGGGTAGTATAGTTGTAGTTCTTCGAATCTTTTCTTGCCATAGATATTGCCACCTTTCTAAATTTTAATAAGATATTATCAAAACTATTTATATTAGTTTCTCCAGCATTGATAGTATAATACTTTTTTTTAATGCACTATAAGGTAATTTAGTTTATAATATTATGTATAGTTCACTGTAAGAAGAGAAATATTATTAATTTAAATAATTTAGATTTGAGGTGAAGAATATGGATAGAGTAACTTTAAGAGCTTCATTAGTAATTGGAATTATTGGTATAATTTTAATATCAGTTATATATTTTAGACCAGTGAGCATAGAAAGAAACTATAGTGGATATATGTTTGATGATAATAGTGAATTTGAAAAATCTACAGAAATTAAGCTTGTTGGTGAACTAAAAAAGAAATTTTCTTTAAATTATGTATTTACTGGAAGTATAGAAGTGGATGGTATTAAAGAACAGGTTATCCTAAAGAGAATATGGTCGAAATACAATATTTTTAAAAGTGTGGGATATAATGCTTTTATAGAAACTAAAAATAGTAAAACAGGTCAATATGAAGTGACTGGGACACTAGATACATCAAAGGATTTTAATGAAGTACTTTTAAGATTAGGTAAGGTAGACAGTAAATATAATGGTAAATTTAATATTTGTGGTCCAAGTAGTAATCGAGAAGAGGCCAAGGGTATAGTAAAAATTATGGAGAAAAATAATTAAGAGTTATTGGAGGAGTTATAATGTCTAAAGAATTAATATTGAAATTAAAGCCATACTTAAGTAAAAAAATATGGGGATGGGAAAAATGGGTACTTTCATGTCATGAAGATGGTAAATCCACAATACAAGAAGGTATTTATGAGGGGCAAGAATTGTCCGAACTTTTAGGATGTGATAGTGATTTTCCTATACTAAGTAAAATTATAAAAGCAGAAGATAAACTATCAGTACAAGTGCATCCAGATGATGATTATGCTAAAAGGGTTGAAAATGCGAATGGAAAAACAGAGTGTTGGTATATATTACAGGCAAAAGAAGGTGCAACTTTAGTATCGGGAATAAAGAAGGGCTTAAACAAAGAAAAGCTAAGAAAAATTATAAAAGAAGGTAAATTAGAAGATTATTTAGAGAGAATCAGTATCAAAAGAGGAGATTTCATCTATATTCCAGCAGGTACTGTACATGCTATAGAAGCTGGGGTAAAGCTTATTGAAGTACAGCAAAATAGCAATATAACTTATAGACTTCATGACTGGGGACGTGGACGAGAAGTGCATATTGAAAAATCCTTAGATGTCATAGATTATGAAGGTAAAAATAAAGGTGGCAAAATTGATAAATTTAATAAATTAGAGACACCTTATTTTAAAGTGGAAAAAATCATTGTTAATAATAAATATGTAGATATGGTTAATGAAAGTTTTCATAGCTATATTGTAATAAGTGGTGAGGGAATAATAAAAGCTAATAATATGCAAATGAAATTAAAAGAAGAAGAAACAATTTATATATCAAAAGGAGTAGAGTATATACTTGAGGGAAATATGGAATTAATTAAAGCCAGTGTGTAGAATATAATTATGTTTTAATATAACATTATAAATTTAATGTGCGTGGAGGTTTCATTATGAAAAAAATATTATTAATTACTATTATTTCTATTTTGTTTTTATCTGGATGTGGAAGTGATAAAACAAAAGATAGTTCAAGTACCCAAATAACCCCATCAAAAAATGAACTTTCAAAAGAAGTAAACTATCAATTTGCCATCCCTAAAAAGGGAGATAAAAAAGCAATAATTAAGACAAGTTTGGGAAACATAACTATAAGATTTTTCCCCAATGAATCCCCTAAAGCAGTAGAAAACTTCATAGAGCATAGTAAGAAGGATTATTTTAACGGCTTACTATTTCACCGTGTAATTAATAATTTTATGATACAAACAGGTGATCCAACAGGTAGTGGCTCCGGTGGTGAAAGTATTTGGGGAAAACCTTTTGAAGATGAATTAAGTGACAAACTACATTATTTTAGAGGGGCAGTTGTTATGGCAAATAGCGGAGCTAATACTAATGGAAGTCAGTTTTTCATAGTTCAAAACCCAACAGTAGATAGCAATTTTGATGGACCGATGGCTTATAACAAATTTAGTAGTGAATTAATAGCACAATATAAAGCAAAAGGTGGTTCGCCACATTTAGAACCTGGATTTAGTGATGAGGCTTCTGGAGGAGTTTCTACTGGATATACTATTTTAGGTCAAGTAACTGAGGGAATTGATATAGTTGATAAAATTGCAAGTGTAGATGTAGATAATTCTGCTAAACCTAAAACTGATGTTAAAATTTTAAAAATTAGTATGGTGGATTAGTTATTTAGTTATATTAAAATATCCCGATTCACGTAAGCAATGTCGTTTATTTACTGGAAATATACCACTTTTTTCACAGAACACTACAACGTCAAAATAAAATAAATTTAACTAAAATAAAAACTCTTATGTTTTTCACATAAGAGTTTTTGTGTACTACAGATTTTAATTTATATGTTTTTTAGATTTTATATTGCTATTAATATGAAACTTTGACCATTTTTTAATTTATGGTATACATTTGCTAGGCTGCGTATGAAAAATTCTTACAAATTTAACAGAATATATATCGCACATTATAATATCATTTGTACCAGCTTCTTGAATAACAAAATAACTAATACCAACTTCTTTTAAAATACCTTCTCTATCAATCCACATACTAGTCCCAATTAAAAATTCCACTTTTATATATTGTCCTATGTGTTCGACTAACCATCCTTGAGTATAGAGTCGATTATTTACTACGGGAGGAACAGGTGCCATTTCAAAGTCCTGGTTAGTAGCAGGAGGTGTGGGTATAGGTTTTTGCCTTGTATCATCAAACATATCAAAATCTGGCAAAGGCATCATTGGGGGTTCAAAATACATAGGACTATTATTCCACATTGGAGTTCCATTAAAATTATTAGGTGGTACTATAAACATAAAATATCCTCCTCAAAAAATTAAATTATAATCTAAAGGTATTGTTAGTAATGACTTTAATTAAGTTGTAAAATATTTTGCTGTGGGATTGTAAAAGCAATGTAGAGCTACACTAACTTGATAGGTACCGCTACCATTAAAAGGAAATAGATATGGACAACCTGGTGCAAAGGGATTAAAGTACCACAAGGAAGAACCTGTCGTATATAATCTATTGCCAGCTAAAGCCCAATCAGCAATATCATAATGAGTTTGCTCTGGTGGACTTGACCATATGGTTTGTGGGTTTGACATGCCACCAAGTACAGACGCTACACAATCAAATTGTCCCGGTTGGAATATAATCTTTCTTAAATCACCTTGACCTAGCCTAAGATATTCACCATCGGCTACATTAACTCTGTTCATAACTACAGAGGCTACGGCTTTCATTCCGTTTTCACCTTCCCCACCAGCTTCACACTTTATTATTCTAGCCAATAACTCTCTTGCACTGTAAGCCATTATAAGTCATCTCCTCAATTTACTTTACAGTATTATTATATTCAGGATGTTAAAAACGGTACTTGAAAATTAAAAAAAAATTAAGACACTGAAGGTAGTGGTTTATCATAAGTATCTAGTAAATTTATTGAAAGTTTGATATAATTAAGTAGCATTTGTGTTCTCATTTGGTGGGATATTATTATTTTGGTAAAACAATAATAGCAAATGCTTTTCTATTTGTAAAAGTTTGCTATATGTGAAAAGTATCAGTACAAATTAAGTATATTTATATATATACTAATGTTGGACAAGATATGACTATAAAGGAAAACTCCCCTTAAAATTGGGTATTTATACGTATATTATTAAATAGACAAGTTATGAAACATTTATATAAGAGGTGAATTGTGAATTATGCTAAATAGTGGAGATATATTAGATCGAAAATATGAGGTAATTAGAACTTTAGGCAAGGGCGGTATGGGTGTAGTTTATTTATGTAAAAATAAAAGGCTTGGAAACCTTTGGGCTATAAAAGAAGTAATACAAGATATAAAAAATACAGGGATTTTAACAGAAGCCAATATTTTAAAAAATCTAAACCATGTGGGTATCCGGAGAATAGTCGATATATTCTATGAGAATAATAATCTTTATATGGTTCAAGACTACGTAGATGGGCAGACACTAAAAGAGTATGTTAAGGTAAATGGTAAAATTGGAACAGAAAAGATTTGCTGGATTATAGCAGATTTATGCGACATTTTAGGCTATTTGCATAATCGAAATCCAGCTATTATTTATAGGGATATAAAACCATCGAATATAATGATAACTCCTAATGGAAAAATTGTGTTAATTGATTTTGGTATTTCAAAAGTTTATAAGGGTGACACAGATAAAGATACAATAAGTGCAGGTTCTAATGGATTTGCGGCTCCGGAACAGTATGGCTCAGGAAAATGTTGCGCACAAACAGATATATATGGCATTGGAATGTTAATATACTTTATGGTTAAAGGGAAGATTCCAGCCACAGGCATAGAGCCTCTTTTGGATGAAAATTATGATAAGGGCATTAATGATAATTTAAGAATAATAATACAGAAGTGTGCCAAAATAGATATTGCAGATAGATATATTTCAGCTGAAGTTCTAAAAAAAGAAATTTTAATAGTATTAAAAGCGGATAAACATGAAAAAACAGCAAATCTTAGTGATTATAATAGTGGCACCAATGTTTTTATTAAAAAGGGTGAAATGAAAATTTCAGATAATGGTAGACTTAAAAAAACTATTAGAGGATATTTATTTTTTATAGTAGCAATTTTAGCAAGTATTTATATCTTGTATGGAAATAAAAAAGAAGGTATAGATATGAAGAGTGCAGATACACCCCAAATAGTGAGGCCCATAGTAAGTTCATCAAGTATAGAGCAATAGGCAATTAAGCCATAATTAAGTTGAATAAGTGTTTTTTACGTAAAATTTTAGTCAATAGGGTACATTTTCACTAATGTCTTCATATTATAGTAGTATGAATAAAAATATGGAGGAAATTTTTATGATGAAGGCAGTAGCTTTGATAAATTTTGTGCAAAGATCCTTGCCAATGGGTGCGGTGATAATAAATGCACAAAATCCTTATGAAGAAATGCCTGTTAAAATGTTAGACATAGACGGTGATGGTATACCAGAGATAATAGCAGCCTATATGTGGCAGGGAAATCCATTTGTCCTTGTTTTAAAAAATCATAACAATCTTTGGTACAAGATNGCTGATATTGAAGGGGTTGGATACAATATTAACTATTTGAATTTTGCAGATNTTACTGGCNGGGGAATTAAAGATTTAATAATTGGGTGGCAAGTTGGAGCATTATGGTCTGAGCTTAACATTTTTCAGGTTCGAAATGGTCAACTTAATAGAATTGTTAGTGATGTAATGTATAGCAGAATTGAAGTAGAGAATATGTCGAGACCCAAAGACATAGATGGAAAAATAGATATAGCTCTATGGAGTCATGATACAGGGGAGGCCTACAAGGTTTGTGTGCTTAGGTGGGAAGGCGTTAAACTAGTACCGGCAGAGGATGTATACTCTTATTATTTTAAAAAGGTGGTTAAATATTACGAGGAAAAGGTGGAACAGATGCCTAAAGCTGCTTTCTATTGGTATTATCTAGCAGATGCTCAGATAAAAGCAGGATTAAAAAAAGAGGCAGAAAAGTCTATTGAAATAGGGATGAAACTTAATCAAGATTATCCTTCTAAAGATGAATTTCAGGAACTTATAAAAAGTAATAAGGCTAAGGTAAGGAATAATAGTGTAGATTTGTTTCTAGCATCTATTAGCACCGTTTATGGATTTAGATGGGGATATATAAATAGCACAGGAGAATTTATTATAAAGCCTACTTACAATTGGGCTAGACAATTTCAGGATAATGGGTTAGCAGTGGTTACTATAAAAGATTTATTAGGGATTATTAATAAATCAGGAAAATACGTTGTACAACCAAGGTATCAGAGTATTCAGGAATTTTCTGAAGGTCTTGCGGTTGTAGTCTCCGAAAAAGGCTTTATGGTCATAAATGAGAAGGGGTTCGTTGTGACATCTGAAGTTTATAATTATATAGGAAACTTTAAAGATGGCAGAGCAGTAGTTTCAATTATAAGCGCAAATGAAACATGGTTATATGGATATATTAGTAGGCAGGGAAATATAGTGATTCCTGCTAAATATGAAATAGCAGGAGATTTTAAAAATGGAAAAGCAGTTGTAAAAATTCATGGAGGAAATTACGCTATTATAGATGCCGGTGGTTTGGTTTTACAGGAATTTAAATATGATTTTGTTGGAGACATAGGAGATGGACTTTTATCATTTAAAGAAAATGAAAAAGATAAATTTGGATATATAGATGAAACTAGCAATGTAGTAATAGCACCACAATTTACTTCAGTGGAAACCTTTAAAAATGAAAGAGCTATTGTCAATACTTCCGATAGTTATTTAAACAAATATGGCCTCATAGATAAAAAAGGTAGTTTTATAGTAAGTCCTAAGTATAATAATATAGAATTATTAGGGGACAATATGGTATCGATTGGAATAGCTATTAATAAAAAGAGACCATATATAGGCTCTAAATATGCAATTGCGGATATTAACGGCAAGTTCCTCGTAGATTTTATTTATTATGGAGTATCAAATTATAAAAATAAATTAGCATCTGCCTATGATAATTACAAAACATTTTTTATAGATAAAACAGGAAAAAAAGTAGATAAACTGCCAAGTATACATGGTAGTGGAACTCTTTCGTTTAAGGAAGATATAATTGTAGCTGAGGTAGACAATAGAATAGCATATTTAGATAAATCAGGAAATATTATAATGAGACAGAATGGCAATGTTGTATTGAACGACCAATATACAATTAAAGAAAAGAAGTATAAACCCAATAGAAATTATTTAGTATATTATCCTCAAATTAAAGGTATGGACAATTATAAGATGGAAGATGTAGTAAATAAAAAATTGAAAGAAAAATCGCAGGTTGTGTATATTGATAGAAGTGAAGAGCTTGATTATAATTATTATGGGCAGTTTTCTGTAGAGTTTTTCAGAAAAAATTTATTGGTTTTACAACTTTCAGCCTATAACTATCCCTTTGGAGCAGCACATGGCATGCCAACAGAAATATATCTACATGTTGACTTAACTCACGGAAGATTTTATGAGCTAGAAGATTTATTTAAACAAAATAGTAATTATGTAGAAGTGTTAAGTGATATTATAAGAAAACAAATAGAATATATGGGGCCAGATTCGGGAATATGGCTTGACCAATATAAGGGGATAAAGGAAGATCAGCCTTTTTATATATCAGAGGATGTAATAAATATTTATTTTACCCCTTATGAGATTGCACCCTTTGCTTATGGATTCCCTACATTTAAAATACCTTATCAGGAGATAAAGGACATTATTAATACTGAGGGAGAGTTTTGGAATTCATTTAAATAAGGTGCATTTAAATAAATAAATAAATTTGCTATAAAACACCCACTAAAATTTAAATTTTAGTGGGTGTTTTATTTATTTCGTGTGTCTTTAATATAAAGAAAATGTAATTTCAAACGATAATATAAATATAAATGACAGGATAATATAGATTATACAAGGGGTGAATACATGTCAAATTATACAACTAAAAAAATAAATTTTATGAAAATTAAAAATATTAAGACTGTAATTCTTATTTCCATTTTACCAGTAGTTTTAATATCCTTAGCAATAATGGGTATATTTTCAAACTATACTTCTAAAAAACTTATAACTACAGAAATTGAAAATAGGATGAAACATCAGTTACAAGAAACTATTAATCTGATTGATAGGAATATGCAAAAACATGCTCAAATAGCAGTTGATTTAGGGAAATTTGCTGGAACTAGTAGATTAGTATTAGACAAGGCAACAATAATAAAAACTCAGGAAGAAGTACTTTTTACAAATGAAGATACATTAGGGGTGGGGGTTTGGTTTGAACCATATAAATATAAGAAAGATATAAAGTTCTTTGGACCTTATGTATACAAAAAAGATGGAGTTGCAACGTTTACTGATGACTATACTACAGAAGAATATAATTATCCATCACTATCTTGGTATACTATAGGTAAAAATATTGATAAAAACGTTGCTTGGCAGGAACCTTACTATGATGATACTTTAAAAATGACTATGCTAACAACTACTGCACCAATATATGATGATAATAAAAACTTTTTAGGTGTTGTAACTGCTGACATGAGTTTAAGCACTATACAAGAAAACATTAAAAATATTAAAGTAGGGCAAACTGGAAAAGCAATGTTAATTGGAAAAGACGGAACATATTTGGCAGGTGTTTCTGAAAAATCAGTTATGAAAATAAAGGTCATAGGGGATGAAAATAAAAGCATAGCAAAGCTAGGGCAAGATATTTTGAAAAATAAAGAGGGAATATCTTATTTTGAAGATGAGAATGGTAAAAATCTTGTATATTACAAACAGATACCAGAATTGGGCTGGAATGTAGTGCTATCAATTCCACAAAAGGAACTTTATGCTCCAATAAATAAGCTATTGATTAGTATAATTATACTAAGTCTAATTGCTTGTGTATTGGTAACAGTGGCAGTTGGTATATTCAGTAGATATATTACTAAGAATGTTAAAGAAGTAAATGATCTTTCACATGCAATTGCAGAAGGGGATTTGACTCAGATAATAAATGTTAGAAGTCAGAATGAGTTAGGATCAATGGGAAACAATTTAAACAAAATGACTAATAACTTAAGGGCATTAGTGGAAAAAGTTACTGAAAGTTTAGAACAAGTAGTAGCAACATCAGAGGAGCTTACAGCAAGCTCTGATCAAACACAACAATCCGCAGAACAGGTTTCTCAAGCTATTCAACAGATAGCCTTTGGTAGCGTAGAACAAGTTGGTATAACTAATGATACAACAAGGATTGCAGAAGAAATATTTACAGGGATGGAACAGATATCTGATAATATTCAAACAGTAACAAACACTTCTTTAGAAGCATTTAAGAGGGCAGAAAAAGGTAATGATGTAGTATATTCTGCTATAGAACAAATGAATAATATTAGCGATAAAGTAGAAGTGTCTACGCAAGCTGTGTCAATACTTGGAGATAAATCAAAAGAAATCGGAAGTATTGTATCATTAATAACTTCTATTGCTGGTCAGACAAACTTATTAGCACTAAATGCAGCTATTGAAGCGGCAAGAGCTGGTGAGCAGGGAAGGGGATTTGCGGTGGTAGCTGATGAGGTCAGAAAATTAGCAGAACAATCTGCATCAGCAGCGGGGAATATATCAAGCTTAATAAATGAAATCCAAAAGGAAATAGTAAATGCTGTTAAGGCTATGGATAATGGTACAATTGCAGTTAAAGATGGTATAAACATGGTGAATCAGGCAGGTAAATCTTTTGGAGAGATAGTAGAGGATATAAATTATATAGCTTCTCAAATGCAGGATGTTTCAGCAGTTACAGAAGAAATAAGCGCAGGGACACACAATATGTTAGGGGCCATTGAAAATGTGGCTAAGATTTCTAATGAGGCTTCAGGAAATGCTGAAAATGTAGTGGCAGCCTCTGAGGAACAGACAGCACTAATGAAAGAAGTGGCTAATGCTGCTGAAAATTTAACACAAATGGCTGTTGAACTTCAAGGTTTAATGAGCAATTTTAGGTTGTAAGGTTATGTACTTACCGTTTTATCTAAAAAAGATCAGTGGTTTCTATAACTATTACTGGAAATCCATTAAGTTTTTCTGGAATGATTTTTTCTATTTTGGAATCTATTGACCTTACAAATACAAGGATGCAGTCATTTCCATTTTCAATACTTGAAACAACATCAATAACTCCGGAAATGGCGAGCCATTCTTTTCTAATTTGTAATATTAGTTTATCAATTGTTTTAGTCATATAGATACTTGCTCCTTAAATTAAACTATTAATACAATATATGCGGTTTCTATAAAATCAATGCGTATTATAAGCAAAAGTACTAGGGTTTGTCCTAATATAGTGCTATAATGTTGTTAATAAATTTAAAATTAAAATTAAAACATAGATTTCATGATGGTTTTACATTTTTTTGTCAAGGGGGACTAATAATGAGAAGAAGGGTATTATCTTTACTTATAGCTATTGGACTAGCTATGTCCATAAGTATGCCAATTTTAGCAGCACCACTCACTGAACAATTAAATAATCAAAAGCAGCAACTTCTAGAGCAACAAGGTTCATATACTAAGCTTCAGAAGGACTTTGAAAAATTAGAGATATCTATTGAGAAGCTAGACTTTGATATTGAGGGTATATACGCAGGGATCGATAAAGCAAAAGGTGAGATAAATGTTACAGAAAATAAAATAGAGCAGACTACAAAAGATATTTCAATAGCGGAAAGCAACATAAAAGGCGAGGAAGATTTATTTAATGAAAGAATGAGAGTCATGTTTATGAATGGTGCAGATACATATTTAGAGATTTTACTTGATTCTGAAGGATTAGAAGATTTTATATCAAGAGTAGAAAATGTCAAAAAAATTGTAGAATATGATAATCAAATTATTAGTGAACTGAATGTGAAAAAGCAAGATATCGAACAAAGGAAAAAGTCTCTTAAGGACAACGTTACAAAAATATTAGTATTACAGACTAATAATGAAAATAAATTGGACAAGCTTAGTATAAAGAAACAAGAACAAAGTAAATTAATAGTAGAAGCAAAGAAACAGCAGGAATTGCATAAGAATGAAATAGCAGAAACTCAGACATTATTGAGTAGTACTATGAATCAAATGAAAGAGGCGTCAAATCAAACACGTAAATATGAGGTAGCAATGGCTGCTAAAAAAACTCAAGAAATTACTCCATCAAGAGGTGTGGTAAGCAATGTAATAAAAAATGAAATAAAAGATGAACCGACAAGAGAAGTGGTAAAAACGGAAAGTGAATCCCCAAAAGTTTCATCAGTTAGTTCAAATGAAGTAATAGCTTATGCACAAAATTTCTTGGGCACTCCTTATGAGTGGGCAGCAACAGGCCCGAATACCTTTGATTGTTCAGGCTTTGTTCAATATGTATATGCACATTTTGGAGTTAGCACAGGTAGGTCTACCTATGATCAAATAACGCACGGAGAATTTGTGTCACGAGAGAATTTACAACCAGGCGATTTGGTGTTTTTTGGAACAGGAACTCCTCATCACGTTGGTATTTATGTGGGAAATAATTCGTACATACATGCCCCAAGTACAGGTGATGTAGTTAAAATATCGGCATTAACAAGAAGTGATTACCTATCAGCAAGAAGAGTTAAATAATAAATGTGAAATAGAATTTGGACCAAATAAGAATACAGGTATATTTGTGCAAACAAATATACCTGTATTCTTTCGTATGTAGATGTCATTAAAATTTATTTTTTCTATATTGAGCAAGAAGTAAATCCACCATTGCACCGTAACTTTTTGTTCCAGATTCTTGATTTTGAGCCTTTAGATAAGTGTCATTAATTTTATCACCCATTGTTTGGACAGGGCCAGAGTAACCTACCCAAAAATGTTGATTGTAATTCAGGTCATTAAGTACACCTGTATTACAGGTCAAAATCAATTTACTATATTTTTGACTATCACTTTTTCGCAATGCATTAAATGAATAAGATAATGCTGTAAGTGTTCCAGAATATTGAAAGTTAACATCGGGATGATTTATACAGGCAATATATGCAATATAGTTTGCTTCGTCTTCTTTGGCGAAGCCTCTTTGATGAGCCATTTCATGAGCAGTGGTAAAAGGCAAAAAGGAATCAGGTTCTGCCATATTAATATTTGCTTCATTGGTAAATGGGAAATAAAAACCTGTAATTCCTGTATAGCACATTGGAATTGAAAGTAATATACCCTTAGGTGTTCCATAGTCACCTTTTAATTTGGGATATTTTAGGGAAGCAATGTCATATCCTAATTGAGCAGTTTTTAGGATATACTTTTTATTATAGGGTAATTTCATTATGCCATTCTGATTTTCTACTACTTTTTTTCTTAGAGCATTCGAATTATTTACAAGTATTTCACAAAGAGAACTAAGTTCTTTTGAGGATGAATTACGTACATCTAATTGGAATATTTTATCTAGTGTAAATCTTTGATAATTAAATCCCCACAAAAGCTGGAATGAAAAATATATTACTCCTAATACTGCAAGTGTATTTAAAATAAAATTCTTGAAAATATTCAATCTTTTATTTTTGCCTTTATGTAAGTTCAAAATTGTTTTTGAAATATACCATAATATGAAAGTTGAAAAAGATACAATTATAATTTCTGCAAGGGAAAAGGGTAAAACTCCTGTAATGGCACTTAAAAAACTCGCAATTATTTTATAGAAAAATGAGGAATAGAGGTTTTCTATAAGGTTTGGAAACAATCTAGATATTTGTGAAAGGATAATGCCTAAAGGTAAAAGTAAAATTAAAAATAATTGCCTCTTAGATGAAAATTTCTTCAAAAAACATACCTCCTTTTATATTTATCTATTTAAAGAGCTCCAAGCGAAATCTATACTTGGGGCTCTTTTACATTAGTTTTTTTCTTTTAGTAAATCTCTAATTTCAGTTAATAGTAACTCCTCGTTTGAGAGTTTAATAACAATAACTTCTTCAACTTTTTTCTTTTTAACAGAGGTTATAGCTTTTATAAATATAAAAAGTGAAAATGCGATTATTAAAAAGTCTATGATAGCTTGAATAAATAATCCATATTGAATTGACACTGCTGCTCCACCAGCTAGTATTGAAGGAACATTATAATGTAAATCACTGAAATTAACTCCGCCCATTAATAAACCAAGTAAAGGCATTATAAGGTCTTTCACTAAAGAAGCAACTATTTTAGAAAACGCCCCACCTATAATAACAGCTAATGCCAAATCCAAAACATTTCCTTTAAGAGCAAATTGTTTAAATTCTTTCAACATATAATTAACACCTCTCTTCAAATTCTATTCTATCAAATTATATATAAAATATCAAAGATATTTTATATATAATTTACATTTAATAATTTTGAAATTATTATATTGTATTTATTGAATATTAATGATATCATATACCTATAGGGGGTATATGATAGA
>JGI24142J45722_1000053_pt1 | contig 64649 bp, 60 predicted proteins | sample BarGraIncu00431A_FD_45722 | JGI IMG/M metagenome (IMG submission 45722) | reverse complement strand
GGAATTGTTATCCAACAATTCCTCTTTTTTTAACCCTATTATAAAAAATAAATTTACTCATTAGCAATCGTCTGCCACCGTTTTTAGCGGTTTAGTTCTTTAAGAAAAATGCGTATCAAATCCAACTATTTATTATCTGAATTCAAAAATATAATTATCCTCTTGCTCAGTAGAACTATATTTGAAATTCATGTTATAATTTGAATATGAATGAACTATACTTTAGTAACCATTTGTAATTAAAATTATTTAAGGAGATGTTACTATGTCATGGTGTCCAAAATGTAAATATGAATATCGTGAGGGATTTACAGATTGTAGCGACTGTGGATGTGAATTAGTAGAAGTACTTGAATCTGAAAAAGATGAAAACAAAGAAATAATAGAAAATGACACTGAGGCCTTACTTATATCAGTTAGTAATGATTATGATGCAAAAATAGTTGAATCAAAACTAATTGCTTTTGGTATACCCTCATTAAGAATATGTAGAGGACTTGACGGTATTTATGGTTTTGCAAGTTGTTCTGGCATCGATATATACGTACCTTCTAAGTCACTTGATAATGCAAAAGACATAATTAGTATTCAAATCAAATAAATTAATTTATGGATTTAAACACAGGTGAAAAACTTGAAAATTATTTTTTTTATTGAATAATTAGGAAAAAAATGAAACAATAAACTTTTAAACCAATAATAAGCCAGCATATTTATCTCAAATCTGAACATGCTAATAAAACATCACAAATAAAAAAAAAGGAGGAATTTATTATGGCAAATAAAACATTAGTTCCACAAGCAAAAGAAGGTTTGAACAAGTTCAAAATGGAATCTGCTAAAGAAGTTGGAGTTAGTCTTAAAGATGGTTATAATGGAGATCTAACTTCAAGAGAAGCAGGTTCAATAGGTGGAAATATGGTTAAGAAAATGGTAGAAAATTACGAAAAGAACCTATAATAAGCACAATAAAAATATAGGGCACAGTACTTACTGTGCCCTATAGCTATTTATAAATATCTAGCTTTAGTCTTTTTATTTTTAATGGTAATAATCTGTTTGATTACTACCATTTTTATTTTGGTAAAATAAAGGAATATTAATACAGAAATAGAATATTAAAACAATACAGTATTTTAGTAATGAGAGGAAGGGTGAATAATAACTTGGCAAGTAAATCCACACTAGGGGTATCATTAATTTCACTGATAGGTGCTAATGCTACAGGATTTTTAAAATCACAAGACGAAAGCAAAAAAGCAGAAGTCAAAAGGAATATCATTAATAAGTCTATAAAGATATACGAGCCGGTATATAAGTTATTTGATGAAGTATGTAAGAGCTATCCAAACTATAAGAAACAGGACTTAATAAGCATTGCTTTATTAGAATTTTGTAATAAACATAAGAAATAAGTTATAATCCACATAATGAAATTTATATTCATCATGTGGATTATTTTTAATTATTTGATATATAAAGATACGTTTTTACTATGCTGCGCATATGTTTTAGAAAATATATGCTCATTAGTTTTACTATTTAATACATAATAAAGATAATCAGTATTTGCGGGGTGGATAGCAGCATTTATTGACTTAGTTCCTGGATTACATATTGGTGATGGGGGTAACCCTTTATTTAAGTAGGTATTATATGGAGATTTTATTGCTAAGTCTTTATTGTATAGCTTGTCTTTATGTCCAATTATATATAGGATTGTTGCATCTATTTGCAATGGCATATTTTTATTTATCCTATTATAAATAACGCTTGCTATCTTTGGCCTGTCTACCTCTTTTTTTGCTTCTTTTTCTATTAGAGAAGCTGTTATTAAAGTATTTCTTATATTCAATTTGTTTTTAGTTATATAATTTTTATTAGGTTTTATGTTCATTTCAAAAGCTCTAAGCATTTCATTTATAATTGTTTTACTTGATGCATTCTTTTGAAAAGAATATGTGGCAGGATATAAGAAACCATCTAACTTATGTTTATCATTGGGTAGCTCTTTTAAAAACCAGTAATTATTATCTGTCCAGTTTTCAGCTTCGCTTATAAAATCTTTTTCTGTAACCAATCCTGATTTTTCTAATGTTTGTCCTAGTTCTTTATTTGTATATCCTTCAGGTATTGTAATCTTTACTACATTATTTTTATTATATAAAGTATTGCCTAGATAAAATATCCCACATACTGCTAAAATAAAAATAATAATTATAAATATAATTTTTTTGATTTTCATAATTATAAGGTTCGTATTTTCCGTAAATCATTAGGTTGATAAGAACCAATTTCAACTCCTTTTTAAATCGTAAATGTATTTTTAGTATATCATAAATAATGAACATTATTATTAAAATTCTAACAACAATTCTATACGAGTAATAACGAAATATTAATTATGTTATAATACATTTGATCGCATTTTTTTATAAAGGAGAACTATATATGAAGAAGATTACAAAAGATAAAAAGAAAGTTAAAAAAAAGCATATAATAATTAAAACTATAATAGCAATTATAGTTATTGGAATTGTAGTAGGTATAGGTGTATTTCTTGCAATTATAAAAACAACACCGCCTTTAGATACTAAGCAAATTTTAGATTTAAAACAAACCTCTGTAATTTATGATGATAAAGGTAAACGAATGGACGATGTCATTACCACAGACGAAAATGGTCAGACTGTAAAAAGGACTGTTGTATCATTAAAAAATACATCTCCATATCTAGGGTCAGCTTTCATAGCGATTGAGGATACACGATTTCGACAACATGGGGGCGTGGATTTTAGAGGCATTATTAGAGCTGTGCTTATGGATGTTCAAAATAAACTTTCTCATGGCAGTAAAAGTACTCAAGGGGCTTCAACTATAACTCAACAGCTTATAAAAAACACGCTTTTTTTAGATAGTTCGTTAAATAATAGACTTGATTATAAAAGAAAAATACAAGAAGCCTATCTTGCTATAGAGCTAGAGAAATCTATGTCTAAAGACGATATCATAGAAGCTTACATGAATACTATTTACTTAGGTGGCAATGCTCATGGTGTTGAAGCAGCAGCATACCAATATTTTAGTAAGACCTCAAAGAATTTAACATTAGTAGAAAGTGCTTTTATTGCTGGTATGGCTCAAAGTCCTTCTGGATTTTATCCCTTTACAGACAATGCGAAAAAAAATCCAGATATATACATGGATAAAACTAAATTGGTACTTTCTAAAATGTATGAAACTAATTCAATTTCTAAAAAAGAGTATGATGATGCAATCAATAGTTTAAAAATTAATAAAATTGTATTCACAAGACCTAATGAAAATTTAGATAAATATGCTTATGAATCCTTTTCAAGACCTGTTGTTGAACAAATTAAAACTGATTTAATGGCTCAATACAATTATAGTAAATCACAGGTTACGACTTTATTAATGAATGGTGGAATAAAAATATATTCGACTATGGATAAGGATCTTCAGATTAAGTCTCAAAAAATAGTGGATGATGATCCCGTCTTTAATAAAATTTCTAATACAAGTGAGAATCCTATTCAGTCCTCTGCAGTAATTCTCGATTACCACAATGGGCAAACTAAAGCCATTATAGGTGGAAGAGGAGAGCAAGCACCAGGATCTTATAATAGAGCAGTTGATGCTAACAATTTTCCAAGATCAACAGGTTCAACTATTAAGCCTTTAACAGTATATGGTGCTGCAATTGACTCTAAACTAGCTACAGGAGATACGATAATAGATGATTCACCTCTTTCTCCTGAAATTGCTAATAAATATAAAGATAAAAACGGAGTTCCTTATTATCCAAATGATGATAACAAACCTAAGGGTCCAATTACAATACGCTCCGCTATAGCGACCTCTCAAAATCTAGTCGCTGTTAAACTTGAGGATCAAATAGGCGTAGAATTAGGATATGCTTATGCTAAAAAGTTTGGACTAAGGGTTACAAATGCCGATAAAAATATTGCCGCAATGTCACTTGGTCAATTTAGTGGTGGTGAAACTCCACTACTGATGGCAGCAGCCTATGGAGTTTTCGGAAACTCTGGCATGTATGCTGAGCCTAGACTATATACGAAAGTTGTAGACAAAACAGGGAAAGTATTATTAGAAACTAAATATACAACTAAGAAAACCCTTGAGCCCGAAAGTGCCTACACTATGTATGATTTACTAAAGGGACCTGTAAGTTCCGGTGGTACAGGTCCCAGTGCAAAATATGGGGATATGCCAGTTGCAGGTAAAACAGGAACTACTACTGATTTCAAGGATTTATGGTTTTGTGGTTTAACCCCCCATTATTCAGGTGCTGTTTGGATAGGTAATGATGACTATAAAAAGTTTTACAATTTAAGTAGTAATGATGCCGCCACAATTTGGGGAAAATTAATGAAGGAAGCAAATGCTAATCTTCCTATAAAAGATATCACACCGCCCTTGAAATAATAGAATTAGCAAACATAGTTTGTATTTAAAATTTAATAGTAAAAAATGCTTAAGCAGTTTTGGAGGGGAATGAAAATGAAAATCGCAACAACAGAGATAATGAGAAGTATTGATCACTATTGTATAGACGTTTTAGGGATTCCAGGTATTGTACTAATGGAAAATGCAGCACTAAAGGTAATGAAAAATATACGGTCAAATATTAAAAAATTCGTAATTGTTTGCTCCAGTGGGAATAATGGTGGAGATGGTTTTGCAGTAGCAAGGCATCTTTATAATAGAGGAAATTATGTCGAGATATTTTCTCTTGGCTCAGAGGAAAATATGAGCGCAGATGCATTGGTCAATCTTAATATTATAAGAAATATGGGTGTGAAAATAATGAAAGTAAATAACAATGAGGATCTTGAAGTTTTAAGAGAAAGCATAATTCACTGCGAGATGACTATTGATGCAATTTTTGGAACAGGATTATCTAGAGAAGTTGAAGGCATTTATTCTTTAGCAATTACAATTATAAATGAGAATAGTAAGTATATTTTATCAATTGATGTCCCATCAGGATTTGAGTGCAATAGTGGAAAAGTGATGGGAAATTGTATTAAAAGTAATAAAACAGTTACTTTTGAACTTTATAAAAAGGGCTTTCTTGGATTTGACACGGATTCTTTTACTGGAGAAATTGTTATTGAGGGTATTGGAATACCAAGAAGTGTAGTAGATAAATTTCATGAAAATGAATACATAATGGATATAGATTTTATTAAAGGGTTAATTAAGAAAAGAAATAAGTATTCACATAAAGGTGATTATGGAAGAACACTTATTTTGGCAGGATCACTAGGATTTACAGGTGCTGCGTATATTTCAACACAGGCTGCTGTTCGAAGTGGAGCCGGGCTTGTTACACTATGCTGCGATAGCTCAATTCAAAACATACTAAGTGGAAAATTAGTTGAAGCTATGATTGCATCAACTAATGATGAAAAAAATTTAGATTCCTTAATAGCTAAGAGTAATTGTATTGCAATTGGTCCAGGACTAGGGAATAACCAAGGCACTCTAAAGTTACTTGAAAAAATTTTATTAAATTCAAAATGTCCTGTTGTAATTGATTCAGATGGTTTAAATGTGCTTGAGGGGAACCTTGAAATGCTTAAAAATAAGAAAGGTCAGATAGTTCTTACACCTCATATGGGGGAAATGGCAAGGATATCGGGGTTTTCAATAGATGAAATAAATGAAAATAAAATAGATATAGCAAAAAAATTCGCAAAAAAACACGATGTTGTTTTGTTACTTAAAGGATTTAATACAATAATTACGGATGGTAAAACGGTACAAATTAATCCTACTGGGAGCAGCGCAATGGCATCAGGGGGAATGGGAGACTGCTTAACGGGTATTATAGCTTCACTCATCTCTCAAGGTTATGACAGTTTGACTGCGGCATGTGCCGGTGCATATGTTCATGGTTACTGCGGGGATAAACTTTCAAAGAAAATGTTTTGTGTAAATGCAAATCATATTCTAGAGGCACTCCCTTCTATAATAAAAGAAATTCAAGATTTAGCATAAAAAACTAACTTTTAGAATAATATTTATCTTTAGTTATATGTTTAAGGGTAGGGCGTGTTTAAAAGCAAGCTCTACCCTTAAACATATTAGTGAAAATAATTATTTCTACTCTGCGTAATCTCTATTTATTAATAGTACAGTTATAGTATCTGAATTTCACTGAAAAAAATACTTATATAATACCAAACAATTATGGAAATTATTGTTTGGTACAATTTTATGTAAACCTTTAGATTAGCATAATTTAAACTTAATTTTTTAAGGTTAATCAAGTTCAATTAGTACAAAAACTTAATTAATTAAGCGATAATTGATATTTTCTTAATTAATTATGTATATATTGATAATGTGTTTAATTTATTAATTTATATGATATAATTTATCTTATAATGTTGTATTGTATAAGAGGTAACCCTATATGTGCAATATTGATATCAAAAATAATCTAACTTATCTAATTAAATAAAAATTTTAGGAGGAATATTATGGATACTAAAGTTTATATTCAACAAGTATTAGAAAATGTTAAAAAGAGGAATTCTAACGAACCTGAATTTTTACAAACAGTAGAAGAGGTGTTAGGATCTTTGGGGCCAGTTTTTGATAAGCATCCAGAATACATAGAATCTAACCTTTTAGAAAGATTTTGTGAACCAGAAAGACAAATTTTCTTTAGAGTACCATGGATAGATGATGCAGGTATTAATCAGGTTAATCGTGGTTTTAGAGTACAATTTAATGGATGTATAGGACCTTTTAAAGGCGGATTAAGATTTCATCCATCAGTATATATAGGAATCATCAAATTCCTAGGATTTGAACAAATATTAAAGAACTCATTAACTGGACTTCCAATTGGCGGAGGTAAAGGTGGATCTGATTTTGATCCAAAAGGAAAATCAGATAATGAAATAATGAGATTCTGCCAAAGCTTTATGACTGAACTTTACAGACATATTGGACCAGACGTAGACGTTCCAGCTGGAGACATTGGTGTTGGTGGACGTGAAATCGGTTATTTATATGGTCAATACAGAAGAATCAAGGGCGTTTTTGAAAATGGAGTTCTTACAGGCAAAGGGTTAGCCTATGGTGGAAGTTTAGTAAGACCACAAGCTACAGGTTATGGTATTGCTTATTTCTGTGAAGAAATGCTTAAACATGAAGGAATCGATTTCAAAGGTAAAACAGTAGCTTCTTCAGGTTTCGGAAACGTTGCTTGGGGTCTTTGTAAAAAAGTTGCTGATTTAGGTGGTAAAGTAGTAACACTTTCTGGCCCAGACGGATACATATATGATCCAGCTGGAGTAACAGGAGAGAAAATAGATTATTTAGTTGAAATGTTAAGTGTAAACAAAGGCTCAAGAGTTAAAGACTATGCTGACAAGTATGGTTGTGAATTCCACGCTGGAGAAAAGCCATGGAATGTAAAAGTTGATATAGTAATACCATGTGCTACACAAAACGATATTAGAATAGAACATGCTAAACAAATAGTTGCAAATGGAATAAAAATTGTTTGTGAAGGTGCTAATATGCCATGTACTAATGAAGCTGTTGATTACTTCTTAGAAATGGGCGTTAAAGTAGGACCATCTAAGGCTGCTAATGCTGGCGGAGTGGCTACATCAGCACTTGAAATGAGTCAAAATAGTATGAGATTATCATGGACTGAAGAAGAAGTGGATGCAAAATTACATGCAATTATGATAAGTATATTTAATAATTGTAAAAATGCTGCAGAAGAATTCGGATTTGGTTATAATCTAGTTTCAGGAGCTAACATTGCAGGATTTGTTAAAGTTGCAGAAGCTATGCACGCACAAGGAAATTATTAAAGTTAAAAAATAACATTTGAAATTTGTTATAAGAAACACTGTTGGCATAAAAATTATGCCGACAGTGTTTTTTTAATATGGTAGGAGTTTCACAAAAAAACAATACTGCACTTAGGGGAGTGCAGTATTGTTTTCATTAATTATTTAAAGAGGATTGGTATTTAAATTATAGACAATTTTGAAAATTTTATTCACTGCATTCATTAATAAATGCAGTTCTCCATGCTGATCGTCTGCAATTTCACTATACATAATTTCTCTCCCTATTAATATATTAAACCAAAATTCTTCATTTTAAATTATCAGTAATATCTCTAATAGCATCTGTTTTTGCATTGAATTTTTCTGTTTCTTCTAAAGTGGAGTAATCTGTGTAACTCTTGCTAGACACATCAGCATTTGAAGTGCCCTTGGCAGCAATAGCTTGTTCATTACTTAGTACTTTTGTAAGACCTTTGGGTGCTGATTCACTACTTGCTTGTAAAGTAGCACCAGAAGTGCTACTATTCACAATTTCTCCTGATTGTTTATTTGATTTTTTTGTTTGTTCTAAATTTTTATTCATAAGTATTCTCCCTCCAATTATATAAAGTACACTGTATGTATTCAGTGCAGTTTATAGCTTTCCCATTTTTATAAAATATAGTATAAAAAATAGGCGAAATTCCTACAAGGGATTACTTATATAAAAAAACGTTTAGATTACCTTCCTTAATAATCATTCTTGGCAAATTAAAAGGTTCTGTTTCCATTTGGAAGGATGAAGGAGTAATCTGCAAAAAACTATTTATACATATATTTACTATAAAAGTATATAAGTTATTCAAAATTTTATCTTTTGTAACATTAAGCACGTGTAGTGCATATATATATAAACAAGAAGATATATATACTTTCTATTTGGGATTGTATATATATTTTTTTCGCGTTTATTCTTCTATGCATTTTCTCATTATAAATTCAAAATGGATATCTCTGGAGGAATCTATAAGATATTCTGTGTGGACTGGTGCTCCCCAGCTATCATCCCCACCTATTCCCATCTGCTTTGCTGCAATGGTTACTACTGTATAATTTACGTTTGGGAGTTCATTGTGATGCAATGCATTCTGAAGTTCATAGGCTGTATATGGAGATACTCCAAGTTCAAAAGGGGAGTTAATAGCTGCAAATTCAATACCAAATCCATTTTTATTTTTTATCTTCGCCCATCTAACTCCAGTATGGTTTCCACTTTCCTGAGGTACAATATACCCTGCAACATTTTCTTTTACAGATTTTTCATAAATCCCCAGTGAAGCTCCATGAAGCCTGTCAACATAATTTTCTTCTGGTCCCAGGCCATACCACTTGAATGTATCATAATTTGCTGATAATTTAAATTCCATTCCAAATATGGGTAGCTCTGGCAGACCTTTAATTCCTTTATAATCACAGCTTACTTTGATGTCACCATTTGAATATACAGTATAGGCTACCTTCACTTCACCATGGGTTGTAGCTAACAGTGCATATGTATATTCTACAGTAACACTTAATTCATCTTCAAAAACATTGACATCTATGCAACGTTGGAACATACTTGCTTGAAGCCATTGTCCACACCTAAAACCGTGACTCACTCCCTTGTCATTATCCGTCATAGCTCTCCAATAAATAGGCATTGGCGTCCGGGTTATCATTTCTGTACCAAAATATCTAAGAGATACAATTCCACCTTCTTGTTTTGAAAATAAAACACTAAAATCCTCATTTTTAACTCCAATATTTACATCTCCATAGACTACATGAGGCTTAGTTAACTTTTTAGTAGTAGGGGCTCCCTCTAGTTCAAAAACATATTGATCAAAGGCTATCACATGCCCAGCCTCTGCCCAAATATTATTAGTTTTAAGCTTGAAGCATGTATTCAATGCATATTCTCCTAAGGTTTTAACTTCAGGGAGTTTAAGACTTACATGTTTCGCCTGGTCAGCCTCAACAATAACTGTAATAAAATCCTTGAAAATCTCACTTCCATTTAAATCTAAGGAATACTCTAAAATATAATCAGAAGTATCTATAAACAGATTTTCATTTTTAATTAAAACTCCATTCCTGTCCCCAATTAATTTTAAGTTTGCATAAAGTTTTTTTACTTCGCACGCCTTTGGAGATGGTTTTCTATCTGCATAAACTATACCATTGCCACAGAAGTTGTAATCCGTGGGTCTATCGTCAAAATATCCTCCATAAGCCAAAACTTCCTGATTTAATCTATCTTTTTTAACTAGAAACTGATCTATATAGTCCCAAATAAAACCACCTTGGTAAAGCTGATACTTGCTTTCTAGTTCCACGTATTTGTGCATTGCTCCACAAGAGTTCCCCATGGCATGCATGTATTCACAGCTTATATATGGTTTTGCTGGTGAATTATTTAAATACTCTTCAATTTCAAAAACCTTAGCGTACATTCTACTTTCCATATCACTAGTTTCATTATAGCTTCTATCTTGGAATACACCTTCATAATGAATTAATCTTGAAGGATCTTTCTTTCTAAAATACTCAGACATCTTGTATATATTTTCTCCACCAAAGGATTCATTACCACAGGACCATATTAAAATGGAGGGATGATTCTTATCCCTTTCCACCATAGAGTTTGCCCTATCAAGTACAATGTCTAACCACTGCTTTTTACTGCCTGGAATAACCCAATCAGGTTTAATTTTACCCATTTTTTGCCAAGAACCATGAGTTTCTAAGTTGGCTTCATCTATTAAATATATACCATATTCATCACAAAGATTATACCAATAGCTTTGATTGGGATAATGAGAGGTTCTTACCGCATTTATATTGTTTTGTTTTAAGAATTTTATATCCCATAGCATATCTTCTTTAGTTATAGCTCTACCTGTCCTAGCGTTAAATTCGTGACGATTTATGCCCTTAAACATTATGCGTTTACCATTTATGTGCATAACCTTATTTATCATTTCAAAGCTTCTAAAACCAACCTTTTGGGATGTTACCTCCACTACTTTTCCTGAAGCATCTCGAATGACAGCTATAAGGGTGTAAAGGTATGGCTTCTCAGCACTCCAAGACTCTACATTGCTAACATTTAATGTTAAAGATAGGCTATTTTCTAGTGGAGTCCCTATGTTTTTCTCAACCACTATTCCTGTTTTATCCATTAGCTCTAAATCAATGGTAGAATTAATTTCGCCTATTACCTTTAAATCCAATCTTAAAACTGCATTTTTATAAGACTTATCTAGGTCTGTTTTCATAAATAAGTCTTGAATATGAGTTCTGGGAATAGAATATAAATAGACCTCCCTAAATATTCCTGAAAAACGCCAAAAATCCTGGTCTTCTAGCCAGCTTCCGGTGGATCTTTTATATACCTCGAGGGCCAGCTTATTTTCTCCTTCTTTAATATAGCTAGTTAAATCAAACTCTGCGGGTGTAAAGCTATCCTCACTGTATCCTACAAATTCACCATTTAACCAAAGGTAAAAAGCGTTTTCCACCCCTTGAAAAGAAATATATAAAGGCTTTCCACTAATGTTTTCATTAATATTAAAATACTTTACGTAGCTTCCCACAGGATTATATTCTTGTGATATCTGTGGTGGTAATAAATCACTATGGCCATCCCAAGGATACATGGTGTTTATATATTGAGGCTTATCATAACCTTGAAGCTGTATATGTGCAGGAACTTTTATATCCTCAAAACAATGGCAATCAAATTCAGGTTTATAAAATTCTTTAATCCTAGAGCTCGGATTTATTGCATAGCTGAACTTCCAATTTCCATTTAAATACTGCCTAAGTTTCATTTCTCCAATTGATTCTTCCGCTTTTGTCAAATAATATCTATGATCTGAATGAGCTTCAATTCTGTTAACAGCAAAAACTGATGTATCAGAAAGCCAATCTAAACTTGGAATTCTAGAATTCATAAATCCATCTCCCTACATTTTTTATTAGTTATAAAACATATTAACCTTTAACAGAACCTAGCATCCCTGCAACGAAATGTTTTTGCATTAAAAAGAATACTAGTGCTGTTGGAAGTGTAGCTATTACAATTCCCGCCATTATCATACCATAATCTGGCGAATAAGATGAGCCCATGGTAGAAATAATTAGCGGAACTGTTCTGTTTTCTGGACTTTGAAGTGCAATAAGAGGCCACATATAATTATTCCAACTGCTCATAAAGGTAATAATTGCAGCTGCTGCATAAGTAGATTTCATTGTAGGTACATAAATTCTTGTGAATATTTGAATTTCATTTAATCCATCAATACGTCCCGCTTCTAAAATCTCCTTTGGGAAGGATTTTGTATTTTGTCTAAAAAAGAAAATTAAAAACGCAGTAGATATACTAGGAATTATTACTGCCGCTGCTGTGTTTAAACCAAAAACACTAAAGGTGCTAAACATTTTAAATAAGGGTATCATTAACGCTGCAAATGGAATCATCATGGAAAGTAATAGAAAATTAAAAATTCTATCCCTGGTTTTATTCTTATATATTTCAAAACCATATCCCGCAAGGGAAGCTACTATTAGTGCTAAAATTGTTGTTATAATGGCAATTTTAGCCGAATTCCATAAAGACGTGGAAAAGTTCAAATCAGAGTTAAATAGATTTTTCATATTATCTAACAAATGCATTCCTGGAATTAAGGATCCCCTAGACACATCCACAGATTCATTTGTCATACTAATTAGCATCCATACAAATGGGAAAATAGAAATTATGGATACTATTATTAAAAATATATATTTAAATGAGTTTCTAATCTTATTCATTTATCATCACCTGCCACTTTAAATTGTACTAAGGATAATACAACTATCATAATTACAATAGTATAAGATACCGCCGCTGCATAACCGAAATTAGGACTATATTTAAAACTTAAGTTGTATATGTACTGTGATATTGTAGTTGACGCATTTCCTGGTCCACCTTTAGTTATATTCATTACTTCATCAAATAATTGCAAAGTACCTGTAGTTGAAATAATAGTAGTAAATAAAATAATTGGTTTTAATAATGGGACAGTGATATAAAAAAATTGCTTCATGCCACTGGCTCCATCTATTTTTGCTGCTTCATAAATGCTTGGATCAATGTTTTGTAGTCCTGCTAGATAAAATATCATGTTATAACCAGTCCAACGCCAAGTTATAGCAATGATTATGGTTAATTTAGCCCAAAAGGGACTAGTAATCCATTCTATGGGCACATTTATTAGATGTATGTTTAATAGCAGTTTATTCATTAACCCGTCATTTGAAAATAAGCTTTTAAATATTACAGAATAAGCTACCAAGGATGTTACACAAGGCAGAAATATTGCAGTTCTAAAAAAACCTTTGAATTTTAAATTTTTATCATTTAAGAGTACAGATATAAACAATGCAAGTAGAATCATTATGGGAACTTGTACTACTAAATAAATGAGAGTATTAACAACTGATTTTTGAAATATATTATCTGTAAATAATCTAGAATAATTAGAAAGTCCTACAAATTTAAGATTATTACCCATACCTGATTTTAACGAGGTAATAAACGCTTGTATCATAGGATAAAATACAAAAGAAATTATTATAACTATACTAGGCAATGTAAATAACCAACCTACCACATCATATTTTTTGTTTAACTTGTTTTTTTTCAACGGCTTAGCCTCCTTTTTATAAGTTAATCCTTTGTCAATCATTGATTAACAAAGGATTATATTTTAAGTTTAGCTATTTAACCACAGCAGATTCTGCTTGCTTTTGTGCATCTTGAAGTGCTTTATCAATGCTTACGCCACTCTTAACTATAGATTGAACTGTTCCAGTTAATAAATCTTCTATACTATAAGTGTATAATCCATAGTTCACTGGAGGTATTTCTGATGTCCATTTAGATAAATCCTGTAATATTTTTTGTCCACCATAAAAATCAACGGATTTTTGATAGTTAGCTGTAGTTGAAGAAGCTTTTAAGGTACTTGTAAGATTAATTTTTTCGGCTAGTGTATTCATAAGGTCTTTATTTGAACCAAAAGTTTTAGCAAGAAAATCTGAAGCAAGTTCTGAATCTCCAACCTTATCTAAAACATACCAACTTGCTCCTCCAATGTTAGAAGCATTTACTGAGGTCTTCACTGCACCTAATTTTGGTATTGCCGTTACTGCCCATTTTCCACTTTGATCTGTTGCTTTAGTTACTGAGCTTGAGATCCAACAGCCTGTAGGAACTGACGCAACCTCTCCCTTTTGGAATGCACCAACAAATTGATCCCAATCAGATATCTGCTTTACTATTCCTGATTCCATAAGCTGTTTGTATATTTTAATGCCTTCCTTTAAAGCTATATTATTTTCTATATTTACTGTCTTTCCATCCTCTTTTACATACCACTCACCAGCTGATTGCATCATTATTCTTAATATTCCTAAATCATTAGGATCTAAGGTGAGCATAGCTTTTCCAGTTTTCGCTTTTACTGCTTTACCAATTTCTATGAATTTTTCCCAAGTTATATTATCCATGTCTGCTTTTTTATATCCAGCCTTTTCTATTAAATCTGTTCTATAAAATAGTGCAGCCACACCACTATCAAAAGGAACTCCATAAAGCTTTCCATTTGCACTATCGGACTTAAGCTTATAATCCATAAAATCCTCTGTCTTAACTTTGCTAGACATATCTTTAAAAGCATCGGGATAGGAAGTCAAAAAGTTTTGGGATCTATAATCTTCAATAAGAACTATATTAGGTAACCCCTCCGTTGTATTAGAACTAAGATTTGTATTTAACTTTTGTACAATATCGTTTTGAGCCATTTCTACTATTTGTACATCTACACCTTTATGATCTTTTTCATAAATTGCTTTTGCTTCTTTAGCAGCAACCACATTAAAAGTTCCATCCCAAGCCCATATTATAAGCTTTTTGCTTGTAGTATCTGTAGTAGCACTTTTTTTACTATACTTTGCACAGCCTGCCATACTCAGTGTCATAATAGCGGTTAGGGCAAGAGCTATTAGTTTTTTGGTTTTCATAATTAAAATCCCCCTCTAAATTTGGTTTTTTATTTATTAAACGTTTACAACATTTCCTAACCTTAGTTTATATCAAATTTTAAAAATCAAGTAGTAATAAATTTATATAAACTTGTGTTATTTTAATGTGGAAATTTATATATGAATATAAATTAGTACTTTTTTGTGATTCTATAATTATTTTTGTATACAATTACATTGGCCTAGCCTCTACTACTAATTGAAATAATATTAATATTACTATATACTGTAATGAATAATACAACTCAATTATATAAAATAATTTTAAAGGATTTGATACCATTGAGTGACCTATGTAAAATTTTAATAGTAGATGATGAGTATTTGTTAAGACAAGGCTTAAAACACCTAGTGGATTGGAATAAAGAAGGCTTCGAAATAATAGGGGAGGCTTCTAATGGAATAGAGGCTTTAGATTTTATAGATAAGCACAAACCCCATATTATAATATCAGATATAGTTATGCCTGTCATGGATGGTGTAGATTTAGCAAAGATAGTGAAAACAAAATATCCTGAAATACAAATAGTTATTTTAAGCGGTTATAGTGATTTTAATTATGTGAAAGACACTTTCAAACTAGGTGTAAAGGATTATGTTTTGAAGCCAAAATTAAATCCTCAGGAGCTGGTTTTGCTTTTAAAAAACACTGCTAGTAATATCCCAAATTTTATCATGCCTTCTTCTGAAAATAGTAGTACTTTAAATATTAATAATATATTAACTAAATTAATTTCTGGTTTTTATACTGATTTTGATGAAAAAATACTAGAGAATACTTTTCCTCATGACTCTTTTTTTCTTATAGGGGATAATATAAAGAAAATAAATAACATTAATTCCATGAGTCTTTTATCTCTAAGATCTATTTTATCAAAAGCTGCAAAAGAATATTTAAAAGACATAATACATTATGAAGTGGAAGCAGAAAGTAATCTATTCACACTTATAATAAATTTTAAAATTGAAAATTATTCTGTGGTTTTAGATGGAATAAACCACATGCTTTTAGAAATTTCAAGGGACGTTCCTGAAATATTTTTCGTATTAAGTGAGATTTTCAATTCCTTATATAAATTAGAAGATACTTATACAAATAATTTCAAACCACTATATGGATATAAGTTTTACTTTAAAGGTAAAAATCTTATTACTTATGAGGAGTTACCTAAAAATAGTTTAAAAGTGAAATTTGATTTTAAGTATTATTCTGAGCAAATACATTTACTTAATATTGATAAGGCTTTAAATTATTTAAAAGAGTACATACACCAGTCAATAGTCAGTTGCAACATTAATGAATTCGAATTAAAAACACTTTTTGAAAACGCTCTATATAATATTATAAATATTTTAGATGAACTTAATTTCAATGTGGAAGAAATGAACAATTCAAAGTTGGAATATTTTCAAAAAATAGATGAAACTAAATCATCCCATGAATTATTACAAATCTTAGATATCATAACAAAAGAGGCAAGATCCTTATTAAATAATGAAGATAGTAAACTAAATGATCATATGATAAATAAAATTATTGAATACATCTCAAATCATTACTATGAGCAATTGTCACTTAAACAAGTAGCTGATAAATTTCATTTTAACTATTATTATTTGTCCTCATATTTTAGCTCTCATAACGCGGAGGGCTTTAGCGAATATCTTAATAAAATTCGCCTTGAAAAAGCTGCTGAGCTTTTAGGAAATGAAGAAATTCCAGTTTCAGAAGTGTGTTTTATGGTGGGATATTCAGATCATAGTTATTTCTGTAAGGTATTTAAAAAATTTAAAAAGCTTACTCCAAGTAAATTCAGAAGAAATATTCTAGATGGCAAAAGAGGTTGACCTATGGGTAAAATTATAAATAAATTAAAAAACAATAGTTTGTTTTTTAAGTTAACATTGATTATGTTAATTAGCAGTATTAGTATTTCTATTATAACTGCATTTACAATAATGAATATTTCAAAGAAAGTATTTATTAATAACTTTAGTATTACAAACACTAAGATTTTAAATCAAATTGGAGCTAATTCTGCTGATTTAAATGATAAACTGATAAGTCTTATGAATACTGTGAACAATAGTTGGGCCTTTAGACGATATCTTAGTGAATATAATACTAGTATAATAGAGCAATCCAATATTATATATAATCTTAAGCAACATTTAAAAATTGATGATGCTAATTTGGATTCTAAAGACATTGATTTTTTTTTAATTGGCACTAATAATTCCACATTTGTAAGAAGCACTGCCTTATTAACTACTCCTGTGAAGGATATTAAAGAAAATAAAATAACAAAAAACTCTCTTAAAAACCCAGATAAATTACTATACCAATATAGTAACTCTGGATTTAATAGTTTGACTCAGCANANAAATGTTATTGTGGCTACAAAGGTATTAAAAGATCAAAGGACAAAGCAGCAATTTGGAATGCTNTATATAAGTATAAATGAAAATACCTTTAAAAAGCTCTATTCTAACTTTACAACTAANAGCAATGATGTTGCAATAATATCTTCTGATGGTACTATTGTTTCTTCTAATAAAGAAAGTATTATCGGGACTATTGATATAAATTTGCTTAACATAGCAAAAAAAATAGATAGTGATAATCTTAAATTTAAAAATATAAAAATAGACAACAAAAGTTATACGGTAATAGCTGAGTACATGCCCATTTACGATTTCTATTTAGTGAATCTTGTAGATACAAAGCTAGCCTTAGCAGATATGTATGATATAAAAGAAATAGTTCTGATTTGCGGAATAATAATAGCTATTTCTGTTTTAATACTATTTGTAATAACAAGAAGGACTATAAAACCTTTAAGAGTTTTAGTTAAAGAAATGTCTAAAATAACTGAAGGTAACTTTGATAATCATATAAATTTAGGAGGAAGCTCTGAAATCAAAAAATTAAGCAGTTCTTTTAACTATATGTTAGATGATATAAATAATTATGTAGAAAAGTTACTTATTGCTCAAAAGGAGCAAAGAAAATCAGAACTCGCCGCTCTACAAATGCAAATTAATCCTCATTTTATCTATAACACCCTAGCTTCTATTAAATTGCTAGTGCTAAAGGAAGATAAAGTTAAGGCAAGCGAAACCATAAATTCCTTCATTTCACTATTACAAAATACCATTAGCGAAACCAGTGAAACCATTACTGTAGAGCAAGAAATAGAAAATTTAAAAAACTATGTTTTTATAAATGAAACTAGATGTGGCGATAATATAAAGGTTAATTTTCATGTATTTGAGCAGTGTGCAAGGTTCAGGCTTCCAAAGCTAGTACTTCAGCCCTTTATTGAGAATGCTCTCTTCCATGCATTTTTGGGAGATGCGGAAGGCCGTATACACGTATTTATATCGGCCAAAAACAATAAATTACTTTGCGAAATAATAGACAATGGAATAGGTATGGAAGAATCTCAACTACAGAATCTATACTCTTCACCAACTTCAAAGCACAAACATTTTACAGGAATAGGAATTAAAAATGTGGATAATAGGATTAAACTCCTCTATGGAAGTGACTTTGGGGTAACTATAACTAGTAAAGTAAATGTGGGAACTACAATTAATGTTTGCTTGCCTTTGATGGGAGAAGCAAACAATCAATCTGATTAAAACAATTCTTATGATTTTATTAGTTGGATGTAATAATTAAACCGTAAGTACATTTAGTGGTATAATGTGGTTAAATTATTTTTAGGGGGGAGTCTATGAAAAGACTATTAAAATTAATAATACATCAAACTTTAATTATTTATTTAATTTCCTTTTGTTTTATTCAATCTGTAGCTAAGGCAGAAACAGTAATAACTTTTAGTATAGTATCACCAATATCTAATTCTATACAATATGATGATTTAAAAGTTATTATTTCAAAGCCAAGCTCTAAATATCAAGTAACAGAGGTTAGAGCAAAAGTTGAAGGTAGGGAAACTACACTAACATATAGAGATAATGCTTATGCATTAAATGATGAATCAACTCCTGGTTGGGTTGGTAATTTAAATCTAAAAGAGTTATCTAGAGGTGACAAAACTGTTGAAGTAACTGTTAAGGATGCGTTTGGAAATAGTGTAACGAACAAAACTATATTTAAGCATACTCAGAATCCAAAATTGAATGTTATCTCTCCTAAAGACTTTGATTTTGTAAATGGCAAATTGAACATAAATGTTGAAGCGAGTGATTTGGCTGGTGAGAAATGTATGATAAAAGCTTATATTTCAACTGATAATTATGGTGGCGAAAAATTATTTGAAGCAGTAGATAAAATTAATACTCAGGTTGATCTAAGTAAATACAATGGACAAAGTAAGTACATAAGATTTGAAGTTTCAAATGAAACGGGCGGGACTAACAATATAATAAAAAAAATTAACATCGATAGTAGTTCATTATTAGATGTAGAAAGTAAAATATATGGAGAAATACTAGATTATAAAAATAATAAGATATTATATAAAACAGTTAATAATGAAATAAGAATAAAAGATTTACAAACATCCAGTGAGCAACTAATATTTTCAAATTCAAAAAATTTAGTGAGATATGGATTTTTAACACCTCTAGGAGCTATGTTTGTTGCTCAGAATATTGAACCATCTTATGCATGTGACAGCTTGTTTGAATTTAAGAATGGTGAGATAAGCTTCGAGGGAAGATTAAATTCAAGTACCTCTTTAAAAGTATCTGGTAATTATGCAGTTTGGAATGGTGATTTGAAATCAATTGATATCGCAGGAATACCTAGTGGACATCAACTGTATTTAAAAGACTTAGCAACTAATAATATAATTCAAATTTCAAATGAAGCACTTAATTGTGAAAATAATGTTACTACAAAAGGAGAAGTAGCTTTTGCGACAGCAACAGGATGGTCAGGGTCAGGAGATACTACATTTAATTATAATATCTATAAATATTATAATGGAAGTACGTATAAGCTTTCTACTGATAGTAGCTATTTTAATGTATACCCTTTGACAGATGGGAATATTACGCTGTATAGGAAACATAGATTTAATCAAAGTGTAGATTATTTAATTTTAAATGTTGATGGAAAAGAACAATTAATTGCCACTTCAAATAGTAGTGAATTCTCCCCAGGCAGGGATTATACCGTTAATAATGGATATGTAGCTTATACAAATTATGTTAACGGTATAAAACAAATATTTCTTTGGAAAGATGGAAGCAGTAANCAACTCACATACTTTGNAACGGATTCATATATACAGTCTCTTAGTGCACAAGGATATGTAGTTGCAAGAATAAATAATGGAGACTATTTTATCAAGAACGANGGTAGTCAACCAATAAAATTATATATNTTAGATGGATTGAAACATTACTGGGTTAATAACGAACTTTTTGGTGCTATTGGAGGTTCAATATTAAAAATAGAAACTAATATAGTTCCAGTTGTTCCAGTTACAGGAATAACCCTCTCAAATACTGAACTTAAATTAACAAAAGGACAGAAAGCTGATTTGAGTGCTAGTATATCTCCTACTAATGGAACAAATAAAAATGTAACTTGGACTAGTAACAATGTAAATGTTGCAACTGTTGATAATTTAGGTAGGGTTACTGCAGATGGTGAAGGCTTGGCTGAAATTACAGTGTCTACAGAAGATGGAAAGTTTAAGGCTATCTGCACTGTATCAGTTACAGTTCCAGTTACGGAGATTACACTTGATAAAAATGAATTGACTTTATATAAAGGTGCTACTAATAAGTTAGTAGCAAATGTACATCCATCAGATGCAACAAACAAAAATCTTAGATGGTGGAGCAGTGATAAAACTGTAGCAACTGTTGATAATGAAGGGAATGTTTCTGCAATTAAGGCAGGAAGTGCTACCATTACTGTTGCTTCAGCCGATTGTAATTTAAAAGCTAATTGTGTGGTCACAGTGAAATTAAAAGCTACTGAAGTTAACTTAATTGAAAAGATTAAGAATTGGTCAAACAAATTTGTTTTTTACTTTGTATCTTTAATTCGTTGTATACATAAAGAATAGAATTTGGGTAAATATTAGAATGAGCATCAATGGCTGGAGAAATAGCTATTGGTGCTCATTTAGGTTTAGTCTATAGTCCTACTTTGGAGGGGACTTACGGCGAGTCAAAATTTATAAAGTTACTCGGATTAGTCATCTATATCCCTTCACATTAACCTGTTACTGTATATAGAAACAAAAAAACTTGGAGTAACTATTAAGAGAAACCGCTTAAATACAACAAAACATAGAAATATATGTTGCATTTAATAATAAAATAAAGGAAAAATAGAATAAATGTAGAATATAAGTACATTAAACGAAATATTATGAATATACGTGGGTTATTATATACTATCTAGAAATGTATTAGACAGGGGGACATACAATGGAGAATGTTTTTAATAGCAGAAGAATGGAACCATATTTGTATTCGTGTAATAGAATTATAACAAAGGTTAATAAAGAATTTATTGATTTTATAGGCTTTACAATGGATGAATTATTAGGTAAATCACTTATAGAAATAGGAGACATGCTAAAAATTAATTCACAAATACTTCTTGATAATATTAGCGGTAAGTATTCAGGATATATATTTACAAAGTTTCTTGAATCAAGAGAAGTTGATATATCACTTATTCATGGCACCGAAGCAAATGAGAAAGTATATACTTTTGTAGAAAAACTAAATGCTAGACTTAATGATAAGCTCATTTTTGTAGAACAAGCATTTATTGATAACTTATCTGGTGTAGCAGTTTATAGTGTACCTGATTTAATATTACTTAAAGTAAATCAAAGGTACCTTAATTGTATGGAATCTCCTTTTAATAAAGAAGAAAGTAGTCTAGGTAGACCTATTAGAGAAATTGTAACTAGATTTGTAGGTAGCCAAGCTGAAGTTATTTGGAATGTTGTTCTTGAAACACAAAAGGCCAGCTATATAAAAGAATTTCCATTTGATAATTCTAACAAGGATATAACTTATTGGGATTGCACTAAAATACCTGTATTTGAAAATGGAAAGATGAAATACATATTTGAAACTGGTATTGAGGTTACTGAAAGGGTTTTAAATAATCAAAGTTTAGAACGACAAAACAAGATAATCCAGCAACAAAAGGAACAGTTAGAACAACAAAATACACAGCTAATTAGTATAATTGAAAATTTATCTGAGGGAGTAACGATTGCAGATAATAATGGTAAATTTATAATAGTAAATCCAGAAGCTAAGAGGTTACTTTATCAATCGGACAACTTAATTGTTTTAGGTGATGCATTTAAAATCGCTAAATTATTTGATATGAAAGGCAATGAGATACTATTTGAAAATTTTCCTGCAATTAGAGCATTAAGAGGTGAAAGAGTAGAAAATGCTAAGGTGTTCTTAAAACATCCTAATAAAGGGTATTTTGTGGAAGTTAGTTCAATTCCAATTTATAATACATTTGGAGATTTAACTATGGTAGTAACGTGTTTTCATGATATTACTGAAACAATTGAGCAATCTAGAAAAATTGAAGAACAGAAAGAAGCTATAAGAAGCCGATATGAGTTTTTGAACAGGATGGTAGATACTTTTGATTTACCAGTTGTTAGATTATCATGTCCAGATTTAAAGATTGTGGATATTAATAAAAAGGCATTTAGTAACATTAAGTTGCTCCGACCGGATATTAAATCAATCAAGCAAATAATAAATAAAAAGATTGAGGATTTAGTTGAAAAATTGAAAATAAGTGAATATTACCAGTATATTAATGAAGTTATAAAAGAAAAGAAAACTAAGTATTTAAATAAAAAAAATCATATTGTAAATGGAAACGATATTTATTTGAATGTTATTTTTGAACCCATACTTGATGTAAACGGAGAAATAGAAGAAATATTAATTTTGCTAATAGATGTTACTGCTGAAATAAAGTCTAATATAGTAATGGAAGAAGCATTGAAGGCACAGGAAGAATTTTTTGCTAATATATCTCATGAACTCAAAACACCACTAAATGTTATATGTGCAACGGCTCAGTTATTTAGCTTGTATTGCAATAGTGGATCACTTGACGAAAGGAAAAATTCAATTATTAAGTATATAGACTCAATTAAGCAAAATTCCTATAGATTATCTAAACTTATTAATAATATAGTTGACTTATCAAAAATTGAAGCGGGATTCTTTGAACTTCACATATCAAATAACAATATAGTGGAAGTAGTAGAGGGAATAGTGATGTCTGTAACTAATCTTACTGACAGTAAAGGTTTAAATATTATATTTGATACGGATATAGAAGAAAAATTTATTGCTTGTGACCCAGAAAAGATAGAGAGAATAGTATTAAACCTTATTTCAAATGCAATAAAATTTTCAGAGGTCGGTGATGAAATATTTGTAGATATTAATAATAAAAATGAATTTGTTGAGATATCAATCAAAGATAATGGTATTGGCATTGAAGCGAAGGACTTGAATATGATATTTGATAGGTTTAAGCAAGTAGAGCAATCGTTATCAAGAAATGCAGAAGGTACGGGTATTGGATTAAGTTTAGTTAAGTCGATTGCAGAATTGCATGGTGGTAGTATATATGTTGAAAGTGAATTGGGGAAAGGAAGTAAGTTTACAGTTGTGCTTCCTTCAAAAAAGGTGCTTAATGAAAATATATTATATAATAACGAAGTAAAAAGCAGAAATCAAAATATACGAGTGGAACTTTCAGATCTTTATTTATGATTTTCTTATATGACTAAAAAAACAAGCATAATAACTTAATATACTTTCAAGTATATTACTTAAAAGTATATTAAGTTAGTGATTCTCTTTCTAAGAGCGGTAATTATTTATTCTTATTTGTAACTTTTTCATTAGTACTACCGGTTTTATTCTGCAATTCATCAAATCTCCTCATAACCTCAGTGCAGGTGTCTTTGCTAATTTGTGGTAAATCACTGTTTGTTGCACTTTTAAAATCTAATCCTGCTTGGGAAAATCCTTTTTCTACTGCAACTCTCATTTGTTGAAGCTTGATTGGATCATCTCCTGCTATAGATTTTGCCATGGTCATAATACGATCTGCAACTGCATTTACAGAATATGCTCCACCTTCTTCTATTGCCTTTTTTTGTATCATTTGGAATGGTATAAGGTGAGGTCTCAATCCCTTTGAATCCAATAGTATCCATATATAAATACTTCCTCCCTTTCATTGTTGTTTTACTATATTATCGTTTAATTATCGTTATACTTAATAACAAACATGCCATAGGTATTAACACAAAGGGTTAAGGTCTGAAATTTGTTCTATGGCAGAGATATACTGAATACAGTGTATGATAGGATACATGCTAGCGGCAAAAGTCAGTGTAAAAGCATAACACTTGTTGATGACTTTGAAATATAACTTATAATGCCTTCAAATTTTGATGGATTTTCTGATGAAACTTGCAGAAAATATAATGGCATGGATGAAGAAGAAAGGGCGGATATTTGAAGTAACTTACATTTTCTATAATTTGTAAATAATATATATTTAGATTTGTGTAAAAAGTGAAGGAAAATTTAGGTTTTTATTGCAATTAAAAACCAATTTGTGTATACTAACAATTATAATATATTTGGTAATTTATAAAAGTGGGGGGGATATTAAAATGAAAAAAAAATCTGCAATAAGCTTTTTAATGGTTGTACTCAGTATTATTATAATTAGTTCTTTTACCGGTTGTTCAAAAAAAGATACCACAAATTATTTAAAGGTTTCAATGACTGCAGATCCTGGAACGGCTGATGCTCAAAAAACTACAGATTCGTATGCACTTCCGTTAAACATTTTTGATAGACTTGTGGAAATTGAAACTACTAGCCCAGGTCAATCTAAATTGGTTCCGGGACTTGCTGAGACTTGGGAAGCATCTACGGATGGACTCGTATATACTTTTCATCTAAGAAAAAATGTTAAATTTCATAATGGTGAAATATTTAAGGCAGATGATGTTTTATATACATTTGATAGAATGCTAGATCCCAAAACTAAAGCATTAAACACAGATTTTTTAAATATGATAGCAGGCGCCAATGATCGCTTGGATGGAAAAGCGACATCAGTTAGTGGACTTAAGGTAATTGATGATAACACAATACAGATAACAATAGAAAAACCCTTTGGACCATTTCTTGCTAATTTAGCAACACCTGCAGGGTCCATCTATAATAGAAAAGCTACAACAGAAGCCGGAGATCAATTTGGGCTAGATCCTAAAAAAACAATAGGAACAGGACCATTCATGTTAGATTCCTGGAAATTAAATGACAGCTGTGTTGCTGTTGCATTTAAAGATTATTTCAGGGGTGTTGCAAAGATTGAAGGAATTAACTTTAAAATAGTTCCTGACGTAGAAACTGAAAGAATGCTTTTTGAAACTGGAGAATTGGACATTTTTGATTGTGATAATGCAAGATCACAAATACCATATTTTGAGGGCAGTGATAAATGGAAAAATCAGATTGTTAGCGGCCCAAGAGTTGGTGTATTCTATTATTCAATTAATCAGAGTATAAAACCTTTCAATGATGTTAGAGTTAGAAAAGCTATGCAAATGGCTATTGATAGAAAGACAATTTTAGATAAGCTTTATTATGGAAAGGGTAAACTTGAAAATGCAATTATGCCTCCAGGACTTTTGGGATACAATCCTAACGTTACACCAATAACCTTTGATATCGCAAAAGCCAAGAAATTATTAGCAGAAGCAGGATTTCCAAATGGATTTACTATGGATATTGCAATGATAACTGATAGTGCAAGTTCATTAAAGATAAATGAAGCGGTTCAATCCATGTTAGCCGATGTGGGAATCGTTGCCAAAATTGTTCAAAAGGACTCAGCAAGTTATTATGCTGAAAGAAAAGAAGGAAAACTAGCAATGTATCAAGCCGATTGGTCTGCAGACTACAATGATCCAGATAACTTTATATATACTTTTTTCTCGGAAAAAAATTCAGTAGCTAGATCATTTAATAATAAAGATACCGACGTGTTTGCTAAACTTGACAAGGCACGTTCAATGGTTAATCAAGAGGAGAGGATTAAACTTTATCAAGAGCTTGAAAACACAATTGTTTCAGAGGATGCAGCTTGGATACCACTTTTCTCACTTGACCATTTATTTGTTGTTCAACCTAGGGTAAAGAATTTTAAAGTATCCTGGAATGGTTGGAGTAACATGCCGTATTATAGTATTACTCTTGCAGAGAAATAGTTTACTTTGGGTTATCTTTTAAGATAGCCCAAAATTTTTATAATTAAAAAAATATTCAAACAAGGAGGGATTTAATGTTAAAGTACATTATAAAAAAAATTATATTTTCTATTCCTCTTTTACTGGGAATATCACTATTAACATTTACTTTACTTAATGTTGTTCCAGGTGATCCAGTTGCGCTTATGATGAAGGAGCACGTAAGCCCAGATGTTATAGCACATGTTAGGGCCCAAATGAATTTAGATGATCCAGCATATATAAGATTTTTTAGATTTATGTTTAACGCATTAAAGGGTGACCTTGGAATATCCTATAAATTAAATAGACCAGTAACATCACTTTTGATTGGCGCCTTTCCAAATACACTAATTCTAGCATTAAGTGCCGCAGTAGTTTCATGGGTAATAGGAATTCCCGCAGGTATATTATCAGCAGTTAGAAGAAATTCATTTGCAGATAATTTTGTTATGGGTTTTTCACTACTTGGGGTATCAATGCCAGTATTTTGGGCGGGACTAATTTTTCAATACATATTTGCAGTAAAACTCGGTATACTTCCGGTTTCGGGGTTTAATGGGCCAGAATATGTTGTTTTACCTGCAATTGTACTTGGTTGGAGCGCGGCTGGTACAATAGCAAGACTTACAAGGTCTTGTCTTTTAGAAGTTATGAGGAATGACTATATACGTACTGCAAGAGCGAAGGGTCTTAATGAGATAAAAGTAATTGTTGGACATGCATTAAAAAATTCAATGTTACCAGTTGTAACAGTTATGGCACTTCAGGTAGCTGGACTTCTTTCAGGAGCAGTGATTACCGAAAGTATATTTGGTATACCTGGTATTGGACGTATTGCAGTTAATGCAATTCAAACCAGGGATATGCCTCTACTTCAAGGAGCTGTTATGTTTACAATAACTTTAGTTATAATTGGTAATCTTGTTGCAGATATTTTATATGCTTATTTGGATCCAAGAATTAAATACAATCAATAGGGGGTGAAAGTGGACATGATGAGTAAAATGATTGACAATGATACATTAGAAGAACTAGATGACTATCAAAATGAGAATGCATTTAAAGAGTTTTTTAAATCTATTAAAAAAAATAAATTAGCCGCTGTCAGTGGAATAGTAATTATTTTAGTGATATTAATGGCAATTTTCGCACCGATTATAGCACCATATGATCCATATAAAGTCAACTTGAATAATCAATTTTTAATGCCTAGTCTAAAACATTGGATAGGAACAGATATGTATGGGAGAGATGTTTTGTCTAGGATAATATATGGAGCACGTATTTCTTTGATGATCGGACTTGTCCCCACCTTAATTTCAATGATAATAGGAACTGTTCTTGGTATTATATCCGGATATTATGGTGGTAAAACAGATTTCATTATAATGAGTATTGTTAATGTGGTTCTTGCATTTCCATCGCTACTACTTGCAATGGTGGTTATGTATACTTTAGGCGCTAGCTTAATTAATATATTTATTGCATTAAGTATCGTTGGATGGGGAGGTACAGCTAGAGTTGTTAGGGCTCAAACCTTATCCATCAAGAATAAAGAATTTATTGAATCAGCAAGGGCTATTGGTGTTAAGAATTCTCTTATTATGTTAAAGCATATTTTTCCTAATTGTATACCACAACTACTTGTCCTATTTACATTAAATATTCCACAATCAATATTATCAGAGGCTAGCTTAAGCTTTCTAGGAATTGGAGCACAACCTCCAGCATCAAGTTGGGGACTTATGGTATCTAATGGAAAGGAATTTCTATTCAATGCACCTTGGGTTGCCATATCACCAGGTATTGCTATTTTAATCTTTGTTCTTGCATTTAATTTCTTTGGCGACGGATTAAGGGATTCAATTGACCCTTATTTAAAACAATAGAGTAGGAAGGAGATAATATTTTGGAGAATAAAGAGGAACTTCTTATAATTAACAATTTAAAAACTCATTTTTTTACTGATAAAGGATTAGTGCCGGCTGTAGATGGGGTAAGCCTAAGTGTGAAAAGGGGGCAGATTATTGGAATTGTTGGGGAATCAGGCTGTGGAAAGAGCATAACTTCACTATCAATTCTAAAGTTAGTTTCAGAGCCTGGCAAAATCGTAGGCGGTGAAATAATCTTTGAGGGTGAAAATCTTGCAAATAAAACGATTAAAGAAATGCAAGGAATTAGAGGAAATTCAATTTCTATGATTTTTCAAGAACCCATGACCTCACTAAATCCAGTATATACCATTGGAAAGCAGGTAGCTGAAGCAATTCTAACTCATAAAAAAGATATTACAAAGGCACAGGCTAAGAAAAGTGTAATTGAAATGTTTAGGCTAGTTGGTATTCCAGAACCTGAAAAAAGATTCAATACATTTCCTCATCAGCTGTCTGGTGGTCTTAGGCAGAGGGTTATGATTGCCATGGCATTAATTTGTCGTTCAAAGCTTCTTATTGCGGATGAACCAACAACTGCGCTAGATGTTACAATTGAAGCCCAAATATTAAATTTAATGAAAAAGCTTCGTGATGATATAGGTACTTCAATAATAATGATTACACATAATCTAGGAGTTGTTGCGGAACTTTGTGATTACGCATATGTTATGTATGCTGGCAAAATAATGGAACATGCTGAAATTTTCGAATTATTCAAAAATCCCATGCATCCCTATACGGTTGGACTGCTTAAGTCAATTCCAAAAAAGAATGAAGATATTGAAAGGAAGAGATTATACAGCATAAAGGGTATGGTTCCTAATCTATTATCACTTCCAAAGGGCTGCAGATTTAAACCAAGATGTGAAGATGCAATGGAAATATGCAGTGAGAAGGAACCGGAAATTATTGATATAGGTAATGACCATAAGGTGAGATGCTGGAAATATTTTGAGCAGGGGGGATATTGTGAATAACGCACTTGTAAAAGCTGTAAATGTTAAGAAGTATTTTTCAGTAGATGGGGGAGTTATTAGCAGAAAAAATGCAAAAGTACACGCAGTAGATGATGTAAGTTTTGAGATTTATGAAAGAGAAACCCTTGCACTTGTTGGAGAATCTGGGTGTGGAAAAAGCACGTTAGGTAGAGCACTCATTAGGCTTCTTGATATAACCGATGGAGAAATATATTTTGAAAATCAAAATATTTTCAATTTAAAAGAAGGGGAAATGAGAAAACTTAGAAGGAAAATGCAAATCATCTTTCAAGACCCCTATGCATCATTAAATCCCAGAATGACAGTAAAGGATATAATAATGGAGCCACTTTTAACTCATAAAATTTTTAAAGGAAAAGATGCAGAAGATAGAGCTTCGGAGTTATTAGAGCTTGTAGGACTTAGGCATTCATTCATGTCAAGATATCCGCATATGTTTAGCGGTGGTCAAAGACAAAGAATTGGAATAGCAAGGGCCTTGGCACTAGAACCAAAATTTATTGTGTGTGATGAACCTGTTTCAGCCTTAGATGTTTCAATTCAATCACAAATAATAAATCTTCTTGAGGATCTACAAGAAAAAAATAATCTAACTTATCTTTTTATATCCCATGACCTCAATGTTGTAAATCATATTTCAGATAGGGTTTGTGTTATGTTTTTAGGGAAAATAATGGAGCTAGGTCCAACTAAAGATGTTTATAAAAACCCATTTCATCCCTATACAAAATTTTTAATTGCAGCAGCACCAATTCCAGATCCAAATACAAGGTTTAGAGAAAAACTAATATTGCAAGGAGATATTCCAAGCCCTATAAACTTGCCATCGGGTTGTAGATTTCATACAAGATGTCCTTATGCTCAGGATAAATGTAAAAGAGAAGAGCCTGAAATAAAGCAAATTGGTAATCGTACATATGCTTGTCATTTTCCATTGCAATTTTAGATATACAGTCATTAAAAGTTCCTCAAAAGTTGCTCAATTTACATTGTATTTTATCAAAATAGCTTTAATTTTTTTATTCTCACAAAAATCCAAGGGAGTCATTCCTGTAGAATTTGTTGAATTTATGTCAAAGCCTAAACGTATGAGAGCTTTTAAAAATTCTTCAAATTTTTCCTCAAGACAGTTAATATAATCATCGTGAAGAAGTGTGTTTTTATATTTATCCTTTATATTGATATCCGCTCCATATTTTACAAGAAGATTCAGGAGCTCCACAGAATAGTTAAAGCTACAATAAAATAATGGGGTTTTACCGGATATGTTGATTGCATTAACTTCAGCGCCTTTTTTAAGGAGCATAGTTATTACATCAATCTTAGGGTTTATTCTTGCACAAAGCTTATGAAGAGGAGTTTCTGAGAATTCACTGTGGTGACTATTAATATCAGCACCGCTATTTATTAAAAGCTCAATTGTTTTAAAATAGTTATCTTCACTATTATTAATAGCATAATGAAGTATACTTTCAAGTTTAAAGTCAGAATTTAAATCCTTAGTACCGTTCAAATAATTCTTTATTTCATCTATGTTGCCTTCTTCAATAAATCTATAAATTGATTTAGGTTCTGAAGAGAATATTTTACCGAATATCTTCATGTTGGTTACCTCCTGTTTGATAAATATTTTAGAATTCAAATCAGTTTATTAATTTTATAATATGATTTTAACATATCATGGCTAAAATGAAAATCTATCTAAGAAATACTAGGGAGATATCTGATAAGGATTTAATGATGTGAAGTTTTTGTTTGTTCTTTTGATAGCCAGTTGGGATAATTATTTATTATCCTGACTGGCTTATTAAAATTTTTATATAAAATAATACACAGTAGAAAATAAAATTTATACCATAATTTGCTCATTGATAGCTTGTTCATAAAAAGTTAATATTATAGTGGGATTATAATTATTGCCAAACTTTCTTAAATAAAAATATAGGGGGACTAATAATGCCAAGCAAAAAAAAGATATTGCTGCTAGTAGTGAATGCTTGCATAATACTTTCAACATCAATCATATTAACTAGTAAGGCCAGTGCAGCTAGTAGTACAGTGAAAAGGATTTATGGTGCGGACAGGTATTCAACAAACATGAATATAGTAAGTAGCGGTTGGTCAGCAGCAGATAATGTTGTTATAGCTAGTGGAGGAGATTATCCTGATGCTTTATGCGCTGCGCCACTAGCTAAAGCTAAATAATGATGTAGCTTCAAGTCAAGTTTATAAAATTATGAATACCGCAGAAGATGCTCCAGAAATTTCTGGATCTATTAAAGGCAAGGATATAGATGTGTACAAGGTTGATATTGCTAAATCAAATACAATAAACATATTTTTTAGTGCTCCTTCTTTAGGTGAAGATGCTGTTATCACAGTGCTTGACTCAAAGGGCGAAGAGTTATATAGCATTCAGACAGATTCAAGAGGTGAAGCTGGTTTAAGCCTTGATTTAACTTCAGGAATATTTTATATAAAGGTAACATTAAAGAATGGAAGCACAGCAACTGGTGCTTACAATATGATAAGCTGGCTTGGAGAGTGGAATTAGGTTAATTAAAAAGTAATATTATTTAAAATGATTAACATTTTATGATATAATTTTATTATAATATAAAAGGATGTGTTAGCATGGATAATAATAGAAGTGTGGTAGAACAAAGTAGGGCTATATTTTTTACTAATGAGTTTGAAAAGATAAAAGCTCATTATAAGCAATTAAAAGACCTAGCGATTAAAGCTAACCCAAGCGATCAAAATTATATTGAATATCTTGAATTAGACTTTAATAGAGCAATAGAAAAGTTTATTAAGGAAGCTAGTACGATTGAATAGCGAGGAGACGAGTGTTTCATAATTATTAGGGATAACCAAATAAAACTAGGGAGGTGAAAATTTGGATAATATTAATTTTAAGTTTCGAATACTTAAGAGACTTCTTAGAATTATAACGATATTTTATTTTATTTGGATTATTTTTAGTGGTGATATAGGGCAAGGGCATGTTTATATGATATGGAATGTAATTTTAGCTTGGGTGCCATTAGAAATAGTATCATTAATAAGTTATATTAATTTAAAGTTTGAAAGCAAAGGCAGGGTTAAAATTGCAACCATTTTTCTAGGAATAATGTGGCTATTATTTTATCCGAATTCCACCTATATAATTACAGATTTTATTCATCTCAGTTCTAACGAATATCATATTATAAACCCAAATTATTTTGCATATTCAAATGAATCAAGATTTATATTTAATGACAATATAAATATTTGGTTTGATTTCGTGAATATTGGTATAGGTGTATGGATTGGATATGTAGTTGGTTTTATTTCACTATATATAATTCAACATTCATTGATAAAGAAGTATAATAGTATAATTACTTGGATAAGTGTTTCAATTGTCCATTTGCTAACTGGATTTGCTATCTATATAGGTAGATTCAATAGATGGAATAGCTGGGATATAATTTTCCATCCGACAAATATAATAACTATAATACAAAGTAGCACTAATTTAAAAGCTCTTAAGTTTACACTTTTATTTGGGATTTTTAGTTTCATATTGTATATTATAAACTTTGTTTTAATGGAAATAGGGAAACTAAGTGGTACTCTGAAAAACTAATATAAGTTATATAACATCATCGTGTAGATTATGTTCGTAATTTTTCTGCATTTTTTTTATAGCCCTTAAAATAATTGACTTAACAGTGTTTTCTGCTACATTTACTGTTTCTGCAATTTCTCTAAATTTGAGACCACCATAAAATCTCAAATAAAGCATTTTTTTAGTATCCTCTGGTAATTTGTCAATTATTTTTTTTACGCCAAAATCTTCGGTCCCTATATCTAAAAAGCTTTCACTAGGGATTATTCTATTGTTTTTTCTATAAAAATCTATAATGTTATTATATGCTATACGAAAAATCCAATTTTTACTTGCTTCTACATCTATGATTTTATCCTTATTTTCAAATAGTTTAGTGAATACAGTAGCGGTTATATCTTCTGCATTCCATTTATTTTTTACAGAAACAAAAATATACCTGTACACACAATCATAGTACATATCATAAAGCTGTCCGAACTTGCTTTGCATTAAGCTGTACCCCCATTATAATTTGTTGTTTTTAGTTACCATTTGAAAATAAAAACCTCTAGTTCTTAACTACTGTATTTCTATAATTAAAATTATAGATGAAAATTGTAGCATCGGTATCAAATTAATATGTGAGCTTTATGTGATAATACATAGCAAAAAATAAACCCCAGACTTTAAAAACTATATTATCTTCATGATTATTAGGTTTAGATTGGTAATATCCATTAGGTTATTAGGATTAATATTGGGAATTATAGTTATCGTTATTATTATTATTGTTATTAGCAAAGGATCTATTTATCAGGGTGATGAAATATGTAAAGCAGAGTGATATGAAAATTATATTCATAAAAAATGTTGTAAGAAAGAAAAATGATTTTTTTTGAATCAAACAGTATGAAGAGGGTAAATAAAGCTACCTTCTTCTTTTTAATTAAGGATAGCGCCAAATAATATTAGAAAGCCATCTGAAGCTGAGCTCAGATGGCTTTTTTAAATAAAATGAACTTTTTTATATTAATTACGTTGAAGTAATGAAAATATAAATAATATCTGCATCAGAAAAATTCATATTTGCTCAATATCTTCCAAAGCAAATAGAAGCTTATAAATTTTCACCATTATACTTAATTTCAAGTGTGCTTTATGGAGGTGTAGTTGAAGAATTAATGCTAAGGTTATTATTAATGTCATTATTAGTTCTACTACTTTGGAAATTGTTTGCAAAATCAAAAGAAAAATCGCATATTCCAAATTGGATTTATGTAACTGCCATTCTTCTTGCAGCTATTATTTTTGCTGCAGGCCATCTTCCTGCTACAGCACGTCTCTTAGGATTGTCTACTCCTATCGTAATAAGAAACTTCCTGTTAAATGGGGCTGGAGGTGTTGGATTTGGGTTTTTATATTGGAAGAAAGGACTTTCTTATGCAATTTGTGCTCATATGCTAACGCACATTTTTAGTCAAATCATATTTCTGCCGATATTGTTCAAATTATAGCAAGTGAGATTTAGAAGCTGTTATTTCCGTTGGATTGAGAACTAATTCTAGTAAGGGTTAAGTATAAATTTTCAAAGCTACCACTGTATTTTCAACATATTTGCTTTTTAATCACAGGACATCTATTATATACCTTATTGTGCCTATCCCTTGCATTTTTTTGTTGTTTTTAAATAAGATGGTATAATTATATATGAAAATACAATTTTAATAAATATAGGCCCTAAGAAGAAAAGATTTATGCGGCTACATTAAAAAAGATATTAGCAGATATATAATATCATGATATACTATTATTAAATGTCAGATCCATAACAGTAAGGGTTTAATAATATGAAATGTGGCAGTATAGAATATTATATCTTACTTATGGTATGTGGAGGAAATATAAATTCTGTAACATTAGTAAACTCAATGGTTGTAGTATCTCACAATCGTCTACAGAATTTGTAATGATAGGGAGGCAATTCTATGAAAAAGTTAAAAATGTTAAAACAAATTAATCTTTTAAAGACATTATATATTTCACTACTTATTTACAAAAAAAATGAGAAGAAAATATCTATTTTGGCTTTTAGAAAAGCAATAATAAAGATTGCTAGAGACAGTTCGATTAAAATCAATGGTAGGCTTAGGATAGGAGAATTTTGGGACATGGTGACCAATCAGGAAACTATATTTCTAACCAAAAAGTCCAGCAGATTAATTATTAATGGACATTTTATCATATATAATGGCTGCTCCGTAAGCGTACAGGAAAATGCTGTATTAGAAATAGGAAGCGGATATATGAGCTGTGATTCCATAATTATGTGTTTTAACAATATTAAGATAGGTAATGGTGTTTTTATTGCTGACCAGGTTACAATAAGAGATTCAGATAATCATAGTATCGAATATGAAGGATACGAAATGTCAAAACCAATTAATATTGGCAATCATGTATGGATTGGAATGAGAGCAACGATTCTAAAAGGGGTAACCATTGGAGATGGTGCAATAATTGCAGCAGGGGCTGTAGTCAACAAGAATGTACCAACAAATGCTCTTGTTGGTGGAGTACCTGCTAAAGTATTAAAAACTAACGTTCATTGGAAAGATTAATTAAGGTAAGAGAAAAAATTGACATTGAAAATTAACGGATAAGCATAAACTGCTTATCCGTATTTATTCTTGATTTCGATCTTTAATCACCTGATTACTGAGCTTATCAAACATAAACATCCAATTTGTGACACGACCTCGGGTTAAATAACAATAACTAGAAGTTATAGTTTGATATAGGCGACAAAAATAGATAATATAGTGGACAACTTCTGTTTGTTATTGTATGATTAAAGAAAATGGAATATATTGGGGGGAAATTAATGATAATGGAATTTAAAAATAAGATTAATGAACTATTGCATGATTTAGAGAGTAAAAGCCCGAATAATGAAAAGGTTTTAATTGGTTTGGATGGTTTTGTTGATAAAATCGTTCATGTGGTAGGAAAAAGAAAAAGTGCAACGGAATTTGATAGAATAAAAACCATTAAAGAATTTGGAGAAAGGATAGTAAAAGCCGCTGGACTTAGTACTAATTTTGAAATGGTAGTATTGCAGGAAAAACTTGGTGGTAACGGCCCAATACTAAGCAATGCACTATTAACCTATGGAACAAATTTGACTTATATTGGAGCCCTTGGCTATCCTCAAATAGAAAATGTGTTTCAACATATGAAAGAAAATGGTGAGGTATATTCTATAGCGAATCCAGGTACTACTGATGCTCTAGAATTTGAAGATGGAAAACTAATGATTGGTAAACTTGAATCCTTGAATGATGTAAATTGGGAAAATATAAAAAAAATTATTGGCATACCTAAGCTTACTGAACTTATAAATGATTCAAGCCTTTTTGGACTTGAAAACTGGACTATGCTTCCACATATGAGTAGTATATGGAGAGGCATAATAGAGGAGGTCCTTCCCCATATTGATAATAGTAAAGGAAAAAGATTCATGTTCTTTGATTTGGCGGATCCAGAGAAAAGAACTAATGAGGATATTATTGAAGCACTGCAGCTTATACAAAAATTTAATATATGTTTCAATGTAATACTTGGACTTAATTTAAAGGAAGCTGTTGAAATAGCTGAGGTTTTAGGAATACAAGGATATAAATGCGATAATACTGATAATATTAACTTAAAAACATTAACTGAACAATTATCAAAAAAATTAAATATATATTGTCTTGTTGTACATCCAACAATAGAAGCAACAGCAGTAGTTGGAGAGAACTACTATCATGTTGATGGTCCTTATACAGCGAGTCCAATACTGACAACAGGTGCTGGGGATAACTTCAATGCAGGTTTTTGCTTTGGACAAATTCTTAACCTTAGTCCAGAACAATCCTTAATTTTAGGAGTTGCAACATCAGGGTATTATGTTAGAAATGCGAAAAGTCCAAGCTTCGATGATGTAAAAGAATTCTTAAATAACTGGCGTGATGACAAAATATAATAAAATACAAGGTTGAACCTGTAACTAGGAGTAGTGGGATACATCTGTTACCGTTGATGCTAGGAAGAACATAAACAAAGGCATATTTAAGAAAAATTCTTAAATATGCCTTTTTATGCGTTGTCTCATATAGAATTTAAATGTTTTTATGTTAATTCATTCTAAAAGGCAGAAATGAATCCTCATATTGAGTAAAACGAATATTATATTATTTATACTTTTTAGTAAATAAGTATTTTTGAGAAAGGTAAGTAATAAAACAACATATTAAGATAATTGAAACTCCGATTATAGCAGAAAAAATATTATTTAGTTCACCATATTTCATCGTTAATTCACCTCCAGGATAAAAAAAATTTACATTATTATTATTATTATTATAGAAAAATTTATACATCTTAGATTATGAATAGTAAATTTTCTATAATAGTAAAAGATTGAGAAATGTAATACATATTAATAAGTTTTATAGGTAAAATAATATAAACTAACAATTTTATGCTTAATTATTTAGAATATGCATAATCATTTAGAATAAATATTCAGCAGCGAGGGAAAGGAGGAGGAAAATATGAGTTCTAATAGTAATGACAGCAGTACAGAAAATAATCAGCCAAAGGTTTCTAAAGAAGTACATTCTGAAACAACACTAGTTGGGATGAAAGTATCCTCTTCACTAGCTGAAAATGTAGAAATGGTAAATAAGGTTGTAGGTGGTAATATCGACCTAGTGACAAGGGCTTTTTCATTAGGCAGAAAGGAGGCATTAGCCGCATCAATTTTTTATATTGATAATTTGATTGACACCAAAAACATAGATTTCAACATTATGCAACCATTACTAATAGATTCCTACGCCACAGGTTTGAGTACAGGTTCTGAAATCGTAGCAGAGATTCTTGCTGGTAACCTAATTACTCGTGCACAGATAAAAAAATCTAAAAATATGAAAGAGTTAGTGGATGGACTTCTTGTAGGAGATGCAGTGCTTCTAATTGAAGGCATCGCTGAGGTTCTTATTATAAGTTCAAAGGGATATGACTATAGGTCTGTGGAAGAATCTAACGCTGAACCTGTGGTAAAGGGTCCCAGAGATGCATTTGTTGAGGTGCTTAGTGTTAATATAGGTCTTATCAGAAGAAGAATTCACAGCCCTAACTTGGTTTTTGAGTCTGTAAAGGTTGGTAAAGTGACACAAACAACGGTTTGTATTTCATATATAAAGGGTATCTGCTCATCGAAGCTTGTAAATGAAGTTCAATCAAGAATAAACAAAATAAATATAGATGGTATATTGGGAAGTAACTATATAGAAGAATTTATTAATGATGAACCCTTTTCCCTTTTCCCTCAAATACGAAATACGGAAAGACCAGATGTTTGCTGCGCAGCATTGTTAGAAGGTAGAGTGGTGATAATTATAGATAATACGCCGGTTGCTTTAATTATTCCTGGTGAATTCGTTTCCCTTTTACAATCTTCTGAGGATTATTATGACGGGTACATATTTTCAAGTTTAATTAGAATTTTGAGATATTTCTCATTTGCTATAGCTCTTACACTACCTGCCTTTTACATTGCAGTCTCAAATTTTCATCAGGAGATGATACCTACTGAACTTTTACGTACCATAATATCTTCCCGTACAGGAGTGCCTTTACCTAACATTGTAGAGGCAATCCTTATGGAAGTTACCTTTGAAATCCTTATTGAAGCAGGTGTGCGCCTTCCCAAAACGGTAGGTCAAGCGGTCAGCATTGTTGGTGGCCTTGTTATTGGGCAATCAGCAGTTCAGGCTTCTTTAGTATCTCCGTTGATGGTAATCGTAGTATCTTTGACCGGTATTGCTACATTTACTATCCCCCAGTATAATATTTCGCATCCTGTAAGGATAGTAAGGTTTCTTTTAATGATTGTGACAGCCATTCTTGGTCTTTATGGCTTAATGCTAGGGCTACTCTTTATGCTGCTGCATTTATGTTCTATTAGGAGTTTTGGTATACCCTATCTTACGCCATTAACCCCATTAAAGGCTAGCGACCTTAAAGATACTGTGATAAGAGCACCATGGTGGAATTTTAGCACACGTCCTACTGAAACTTCACAGAACAAAAAACGAATGTGTAAGCCATCCAAGCCACATGAAGGCGGGAGGAATACACTGTGAAAAAGGTTATATTTCTTTTAATACTTATGGCCTTTACATTGACGGGCTGTTGGGATTCAGTGGAAACTGAAAACCTTGGAGTGGTAACGTTAATAGGAATTGGATTAAGCACGGATAACAACATTAAAGTCGTGATTCATGAAGAACCACATGAAAAGCAGACCGCTGGTAAATCAACCAATAGTAATCAAACTCCATTTAACCTGTATGCTGAAACTGGTTCTACAATATCTGAAGCAGTGCAGAGGATGTCAGCAAATGAACATCACAGAGTATACTTTGCTCATACTATGATAATTATAGTAGAGGAGGAATTGGTCAGTTTGAAGGGTATAAAGCCTATAATTGATTTTTGTGAAAGAACTCCAGAAATACGCCTTGATACATGGCTGTTAATATCGCCAAGAGGTAAGTTTGAAAAAATAATTAGCACTGATGTTGGAATTAATCTATCGACAGGTAAATTACTACAAGAAATAATTAATAATGTCAAAGTCAATCCCTATCGAACTATTAATAAAATGAGTGAGGTTATAGAACTGCTTAGTAAATCCGGTAGTGAGCTCTATACATCTGGTATAAGTTTAACTCCTAGAAGCTCCGCTATTGGAACGTTTGGCGGTAGTTCTAGCAAACAAAAATTTATTATTAAAGATACTGCAGTATTTAAAGGTGAGAAAATGGTGGGTTGGCTCAAAGATGAGGAATACATGGGGCTTTCGTGGATTAATGGAAATGTAAAAGGCGGGATAATGACCATCCCTTTTGAAGAAAACTCTCTTTCCCTTCGAATAGTGAAAATGAAGTCGGAGATACAGGCAGTAATAAACGATAAAAAATTGCAAATCAATATTAACACAGAGATAATATCAAATATTGCAGAAAGTCAAGGGAAATCCAGTTTTATGGACGAGGCAACAATTAAAAAAGTAAATGAGCTTCAAGGAGAAAAAATAAAAAAAGAAATAAGCGCAGCAATTGATAAAGCAAGAAGTCTCAATTCCGATATTTTAGGCTTTGGAAGTTATTTTAACCTAAAGTATCCTAAGTTTTGGAAGACTATTAAAAATAACTGGTATGATTATTATCCAAATGTTGAAGTGAATATTAATGTAAAAACAATAATTAAGAATATCGGCAAGGATTACAAACCTTAAGAGAGGCAGACAAGTATATAAAAAATACTAGAGATAATATAGCTTAAGTACAAGACATTAAAGGAGGGTAAGCAAATGCTCCTAGCACTCATATTTGTATCTATGATCATTGAACTTATAGAAGGGATACCCTTATTTAAGAAGAAAATGTGGAGAGAATTAGCCACAGTAACAGTTCTAATTGTAATTGCTATATTTCTTGAAATAGTAAATACATTAGGTATACCCACACCTATACATATTCTAAAGGATTTGCTATCCCCTTTGGGAAAAGCAATATTTAAACATCCATAAACAAAAAGGAGTAGATTGTCTTGTTTAAAAAAGAAATCATAAGTACAAACCAGTTTGTCTGGATGCTTTTTAGTGTAATTACCTCTTTTACAGTCTTACAAATACCAGCATTGCTTATTTTTCACGCAGGAAGGGATGCTTGGTTATCAGTAGTTCTTGCTTGGTTTTTTGATGTACTTCTAGCAATAGTTTACGCTTATATGGGAATGCGGTTTCCAGGCCAAAATTTTGTGCAGTACAGTATTACGATTCTAGGGAAATATTTTGGTAGAGTCGTTGGAATTATGTTTCCTCTTTTCTTTTTAATGGTAGCTTCAATTTTAATGAGGGGTATAAGTATGTTAATTAACAATAAAATCTTACCGCAGACCCCTATGCTAGTAGTTCTTTGTTTTGGTTACATCGTAATTGCGTACGCTGTAAAAAAAGGAATAGAGGTAATTGCAAGAGCTTGCGAGATTTTGGGCCCAATTTATCTAATAAGTTTAGTTTTGATATTTATATCGGTTATTCCTTTGGTAAAATTAAATCGTATAAAACCACAGTTAATGGAAGGTTTTTATCCAGTTTTCTCAGGTTCTATATTTATATTAACATTTATAGGAATTTGCATTATGATGAGTATGTATATTCCTATCTGTAATCGCCCACAAAATGGATTTCTTGCTAAGTTTATTGCTGTGAGCTTAGGCGCAGCTATGGTTTCTATATTGGCTTTGTTCAGCGTAGGAATTTTTGGTGCAGAACAAGCAGGAAATATGATTAACCCGGGGTTAGAGATCACACGAATGATTAGTATAGGAAATAGTATTGAACATTTTGAAGTGGTCTGGCTGATCATTGCTATAGGAGCGGGTATTATGACGGTAAGTAGCTTAATTTGGGCATTTAGTCTAGGAATATCCCAAATCATAGGGCTTCGCACATATAAACCAGTTGTATATCCTGCGACTTTGCTTGCGCTTGTACTTAGTACAATTTCTTTTGATGGCGGTGTGGAATTAATTAATTTTTCTTTTTACGCCTTCCCTTTAATTGCAATATTTGTTGAGACTGGTCTAGAAATGTTTTTGTTTATCATGGCACTTGTTTTGAAAAAAAGGGGTTCTAAAATAGTATAATTAACAACAAAGCTTTTATATTAAAATATTAGTACCATTTATAAAATTTATTTAACAATATGAATATAACTTTTTAAGTCCTTAGCACTGGTTTTTATTAGTAATATATATGCTGTTTTTGGATTTGTATTGCCACCTATTTTAGCTTGAGGTTGATGGAGGTATTTGCTTGCTATTGATTTCGTTAAACTTTTGGATTAGTATATAGTAATAGAGTAAATATATATGATAATTGGAATTATTAGCAGTACAGCTTGATTATTTCTAATAAATTATATATTAAACAGATAACTTATAAATAATTACACAAGTAGGAGGGGTATTATGCCATATATTAATTCAACTTTAACAGTAAAACTAACAGATGAAATGAAAGAGGCTATTAAATCAAAATTGGGTGAAATAATTACTGAAATACCAGGAAAAAGCGAAGAATGGCTTATGGTAGGCTTTAAAGATGATCATACTCTTTTTTTTAGAGGTGATAAAAAAGAAAAGGCTGCATTTATAGAGATTAAAATATTTGGAACAGCTGACAAAAACCATAAGGAAACAATAACAGCAAAAGTATCTAGCTTATTTGAAGAAGAGCTTCATATACCAAAAGATAGCATATACATAGTTTTTGATGAGGTAAAAGACTGGGGATGGAATGGTAACATGTTTTAATTGAGTTTGAAGGCACATAAAAAATTTAAAAATCAAATAAGAGGTGTTTTTATGAAAAAAAAGGTTATTATATCTTCTATATTTATAATTATTATCGTATTATTACTTTTTATGGGTAACATAGTTCAATTTATTATTAATATTGAGTGGTTTAATCAAGGTGGTTACCTTTCAGTATACTTTACAAAGATACTTACTGTGTCTAAGCTTATGATACCCGTTTTTATCATTAGTAATCTTGGTATATGGCTATACTATAAGGGTATAAGAAAGAGTATCGCACACTTGGAAAAAGTAGTTGAGGTAAATACCAAAAAAACAGCTATTGAAAATAAAATTTTTATAGCTTTTGATTTAATTGTTTCATTCCTATTTTCTTTTACTTTTGCATCTAAATATTGGTTTATGTTTCTTCAATATATAAATGCTGTTAGTTTTAATGTGAAAGACCCTATTTTTAGTAAGGATGTATCTTTTTATATTTTCAAGCTTCCTTTAATTGAATCTTTATATACAGTTATAATGACACTACTTATATTCCTAGTTATTATTAAAGTAGTAGTTTTCTTTTTAATTAAAGCAAAGGATATTTCTTATGTAGGAAAAATACCAAATCCTTTTGGAGACTTAAAGGAACTTGGGAAGGAACTCATTATATTTTCAGGAAGACAGCTTGCAATAATATCATCACTAATAGCACTTTTTCTTTCGCTTGGATTTTTGATGAATTCATATAATTTAGCGTATAGCCCTAGGGGAGTTGCATATGGGGCAAGCTATACGGATCTTCATGTAACACTACTTTTCTATAAAATATCGATTGTGGCTTGTATTCTTGCTGCAGTAGTAATATTTATAAGCGTTTTAAAATCAAAGGTTAAGCCTATAATAATCTCAGTTGCTGTTATAGTTTTAATAAGTTTTGTAGAAGTAATATCAGCAGCCGTAGTTCAAAGTAGTATTGTAAAGCCAAATGAAAAGGAATTTGAAAAACCATATATTCAAAATAATATTAATTTTACAAGGAACGCCTTTAATATTGCGAATATCACTACAAAATCTTTTAATGTAAAAAATGATCTGAAACAACAGGATATTTCAAATAATCAGAAGACAATAGATAACATCAGAATAAATTCAGCTGCTCAGGCACTTGAATTTTATAATCAAGTTCAAATATTAAGATATTACTATAATTTTAGTGATATAGACGTAGATAGATATAAAATAAACGATAAATATAGCCAGGTATTTATTGCAGCAAGGGAAATAGACTCAACGTCACTCACTCCAAATACTTGGCAGAATACTCACATGATTTATACCCATGGTTATGGTGTTGTAATGAGTAAAGTAAATGCCGTTACATCAGAAGGGCAGCCTGATTTTGTAATTAAAGATATGCCTATTGCAAACAGTACAAACATTAAATTAACTAATCCGAGAATTTATTTTGGTGAACAAACAAATGAGTATGCATTAGTAAATACTAATGTGAGCGAATTTGACTATCCTCAAGGTGGAGCCAATAAAGTAACGAATTATGATGGAAAAGCCGGAATTAAAATGAGTTTAGTTAACAAACTTTTGTTTGCAATAAATAATTCGGATTTGAACTTCCTACTATCTAAGGATATTAAAAGCACAAGTAAAATCCTTATTAATAGAAATATAGTTAAAAGGGCACAGGCTATAGCTCCATTTTTAACTTATGACAAAGATCCTTATGTTGTTATAAGTGAAGGGAAATTATACTATATGCTTGATGCTTACACTACATCGTCCAAATATCCATATTCGCAGCCGCAAGATGGAATAAACTATATTAGAAATTCAGTTAAGGTTATAATTGATGCTTATGATGGGACTACAAATTTCTATATGGCAGATTCAACTGACCCAATTGTGCAAAACTATGCAAAAATTTTCCCTAAGCTTTTTAAGGATATATCAGAGGTTCCAGCTGACTTGAAAGCACATTTTAGATATCCATCTGATATATTTAATATTCAAAGCGCTGTACTCGGAAAATACCATGTAACTGATCCTGGAGTGTTTTATAATGGGGAAGATATCTGGGATGTTTCCAAGAATGCAAACGCTGTAGGTGGCGAAGCTAAAACAACTATCCCACCATATATTGTAGAGAAATTACCAGGTACAAACAGTGAAGAAATGATATTGCAACAATATTTCAACATAAAGGGAAAATATAACATGACAGCAATTCTGGCTGCTAGAATGGACGACGGTAATTACGGTAAACTGTTTCTAAATAAATTACCTGCAGAAACAACAGTTTACAGTCCTTACCTCTTTAAACAGAGGATAAGTCAGGATACTACAATTTCAGCACAGTTATCTTTATGGAATACTGGTGGATCTCAAGTACAGTATGGAGACACTGTAATTCTACCAATAAAGAATTCCTTGCTTTATATTGAACCTCTTTATTTAAGGGCTAGTGGGAAAAATAGTATTCCAGAAATGAAAAAGGTAATAATTTCTTACGACAATAAGCTATTGATGGTTGATAATATTGAAATTGGACTCGAACAGATATTTAATTATCAGGCGCCAAATGCAGTAGTTCCAGGAAAAGCGGGGACTACTGTCCCATTAAGCCAAGCTAAAGTCAAACTAATTAAGGATGCAAATGATTTATATACAAAAGCACTTGATGCTCAAAGAAATTTAGATTGGGCAAAATATGGAGACTATATTAAGCAGCTTGGCACTATACTAAAACAATTAGATAAATAAAAAATGAAAAACAGATGCAATTTTGCATCTGTTTTTCATTTGCTAAAAAGCGTCTGAAAGTTCCACTTTTATACTTTGATTTACACTTTTAACTTTGCTGTTATATAACAAATTTTCATGAAGGACCTTTCCAGAAGGAAGAATAACTGTAAACTTACTTCCTTTTCCAAATTCACTTTCAACATATATTCTACCACCATGTAATTCTACAATTGACTTAACTAAATTTAATCCAATACCTGTGCCCTCTGCATTTCTTGATAGCGAATTGTCTACCTGCTTAAATCTATCAAATATCATATTCAAGTGCTCGTCCTCAATGCCAATTCCATTATCTTTTACTGATATTTCAACAAATTCGTTTTTATCCTTAATTTGTATAAATATTTCATCACCTTCATCTGTGAATTTTATCGCATTTGATATAAGATTTAATACTATTCTCTCTACCTTTTCTGGGTCACAAGCAATTGTTTTTTCTTCTATATCTGTATCAAATATAATATTTAAGCCTTTGCTGTCAGTAAAATTAGTTACAGACATCACTATTTCTTCTACAACCTCAACTATATTGTTATTTGATATGTTCAATTTAAAGAATCCTGATTCAATTTTTGATAAATCAACTATATTATTAATCATTTTAGATAATTTATAACAATTTTGATTAATTGAGTCTATATATTTGATAAATGAATGCTTCCTTTTGTCTAATTCACCAGTATTACAATACATATTAACTAACTGAGCTGTTGCTGATATAACATTTAGTGGCGTTTTAAGGTCATGGGATATGTTAACTAGAAATTCTCCCTGTGATTGTACTGTTTTTTCCATGTCTATTGTAGACTTTATTTCGCTAGTAACATCTATTATTACAATTAATATTTCTTGGATTTCTCCATTTACTTTAAGTATGGGCTCAAATATAACATTCCAATATATCTCATTTCCATTTATCAAATATTTTTGTTTGTTCAGATACTTTGTTTTCTTTTCTTTTTTTACTTCATTAATACACTGGTAATATTCACTTGTTTGGAATATTTTAAAATACTCTTCAATCTTATTGTCTTCTATTTGCTGGATTGATTCAATATCAGGTTTCAACCTTTTAATGATATCAAATGCCTTTTTATTAATGGTAACAATCTTTAAATCTGGAAATGACAATCTAACAACAGGTAAATCAAAAGTATCTATCAATCTGTTCAAGAATTCATAGCGGTTTCTTATAGACTCTTCTTGATTAAAATAGTCGGTCATGTTCCGGCTGCAAAGCACCCCTAAAGTAAATTTTCCTTCACTGTCATAAATAGGTGTACCACTCACATCTATTTCAAATGTTTTATGAGGAGATTTTACTGTAATTCTCATATTATTAAATTTTTCACCCCTCATAACACGGGCTGGAGTATTTTCTGATTCAATTTTATCTCCATGAATATTATAAAACTCAGATTGGTTATACTCATCACCAATTTTGCCTATATATTCAGAATAAGGGAAAAACATTTCCCTTGCTGATTTGTTAATTAGTATGTATCGTCCTTTATTATCAAAAATAGTAATACTATCAACTATATTTTCTAAGATAGCTTCTAATAGATTTTTCTGTTCTTCGATTTTTTTAGATTGCTCAATTGTTTCAGTAATATCATGAAAGCAGGATGCTACTCTAATTAAATCGCCACTTGTATTATAAATTGGAATTGAACTAATTTTTGCAAAATATTCATTAGTAGGATGACTTACAAACATCTTAAAATCTTTTACTATTTCACCTCTTAATGCTCTAACTACAGGAAAATTTTCTAATGGTATTTCATTGCCTTTCATATCAAATAATTTAGTTTCTTTAAGCGTATCGCTTGTAGTAATTAATTTGTCTGGTTGATAAAGTAACCTCTTTGCTTCTTGGTTTACCATTAGTAATCTACCTTTATCATCCGAAAGCATTACCCCCTCTGATAAATTTTCAATTATACTAATTAGCTGTGTATTTTGTTGCTCTAACTGTTTCTTTTGCCTCTTTAAACTTTGATTTTCTAAAACTCTTTCAGTGACATTAATAGAAGTTTCAAATATGTATTTCATCTTTCCGTTTTCAAATATAGGTATTTGAGTGGAATCCCAATAAGTTGTACCTTTTACAAAATTATTAAATTCAATTTCTTTGATATAACTAATCTTTTGCGTTTCAAGAACGGTATTCCAAATAACTTCAGAATTACTTCCTACAAATCCAGTTATAATTTCTCTAATAGGTCTACCTATACGATTTTCCTCTTTACTAAAAGGTAAATCTTGAAAATCAATATAATTTCCATTATCTTTAAGTAATATTAAACCAGGTACGCTGTAAACGGTTACATTGGATATGTTTTTAATAAATGTTTGTTCCACGAAAATAAGCTTGTCGCTAAGTCTGGAATTCGGTATCTCAACAAAGGTATATATTTTTTGATTTGTTTCTCTAGTATGAATAAGTGTTATATTCACTTCTCTTGCTTCAGAGAATCTTGTGAATATAAATCCTGAATAGTTACAGTTGATATTATCAAGAAGTGTTTGCGAACTCATTTTTAGCATATCTCCTATTTCTATAAGTGACTTGCCTAACAATTCATCCATTGTAAAACCTGTGAAATCAATAAATTCTTTATTAACCTCTGTTATTATGCTATCACTCGAACACAAATATGGTTCTATCATTCTGTTATTAAAAACATACTCCACGATGGCACCCCCCATTTTTATATACATACCCAAAGATTTTCTGTCATAGAATAAGCACATTATTAAATATGATTATTTAAGGCATTGTTTTACATATAACATAATAGTATGGTATATTCCTTATACTTTTATTGATTTAAGTCCATTAAATATCTCTGTTTTAATTTCAATAGTCGATTGGTATATAAAGGAATGATATTTGGTTTAATTATAATATATACCATTATTATCTTTAATTCAATCTTTAATATAATACAATATATTACAAAAAAACGTTGAGATATTGTACAACCTTTTTTAGTAGATTTCTATGTTATAATAAATGGGAATTAGTCTATTATGATGAGGGGGAGTACCATATTGAAATTAATTAAACAAATTAAAGAATATTTCAAACAGTTGCAGTTAAAGGTTACAAATAGGGAAGAGCTAAATTTTTATAAAAGTATATATTCCCAGTAGTATAGTAAGAATCGTATCACTAGTACTATTTATAAAATGTGAATCTATTTATTTAACAATGTGAATATAACTTTTTGAGTCCTTACATCCTATTACTTTATTAATTCTTCTGGAATATATTAGTTTGTAAAGTATATGTTTTAAAAATAAGTAGGGAATGTAATATGAAATTAAATACATTATGAAGTTAACCCATTGATAAGAAAGTCCAATCATTTCTATTAGTGTGCCACCAAAGAAAAACCAAATTATATATACAAACGCACTAATAATTCTGAATTCTTTTAATTCTACCATATCAACTATGATATGTTCTTGTTTGTTACTATTTTTGTATCCTACCTGGTTTTTATTAGAAATGATCATAATATTGTCCCCCCATTCCATACTTTACTATTTAACATGGTATTTATGTATGAGTAATTCTATAAAAATTAGCTAAACCCTCTTTGTTTTATATAATAATTTTCTCGAAAGCTTGACATATAAAATTATTTGTATTATTATAATAAGAAAAAATAACTATATAAGCAATGATAAGAAGAGTAAATATGTGCATTCTTTTACAGAGAGTTCCCTTAGGCTGAGAAGGAACAAAGAATTATTTATTGAAAAAGGTCTTTGAGCTTCACACCGAGCCTTATTGTAAGGGGTAGATTGTGACGGGCGCTCCCGTTTTCGAGCTAGAGTATTCGCAATAGTTACTTTGCCGTACTCAAAAAGATTAATATGGTGACATGTTGATAAACTGGGGTGGTACCACGAAATATATCTTTCGTCCTCAAGACAAATAAGTCTTGGAGGTGGGAGTTTTTTTATTGTAATTTTTTGAAACACAATACAGAAATAAAATATATGGAGGTATTAAAAATTATGAGTTTATCAGGAATTTGGTTACCAATTATTACACCGTTTTTAAATGACAAGGTAGATTTTGCAGCCTATAAAAAAATGATAGATTATTATATATCAAAAGGAATAACGGGACTTATACCTTTAGGTACCACAGGAGAAGTTCCAACTGTAAATGATGAAGAATTTGAACAAATTATTGAAAAAACCATGGAGTATAACAATAATAGGGTTCCAGTTTACGTAGGCCTCGGTGGAAACAATACATCTAAAGTAGTAAATCAATTAAAGTTAGTTGAAAAATATAAAGCTGAAGGTATATTATCTGTATCACCATACTATAATAGACCAGACCAAAGAGGGATTTATGCTCACTTTCAAAAAATTTCAGAAGCAACCGACTTAAATATAATACTTTATAATATTCCTTATAGAACAGGAAGAAATATAGAAAATTCTACTATACACAAATTAGCAGAGCTTAAAAATATAGTTGCTATAAAAGATGCTTGTGGTGACTTTAAACAAAGCTCAGAGCTTCTATTAAACCGTCCACAGGACTTTTCAATACTAACTGGAGAAGACTCCTTATTTTACTCAACCTTACTTCTTGGTGGAGACGGTGGAATACTAGCTTCTGCTCACATAAAAACAGAAGAATTCTTTAAGGTATATAATTATGTTCAAAATAATGACCACAAAGCTGCATTAGAAGCCTGGAAGCCTCTTAACAACTTTATACCAATGCTATTTGAAGAACCTAATCCATCTCCTATTAAATACTATTTAAATAAACAAGGTCTAATTAATTCTCCTGAAGTAAGACTTCCTCTTATGGAAATTACGGAAGAGCTTAAAAAGAAAATAGATTTGATTTAATTGTAATTTCTATGCTGTTTTTGAATTTGTATTGCCATCTATTATAGCTTGAAGATGATGGAAGTATTGGCATGCTATTGATTTCGTTAAACTTTTGGATTAGTATATAGTAATAGAATTAATATATTTATATAACATTTAGGAGGTTTAAAATGAATAAAATAACAAGCTTTACAGTTAATCACTTAGAACTTTTAACAGGAGTATATGTATCACGAAAGGATTATTTGCATAATGATGTTTTAACTACCTTTGATTTAAGATTCACTAGACCGAATACTGAACCAGTAATGGATTCTTCTTATATTCATGCTTTTGAGCATTTAGGTGCAACCTTTTTGAGAAATGATGAGGAATGGGGAAATAAAGTAATCTATTTTGGTCCTATGGGATGTAGAACTGGGTTCTACTTAATTTTGGTGGGAGATTTGGAACCAAAGCAAATCATTGAGTTATTACATAAAATGTTATTATTTGTTATTGAGTTTGATGGTGAGATACCAGGAGCCTCAGCTAGAGATTGTGGTAATTACCTTGACTTAAATCTCTCAATGGCAAAATATTATGCCGAGAAATATCTAAATGAGGTAATCCTAAAAATAACTGATGAGAGAATGACTTATCATACTTAGTAGCTAATGGAAGGGAAGTATCAAAATGTATAAAAAAATTGCAAAACTAATTATATACGGAGACTTGAAAGAAGATAGTATTTTATATCAAATGGGTGAAATTTTCAGAAAGTTTGAAAATAAAGATGCTATCAGTGCTGAACTTATTAGGGATTGCTATAAGCAGATTAAGAGGATTCTTGAAGTTGCTACGGATTATGGATTTGATAAGAATCTATGGCATAATTATTTGGCATTTTTTCTTATTACAAATGAGAATCCATTCAGCATTACATGTGAGAAGGTTGGTGCTAATGATGGAAGTGTCAATATTTTTGCGAAAAATGATTTNAAAGTATTTAAAAGCTTGTTTGACTATGATTTCAGTTTAATCGAGGCTAAACTTGGGATTGATTGTTTTTCAATGATTTCTGATTATAAAGCTATTAATAAGAAAGAATTAATGTATAACAAGAATGTAAGTGAAAAGGTGCAGGATCTAAGCGAGAAACTAGAAAGAGCCAAGGATGAAAATGAATTCTTTGACTATGTCACGGGCTTCTATAAAGCATATGGCATAGGAATATTTGGCCTTAATAAAGCATTTAGAATATCAAACGAAGAGAATAGCAAGATGGAAATTTATCCAATAAATAATATGGACAAGGTTATGCTTGAGGATTTGATTGGTTGTGAGATTCAAAAGAAGCAGCTCACAGATAATACAGAAGCCTTCGTTGAAGGGCGCAAAGCCAATAATGTGTTACTGTTTGGAGACAGTGGAACAGGTAAATCTACTAGCATTAAGGCTATTGTAAATCAATATTATGACAGAGGCCTTAGGATGATTGAAATTTACAAACATCAATTTAAGGATTTGTCCACTGTGATTTCACAAATTAAAAATAGAAATTATCGTTTTATTATTTATATGGACGATTTATCTTTTGAAGAATTTGAAATTGAATATAAATTCCTCAAGGCTGTAATTGAAGGTGGCGTAGAGTCAAAGCCGGAAAACATTCTGATTTATGCGACTTCAAACAGAAGACATTTGATTAGGGAAACATGGAATGACCGTTCGGATTTAAAAGATAACGGTGATATACATCAATCTGATACTATGGAAGAGAAGCTTTCGTTAGTTGATAGATTTGGTTTGACTATTTGTTATTCCAAGCCTTCAAGAAAAGAATTTTATAACATTGTTGTAGAACTTGCTAAGAAAATGAACTTAGATATTTCTGAGGAAAAGCTGTGTGCTGAGGCTAACAAATGGGAAATGAGGCATAATGGAATTTCTGGAAGAACAGCGCAGCAGTTTATTAATTATCTTGCAGGAACTATCTAATAGCAAACATAAAATCCAGTTTATAGCACTTAACCGATCAGAATATATAAAGAGATTAGTAGCAAAAACTGTTCAAGTTTTGCTGCTAATCTCTATTTTTAGAGTTCTATAGACGTATTATTTTCATCTATGAACCCTATTTTAATCTCACATTCAAATAATTGTTCTATGGTCTTTGCCAATTCATCTCTTGCAGACAATACCTCATTATTATTTTTACCCATGAAACCATCTATAGGGAAGAATACATTCGAAGTCTCTTCATCAATTTTTCCCTCATCGCTTTGTCTCCATATCCACTTTCTTGTTTTAATGGTGTTACCACTTACGTAAACTAATTCTCCACCTTCCACTTTTTCTTGCTCATTCATTCCAAAAGGCATAAATAAATCCCCATCTTGAGAAAAACGAATTTCAAGGTCGTCCTGTAATTTATCCATATCATGTGCTCCAAGAGGAAGTACATATTTTAGAGAAATTGCATTTCCTAAATCAACAATATTATTGATTTTAGGAAGATCTGCACCCTTTAATATCCTTTTTGTAAGTGCTTCTATGGAACTCATATATTTATTAGGGTTAATCCCCAAATCTATAAAAGCCTCTCTATAAACCGAAATGGCTGGATATTCTTTCAAGTTAACATCCACTAGTTTTTTACGTATGTTTTCTGTATTCTCATCCAACATATCACTTACCTGTTTTACTTTGCTTTTATTGTTAATACCTTTAGCAACAACAATTCCAAAACAAATCCCCTTTAATTTTTNAAAAACCTCTTTGTCCACACTAAATCTCATTCCNATATCCACCCTTCAAAAATTTTCTGGCTTTCTAATTTCTAAAATCAAATTTCATAACAACTTTTATTCTCCTTAATTATGTCAATGTAATAATATTGTAATATTTATAAGAATGTTACAATAACTGCGTAAGTTTGTCAAGTAAATGCAAAAATCTAAACTTTATATTATAAAATGTCAATTACGGTGAGATACTACAAATAGGCATCTTTGTATTGTTATGTTATCCAGATGTTGAAACACTATTAAATTTAGTAGGGAGGATTTTTTATGAACAAAAAAGGTGATAATCAGAAATTTGTTAATATCGCAAATGTAGGTAACTATACTAAAAATGCGGTAGAAAATTTTGAAGAAAATATAATGACTCAAGAGGATTATTTAGAGAAGGTAAAGGCTAATGAGGTACCTTACTTTACGGATAAGTATCATTAAGAAGAGTACGAATTTAGAGAAGAAGTTTATTAAAGAGTTGAGAGAATTTTAAAAGGGTATTAATAAGATAACTTGGTGAAAACTAACCGGGAGAACTGCTTAAATTTATTTTGGCAGTTTTTTCGTCGTTTACATAGGAGCTAGTGGCTTCTGATATNGTTTTAGATAGGTGTCTTTTGTTTAAAAGATAAATGTTAGTAGCTGCTATTCAAAGGGCCTTTTATGGGGTATAATAAATAAGTAAAATAACAAAACATACCTTGAAAATATTTATTGTGAAGATTAATTTAGAAGATATCAGTTACAAAGTATTTTTAAAGATATAAAAAATAAAAAAAAGAAGGTAAAAATATGAAAAATAATATAAACAAGAACATGGAAATAATGAAAAAAGTTATTGAAGAAAAAAAAGCAAAATCTGCCATGCAAAAAAATAGTAAGAGATCATCAATTCATGGAACACAAAGCCCATCATCAGGTAATGGTGGAGGTTTAGTTGGTAAAAATAACAGGGGACAATGAACAAATTCCCCTGTTATTTTTATGATGTGATTTTTATAAGTATAATAAAACTTCAGCCTCTTTTTACTTTTTTGCAGAAATAATTTATTCTAAAGGAAGACTTTACCCCTTTTATTTATCTCAAAATGGTATATAATATATACGAACATATGTTTTGGAGGCGGTAATATGAAAATTGTAGCAAAGTCCATAGAAGTAGTTTCTTGGACCGATACAAAGGGGAATATAAATCCTGTAAGATTTAAAATTACTAATGAAGATGAAAGTAATTCGGTGGTAAGAATAGATAAAGTTATTTGCGTAGATAAAGAAAAGCTAGCAGGTAACAATATGCTAGCGTATAAGTGTCAGAGTGTAATAAACGGAGCTGAGAAGCTATATGAGATTAAATATGAGTTAGATACTTGCAGGTGGATATTATTTAAGATTTGAAGACCGGGGTTATTATTAGAAATAGTTTACACAAAAATAATCCCATAATATTAATAGGATTATTTTACGGTACAATCTTTAGGTGTTTTATCATCCCTAAGACCTTTAAATACGGGTTGCCTTAAGGAACCATTTGCTGATTTCATCATATATTTCACTGTGCATACAAGGATAGGTTCTATCCATACTGCATTATCATTTCCAGAAGGCAAATCATTAAAGGGTTGTGCACTTATTTCAGGTGTGGATTTTATTAACTTAAAATCTGCTGTGGATAATCCTAGTGTAGTATGGCCTTTGTATACCAATTGGTTGCTAGAATATTGACCTAAAACTATGCTGATAACATTGTTATCCTTAAAAATATAACCGCACACAACAAAATCATCATCCTGAAGATTCTTAATTTTAATCCAGTCCTTGGTTCGTTTATCAAAGTAATACTTACTGTCCTTTTTCTTAGCAACTATGCCCTCCAATTGATTTTGCTTAGCAAGCTTATAAAACTCAATCCCACTTTTCTCGATATATCGAGAAATAGCAATTCGCTCGTTTTCTTCAATGGTTTTTTCCAGCAGCTTTTTACGTTGCATAAGTGGCAAATTTTTGACCTCGTGATCATCATAGTAGAGAATATCAAATGCGGTAAAGGTAGCCGGTAATTTAGAGGAGGCAAGTTGGATCTTAAAGGTATTTGTCATAAGCGACCGCCGCTGAATCTCAAAAAAATCAGGTTTACCATCCTTAATAACAATCAATTCACCATCTAAAATGCAACGACATTTAACCTGCTTGTGTATCTCTGACAGCTCTGGAACTTTTACTTTCATCTTAATAGTTCGTTTGTTACGCAGATCCGTTCCATCCTTATCCAGATATGCAAGGCAACGTAAGCCATCCAGCTTTAACTCGTAGATATAATCAGGGCTATCAAACGCCTCTTGCATCTCACCAATCAGCATAGGCTTAATGTTTCTACTCTCAAAAATATCCATTATGCACCTTTTGGAGTTCTTTTGCGTTTTGCCTTAGGTGTTGGAGTTTCTTTAACTTTATTTTGCTCAATGCTAGCCTTTAATGCATCCATAAGATTAATGACATTACTTGGAGCTTCAGACTTCGCGGCAACAATATCTTTACCCGCTATTTTCGTTTCCAGTAGTTCACGTAATTTTACCTGGTATTCATCTTTATATTCAGCTGGATTAAAAGGAGTAACCATAGAATTAATTAATGCATTTGCCATGGTAAGTTCAGCCTCAGTTAAATCTGGTTTATTGTAGGATTTAGTAAGGTCTTTAATTTCATTTTCATAATACATTGTCGATATTAATATTCCATCCTCTCGGGGAATTATAGCAAGTAAAGTTTCTTTTGTACCCATTACAGTTTTGCCAATTGCAATCTTTTGCTCAGACATAAGCGCTGCACGTAGAAGCTCAAATGCTTTATCTCCACCAGCTTCAGGGGTAGCTTGATATGTTTTATCATAATAAATTGGTGATATCTGATTGAGTTGTGCAAAGTGCATTATCTGTATAGATTTCTCTTTTTCAGTTTTAATTTTTTCTAAATCCTCATCTGTTACAACTACGTAATGATCCTTATCGTATTCATACCCTTTAATAAGCTCCTTTGATGTGATTTCCTCACCGCAATGACTGCAAGTTTTTTTGTATTTAATTCTAGAATTATCATCTTTGTGGAGCTGGTTAAAATGAATGTCGTTATCTTGCGTCGCAGTATACATTGAAATTGGAATAGCAACAAGTCCGAAGGAAATAACTGTTTTATGGGCTATAGCCATTTGTAACACCTCACTTTTTTAATAGTATAACCATAATGTGGTCTCTTTACTATGAAATTAAAGGAAAATGAAACCAAGTACAGAATAATATAAAGTATACAACATTTTGGTAAGACTAGAACACCGTTAAAATGAAGGGGGCATAACAAAATGAAAAAAAGAATCAAAACAAACAAAAGAATTGTAATGTCATTTATTTTAGCAATTACTATGACATTGTCTTCCAGCATTAATTTACTTGCTGAGGAAGCAAAGAAACAACCAACATCGTATCGTACTGTTACAGAAATATATGACTGGGGTGCAGCGATTACAAAGGTAATTGTTGATTTAGGTAAACCCGTTGTTCAGAATTCAGTAACAAAGGATACTTTTAAAGTAAATGTGTTAAGAAGTGACGTCAGATTAACAACTCCATTTTTAGAAGAAGGTTACCGTACAGTTACAAAAGCTTATGTTTCTGATGAAAAAGGAAACCCTACTGCACGCGGAAAATATGCGGTATTAGAAATGAAAGTTGGACCAACTGTATCATTAGGTTCTCCGCTCAACTATTATAGCGGATCAAATATATGGATTAAATGTGATTATACAATCACTCAGATAAAAGATATTGCTTTTGGAACAAGAAAAATTTCAGGATTAGTTGCTAATACATATATAGGCGGAACTAGAGAACTTGTAGATAACTTCTCAACTGGAAAAGCTACATATGATAATGTTACTTTAACATATGCAGACTATGCACCAGCAAAAGACAAGGAAAAGAATCCATTAATTATCTGGTTACATGGAGGTGGAGAAGGCGGCACAGATGCAACTATACCACTTTCTTCAAATAAATCTGTAAACCTATCTACAAAAAAAATTCAATCGTATTTTGGGGGAGCTTATGTTTTAGTACCTCAGGCACCAACTAGATGGATGGATGGTTTTACAGGAAAATCAGATGGAACTTCTATCTATGAAGAATCACTTATGGCATTAATCAAAGATTATGTTTCGAAAAACAGGGACATTGATCCAAATAGGATATATATCGGCGGATGCTCCAACGGTGGATATATGACAATGCTTATGATTCGTGATTACTCAAAGTACTTTGCAGCTGCATATCCAGTATGTGAAGGGTTAAATAATACATTAATCACTGATTCAGACATTGAAAAAATGAAAGATACTCCAATCTGGTTCACCTGTGCTAAGAATGATACAACATTACCACCAGTAGACAACACACTTCCAACATATGATCGTTTAATCAAAGCTGGAGCAAAAAATGTTCAGTTATCATATTTCGATAATGTAATTGACGCTACAGGTTTATACAAAAAAATAGATGGTTCACCATATGAATACAATGGACATTGGTCATGGACCTATGTATACAACAACCAGTGTAAAGCAACAATTAATGGCGAAACAATATCAATTATGGAATGGATGGCCGCTCAGTAATTATGTTATTGTTATTTCATAACTAGCATTAAATTCTTCACCAACTTCTATTTTGTTAACGCCAAGTTTATGTTTGAATACTTTTGTGGAATCCTTTAAATCTGCAATGCCATACCAAGGTTCAATACATACAAATGGAGCTATTGTGTTAGTTTCTTTATAAAAGGGTGACCAGATGCCAACGAAAGGAAAATCTTTGAAAGAAACTTTAAGAGCCATATCATTATCCTTAGATTTTAAAGTTACTTCATCAACCCCATTATAAACCAAGGCATCGTTATTAAATATTTCAGGTTTTATAAAAATATATTCAGGTGCTTTAACTTTATTTTTCTCTTTTATATAAGGAATTTCAAATATATATTTTTCTACATCTTTTTTAGTTTTAAAAGCTAAATAATAATCTTCTAATTTTTCCTCTTTTTTAAAAGGTACATTAAAAGCAGGATGAGCTCCTATTGAAAAATACATAATTTTAGAATCAATATTTTTCACATTCCAAAACACCTTAACACTATTATCATTTAATTCATAAGAAATTAGTAGTTGGAAATTATAAGGAAATCTTGTTCTTGTCTCTTCATTGGCAGTTAGAGAATATGTTAAACTATTCTTATTTCCTTTTATTAATTTAAAAGTACAATCTCTTGCAAAACCATGCTGATTCATATTATAAATCTTATCATCTATTATTGTCTCATCGTCTTTAAGTCTACCTACTATAGGAAATAATATAGGTGATTTTTTACCCCAGTAGGTTGAATCACCGCTCCATAGGAAATCTAAATTATGTTTTTTCGAAAATAGCTTGTTGAGTTGTGCTCCATGCTCATTTACTTCTATAAGTAAATTACTGTTTTCTAATATACTGATAAAGACCACCTCTTTCTAAAAAAATATTTTGCGTAAACTAGCATTTCTTCTGTAGTATAGTTAATAAGGTCAACATAAGATTAAACTTTTTTAATAAGTATGTCAATGAATAGGATTTAAATTTTTATATAAAAATAGAAACATACGTTCACATAGTTCCGATGTTTTTAGAAATAATAATATATATATAAAGTAGTGGAAAGGACGGAGCGTTATGGATTATAATTAAATTGAAGATGCAGTTTTAAATAAGGTTTCTATATTACGTTGCATCACTATTGTATAAGGAAAACGGAAAATAAAGACTGTGGTTATATATTCTGCGGATATTGGAATTGGTCCAAAGGGAAGAGAATACAGTGGCGCTGAGGGAGATGTAGGAGGAATATTAAAATGAGGATTATATTTTGTAATATTGCAATGTTAAAAAATTATATAGGAGTAAGTGATGATGATAACTGTGAAAATAATGAGGTTCATGAATCATATAACTTTCAAGATTATAACGGTAAATGTTATGGATACGTATCAGACAGAGGCGGTTCTCTGCATTTAGAAAGATTTGAAAAAGCAACAGTTAACGATGATAGTGTAGATAATGTGCTTGTAATATGGGTTGCAAAACATGGGAAAACTGGGAAAAGTGTTATTGTTGGTTGGTACAAAGATGCCACTTTATATAAATACTCACAAGAATGTAACTCTTATGGGGGGATAGGCAGAGATTTATATTTTAGTATAGAAGCATGGAGTAAAGATTGTTTTTTGCTTCCGGAATCAGAAAGAACATTTGAAATACCTAGAGCTACAGTTGTTGGAAAAGATATGGGTATGGGGCAGTCAAATATATGGTATGCAGAATCTAGTTATGCTAAAACAATATTTATTCCAAAAGTTTTAGAATTTATGGAATCATACAAGCAAGGATTTATAAATACAGTCTATTCGGAAGAAGTGCTTCAAAAGACTTTAAACATGGTAGCTACGGAGTATCAACCACTTATAGACAAAGGAGACGAATTAATTAATAAGGGCGATTTTTATAATGCGCTTCTCTATTACAACACTGCAAGGACAATTAATGATACTGCAGATGCTTTATTTGGTGTAGGTGAGTCACTAATAGGTTTGAATATGTTTAGTAGAGCTATAGATGCTTTTGAAGATTCTATAATTATGGAAGGGGATAAAGATGATTCATTATACTATTTATTATGTCTGTATATGAATATTGATGAATTTATAAAGGCAGTTAATATTTGTGATAGTATGCTACTTCTAGTAGATAAAAATGATGTAGAATCAATTTGTAGTATTTACTATTATAAAGTTTATGCATATAATGCGTTAGAAGACGACACCCAGTCAATTAAATGTTTAGACTTTATTATAAAAACTACCGCTGATGAAGACTTTAGAAATGATGCTATTGGCATGAAATCAGAATTGACTGATTAGGGGTTCTACTATAAACGTGGAGCAATTCAGTAACATAAAATTCATTCAGCAAAATATAAAATATAAGTATTGACAAACAAATAGAAACCGTATACAATAAAATCATAAACTTACTTAATATTTTAATATTTATTTTGTAAGTGTTTTTGAAAACAAAATAACTAGTTGAATAGAGAAATTGAATTCGACTAAAAGCTATTATTTAAAATAATAGCTTTTAGTCGGATTTTTTTTTATTTAAAATCATGAGTCTTATGGATTTTGGAAACCTTGATTATTCTAAAGGGTTACTAGATTGGTACAAGTTACTTAAATTGCTTTTTAAAATTAACTGCTATTTTGTAAGATACTTAATTTACCTAATTACTTGCAAAGCAAATTATAAAAAAGGAGAATTAATTATGATGAAAAAGAGAAAAGTTTTAATTGTATCTGACGGAGGAGTTACCTCTCAACTAATGGAAAAAATGTTTGAACTTGAGCAATATGGTGCTGAAGTTACCATGATTGAAGACAAAGATATGAATGCTATGGGACCTATCACTGACCGTATGCTTCAAATTGAATTAGGTGGTGTAGAAGCTGCTCCTACTTACAAGCCATTACTAGATGTTTGCAAGGATAAAGATATTATAGTGGTACATGTTGCTTCAATAAATAAAGAGATTATTAACGCTTGCGAGAATTTAAAGGTTGCTGCTGTATTACGTGGTGGTTATGAAAATGCTGATGTAGAAGCATTAACTGAACGTGGAATTAAGCTTATAAATGCACCATGGCGTAGTGCTCATGCAGTAGCTGATTTTACGGTTGGTATGATGATTGCTGAAAATAAGAATATAGCTCGTAGTCATAAGCTAATTCATGACGGAAAATGGTGCAAAAATTATGTAAACCAAGAATATATTCATGATATGCGTACATGTACTGTAGGTATCATTGGCTTTGGTTATATTGGTCGTCAGGTTGTTCAAAGATTAAGTGGTTTTGGTTCTAAAGTTATTATATATGATCCATTTATGGACCCTAAGGTTATTGCAGAAGCTGGATGTACACCTGTAACATTTGAAGAGCTATTATCACAATCTGATTTTGTTTCAGTACACATACGTCTTTCAGATAAGACTAATAAGTTCATAGGGGCAAAAGAATTTTCTCAAATGAAATCTACTGCATATTTTATAAATACTGCGCGTGCAGGTATTGTGGATACAGATGCTCTTATTCATGCTTTACAAACAAATTCTATTGGTGGTGCTGCTATAGATGTATTTGATGAAGAGCCATTACCAGCTGATAGTCCATTCCTAAAATTAGATAATATTACGCTTACATCACACTTAGCGGGTACTTCATGTGATACTATGCGTAATTCAGTTGAAATAGGTTTTGATGATATTAAAAACTATTTACAAGGTTTACCAATGCAAAATGTACGTAACTAATTTGTTTACTATTGACAAGTAAATGATGAATAGATACTGTAAAAGGGGGTAATATAAGCAAAAATGAAAGAATGGAGAATAATTTGATGAATATTAAAGAAAATGGATTTCTAATAATTCCATCAGTGAGAATGATTAAAGATCTAGCATATGCACTTACACTTGATAATCCATATGTACTATTAAGTGAAACGCATATAGGAAATCTAAGATCTCTTGCAGATATGTGTCATAAAGCTAATAAAAAGGTAATAGTTAATGTGGAATTGATAGGAGGTTTAAATCTAGATAAAATAGGGATTCTTTTTTTAAAACAGTTGTATAAAGTCGATGTTGTTATTGGTGCTAGTACATCTAAGATAAATATGGTAAACAATATTGGGTTAGATACAATTCAAAGGATTACCTTAATGGATTCTAAATCTTTTGATACTTCGTTAAAATCTATTGCTGATTCTAGATGCGCTGCAATAGAAATAAGGCCATGTATATATGGACTAAAATTTGTTGAAATAATAAAAAAAGCAAAAAATGTTCCACTGCTATTAGGTGGATTCATTGATGATGTAGATATGCTTCATAAAGCAAAGGAAGCTGGATTTGTAGGAGTTACTACAAGTTGTAAGGCTTTGTGGGACATGAAAATATAATAAATTAGTTGCTGTTATAAGAGGAGGAATGAGCATGAAAATAGTTGGAATAGGTGACTCATTAATTCCAGAAAACTATATTAAAGAAGGATTTAGAAACTTTGAAGAGCAGGGCGTTAAAGTAGAAACTATTCAATGGAGTTTGGAAAGTTATGAAGAACTACAAAACATTAATCTATTGGTTGAAACTCGAGGGTGTGAAGCCTATGAGCCACCCCAATACATTCTTGACGCGATAAAAGATGCAGATATTATCATTACGCAATTTTGTCCAATAACAAAAGGAATGATTGAGTATTGTGTAAATTTAAAAGCTATTGGTGTTTTAAGAGGTGGATATGAAAATATAAATTTGCAGTATGCAGATGAAAAAGGAATTATTGTCTTTAACACACCAGGAAGAAATGCAAATGCTGTGGCTGATTTCACAGTAGGGCTTCTAATTTCTGAATGTAGAAATATATCAAAAAGTCATTCGAATTTAAAAGATGGTAAATGGATTAGGGATTATACAAATGCTGATTCTGTTCCTGATTTAGCTGATAAGATTGTAGGGATTATTGGTTTTGGAGAAATAGGAAGAAAAGTTGCAAAAAGATTAGCTGGCTTTGATATGAAGATTGTAGCTTATGATCCTTTCTTTAAGGGCAATAGTTCAGGTGTGGAAATGGTGTCAATAGAAAAATTAATGGAGATTTCTGATTTTGTGACTTTACACGCACGACTAACAAAAGAAACAGAAAGACTGATTAGTAAAGATTTATTAAGTTTAATGAAGCCAACTGCATACTTAATTAATTCAGCAAGATCTGGGTTAGTTGATGAAACGGCATTGTATAATGCATTAAAAAACAAAAGAATTATTGGCGCTGCATTAGATGTTTTTGATGAAGAACCACCAAGTAAAGAGTATCCGCTACTTACCTTAGAAAATATTACGGTAACGCCGCACTTAGCTGGTGGAACTAAAGACGCATTTACTAATTCACCAAAACTTTTAGCAACTGAAATGATTAAAGTTTTAACTGGTGTTAAGTCAAGATATGTTGTAAATAAGGTAACTTATAGAAAAATATAAATAAAGATAGTTATTGCACTCGTGAAATGTTAATGAGGTAATATGAAAAATAGGGGAGGAATTTAAAATGGGATTGGTAAATTTAGAAAGTATATTAGGCGATGCAAGAAAAAATAAATATGCAGTAGCAGCATTTGATGTAAGTAATAATGATATGGCTATGGCAGTTATTGAGGTAGCAGAAGAACTAAAATCACCAGTAATATTAATGGGACTAAAGGTTGATTTAGAAGGCGATAAGTTGAAATATTGGACAACTTCACTAAAATCAATGGCTAAGAAGGCTAGTGTACCTGTATGTTTACATTTAGACCATGCAACAGATGTGGATTTTATAAAAAAATCAATAGATAATGGTTTTACTTCTGTTATGTTTGATGGATCTATACTACCGCTTGAAGAAAATATAAGGATTACTAAAGAAGTTGTAGAATATGCACATAAATATAATGTGTCAGTAGAAGCAGAATTAGGACATGTTGGTGATGGAATTGTAGGAAATTCAGAAACAGGAGTAAAAAAAGATGACAAAGAGGAATTCGATAACCCAGACGATTTTTTAACAAACCCAGAAGAAATGGAATACTTCATTAAGAATACAGGTGTAGACGCATTAGCTGTTGCAGTTGGAACTGCGCATGGGGTATATGTAAACGAGCCAAAACTACACTTTGATAGACTAGATACTTTAAATAAAATTTCAACATTACCATTGGTAATGCATGGTGGATCGGGAACACCTGATGAAGCAATAAAAAAATCTGTTGAACTTGGAATATGTAAATTAAATATATTCTCAGAAATGCTAGCAGGGTTCTTTACATCACTAAAGGAAGTACTAAACAGTAAGGAACAAATGTCTATTTGGCCAATAACAGCTTATGCTCGACCATTAGAAGCAATGAAAGATGTTGTTAGAGATAAAATAAAAGTGCTAGGATCTGAAAATAGAGCAAAATAACAGTATTAAGCTAAACTTGATTTAGTTTAAATATGAAATAAATATGTATACAAGGAGATGTAAACCATGAAAGATAAAATAAAAATACTTTGTTGTTGTGGAGCAGGAATATGCACATCGAATTACTTAAAAGAAGATATTGAAGACAGAATTAAAGAAGAAGGGTTTAAAAATGTAAAAATTGAAATCTGTAGAGTAAATGACTTAGATGATGCTATAGAGAATGCTGACCTACTTGTTACAACTGTGCAATTGAAAAGTACTTATTCAATTCCAATGATAAGAGCTTTAGGAATAATGCTGGATGATAAGGCTGCTAAAAAAGCACTAGATGAGATAGTGGAAGAAATTAAAAAATTAAATAATTAAAACAAGCATAAACATCATAATTTAATCTTTAATAACAGTAAAAATTTAATGCCTAGAGGACTACAAAATCAATAAAAAATATTTTGCAGGGGGAAGCGTATGGAATTTATAAATATAATAACTAAGGGTTTAACTGCTTTTTTCGGATTTGATTCTACTGTAGCTGTAATCGGTATTATTCTTATAGTTTCACTGATTACAAAAGTGCCATTAAAGAAAGCTATACTTGGTTCATTGAAAGTCTCCATAGGACTTACAGGTATATTTCTTATTGTAAATTTGATACAGGAAGCAATGTCAAAGCCAATAATGAATATAATTACAATTTATGGACTCAATAAAAGTGTAACAGATATAGGCTGGGGTTCTGTGGGATATGCTTTTGGAAATTCATATGGTTATTTTGGGGTATTAGTATTTTTAGTAGTTAATATAATTCTAGTATC
>JGI24142J45722_1000050_pt1 | contig 66735 bp, 67 predicted proteins | sample BarGraIncu00431A_FD_45722 | JGI IMG/M metagenome (IMG submission 45722) | reverse complement strand
TTTCAAAATAAAACCTCCCATCTAATTACTTTATCAAAGTATATCAAATGAGAGATAGATTTGCATGACGGTGTTTGTTCCATCGCTTACGTATTGTTCCACAATATAAGTTTTTAATAAAAATAGGGCATAGTACTTAAAATCAGTTATGAAATTAAGTTACAATACCCTATTCTTTTTATACTTCTTATAGTCTAATGCCTATTTTATAAGTCTTTTTAATTTATACTTATACCGTATATTTTATTTTTTACTAGGTCTTGGATTATTTACTTCTGCTTGAGCAGCTGCAAGTCTTGCAACTGGAACTCTAAATGGCGAACATGATACATAGTCAAGTCCAACATTATGACAGAACTCAACAGAAGATGGATCTCCACCGTGTTCTCCGCATATTCCAAGTTTTATATTAGGTCTTGTTGATCTTCCAAGGTCAACAGCCATTTTAATAAGTTTGCCTACGCCTACTTGATCTAATTTTTGGAACGGATCAAATTCGTAAACTTTCTTTTCATAGTAGTGTTTTAAGAAAGTTGCTGCATCATCTCTTGAGAATCCAAAAGTCATTTGTGTTAAATCATTTGTTCCAAATGAGAAGAATTCAGCTTCTTTTGCTATTAAATCAGCAGTAAGTGCTGCTCTTGGTATTTCAATCATTGTACCAACCATATATTTTAAATCACTGCCCTTTTCAGCTATGATTTGATCAGCTACTCTTACTACTATATCTTTAACATATTTTAATTCTTTTACTTCTCCAATTAGAGGAATCATTATTTCTGGAACAATATTATATCCTTTTCTAGTCTTAACATCTATTGCAGCTTCAATAACCGCTCTAGTTTGCATTTCAGCTATTTCTGGATATGATACTGCAAGTCTACATCCTCTATGACCCATCATTGGGTTAAATTCATGTAATGATTCAACAGTAGCTTTAAGCTCTTCAAAAGTTATTTCCATCTCAGTAGCTAATTCCTTTATATCCTCATCATCATGTGGTAAGAATTCATGTAGTGGTGGATCTAAGAATCTGATTGTTGCTGGTCTTTCAGCAAGTTCTTCATAAATTCCTATAAAGTCTTCTCTTTGCATTGGTAATAATTTATCTAATGCTACTCTTCTACTTGCTTCGTCTTTAGCAACAATCATTTCTCTTATGCCCATTATTCTATCAGCATCAAAGAACATATGTTCCGTTCTACATAAGCCTATACCTTCAGCTCCATATTTAACTGCTTGTGCTGTATCTTTTGGAGTATCGGCATTTGTTCTAACTTTTAGGCTTCTTATCTCATCAGCCCAGCCCATAAATGTTTCAAAGTAACCGCTTATTTCAGGCTCAACTGTTTTAATTACTCCAGCATACACATTGCCTGTACTTCCGTCCATTGAAATAAAGTCACCTTCATTAAATGTGATTTGACCAATTTTAAAGTTTTTCTCTTTTTCATTAACTTTTATATCTCCACAACCAGCAACACAACAAGTTCCCATTCCTCTTGCAACAACTGCAGCATGAGAAGTCATTCCTCCTCTTACTGTTAAGATACCTTCAGACGCAATCATGCCTTCAATATCTTCTGGTGAAGTTTCAAGCCTTACAAGGACAACTTTTTCTCCAGCTTCGTGCATAGCTTTTGCATCTTCTGCAGTAAAGCAAACTTTTCCACACGCAGCTCCAGGAGACGCTGGCAGACCTTTGGCAATTATTGTAGAATTGTTTAAATCTTCTACATCAAAGTTAGGGTGAAGCAATGTATCTAATTGTTTTGGGTCAACCTTCATCATAGCTTCTTGTTTTGTTAACATTCCGTCTTCAACCAGTTCCACAGCAATTTTCAATGCAGCTTGTGCAGTTCTCTTGCCGTTTCTTGTTTGTAAGAAATATAATTTCCCATCTTCGATTGTAAACTCCATATCTTGCATATCTTTGTAGTGAGTTTCAAGAGTGTTAACAATTGCCATGAACTCGCTATATACTTTTGGCATATCTTTTCCAAGTTGTGATATATCTTGTGGTGTTCTTATTCCAGCAACAACGTCTTCACCTTGTGCATTCATTAAGTACTCAGCATATATTCCTTTTTCTCCAGTGGATGGGTTTCTTGAGAATGCAACACCAGTTCCTGATGTATCTCCCTTGTTACCAAATACCATTTCTTGAACACTTACTGCTGTTCCCCAACTTCCTGGAATATCATTTAATCTTCTATAAACGTTAGCACGAGGATTATCCCATGATCTAAATACTGCTGTAATAGATTCTATTAATTGACTTTTTGGATCACTTGGGAAATCTTCACCTTTATCTTCTTTATAAAATTCTTTAAATTGTTGGACTAATTTTTTCAAATCATTAGCATCGAGTTCAGTATCGAATTTTACGCCTTTTGCTTCTTTCATATTATCCATAATGTTTTCAAAGTTTCTTTTTTCTACGCCCATAACAACGTCAGCAAACATTTGGATAAATCTTCTGTAAGAGTCATAAGCAAATCTTGGGTTATTTGTTAGCTTTGCCATAACTTCTACTGTTTGATCATTTAANCCAAGATTTAAAATTGTATCCATCATACCAGGCATTGATGCTCTTGCTCCAGATCTAACTGATACAAGCAATGGATTTTCTAAACTTCCAAACTTCTTGCCTGTAATTTTTTCAAGTTCAGCCATTTTTGAATGTATTTCACTAACAACTTCAGTTGCGATTAATTGACCATCTTCATAGTATTTATTACACGCTTCAGTAGTAACTGTAAATCCCTGTGGTACTGGGATTTTAAGGTTAGTCATCTCTGCAAGGTTTGCACCTTTTCCGCCTAGAAGATTTTTCATTGAAGCATTACCTTCACTAAAAAGATAAACATATTTTTTATTTTCCATTCCATACAACCCCTTCGATTATAAATTATATTATATATGATAATGGGTATAAATTGCCCTATATAGAACAAACAGTACCCACTTTCACTCACTTTAATTATTTAGCCATTTTCACCCATTTTTACAAATAATCTTGTAATATTAGTTTTTGATATTTTACCAACAACTTGAAATATTTCTTTTCCACTTTCAAGTTTTCTTTCTACAACAGGTAGGCTGTCTACCTCGTGCTCTATAATTCTTTGTGCGGCTAAATAAATACTATCTTCCTTTTCAACGAGCACTATATTGGGCATTCTAGTCATTATAATTCCAACGGGGACTTTGTGCATATCTGTGCCACCCATAGCCATTTTAAGAAAGTCTTTTCTTGATACAGCTCCTACTAAATTGCCCCCATTATGTACAAATAAAGTACCTACATCATTCAAAAACAAATGTACTATAGCATCATAAACCATTGTTTCTTCTGTTGCCATTACTGGTTTCGACATTACATCTTTAACCTTAATATTTCTTATATAATCATAAACTAAACTATAAGAGGGTTTCTTTGAATACATATATCCTACCTTGGGCCTCGCATCTAATATACCTGTCATTGTGAGTATTGCCAAATCTGGCCTTAGTGCAGCCCTTGTTACCCCTAACTTATTTGCTAAATGTTCACTGGTAATAGGCGGATTTTCTTTAACTAATCTTATTATCTCTTCTTGTCTTGGTGTTAGTTTTATTTTTTCCACCCTCTTTCTATTTTAACTCATAATATGATATATAATTTCTATATTTGTTATATTTCAAATATTAGAAATACAAACGATTGCACAATCTACTATTATACTAGAATTTTACATACCATTTGTAACATTGTATCACATTTTTAAAATAAAATGTAGAGTTTTTTAATGATTTTTTGTTTATGATATTAAAATATTCCTATGTTATTAATTTTTCAAAAACAATATTAATGCATAACTATATAAATAGTTAAATTTCCCCTTCTATAAAGCCAGCAACTATTAGTTGCTGGCTTTATAGAAGGGGAAATCATATTGGTTTGATTTCTAAAAGGTGAAAATCCGGAATAAAATCAATGTTTATATTATTTTTCCTCTTCTTTGTCTTCCTCTTTCACTTTTTTATCCTTATCAAATTTTACAGTATATTGATATACATTTTCATCACTACCATCTTTGCTACTTTTGGTAAAGGTATCTTTTGTATCATTAAATTTTTCTTTTACCTCTTCGCTCATATCGTTCATTTTATCTTTCATGTCGTTAACTGTATTTTTTATAATAGTATTAACTACTTCTACGCTACCATCTGCTTTAGTTATCTCAATAGTAACCTTTGTGAGTACTGCTGTTAATAATCCAAGACCAATTAGCACAGGATTATATAATCCAATTAAGCCTGCTGCAATACCAGCAGTAACAGGTATATCTATAACTACATTTTCATCTTTTTTTACTTTTATCCTTGTTACATTGCCTTTTTTTACAGTATCCTTTATAGCTGTTATAAACTCATCCTTAGTAGAATACATTTCTTCCATATTAAATTTAGCATATTTCTTTTGTTTTGCTTCGATATAAATGAGTGCATTAACTACGTCGCTATCACATTCTTCTAAGGCTTCCTTAGCCTCAGTATATGAAACTCCGGTACGCTCTTTAATGATATCAATCTTTTCTAATGTAATTTCTGACATTAAGATCATCTCCTTATAATTTTTACTGACTAGAAAATTAATTTTTATATTCTTTTAAATAATCAAACATTTCCAAACTTTTTGGTTTTCTTATATAGTTCTGGGAAATAATAAAAGATAAAACTTTGTATAACTCAAGCTTGGATGCTTTAGACACAACTATTCTATTTATTTTATCCATACCAAAATTATTTAAGAATTTTAATGTATTATATGTAGGGTTTGAAATATATATACTATTTACCTTTTCACAATCTTTACAAATAGGACCATAAGATTGCAAATCAATATTATTTGACATTGTTATTTTTTTTCTGCATCTAACACATTGGTCAAAATTAAGTCCATACCCTGTTGACTTTAAGAGTTTTGTTTCAAAGGCTCTTGCTAGCACTTCTATATCCATGGCATCATTTTTTATAAAATAAAAAGCAGTAACTAAATCTTTAAACATTTCACTATTAATATCTTCATTTTCCATAGCAATATCTATTAATTCATTAAAATATGAAGCGTAAGTAATTGTTTCCAAATTCCTTAATAATTGTTGAAATGACTCTATAATTGTAACTTCATTTATTGTATATAAATTTTTCCCTTTAAAAAGTATAAATTCCCCGTAAGAGCAAGGTAATGTAGATGAAACATATCTACTTTTATTTTTTCTGGCTCCCTTTGCAATGGCTGTTATTTTACCAAAATCTTCAGTAAAAAGCCAAACTAGCTTATCAGCTTCTTTAAACTCTTGAGTTTTTATGACAACAGCTCTAGTTTTTAAAATTGACAGAAAATCATCCCCTACTTATACCCTAATTCTTTCAAAATACTTGAAGTATCTCTCCATTCTTTCTTTACCTTTACCCATAATCTTAGGTTTACTTTTTCGCCTAAAAATTTCATCACATCTTGTCTTGCATAAGTAGAAATTTGCTTAAGTGTTTTCCCACCTTTTCCAATTATTATGCCCTTGTGCGAATCTTTTTCACAAAGCAAATTAGCTTCTATATGATACATATTCCTTGCATCTCGTTTCATAGAAATGATTTCTATTGCTATTCCATGAGGTACTTCTTGGGATAAAAGCTTTAGAGCCTTTTCTCTTATTATTTCAGTTATAATAAATCTTTCTTGTTGATCTGTAATCATATCCTCTGGGTAATATAGTGGTCCCTCTGGAATGTTCTCCACTACTAGTTTAGTAACTATATCAACATTTTTACCTTTTATAGCTGCCATAGGTATTATTTCTTTAAAGTTAAAATACTCAGAATAGCCTTGAATAGTTTTAGCTACTCTCTCTTGGGTGTTCTCATCAATTTTATTTACTAATAAAAACACTGGAATTTTACTGTCTTTTAGTTGTTCGAGAATGTGCATATCACCTTTGTCAATTTCATCCCCTGGTGTAGTTATAAATAAAATCACATCTACTTCACTGGTAGACTGCTGCGCTACTTTAACCATGTATTCTCCTAGCTTATGTCTAGGTTTATGCATTCCTGGAGTATCTACAAATATTATTTGAGACTCTTTAGTTGTTAAAATAGTTTGGATATTATTCCTAGTAGTTTGGGGTCTATTAGATACAATTGATAATTTTTCCCCCATAATGTAATTTATTAATGTAGATTTTCCTACATTAGGTCTTCCGATAATTGTTACGAATCCTGATTTAAACATATATCCTCCTTCTGTTATCTTAAGTAGATAGTTATTGTGAATCTCTTTCTATCTTCTTTAATAAATTTTCTTTAGTAAACGCGCCTGGTAATATTTCTTCCATAGTCTTTATTATATAATCATCTTCATTTTTTACTAATATAATTTCAATATCTTTTGTGGCAAATTCTACTATTACTTGTCTGCAAATACCACATGGATAGGTATAAGTCGACATATCACCAACTATAGCAATAGCTTTAATCTTATTATGTCCCTCAGACACTGCTTTAAAAATTGCAGTTCTTTCGGCACAATTAGTAGCACCATACGAAGCATTTTCTATGTTGCATCCAGTATATATTAAGTCATCCACCGTAACAACTGCTGCACCAACTTTAAATTTTGAATATGGCACATAAGCGTTTTCCCTAGCATCTATTGCAATCTTTGCTAACTTTCCATAATCCATTAATACACCCCTACTCAATTAATTATAATAAATAACAATTAAAAATCATGTATATCAATTATATCATTAAATATTAGTATTTCAAAATATTATATATTATCCTAAAACTTTAAATAATAATAATGTTAATAAAGTCCCAAAAAGACCTCCAAAAATCACTTCTAAGATAGAATGAATTTGTGAATCAACTCTACTTTGTGCAACAATTACAGCTAGCAAATATGATAATACCATAATCAGTGGTTCAGTAGTTAATAATGTTATAGCTGTTGCTACTGAAAAAGCTATAGTACTGTGGCCACTGGGCATTCCTCCCCTAAATGGAGTTCCCTCATCATAAATTGACTTAACTACTACCGCTGCAATACAAACTATAACTAGCATAAAAAAAATCATGTCAGGGTTAGATTTTTTAAGCTTTGACATCATTGTTATATTAAAGGGAGTTAATCTATCCCAAAATATCACATAGCCTACTAGTACTGAATTTATAGCAGTTACAAGCACCGCACCAGCAGCAACATTCTTAGCGATTTTAGCTAGTGGGTGATAAAAATTTGTTGTAGCGTCTATGGCACATTCTACTGCAGTATTTATCATTTCAGCCACTATAACCAAGGTTATAGTTATAGTTATAATCAAAAGTTCTACTCTTGACAAATCATAAAAAAAAGTGGCAGATAGCACTATTATTGTAGCTATCATATGTATTTTCATATTTCTTTGTGTGCGAATGGAATATATAATTCCTTCAATAGCATAATTAAAACTATCAACCATTTTTTTAACTTTCATACTCAACCACCTTTGAAAATATTGTAAGTAACCCCTTACCATTTTAACTAATTATTAATTTACTCTATCTAGATATTTTGAAATTACTCAATATTTCTTCTTCTCTTTTTCTCATAATGTCTTTTTCTAATTCATCCATGTGATCATAACCCAACAAATGTAAAATTGAGTGCACTGTAAGATATGCACATTCACGAAGAAACGAATGTCCAAATTCTTCACTTTGCTCTTTAGATTTTTCTAGTGATAATGCAACATCGCCAATTACTAACCTTTCATCATTTAAATCACTTTGGTAAAATTCATAATTTGTGTACACATCTTTAAACACCTTGTTTGGTGGATAATCCAGCATTGGAAAAGACAGCACATCTGTAATTTCATCTATGCCACGATATTTTGAATTTATTTTTTTAATTTCTTCGTTGTCAATAAATATAACGCTTACTTCATTATCTATAAAAAGTTTTTCCTCTTTAAGTGTGTATTCAATGACACCTTTTATAGCATTTTCAAGTTCTTGCGTAACTTCAATTTTATTTTGCCTATTATCTATAAAAATCATACTTGTTGTTGCTCCTTTTTATCTTTTTCCCATTTTTCCAATGGATATTCTATTCTCTCATGGTATATGCCTGAAAACACTTTTAAAAATGCCTTTCGTATCTTTTCTAAATCCTTTAACGTTAATTCACAATTATCGAGTTGTCCATCATTAAGTCTGTCTTTTATTAAGTTATTAACCATTTCCTCAATTTTATTTTTTGTAGGATTTGTGATTGATCTCACAGCTGCTTCCACTGCGTCCGATAGCATTATAATTGCCGCTTCTCGGCTTTCAGGATCTGGTCCTGGATATCTAAAATCCTCTTCCCTAATATCATCTGGAGTATCACTAGAATTTTTCATAGTTACATAAAAATACTTAACTAAAGTTGTGGCATGATGCTGTTGTATAACATCTTGAATCACTTTAGGTATTTTATGTTCCTTTGCAAGCTCCAGGCCATCCTTCACATGAGAAATGATTATAAGTGTACTTAGATTCGGAGTTATCTTATCATGTGGATTATCGTTTCCCAATTGATTTTCTTTGAAAAAATAAGGTCTTTTTATCTTTCCAATATCATGGTAATATGAGGCAACCCTTGCAAGAACAGGATTAGCACCAACTACTTCTGCTGCCACTTCAGATAAGTTAGCTACAAGGACAGAATGATGGTAAGTTCCCGGTGCTTCTAAAAGTAGTCGCTTTAAAAGTGGGTGATTAGGGTTTGAAAGCTCCAAAAGCTTAACTGTAGTCACTATATCAAATAAACTTTCAAAAAATGGTAAAAACCCAATAGTAAGAACTCCAGATATAATACTTGCAAGCGCAACCATTCCAGCTTTTTTTGAAACATCAACTATACTATTACTTAGTAAAAATCCCATAGAAAGATAAAGCGCCAAGTTTATCATTGCAATATATATAGCTGAATATAATATATCATTTCTTTGTTGCATTTTCTTAAGTAACATGACCCCAGTAATAGAGTTTAGCACAGCTAATATTGTAATTTCAAAATTAAAATTAACTGCAACGCTAATTAGAATACAATTAAGTATATTTAAACCTATTGATATTTCATCATTAGTTAAAATGGCCATTAGCATAGGTATACAGGCTAGTGGAATTATAAACAGTGAAATTATACCTAGTATTTTAGCAAGTAATATAGCTATTATACTAAGAATATTAAGCATAATTAATTTTTTTATATCTTTGAATATTTCTGGTTGATACTTATATAAATAAAACCATTGAAGTAGAAGGACTAGACATACAAGCCCTGCTAAACTTAAATATAAAGACCATTCAAAATTAGTTGTATTATTTAGAAGTCCTAATGATTGTAATAGTGCCTTTTGTTCAGTGGTTATTGGCTCACCTTCACTAACAATTATCTGATCCTTCTTAATCATAACTGGTTTAACACTTTTTCTAGCTTCTTCTATTAATAAATCTGTTTTTTCTTTATCATAAGTTGAATTAGGACGAATTTCTACATTTGCTATAGGCATTCCTATTGTTCTTATATCCTTAGGAAAATCCGAGTTTGTAAAAAGTGTAGCAATCATGCCCTTTGCCAATATAATTTCTTGAGGCTTGTTTTCATCTATTTCCATAGATTCATTAAGGGTTGTTATAGTCTTTTCAAGAAATTCCTCTAATTCAATTGCTTTTTTCTTATCTAACTTTAATAAGAACTGATAATTTTCATAAGTAAAATCAGTAATTGGATTTTTTTCTTTAAGTGAAGCTATTTTTTCGTTTTCTGATAATAGTTTTTCAGGTGGGTTTCCAATTTTATTTGTAGATGATTCGCTAGTGCCAGTAGTGTTTAACGTGTTAACTACAGAAAATAATTTTCTAAGATTTTCTATAGCCTTACCATTCACTGGAACTTTAATAGTTTTTTTCTCTACATTTTCTACAGCCTTAGTTCTATTGACTTCTGTTGATACCTCATTTTCGACTTCTCTAGGAGCTTTTATATCTATTTTTGCAATATCCCCAACATTTACCGTATACTTTTTTGGAACTAAAGCCGTTACTAAAATTGAATACATAATAACTGCCGTAGCTATAAAAATTAAATATGGTTTTGCTTTATTAAGCGTCAAAAGTTCTCTAATATTTTTCATATGCCATTCCCACCTTTTCTTCGGAAGTAACCTAAAAATATATAAATTATTATTTTTCTTTTAAACTATTATTTTTCTTCGGAAGCAATATTTTCTTCAGCGACAACTAATACCTTTATGGTGTACTTATCTTTCTCTTTTTTTACATCTTCGATTTTGTCCGTAATCTTTACACTTTTGTCCAAGTTCCTCAAAATGTTCGAATAAATTTCAGCTGTTACCTTAATTGCATCCACAGGTATATTTTTTTCCTCTATTTCATAATAGATTTCTTTATATATAAACTTATTGTTATTTTCTATTTTATCATAATTACCATAGGGAATTAAGCTATTTTTGAGATAAATTTTTTTATTTGCAAATTTAACGTATAAATTACTTATACTTTTTCCTGTTTTGATCCTTGATATGCTGGATAATGGAACATCTTTAATCCCTTCGTAAAAAGTTTTTGCTATAACTTCTCCCTCAGCATGTACAGGGTATACACTACCTTCTTTACCTTGTTCACCCTTAACTAATAAATCTCCCTTTTGTATTAGGTCTCCATTTTTAACAATTGATGTACCTTCCGTAGTAAATACCCTAACTACTATACCATCTTTACTCGCTATTAAATTACCAGGTGCTTGGGTGCTAATTATAATAGGCGGTGATTGTCTTTCTATTACATCTACTTTTAGCTTAACGCCTTCAATTCTAGCTTTTACCCACATTATTTCATCATTACTTCTTAGAATTTTATTTTCAATGCCGTAAACATCTATATATTTCTTTCTGAGTCCTGGTGTAACTCCGAATCCTTTAATTTGATTACGTAATTCATAAGGGCTTATATAATGTTCTGTATTAATTTCAATATTCCATACAAATGTAGATAAATAGTATATTATGCTTACAAATAAAACTACTCCGAGCAGCATTGCGGACCGGCTTTTTATTTTCATTAGTGAAAAGGACAGTCCACGCCTTCCTACAATCACAATTTTAGTGTCTGTTTTTTTTGCCACTTTGCTAATTTCAACATAGTCGCATAATTTAACCTCTAGCACTACAGTTGTTATATTAACCTTTTTTATATTTTTAACTACAATACCATTTTTCCATAATAAATTTATAAACTTTTCTGGCATAAATGATTCAATTTCCATTGTGATAGTGCCTTTTTTATATTTTTTTAAATTATTCATGTCCTTCATACACAACAGATTTAAAGTTTCCACTTAAAGTTATTGTGTTTCCCCCTATAAATAATATTTTAAAATTTTTTCCATATATAGAAATCGGGCCCACATTGGTATTTATTTTTATTTCTTCTTCCTCAAAAATCACTATACCTTTATGGTTTTCAATATTTATTTCATTATTAGCCAGAATAGTTATTTTTGGTAAGTCTAACACTATATCTCTTGGTAATTCTAACTTGTTAGCTATAGTTTCCTTCGTTCTAGAAAATTTATTTTCCATATACCCACCTCATAAAATACTTCATACTAATTTATGAAAAAAAAACACAACAAATTACAGTTTTTAAATTTTATAATTTTTCACACCAAAAAAAAAGACCCAGCAAATGCTGAGTCTTTTATTTATTTAAATATTGTTATACTATTTCACAAACATGCTTACCATTTGTTTTGCCACAATTTTGGACAATGAGGCAAACATAACTTTTCTCACGTGTCTCATGCTATTAGTTCCCAATTCTACCACTGTTTTCTGAATGACTCTAAAATTTCTAATTTATTTACTGCTGAGGAAGGTATTCTAACAAAATTTTATTTTATCTTGTTTGTTTCCATTTTCAAAAATTCTATTTGAATTTTCTCTTTCTTGCAGCTTCTGATTTTAATTTCTTTTTAACACTTGGCTTTTCATAGTGCTCTCTTTTTCTTACTTCTCCGAGCACTCCACTTCTTGCGCATTTTTTCTTAAACCTTCTTAAAGCGTTCTCAATGGACTCGTCTGCTCCAACCTTAATTTCTGACATCATTATCCCTCCCTCCGCTAGCTCAATTCAATTTAAAAACAGCTAATGCGGGGCCTAAATAGCACATTTTTTATTATACAACACAATTTTACATAATGTCAACATTTTCATTACTTTTTTGTTATATATAATGTATTTAAATATAGAATATACATTACAATTTAACATTTAAAAATTAGTTATATCTTATCCAGGTGGCCACTGAAGCATCCTGCCCCCCAATAAATGAAAATGCACATGCTGAACAGTTTGACCCCCTTGCTGCCCGCAATTACTAACAATCCTATATCCACTTTCAGCAATCCCTAATGTTCCAGCGATCTCTCTCGCAACCATAAATATATGACCTATTATTTGTGATGATTCTTGGTTTAAGCAATTTAAATCATCAATATGTTCCTTTGGAATAATTATAACATGTATAGGCGCTTGAGGACTTATGTCATTAAACACTATAACTTTATCATCTTCATAAAGCATTTCACAAGGAATTTGCTTTTTTATGATTTTACAAAATATACAGTCTTCTACTTCCACATAATCACCTCCTATCATCTTACTACTATAACTTTATTTATATCTTATTAATATACTATTCAACATAAAGTTTTATTCTCCTGCTATATATATTTATCATTGTTCAATTATTCTTATTCTTTCACTTCGCCAATTATATAGTCACCCTTGCATTCTATAAGTTTAGTCATATGAAATTCACCTACTATATTTTTAGGGGATTTCCCTATAACCTTTACATAGTTGTCAGTGTAGCCTTCATATTCATCTTCATTATCTTTGAATCTTTGCTCGTATAGTACATTCATGCATTCACCACGGAGTGTATTTATATGTTTTTCTTCCAGCATATTGTTAAGTGCAATAAGCGTGTGGCTTCTCTCTTCTTTTATATTTCCATCAATTTGCTCTTTTATCTCAGCAGCTTTAGTTCCTTTTCTTGGGCTGTACTTAAAAATATGCATTTTTGATAATTCTAAGTCTTTTAAGAAAGCATAGGTTTCATTAAATTCTTCCTGAGTTTCTCCAGGAAAACCTACAATTATGTCCGTAGTTATAGAAACGCCCACTATATTTCGCCTTAAATTTTCTACTACGGTTTTATATTCCTTCGCTGTATACCGCCTATTCATTCTTTTAAGAGTCTTATCACATCCGCTTTGAAGTGATAGGTGAAAATGGGGACATAGCTTCTTTAATGACATTATTTTATCTATAACGCCCTCTGTAAAGAAGGTTGGGTCTATTGACCCTATTCTTATCCTTTCAATACCTGGGACCTTATCTACCTCCTCTAAAATCCTCACTAAATTCCATCCACCTTCTAAATCTAATCCAAAAGATGCTATATGTATACCAGATAAAAGAATCTCTTTAAATCCATTTTGGGCTAATTCATTAACTTCAGATATAATTTTCTCAGGTGCCTTACTACATACTGCTCCTCTTGCATAAGGTATTAAGCAATAAGAACAAAATCTATTGCAGCCATCTTGAATTTTTACAAAAGCCCTAGTTCTATCTTGATATTCACTAATATTTAAGTCCTCAAATACTTTGTTTTTTAAAACATCGCTAACCTCTACTACCTGCTTTGACTCTTCCCGAGCTCTATTTACCCAATAAACTATATCGCCCTTATTTCGGCTACCTAAAACCACATCAACGCCTTCAATGCTAGCTACTTCGTCCGGGGCAATCTGTGCATAACAACCTACTACTGCAATAATAGCTTTTTCATTTAATCTTCTAGCTCTTCCTATCATCTGTCTTGATTTTTTATCACCCATATTAGTAACCGTACAAGTGTTAATAACATATACGTCAGAAAAATCATGAAACTCAGCCACTTCATATCCTTCACGAAGAAATTTTTCTACCATGGCTTCTGACTCGTACTGATTTACCCTACATCCTAAGGTAGCGAAAGCAACTTTCATTATATAACTCCCCCCAAATCTCCCAGTTCATACATTATCAAACTTAAGCATGTAAAGCCTGCAGTCTCAGTTCTAAGTATTCTAGGCCCCAAAGTGACAATACTCGCTCCTATTTCTCTCAATCTATGTATTTCAATCTCTTCAAAGCCACCCTCTGGTCCTATGACAATGGCAACTTTAGAAATTGATTTTTTTTCTATGTTTTGAACTAAATTCTTTATACCATAACCTTCTTCATTTTCATAGGGAACCACAACTAAATCCATATGTTTTAAATCTTCTAATAAGTGATCAAATTCTATTGGTACATTAATTTGAGGCACCAAACTTCTTTTACACTGCTTACAAGCTTCAAGTGCTATCCTATTCCATCTATCTACCTTTTTAAATTCCGCAAGCTCAGTTTTAACTACCACCCGCTGCGTAATTATAGGTGTTATTGCTTTAACTCCTAGTTCCGTATTTTTTTGAACTATTAAATCCATTTTTGTTGATTTTGGCATTCCTTGAAATAAGTATACTTCAATAGGACTTTCATTATTTATAGAGCTTTCTTCTAATAAATTTATATTTACTGATTTCTTATCTATTAAAGTTATTTCCCCTACATATTCTTTGCCCTCGCAGTTGTTAATACTTACCACATCACCAACTTTAAGCCTTAATACCTTATATATATGTTTTACATCTTCGCCCTCGATAATAGCATTATCCTCTACTATACTAGTCTTTGGCACAAAAAATTTATGCATTGTTTATTCTCTCCTCAACTTATAGTTATTTTTTATAACTTTGCAACTATGCAAACCCATTCTCCCTCTATATTTATCTCTTCAATTTTAAAACCACATGACGTTAACTTATTTATTACCTCTTCTTTTTTACTTAAGATTATTCCTGAGGAAATAAAATATCCACCTTCTACTATAAATGACTTAACTTGCTCAGTTAAAAACATAATTATATCAGCCATTATATTAGCTATAACTATATTAGCCTTCCCTTTAACAACTTCCATTAAGTCTCCGTAGAGTATCTCAATGTTACTTAAATCATTATAACTAACATTTTGCTTTGCAGAATCTACTGCTACTGGATCCAAATCAACACCTATGGTTTTCTTAGCCCCCAATTTGGCCGCTGCAATAGATAATATTCCTGACCCTGTTCCTATATCAAAAACAACTGACTCAGCCTCTACGTGGCGCTCAAGAGCTTTTATACACATTCTAGTAGTTTCATGAGTTCCAGTTCCGAAAGCCATACCTGGGTCAAGCTCTACAATTATTTCACCAGGATTTATATTATATTTTTCCCATATAGGTTTTATAACTATTTTTTCTCCTACCTTTATTGGTTTATAATACTGTTTCCAATTATTTTCCCAATCTTGTTCCTTTACCTCAGTTGCAGTAACAGTGCCTATTCCCTTATCTAATCCAAACTCAGGTAATTTATTTACCCCTGTTTTAATTTCATCTAAGTAACTCTCAAATTTCTCATCTTTTTTATAGTATCCCTTAACTACAACCCCACTATTTGTGTCTATAATAGTTTCATCAAAATAGTCCCAATCTGTAGTATGATCTCGCCTGTAAATCATATCTAATGGATCTAAAATAGAAACCCCTTTTACACCAGTATTGTATAGCATGGCAGATACTGCCTCAACTGCTTCACTACTTGTTATTATAGTTACTTCAATCCAATCTTTGTTCATTGTTATCCTCCTTATTTATAATAAAAAACTCCGTTTCATAAACGAAGTTTTTTAGTTATTATTTACCTAATATTTTATCCACAAAAGACTTTTTATTTTCGTCTAAAAAATCTAAATTCTCGCCACTAGCTTCCATAAAGAGTTTTAATGCTGATTTTTGCTTTTCATTCAAGGATTTTGGAACATCAACAATAACCTTTACGTATTCATCGCCTCTTCCATGTCCGTTAACTCTAGGTATACCCTTTCCCTTAAGTCTAAACACAGTACCAGATTGTGTGCCTGCTGGAACTTTATATTTAACGTCCCCATCCACAGTTGGAACTTTAATTTCAATTCCTATAGATGCATATCCAAAGCTTATATGTGATTCTATATGAATATCAATTCCATTCCTTTTAAAAGTTTTATGAGGAGTTACTCTGATATTTATATACAAGTCTCCTGATGGGCCACCCTTTTCACCTGGTTCTCCTTGCCCTCTTAGAGGCATAACATTACCCGTGTCAACTCCACCCGGAATATTAATCTTAATTTTTCTGTTTTTTCTCTCTTTTCCAGAGCCATGACAAGTTTTACATGGGTCAGAAATTATTTGACCACGCCCTCCACACTTATCACAAGTGCTCATGCTAGCAAAGCTTCCAAAAGCAGTGTTTCTTTGAACTTTTATCTGCCCATTTCCACCACACTTATCACAGGTTTTAGGAGAAGTACCAGCTTTAGCACCACTACCACCACAATCATTGCATTTTTCATTTTTTGTAACAGATACCTCTTTTTCTACACCAAAAACAGACTCCTCAAAGCTTAAATTTAAATTGTATTCTAAATCCGCACCTTTTTTGGGACCATTTTGATTTCTTGAAGAGAATCCTCCTCCAAATATGTCTCCAAATATATCTCCAAAACCACCAAAGCCTGAGAAATCAGAGCCAGCGTCAAAGCCTGCACCAGCATCCGCTGAACCATATTGATCATACCTTGCTCTTTTATCTGAATCAGATAAAACTTGGTATGCCTCATTCGCTTCTTTAAATTTGTCCTCTGCTACTTTATTGTCTGGATTTCTATCGGGATGGTATTTTAATGCTGCCTTTTTAAAAGCCTTCTTAATTTCTTCTTCACTGGCACCTCGTTCTATGCCAAGGGTTTCATAATAATCTTTATTTGCCATGCTGTTTTACACCACCTAAAATATATATGCTTTTCTATTCAACACTACTATTATATAGTTTTTCTACTATTATTGATATAATTTACTTAAAATAAATTAAGGGAAGGGTATCTACCCCACCCTTAATTTAATGGTTTTATTATTTATCTTCTTCTACTTTGAAATCAGCATCTACTACATTGTCATCATGTGGAGCTTCTCCGCCGTTGCCTGCTCCTGGATCTTGTGGTCCTTGATCTTGCTGAGCTGCTTCTGCTTGATATATTTTTGTAGTTACTGCATAGAAAGCCTCAGTAAGTTCTTCAGTAGATTTCTTTATAGCTGCTGTGTCCTCACCATCTTTAATTTTTTTAAGTGCTTCTAATTTGCCTTCAATATCTTTTTTATCTTCCTCTGAAACTTTTTCTCCAAGATCAGTTAAGCTTTTTTCAGTTTGGTATACTAACTGCTCTGCATTGTTCTTAACCTCAATTGCTTCTTTTCTTGTTTTATCTTCTTCAGCAAATTTTTCTGCCTCTTTTACTGCTGCATCTATTTCAGCATCACTTAAATTAGTTGATGCTGTAATTGTTATTTTAGCTTCTTTTCCTGTTCCTTTATCTTTAGCTGATACATTAACAATGCCGTTAGCATCTATGTCAAAAGTAACTTCTATTTGTGGAATTCCTCTTGGTGCTGCAGCAATTCCTGAAAGCGTAACTCTTCCTAAACTCTTGTTTCCTGCAGCCATTTGACGCTCACCTTGAACAATGTTAATTTCAACTGATGTTTGACCATCTGCTGCTGTTGAAAATACTTGACTCTTTTTAGCAGGAATTGTAGTGTTCCTTTCAATTAGAGGAGTAGCTATTCCGCCTAGTGTTTCAATTCCTAGTGTTAATGGAGTTACATCAAGAAGTAAAACATCTTTAACTTCTCCACTTAATACTCCTGCTTGAATTGCAGCACCCAGTGCCACACACTCATCTGGATTTACTCCTTTTGTAGGCTCTTTACCAGTAAAGTTTTTAACTACATCTTGAACTGCTGGTGTTCTTGTTGAACCACCTACAAGCACAACTTTATCTATTTCACTAAGAGTTAAACCTGCATCTGCTAGTGCTTTTTTCATTGGCTCTATTGTAGCATCAACCAAATCATGAGTTAATTCATTAAATTTAGCTCTTGATAAATTCATTTCTATATGCTTTGGACCTGTTGCATCTGCAGTAATAAATGGTAGATTAATTGTTGTTTGCATTGATGATGATAATTCGATTTTTGCTTTTTCAGCAGCTTCTTTTAATCTTTGTAGTGCCATTTTATCATTTCTCAAATCTATTCCATTATCTGATTTAAAAGTTTCAGCTATATAATTTACTACCTTTTGGTCAAAGTCATCTCCACCAAGTTTAGTATTACCATTAGTTGATTTAACTTCAAATAAACCGTCACCAAGTTCTAATATAGATACATCAAATGTACCGCCACCTAAATCATATACTAATATTTTTTGATTAACATCCATCTTATCTAAGCCATAAGCTAGAGCTGCTGCAGTTGGTTCATTTATTATTCTCTTAACTTCAAGACCAGCTATTTTTCCTGCATCTTTTGTTGCTTGTCTTTGACTATCATTGAAATATGCTGGTACAGTTATTACCGCTTCAGTAACTGATTCTCCTAAATAAGCTTCAGCATCGGCTTTAATCTTTTGTAGAATATAAGCTGAAATTTCTTGTGGTGTATGTGATTTTCCATCAACATTTATTTTATGATCAGTACCCATTTCTCTTTTAATTGACATTATTGTTCTATCAGGATTTGTAATTGCTTGTCTTTTAGCTACTTGACCTACTAGTCTTTCTCCATTAGCTTGAAATGAAACTACAGATGGTGTAGTTCTTGCTCCCTCTGAATTAGAAATTACTACGGGTTCTCCACCCTCCATTACTGCTACACATGAATTTGTTGTACCTAAATCTATTCCTATAATTTTTCCCATTATTATTTCCTCCTTGTATTCCTTTTAGTTTATACCATTACCGCTTTTACATTTTTATATTGTTTTATATTTAAATCTTTAATTTGCAACTTTAACCATACTATGTCTTAATACCTTATTTGCTCTTTTATACCCCTTTTGGAATACTTCAACTATTTCGTTAGTCCCATACTGTTCATCTTCAACATGCATCACTGCATTGTGAAGATTTGGGTCAAACTCACCTTCTGGGGGTAATTCTTCAACTCCTAATTTATTAAAAGCATCATTAAATTGTCTTACTGTCATTTCTACACCGGTTCTTAGATCCTCACCACATCCTTCAACAGAAAGTGCTCTTTCTAAGTTATCCAGGACTGGCAGAACTTCTTTTAAAACATCTGCACAGGCATCAGTGTATATGCCTTCTTTCTCTTTGGCTGTCCTTTTTCTAAAATTCTCATATTCAGCCATTGTTCTTAAAAGTTTATCTTTAGAAGCAATAACCTCATTCTCTAAATTCATATTTTCTTCTTGTAGTTTTTTCATTTTTTTATTCATATCTTTTTCTTTTTCACTTTCTAGAAGCTCTATAGGTTCTTCTTCTTCTACTATTTCAGCTTCCTCTGGAATTCCTTCTATTATACCTTCAGTTTCTTCAAGTTCAATTTCATCAGCTGAGCTTGAATCTTCAAAAGGCATTGGTACTTTCTCTTTTTTTAAAATTTTTTCGTTTTTACTATTATTTGTATGCACTCAACTATTCCTCCATTTCTGGCTCAAAGTAAATCTTTTTCATTTAAACTTTATCTATGATCATCATAAATTTGAGCTATATTATCATTTAATTCTTTAACTATTTCAGTTAACACGGATATAACTTTTCCATAGGGTATTCTTGTTGGTCCTATAACACCAATGGAACCCAGGGGTGTTCCTGAGACACTATATACTGCCGTAATAATACTGCATTCTCTAGCACACTCAACAAAATTTTCACCACCAATTTTAATTGTAATATTACCAGTAATGTCTTTAGCATTTAGCAAACTATTTATGCTTTCTTTATTGTCTACTAAAATTAAAAATTCTCTCGCTTTACTAATATTGTTATATTCTGAGTAATTAAATATATTTGCAGCACCCTGAATATATATTTCTGAAGTTTCGACTCCAGACAAACTATCATATAAAGCTGGAATAATACCATCAAAGATTTCTGCATAAGAAGCTAAATTACTTTTCAAATTATTAATGACTTCTAAATTTATTTGTTCAATTGTAAGCTTCCCTAACCTATAATTAAGTATTTGAGTGAGTTTTTCTATGGTAGCACTATTAATAGGTTTGCTAATCTTAATAACATTGTTTTTGATTATACCACTGTCAGTAATGATTACAAACAAGACACTTCCCGCATCTAAACTCATTAGCTGAATATACTTTATACAACTCTTTTGAACAGAAGGTGCCTTAACTATAGATGTAAGATTTGTAAGATGAGAAAGTACTAGTGTTGCTTGTTTAACAATTTTATCAACCTCATATAGAGCGACATTAATAAGATGATGTTTAATTATATATTGTTCCTCAGTTGATAATTCTGTAATTTGCATAAGTCTATCAACATATAATCTATAACCCTTATCTGATGGTTTTCTACCAGAAGAGGTATGGAGTTGCTCTATATATCCCATCTCTTCTAGGTCTGACATTTCATTTCTTATAGTAGCTGAACTAATACCTAAATCATACTTCTTAGCTATGGTCCTGGACCCTACAGGCTCACCATTATTAATATAATCTGTAACTATAGCCTGAAGTATTTTAATTTTTCTTTCATCCATTTCCATAATATCACCTCTTTTATTAGCACTCACTACCATTGAGTGCTAACGAGTATGTATTAAAAGTATCATTTACTATTGTATTTGTCAATAACCCTCATTTTTCAATATAGCCATTTTATATCCATTATAGTAGTTTATATTTGATATGCTCTATTTTTCTTTGATTTTCTAAGTAACTTAACAAAAGTTAAAGTTACCTATTTCATGTGGCTATATATTTTTTACTTTAATATATGTCAACACTAAATATTAAAAGTATTAAATATTTGGGAACGACTATAAAAGAAATTCTGCCATAACTGCATTGGAAACTTCAATACCTTCATAAGTCAAAAAAATATTATCATCATTTTCTACCAAGAGTCCATTACTTATATATTTACTTATTACGACATCATAAACACTATGTATATCTTTTTTAAATCTTTTTAAAAATTCATTTTTACTTATACCCAAAGTCTTTCTAAGACCCATAAACATAAACTCTTCCATATCATCTTTAGTTGAATTTTTCTTTGTTTCTACTATTGCACTACCATTTGCATTTATTTTCTCTATATAAGATTCTACATTTTCTTCATTTCTATACCTAAAACCATCACTATATGAATGAGAAGCAGATCCGCAACCAATATACTCATCCATTTCCCAATATACTAAGTTATGTCTACAGGACATTTTATCTTTAGCAAAATTTGAAATTTCGTATTGTACATACCCTTTTCCACTTAAATATTCTATTGTTTCATGGTACATATCTCTTTCTATTTCCTCATCAGGAAGGTTTAATGTACCCTGCTCAAATCTTTTATAAAAAGCAGTTCCCTCTTCCACTATTAAACTATAGCAAGATAAATGTTCTGGATTGAGCTTCGTCACATTTTTCAAGGTCTCTTGCCACTGCGAAAGTGTTTGACGAGGTAGTCCAAACATTAAATCTACATTAATATTATGAAAGCCTAAATTTCTAGCCATTTCAAAGCTTTGTTTAAAATCTTCATAGGTATGGATTCTCCCAAGGCCTTTTAAAAGCGAATCTTGAACGGCTTGAAGTCCAATACTAAGTCTATTTACTCCCATTTCTTTTAAAAAATTTAGTTTTTCAATTGTAAAAGTTCCTGGATTTCCTTCCACTGTAAACTCTAAATCCCTCGAGGTATCTAATCTATCAATACTTTTTTTTATTATTTTCCAGCCAGCCAAAGATAAATAGGTGGGAGTTCCCCCACCTATAAATATAGTTTTTATTTTTTTATTTTTTATATTACTAATTTCTTTTGCTAAGGCTGCGGCATAATGGAGCATATGTTCCTCTTTACCTGCAAAGGAAGGAAAATCACAATATAAACACTTTTGCATGCAAAAGGGAATATGTATATATAACGCAACTTTTTTCATATCTATCTATCCTCACTTTAAAATTATATGCTTATAGCATTAATATGCTATAAGCATTAATATTAATCTACTTTAAGTATAGCCATAAATGCTTCTTGTGGAACTTCTACACTTCCAACTTGTCGCATTCTCTTTTTACCTTCTTTTTGTTTTTCTAATAATTTTCTCTTTCTTGAAATATCTCCGCCATAGCATTTAGCTAAAACATCTTTTCTCATTGCTTTTACAGTTTCTCTTGCAATTACCTTCGCGTTTATAGCCGCTTGTATTGGAATTTCGAACATTTGTCTTGGTATATGCTCTTTTAGTTTTTCACACATAACTCTTCCCCTATGTGAAGCTGTTTCCTCAGGAACAATCATAGAAAGAGCATCAACTTTTTCTCCTTTAAGCAAAATATCTAATTTTACTAGATTTGCCTTGATATATCCCTTTAATTCATAGTCAAAGGATGCATAACCTTTTGTTCTTGATTTTAAGGCATCAAAAAAGTCATATACTATTTCATTAAGTGGCAATTCATAATTTACCACCACTCTAGTGGTTTCTATATAATTCATATCAAGGTATACGCCTCTTTTTTGTTGGCATAACTCCATAACTGTTCCTAAATATTCTGATGGTGTTATTATAGAAGCTTTTACTATTGGTTCTTCCATATAATTAATTTCTGTAGGTTCTGGAAGATTTGTAGGATTTGTTATTTCTATTAATTCTCCATTAGTTTTCATTACTTTATATATAACTGAAGGAGCTGTGGTAATAATATCTAAATTAAATTCTCTTTCTACTCTTTCTTGCACTATTTCCATATGTAGAAGACCTAAGAATCCACATCTAAATCCAAAACCTAAAGCAATAGATGTCTCTGGCTCAAACCCTAATGCTGCATCATTTAACTGAAGTTTTTCTAATGCTTCTTTTAATTCTCCATATCTGGCACCATCTATAGGATAAATACCACTAAACACCATAGGTATAGCTGGTCTATATCCCTTAAGTGGCTCTAAAGCAGGCCTTGCAGCCTCTGTTACTGTATCTCCTACACGAGCATCTCTAACATTTTTTATTGAAGCAGTTATATATCCAACATCCCCAGCGCTTAGTTCAGGCACAGGAAGATAGTTTGGCACGAAAACTCCAACTTCTACTACATCGTAAATCTTACTAGTATTCATTAGCTTAATCTTTGTTCCTTGTCTAACTTTACCATCTCTAACTCTTACATAGCATACGACACCTTTATAGCTGTCATAGGAAGAATCGAAAATTAGTGCTTTAAGTGGAGCTTCCGCATCACCACTTGGTGGTGAAATCTTATTTACTACAGTTTCTAAAACATCTTCTATATTAAGTCCAGTCTTAGCTGATATTAGAGGAGCGTCCTGTGCCTCAATTCCTATTACGTCCTCAATTTCCTTAATAACCTCTAGTGGCCTTGCACTAGGGAGGTCTATTTTATTAATAACTGGCGCAATATCAAGGTTATTATCTAAGGCAAGATAGCAGTTTGCAAGGGTCTGAGCTTGAATTCCTTGAGACGCATCAACTACAAGCACCGCTCCTTCACAAGCAGCTAAACTCCTTGAAACCTCATAATTAAAATCTACATGTCCTGGAGTATCTATAAGATTAAATATGTATTCTTCTCCATTATCCCTTTTATAAATTAACCTAGCTGGTTGAGATTTTATAGTAATGCCTCTTTCTCTTTCTAGGTCCATAGTATCAAGTACCTGTTCTTCCATTTCTCTTTTAGTTAAAGTACCCGTCTTTTCGAGTAGCCTATCCGCAAGAGTAGACTTGCCGTGGTCTATATGTGCAACTATCGAAAAATTTCTTATGTATTTTTGTCTATCACTCTGCATTAATTTTTACCCCCGTTATTGTATATGAATTAAATCATTCTCTTTAGCATAACCTAACTATACTTTATATTCCACTTTTTATTAATGTCATGTGCCACAAAATATATTAGTTTTTACAAAACAACTTAAATTATATCATAAATGTCTACAACTTTGTCAACACAAAGTACTTTTGCAAAAGGATTTATTTTTAGTTCAAGGATTAATATTCTTATTATTTCGAAAAAATCCCATTATATATATCATTATAAACTTCATTATATTTTTCTTTCATGTTATCAATAATTTTATTGTTTACATAAAAAACATATTCCTTTGTTTCTACTCTTAAATTCAGGGGCTTTAATGTTAAATCTATTGTAAACTTCGACTTTTTTTTCACGTCTTTTGCCTTAGTAAGGTTAATTTCAATAAATCCATACAGTAATATAAAAAAGCAAAGAACAATAACAAGAAAATATTTAGATCTACCTTTTTTTCGCATAAAAAAGTGCCTCCTAGGGTTCTCACAGATAGATAACAATTACTAATTATTATCTTCTCCTTAATAAGGATGCACTTTTTAAAATAAATTATTCAGTTTTTCCATTTATTTGCTCTGCAATTATTCTTGCTAAATACTTACCAGTATTTTTTACTTCTTGAATAGTATTAGTATTTGAACCTACTTCTATGAGCATAGCATTATCACTTCTATTCTGGTTATAAAAACCCATTCCATATTCATAAGGAGTAATTGTTTGGTTTCTTAAAAGACTTGGAAATAATTTATTTGATATTCCTATCATGGAATCTACTAATTTCTTTTGTTTAGCATATTTAGGGTTTTTCTCAGTCACTACAAACATAAACCTAGCAACATCTTCCCCATTTAGCTTAGTTGTTACTACATTTTTCTTTACATCATCTCTATGTAAATCTATAATTAATTTAAAATCTCCATATTCCTTTAAATACTTATCTAAAATAACTCCAGATTTTTTGTAAGCTCCCTTATAATCTCCTCTATCATTCACGGTTTTATCATGAATAACTGCAATTCCATAATTTTTTTCAAGCTCCTCTTCTATTATATCTCCTACAGAAGTTACATTTTTTGTTGCATCCGAGCTACTGCTAATTTTAGATGTATCCGTGTTTGAGCTGCGATAAGCTTCTGAGGTGTGCGAATGATATATAAGTACTTCAGGCCTCGCATTATTTAGAGTTTTTTTAAGTGCCGGATTATAAAGAGCTGCAACCACATTAGAATTTTGAGTTGTAGCTTCAACCTTACTTATTTGTTTGTCTCCTAAATTAAAAGGGTTAAGAATAAAGGTTTTTAAATTGTTCACTTCATTGCTATTATTTTTTACATTTACATCCTCACTAGTATCATTTTCATTCAAATATGCAATTTCTTTTGTAATTATTGATATAGGATTCCCAATGTCTATTCCTAAAAATGATAGTGCTTGATCTTTTATGCTACTTTCACTTGTATCAGACTGTTCTTGCGTGCCCACCGACTTAATTACAGATAATGTATTATCAATAGCCATAACATAAAAGTAATTTAGATAATTTCCTTCACTGTAGGCTTTAGTGCTTTTAGGTAAAATGATTCCAAATAAAAAAATAATTAGTAATGTGAAAATACTAAAAGCAATTCTCACATTACTATCTTTTTTAATAGTGTGTTTTGAAAAGTTCATTTTTATCCCCCCTGTTTTTACAATATATATGAGGGAATATAGAAATTTATTACTAGTTTAAGAACTTATTTATGTCCTCCAGGTCTAGTGCTGGCTGCAAAGCTATATTAAGTCCGTTAGCAATAATTTTAGAAAGAGAATTTATAACCATATCAATTTCTTTTGGTGTAACTACAAGATTACCAACATATGGATTTAATATCTCCGTTATCATCTTTTGCTTTTCTTCCTTATCAATTGATTTGAGCATATTGTAAAATTCGCCCCCCGCATTTGCGGTTCTAATCATTTCGTCAAGTACTAAGTCAATGGTATCATTGGCTAGTGTCGCTGCATCCACTACTGTTGGAACACCAATAGCGATAACAGGTACTCCTAGTGTTGCCTCATTTATTTGCATCCTACGATTTCCTATTCCTGCTCCAGGAGAAATTCCAGAAGTCCCTATTTGAATAGTTCTATTAACCCTATCCATTTTCCTAGAAGCTAGAGCATCAATGCAAATTACTAAATTGGGTTTAATTTTTTCCACTATACCCCTAATAATTTCACCAGTTTCCATACCAGTTATTCCTAGTACTCCAGGCGATATAGCACATACCGGTCGTATGCCTTCATCTATAGAGTCCGGCACTAATTGTTTTAAATGCCTAGTCACCATTATTTTCGAAACAACCTTTGGGCCTATAGCATCAGGAGTAACGTTCCAATTACCAAGTCCAACCACAAGGGCCGTCATACTATCTTCGAGTTTTATTAAAGGCTTTAGCACCTTTCCCATTACAACACTCACTCGATCCATAGCCTCACCATCATAGTGAACAAATTCTGGGATATCAATAGTTATATATGTACCTTTTGGTTTTCCCATCATTTTTTCTCCAACATCGCTTACTATTTTTACATTAGTAATTTTAATATCATCCTCATTATACTCCTCTACATCAACACCGGGCATCTCACCATTGTTTTCTGCACTGTATATCTCTTTAGCCTCTACCGCTAAATCTGTTCTTACACTTATCATAATTTCACCTCAATTAAATTTTTAATATTAGCTTTTAATAATAGTCTTTTCATATTCTTATAAAAATATTTATTTAGTTTTCCATTTCTATAAAATTTAGCATTATATTATAATTTCTATATATAGGATAAATTTCACTTGAAGTGCTTTAATTTTAATGCTATAATATCAATTGTCTATTGTCTATTAAATAGACTCGTATGCAGTTTTCCCCAAAACTGCTGATACGGATTAAATACAAAGGGGGGTGAAAATAAATGGCAAATATTAAATCAGCAAAAAAGAGAATTAAAGTTACTGAAGTTAAGACATTAAGAAATACAATGATTAAATCAGCTTTAAAAACTAAGGTAAAGAAATTCGAAACAGCTGTCGCTACTGGCAATGTTGAAGAAGCTAAGATTACATATGCAAACTTGGTTAAAGCTTTAGATATGGCTGTAACAAAAGGAATACTTCACATCAATAAGGCAGCAAGAAGAAAGTCAAGACTCGCAGCGAAGTTAAACAATTTAAGTTTAACTGCATAATAAACAACCGGTGATGTCCACCGGTTTTTATTTTTTTTGCTACATAACAGTCTTTATCATAAAGACTTCAATATTTATCTTATTATCAGTGGAAGTACTTTTCAATGCTTTTTCGGTATCAACGCATAGTTCAATATTTCTCCTTAGCCCTTTTAAAGTAAACTTCATACTTTGTGATATCATTTTTTCACATATATAAGGATGAAGGTTTAACTCACTGGCCAAAATTTCTTTTGATTTCCCGCTATCAATACCTAATTTAATATTAAATAAAAGATTGAATTGCCTCGCTATCATATATAATATAAGTGGAATCTTCTCTCCCTTATATATAAGTTCATTTAAAATGTCTAGAGCTCTCTTAATATTTTTCTGAGACAAATAATCAACTAAATTAAAAATATCATTTTCACTCTTTTGAGGCATCATAGCCAAAATATCATCTTTTGTAATGTCTCTTCCCTCTGCATAAGAGATTAATTTTTCTATTTCATTAACTACGATATCCATATTATTATCCACCTGGCTACAAAATAGTGTAAGTTCTGCTTTTCCTATTTTACTACCTGCATTTTCAAATATATCCCTGCATTTTTTTTGAAGAGCTTCACCTCTTAATTTATCAACTTTTATAACACAGGCACTTTTATCTAATTTTTTAATTTTATTACTTGGTTTCTCTCTGTCACTTGAAAACACATAATATATAATTAATACGCAATGAGGCGCAGGATTTTTCAAATATTCATTTAACAAGTGGAAATTCTCACTTTTCAAATCTCCTGAATTTTTACTCCCGCCACTATCATCTAAAAACGATGCTCTATATACCACCACTACCTTTTTATCACTCATAAAGGGCATAGTTTCACAAGCCTCAATAATTGTCTCAAAATCAGCTTTGTTACCATCAAATTTCGAATAATTTAAATCCACGAAATCACTTTTTAATACCTTATCAGTTACAAATTTAACATGATGTTTTATTAATTTTTCATCCGATCCGCAAAATACATAACAATTATCTAATTCATGTTTCTTTAATTTTTTCTCTAAATCCGTAAAATTAATCAAAATATTTCCTCCAACCCCTGTTAAAATTTTAAAATTTAAATACACTGTTCCCTATAATTATATATTTATTTATTATTGTACCTTTGGCTGTATAGGTTTCATCCACTTTCAGTTTTATAAAGGCTTTAATTTCTGTTATTTCTTTGCTAGTATTATTAAATACCACATTAGTATTAAAAACCTCCAAATTAGATTTTATATTTGATTTTTCTAAAAAGCAAACTTGTGCTTCTAATTTTTTACCGTGACTAATTAACCTAATAATATATTTACCCCCAAGGTTCACAGCTGAGTCTCCCAGGTAACCTTGAATAACATTATCTATTTTTACAGGCACTTTTAAATCCACAACATTAATATTACCTGTAGTCACTGCAATTGTATCACTTCTATATTGTACTAAAACTATATCATTGTTATTTACATTTATATAGCTAATCTCTGGAAAAACTTTATAATTTTGATATGCAAACACAAAAATAATACAAATTGGAACATACTTAAATTGCATATATCCACTTTTAATTCCAAGATAACATAGATATAGTCCAAATACAACTAAACCCTCTGCATAAGAGAAGTAAATTAATTCTGGTAACATTATACCTAGGATATTTTGAATAAATTCTATAATTGCTAAAACCGTATATAACCCGTAATTTATTAAATTAAGCAATGAATAAAAGCCACTAACAAGTAGTCCCATATTACCTAAAACCACAACTAGGGTATAAAAAGGTAATAACAATAAGTTGCTAAAAAGAAATCCTACACTAAAAGTTTTAAGTGCAAAAATTGCAAAGGGCAATGAAAATATCTGTGAACTTATGCTTAAACTAAAAGATTCATTTAAAGTGGCAGGCAACTTATATAAAACCTTTTTTATTTTATTATTGAACAATATAATTCCAAGAACACAAAGAAAAGAAAGCATAAAACCTATATCAAGAATAGAAAAGGGTCTAATTAACAATATTATAATTGCAGCTAGACTAATAGATGAAAGACTATCGTATTTTTTATAAACCTTACTTGCTATTTTCAATATAAAAATCATTATAAAAGCTCTTATTGTAGGAGCTTGCCCTCCTGTAAATATCATATATGCAAAAGAAAATAAGAGAGCAATTTTATAACCAATAATAATTTCTAAAGCTTTATATACTATTGACATATGTAGTCCTGATACGCTTATAACATGACTAATGCCTAATTTTTTAAAGTCTTCCTTTTGCGTTTTTTCAATAAAGCTAGCGTCTCCGAAACATACCCCCATAACTAGTGCAGTTTTTTCTTTTCCAAGTACTACAGAGAATTTATCGTATAAATCTCTTCTAAAACTTTCGATCTTTGATATTAGGTCCTCATTACATATTTTATACTCCTTAACTGTATAGGTTCCAACTATGCCTCTTTCATATACTGGTATTTTTTTAAAATTACCACTTATCCAAACATTTCTTCCCTCTGTTAATTCAAAAATATCACCCTCCAAAATAATTTTCTTGTTATTAGATTTTGCATAGCAATAGTAATTACTTTTGTCTGTAATTCTCACTTTCAGCTTTTGATTACTAGGTAAGTTGATATTAAAATAAGAATAATAATTTATAGCTCCCATAATAAAAAAACAAAGTATTAGATAAAAAAATCTTTTATCTATAGTAAAATACATAACAGCTAAAAAAGATGCAGCTATAACTGCACCTAAAATAGGACTATTAATTAAAAATAAAAAAGTAAAGCATCCCATAAATACTGATACCGCATAATACACTAAAGGTCTAGCCATAATAAACTGTTCTACTTGAAAATTTATTTTTTAAAAAGAACATATTAATTTGTTCCATCATCTTCTATTTCTATTATAATCTCAACATTGTGGATATTAGGAATGGCATGAATGTGTTTTACATGAGGTCTTCCAGTTTTATTTCTTATTTTAAAATAATTATAAGTGATTTCTTCCGCCGCTTTTTCTGATAAACTTTTATAATTAATAAAATACTCTCCTTCTGGTATATCTAAAAAAATTGTATTACTTCCTATTACCTTTGTTTCAAATATATTTTCAAGCATTTTCACACCTCCACAATTTTATTTTATCCAACAAACATTCAAATTAATCAGGATTTTTTATCCTTTAACTAAGAACATTAAAAAGGTACATAAAAATAAATATACACTGTGATACTAAATTAATAAATAATAAACTATAAGAAATAACATTTTTCGAAAAATGTTTTTCGTATATTAAGGTTGTGCAGAATAAATTTTGGCATAAACTAAATATAATAAAGCCAATGTGCTCTGTGTTTGAAATAATAAATTTACCTATTAAAGACAAAATTAAAAAATATATTCCACTAGTTATTAATGAATTTACTATGGGAACTGTATACTTATTATTAATTTTTTTCATATTTTGATCCGTATTTCTATTTTGCAATAAAATTGAAAGGCCTAGGAAAGGAATAATTATAAAATTCAAATACATAATTTCCATAAGTGTAAATGGCATGCTCTTACTAGTAATTAAAGACACTAATATTATAAGAATCTCACTTAAACCTGCGGCACTCAGGAATAAATCTAATTCGCCTATATAGTTAATAATCTTTTTACTATGGTGAACTAAATTAATTATTTCACTAAAATCATTTTCTTGTAAATATAAGCTTGATAGTTTTCTTATTACATTGCTACATTCATTTCCTGTTGAAATGGATATAAGTGAATTGTTAAGGTATTCCAAATCAGTTAAGCTATCCCCTACTGAAGCTACAGAATAGCCTTTATAATTTAGAAAATCCACAATTTCACTTTTATGTTTAGGTGAAATTTTCGAGAAAATGCTAACGCCCTCAATACTTTTTTCAAATTCTTCTTTGTTCATATAGTCTATTTCTATACCTGATAAAATCTCTTCTTTTTTATGTGTAAGTCCTATTAGTTTTCCAAAAGCTAAACAAGCTAGTTTATTATCTTCTTCATCTATAATAAGCCTAATATTTAAGTCTCCGCAGCTTTTCACAGCAGCAAAGGAATTATTTTTTATAGGATTTTCGAAGCCTATTAAACCTACAAAAACTAAATTGCTTTCAATATTTTCATCAGTGCTGGGTTCATAGTTGAAATTTCTATATCCAAACCCTATAACATTATAAGCATTATTAGACATGCCTATATGAACATTTATAATAGTTTCAATATCACTTTCTTTAATTTCATTTTCTACCCCGTTAATTAAAATATGAGTGCATTTATTTAATAGACTATCAAGACTACCCGATACATTAGCTCTATATTTATCCTCAATCTTATTTACTACAGTTTTTATCCGCCTATCAGAGTCATAGGGAATTTTGAAGATTCTTTTTTGCTGCATTTCTAATTTACTTTTTTCTGCAAATTTTTCATTGCAAAATTTAAGAATAGCATATTCTGCTAAGTTCTCAATAGAATTATCATTTCCCCTATAATACTTGCTCCCATCTACAATCTTAGCATCATTGCATAGTAATGCTATACTGATTATTCTTTCCATAGTATCTTCCATAGCATCGTCCATTGGAGCACTTTGGTTTTGCACATCAATTAGAATATTGTCACAATACACCTGACTAAAAATAAGCTCATTCTCTGAAATAGATCCAATTTTCTTTGTAAATATTGTATTTATATTAGAGATAAAGTATATTGAAGAAATATTCTTTATGTATATATTCTTCTTTTTAAATCCCACAAACGTAATATAAAAAAATAAAAATAATATTAAGATAAAAACTGGCGGGCTAAATGTCATAAAAATATATATAAGGACATTTATAATTTCATGAATTGAAAATTTGTTGTAATTAATAAAAAATAAAGTCACTGCGCCTGTTATTATAGTAGTTAAAGCCGTTTTATTTGCAATTTTATTTATACTTTTAGTAAAAAATCCATTATTATTTTTATATTCCAGTAATGCCTTTGCAATTTTACCTATTTGCGTGTTCATTCCTGTAGCAATAACTATACCTAGTCCAGACCCTCCAGTAACAATAGAAGATTTAAAAACCATATTTTTGATTTGGGAAAGATTTATAGCCTCTCCCTCTATTTTCATAGAGTACTTCTCTACTTCATATTTTTCACCAGTTACAGCAACTTCACGTACCTTAAGATTTTCACATTCTATTATTCTAATATCGGCTGGAACATAGCTACCTTTTTCTAAAAGAACCATATCTCCAACCACTATTTCTTCACAAGCTATTTTGCATCTCTTTCCATTTCGAACCACAAAAGAAAAAGCTGTGTTTAAATTATCAATTGCCATCAAACTTTTTTCTTCCTTATTGTCTCCATGAATTAGCAATACCATGCTAATTGCCATTATCAAAGTTACAATGCATCCTATAGCAGGTAATTTATTGTAGAATAACATAGCTATAAAAATGAATGATACAATCACCCATAATTGTCTTATTTCTTCAAAAATCAAAGTTAAAAGACCTTCAATTTTGGGCTTTAATATAAGATTACCCCCATATAATTCCCTCATATGTTTAATTTTATTTTCATTCAGCCCCAAACTAATATCTGAGTCTAAAATTTTCACTACCTTTTTCATTGTTTTTCCATACCATTGTTTCATATTACACAACCTATCCTTTTACATTTCTCATACATTATAATCTTCGTCGAATAAATAGGAGACTTTAGCATAAAAGCTAAAGTCTCCATAAATTAAAATGTTAGTTTACTTACATATATTTTTGTTTTATTTACGACATTTATTATTGCAACAACGATTTTTGTTACAACAACGATTATTGTTACAACAACAATTATTATTACCATCAAATAGTAATAATAATATTATCCACCAACAGCCCATACATATTTCCCCCCTCTGTGAAGGCAAATATTCACTATTTATAATTATTTTTCTTGAGTTTGTCCCCTTAATTCTTCTTTTGTTAGTACATAATATTATACTTAAGAAAAAAGGTTCCAGATAGTAAATAGCAATAAAAAAATAACAGAGTTTTTCATCTGTTATTTTATATATATTTTATCTTATTAATTGATTATTTTTAGATTGTCCTATTTCGATTTCTCCATCAGAGTATATGTACATCCCTTGGCCTTCTCTTTCATCATTTTGCCACTGACCTATATATTTATCCCCCTCTGCCCAAGTATGAATTCCTTCGCCATGCCTAAGTCCATCTTTTAAGTCACCTACATATGTATCTCCATCTGGCCAATTACAAATGCCTTGACCACATTTTTCACCATTCTCCCAATCTCCTGTATATTTTTCACCATCTGGCCACGTATATATTCCACTTCCATGTTTTTCATCATTAATCCACTCACCTACATACTTTTCTCCACATGCAAAGGTAAGAGTTCCTTCACCGTGCATTTGATTATTCCTCCATTGACCAATATATTTACTTCCATCCGTATAAATAAAAGTTCCTTGGCCATTTTTTACCCCGTTAACTCTTTCTCCCTCATAGGTTCCTCCATGAATATGTTGTGTTTTGGGAATTATCACGTTATTTATGTTGATTCCATTACCAATATGCATTTTAATTTTATCCAAATTAACATTATGTAATGTAATTTTATTAGAATTAATTTTACTTAATTTTATATTTTTCATATAGACATTCGCTCCTTTTTTTCTTAGGCATACAACACTTGTTTTTATTTTATTTTTACATCTATAATATACTATATCATGCTTTCTTAAAAATTATATAATGTTTTTTTGCAAAATAAAAACCTGTAGGAATTAATCCCTACAGGTATTTTTTATTAGATAAAATTATCTTTGAAATCCTCTATTGTTTTGTTGTTTTTTAGCTCTTCTACAATCAGGACATCTTTGTGGTTCATTTTCGAATCCTTTTTCTTTGTAAAATTCCTGTTCACCCTCAGTGAATACGAATTCTTGTGAACAATCTTTGCATATTATAGTTTTATCTGCCATTTAAACATTTCTCCTTTTTAATTATATTAAGATTTAAGAGCTGATTTACTTTATATGCCTAAAAAGGTAATGTTTAAATCATATTAAATCTCGGTTGTATCAATTTTTCAATCTCAACTCATTTAGAATAACATATATATTAGTGGTTTGCAATACTTTTCTTCAAAATACTTTATAAAATACTGATTATTTATTATTTACTACATCGAGCTAAAGCTAGATTAATAGTTCCTTTAACAAGATCAATAGCTTGTAGTTTGCTATGTCCCTTATGTTTTATTTCTTCTTCTTCTTTTCTTGCTATTGCCTTAAATGGATATTCTTTCTCGTTATTTTCCATAACTTCTATTACATAGCCTCTGTATTCTTCCATATTCCACCTCTTATTATTTATTTAAAATGTTGTTCTTAATTATATATTTCGCATATATCATTTAAAACTAAACAATAATTTAACTTAAAACTTTCAAACACTTTAGCATTTCATTTATTATCTCTAAACCCTTTTTTATCCTCCTTTTGTAAATTCATTATAACACATTTTGAATAATTTGAATATTCTTTTATTAAAATTAACTTTTGCTAATCTTCTTTTCTATGTTTCTTTTTTACTACTTTTAATCTAAAAAAATCTTCTCTTTCTTTTTCCTCTAAAACTTCTGTAACAAATTTTACTATTTCCTCAAATTTAGGAATCTGTATATTTTGAAGTGCATTTGCTCTCTTTTGGGTTTTCTTTACTTCCATGGCTAATCTGTATACAGCATTTTCTACTTCCGCTAACTCGTAGGTTAAATATTTTACATTATTAAATTCTTTCATTGCCTCGTCAATAGAAGCGTTACTTCTGTAGAATCCATACTTTGGTTCTATTTCTTTTCTCTCGAATGTAATTTTTGGTACTTCTACTCCCATTACACTTTTAAATAAAATTTCATAATCTTTAGCTTCTTCTACTGACATGGCTATGTCTTGTATATTTTTTATACCTGAATTTATGTTTGCAGATTCCAATGCCTTATATGCCTTTGAAAAAGTCATATTTACTTGATTTTGAAGTTCATGCGCCTTAGAAACATAAGACATCATTTCTCTTATTAATACATTTCTTTTTTTATCTAGTAGTTCAAAACCTTTTTCAGAAAAATCCAAGGAACTTTTAGCAGCCATTAAGGTAGATTTTGTTGGTGCAAAAGTTTCCATATTATTTCACCACTGCTTTATAATACTTTTCTAAAATTTTAGGTGAAACCCTATCCAGCTCATTTTTAGGCAATATACCAAGAATCTCCCAAGCTAAATCTAAAGTCTCTGTCATATCTCTATTTTCATCAAAGTCTTGTTTCAAAAATTTCTCTTCAAAAGCTCTACCAAATTCCATATATATCTTATCTGTTTCCGAAAGCTCGTCTTCTCCTATAACTTGTGCAAGTGCTATTACATCTTGCACCCTTGAGTATGCTGCAAATATTTGATTTGATGCGTCTCCATGATCTTCACGAGTAAACCCTTCTCCAATACCATCTTTCATAAGTCTAGAAAGGGAGGATAAAATGTTTACTGGCGGATATATATCTCTTTGTTGAATTCCTCTACCTAAAACAATTTGTCCTTCCGTTATGAACCCGGTAAGGTCTGGTACTGGATGCGTTATATCATCGTTTGGCATAGTTAATATAGGTATTTGTGTTATACTTCCCTTTTTCCCTTTCATCATACCAGCTCTTTCATATAGGGACGCTAAGTCAGAATATAAATATCCTGGGTAGCCCTTTCTACTGGGAACTTCTTCTTTTAAAGAAGATAGCTCTCTTAGCGCTTCACAATAGTTAGTCATATCTGTAAGTATTACAAGTACATGCATATCTTCTTCAAAAGCTAAGTACTCTGCAACAGTCAAAGCACACCTTGGAGCTATTATTCTCTCAACTATAGGATCATCTGCTAAATTTGTAAACATAACCACCTTTTCTAAGACACCCGCTTCTTCAAAGCTTTTCTTAAAATAATTAGCGTCATCATACTTAATGCCCATAGCTCCAAATACTATACAAAAATTTTCATCTTCCTCACTAGAAACTTTTGCTTGCCTTACGATTTGTGCAGCTAGCTCATTATGAGCCATACCATTCCCAGAAAATATAGGAAGCTTTTGCCCCCTTATTAAAGTAGCAAGGCAGTCTATAGAGGATATTCCTGTTTGTATATAATCTCTAGGGTATCTTCTAGCCACAGGATTCATTGGCCTTCCATTTACATCATATTTTTTTGAAGAATAAACTTCTCCCCCATTATCTCTAGGCTCGCCTATTCCATTAAATTCTCGTCCTAATATATCCTTCGTAATAGCTATTTTAAAGGATTCTCCCTTAAAATGCACTGATGTATTTTCTACTGACATTCCTGTTGTTGTTTCAAAAACTTGTACTATAGCCTTATCTTTAAAGATTTGAACAACCTTCCCCTTTTTTTTATATTTTTCATCCACCAATATTTCAACGATTTCATCATAGGCTACATTTTCTACATTAGAAAGTATAATTAAAGGTCCTTGCACTTTATTTAACATTAAGTATTCTTTTTTCATATCGCACCTCCTTGCTAGTCTCTGTAGGTATAGTAATTATCGCCTATTTATATTTTGCTATAAGTTCATCAAAATAACTTGATAATTCACTTTCTAAATCATCTATAAGTGATGGTTTATCATTTGGTATATTGTATTTCATTTTATAGAGCTTTTCCATTAATTCCTTATTCATTATAACGGATATTGGTATGCCAACTTTTACTGCCTTACCACCATAATCATAAAAGGATTCTATAGCTTTAAGCATCTTATATTGTTTGTCTAAAGGTACAAAAGTATCTACAGCGTTATAGGCATTTTGTTGTAGGAATGCTATTTTAAGGCATTTAGCTACTTCTATAATAAGCCTTTGTTCGTCGGGAAGTACATCTTCCCCTACCAGTTTAACTATTTCCAGAAGCTTATTTTCTTCATATAAAAGCTTCAGCATCCTTGCTCTTAAATCCATTACGTCTTCCGCTACATTTTCCTCGTACCACTCTTTTAAAAGCGAAGTATACCCACTATAACTAGATAACCAATTTATTGCTGGATAGTGCCTTGCATAAGCTAATTTTTTATCAAGGCCTAAAAAGGCAGAAACAAATCTTTTAGTATTTTGAGTTACAGGTTCCGAGAAGTCCCCACCAGCAGGCGAAACTGCACCAATTACAGTAACAGAACCTTCGCTGCCGTTTAAATTTTCTACGTAGCCAGCTCTTTCATAAAACTCCGCAATTCTTGATGGAAGATAGGCTGGATATCCTTCTTCAGCAGGCATTTCTTCAAGTCTTCCTGAGATTTCTCTTAGGGCTTCTGCCCATCTTGAGGTTGAGTCTGCCATTATAGCAACGTGATATCCCATATCCCTAAAATATTCTGCTATAGTTATGCCCGTATAAATACTTGCTTCTCTTGCAGCTACGGGCATATTTGATGTATTTGCTATAAGTACAGTCCTATTCATAAGTGGTAAATCTGTTCTAGGATCTATAAGTTTCGGAAACTCTTCTAGAACTTCTGTCATTTCATTTCCTCTTTCTCCACAACCAATGTACACTATAATATCTGCATCAGACCATTTTGCAAGCTGATGTTGAGTTATAGTCTTTCCAGTACCAAACCCTCCTGGAATTGCGCAAGTACCACCTTTCGCCAGTGGAAAGAATATATCTATTATTCTTTGTCCCGTAATAAGTGGCTTAAATATAGTTTTTTTATCTTTTACTGGTCTTGGATTTCTTACAGGCCAATATTGATAAAGTTTAAGTTCATAATTTTTTTCATCTTGTTTTAATTTAACTATTGTTGTTTCTATATTGTAGTTCCCATTTTCACTAACCTCTATTACGGTTCCAGATACCCCTGGTGGAACCATTATTTTATGCATAATAGATTCAGTTTCTTGAACGGTTGCATATATAGCTCCTTCTTTTAATTCATCTCCAAGAGCTACACAAATATCTACATACCAAAGTTTTTCTTCATCAAGAGAAATTAATCCTATACCCTCAGGTAAAAAGCCATAGGACATTTCATTTATTTTTTCAAGTGGCCTCTCTATTCCATCAAATATGTTTCCGAGTATTCCTGGTCCCAGTTTAAGAGAAAGAGGACTTCCAGTAGAAATTACAGGTTCACCTATTTTAAGTCCACTAGTTTCTTCATAAACTTGAATAGTTGCAAAATCTTCTTCCAATATTATGATTTCACCGATGAGCTTCTTCGTGCCTACCATAACCATTTCTCTCATTTTAAAGCCCTTCATGTGCTCAGCTTTTATAACTGGACCATTAACTCCCATTATATTTCCTTCCATGTCTTTCCCCCCATTCATAAATCAGTGGACAGATGCGAAATCTAGCTTACTCTAAGGCTAGCATTTCCATAACTCTAACACCAATTATTTCTTTACTTTCTTCTAATTTGGAATATAGACTATTATCTATTTTAAATTTCCCTTCAATATCTTTTATTACTATGCCACCTATAAAGTCTCCCTCTGAAATCTTTATTTCTGCATTTCGATCACTGTAATCTCTCTGCACTACTCCAATTTCGCTTTGAAATTTTTCATAATCGCTTTTTAAAACTATAATATAATAGTTCCCTTTGTTTATTTCCTTTAAAGTCTTTTCTAATATACTTAGAAAATAAGGCTTATATTCCGGTAAAGCCACAAATTCTACAAGCTTTTCTTGCAGATTTTCTAAAGCCTCTTTTATCAATTTTTCTTTAAGAAACAACATTTCTCTCTGCTTAGTTAATCTTTCTTTTGCCATAATCGAATTTGCTTTAATATTAGATTTTTTTGTCACTTCTTTTTTAAGGGACTGCCTAAGCACATCTATCTTTGCTTTTTCTATATTTATTCTTTTTTCAGCTTCTATACTGAAGACTTCTAATCTTCCTTCTTTTTCTTCATTTACCTTGTCATATATCATCTTAGAAAACAAACTTACCTTATCTTCAATGGTGGTCATAACCAACCCTCCTGCAAATTCTAATGCTCATATTATAACTTAAGGCCTATAGCCTCTTTAACGTATCTTAAAATAGCGTCACTACTCTTGCTCCAACCATGCCTGTCCGGAATTTCTACCAAAAGTAGTTTTTGCTTGGACAACTTTATTTTTCTCACTTCATCGGGTATTAAAGCAGCAATTTTCTCTGTTATTATTATGATTCCTATCGACTTATCTTTCTTTAATTCTTCAATTTTTTTTACGATCTCTTCCTTTTCATGAATAACAATGCCTTCTAGTCCTGCCATTTGCATACCTACAAATGTATCTACATTATCACTTATTAAATAGCTTCTCATAAACCTCTCTCCTAAAATTACAATTTCGCAAGTATCATTATAGATACAATAAGTCCATATATAGCAATACCTTCTCCAAGGCCTACAAAAATAAGAGTTTTCCCTAGTATCTTAGGATCTTCAGATACCGCACCTAAGGCTGAAGAACCAACGGCACCTACAGCATAACCTGCGCCAAGAGTTGCAAGTCCTGTAGAAAGGGCAGCTGCTAGATATCCAATCCCTGCAGCGGGGTTCACTGCTACTGTTCCCGCAGCGCTCGCTACACTTGGAATATTTACTATTAAAGCTCCCATCATAACTGGTATAAATACACCTAAATTTATTTTAAGAGCTTTTTTAATTTTTTGTCTACCAAAAACATCTATCTTACTTTGTTGAACCACCCCATAAGTAATAGTAGCTATAACAACACAAAATGTTAACATTAATAATATAGTCATAATCGTAATTCCTCCTTATATTTTTTATATATATCACTTAAATTTAACCTTCACAGGTTCAAAAGTAACACCCCCACCCTCATAATACTTACTAAACAATTCATAATATTCCAGTCTTAGCCCTTGTATAAATACTATGAGCCCTTCAAGGCATATAATTATTACATTTCCAAGTATTAGTATTAGCACTGAAGCAAATCCACTTTTAGCCATTGATGCCAACGCAGCAAATGCAACAAACAAACCAACATGATTTAAAGCAAAAGCACCTACTCTTACAAATGAGAGTGTATTAGAAAACATAGATAGTAAAGTTTCTACTACCTCAAAACTTGATTCTATAAAATAATCTTTAGCTCCAGCTTCAAACAATACTTTTTTACCTAAAATAATATTTGCTAGTGGTTGCTTTAACAATATCAATAATAGAAAGAAAATAAAATATATTATCCAAATAGTTGTTGGCAATAATGGATTTTTATAGACAATAGATACTATTAATGATAATGCTCCAATATAAAACATAAAACCTGCAATACCTTCTTTTCCGAATATTCCCTGTTCTATGTCTTTTCTTCTTAAGCTATTAGTTATTCCTAAAACAAAACCTAAAATCAAGAAACCGCATCCAAAAATTATTGCGGTAATAAGTATATCTTGTATATGTTCCATAGGCCTAATTAGAAGAGCTGGAATTACTGTTTCAGAGCCAAAAACACTTCCATATAAAAAACCAAATATAATAGAACTTATCCCAATTCTTTCAAAAATTCCACCAAAACTATTATTACCTAGCTTATTCTTAAGCAAAAATCCTGCTAATACCAATACTAATCCTTGTCCTATATCCCCAAACATAGCACCAAACATTAAAGTATATGTTATTGCCAAAAATATGGTGGGATCGATTTCACCATAGCTAGGAATACCATACATTCCAACCATACTCTCAAACGGGCTAAACAATTTATTATTTATAAGCATTGTTGGTATAATTATATCTTTATTTGTTCTTTCATTAGGGTCCTTTCTAATAAATATAATTCTATCATCAAAGCTCGAAAGCACATTGTTAAAATTTTCCATATAGCTTTCTGGTATCCAACCAGAAATATAAAAAAATTCATTAGTACAAGCAGCACTTTTTTTTATTTCTCCAGACCTTTGCTCTAATTCATAACTATTTTGAATGTTTTTTATAATTTCATAATTTTCAATTAGGAAATCATTAAGCCGTTTTTGAATTTCATCTATAGATTGTTGCACTTGGTTTACTTCTGAGCGTACTGTTACTGCCACTTCCCTCGGAATTCCTGTGTAATGATCAGGCACTATAATTTTTTCGCAATTAGCAGATTTAAAAATTTTTTCCGTCTCTACTAACAAGAGTATCGGAGTAAATGCTATAAATATAACATAATCTTTTTCTGTATAGACTGATTGGACTACTGAAGGTATATTTTCATAATTGGCTTTTATTTTAAGCATATTTTGCTCTGGCACTTTGTATAAGCCCATTTCAAAATTTTTCATAGTCGTAATATCTTCTAAGGGAAGCGATATTTTTTTTAAAAACTTTAAGGCCTCATAAGTATTTTTAAGATAATGCGCTTTCTCTTTCAAATCCTCGAGTTCTATGTTTAAAATATTATAACTTCCGTAGACTTCTGATAATTGTTTTTCTATGGCATCAAAATCTAAAATCACATCTTTAATATGCTCTTTACTTATACCTAGGGTATTTTGAGCCTCTTGAAGTTTCTCAATATGTTTTAAACTAATATTATATTCTTTATCATACGCGTAAGGTCTTATATAATTTACGTCCATTATAACCTCTACATTATCCGAGGATGTTTTTAATATAAAATCTGACGAGTTTATTTCTTGAAAAGCACTTACTGGTTGCATACAGCCTTCAAGTGCTAACATTTTAGTTAGTTTATCAAAATTTTCAATTGTCCCAACTAAATTAACCATATGCATTTTTTCTATAGACACAAAATCACCTCCTGCGTTCCTATACGATAGTTAAAAATTTATAATATGGAAGAACTATAATTAATACACTCATTTGTGGTATTGCAATACCTCTTTTGTTCTATTATAGATATAATATCTCTTATTTCAATCCTATAAACAATAAGATAACTAATAACTATGCTAATATTTGTTTTATTTTCTCTAAGAATTTTATTAAAATATTTTTTTTGAAATTCTCGTTCTCGTTTTTCAATTAAATTAGGTTCATCCTTTTCATATATGATAGCATAGGGCGTTTTTTCTAATAGATTTTTAAATTCTTCTATATCATTTATATAACAAAGTTTTCTAAGTTTTTCCTTAGAAAATTTATACCAATTATAAATAGTATAGTTAAAAAGTTCCTCCGGAGGTATTTTGTAAAAAGTTTTCCCTCTATATATCCATCCTAAATTTAAAAGATCCGCTTCAAGACTAATAATACTATAGACTACTTCCTTGTTTTCCTTATCTAAATGGTTGAGTTCGCGTCGAATGGATGTAAAATAAACAAAATCAAGTTCCGTTTCAATTCTAAACAATCCTTTTGCACTTGTATCTTTAGCTAAATTTTTTAGGCTCTTATAATATATGCTACCTTTTAATCCATCTATTACCTCTTCTACATTTTTTAAAGCTAATAAGTAATCATACTTTATTGTATTTAAGGTACTTCTTGCAATTAGCTTGTTTTCTATTTCTTCTTTACTTAGGCCTAAATTTTTACTTCTTATTATTACTTTTAAATCTTCTATTTCCCATCTCAAAAAAAGTGCTTTTATAAGTTCCCTATATTCACCATTAAAATAATTTATAAATTTATTATAAGTACTTATATAATACTTATGTAAAATAATTTCTAAATCACCCCGATGAATCTTCTCTAAGTTATACTCTTCTAAAATTTCACCATAACTAGTTTCCTCTTTTAATACCTCAAGAGTGCTTTTAAAGTCTTTACAATTTAGCAATTTCAAATACTGGTCTTTGCTCAGCATCTTTCCCATCATAGCCCTTACCTTAGTATTTATAGCACTAAACTTAACAACACTTCCCATATATTTTCACTCCTATTGTGACTTTATTATTGTATTAAATATTTCATCAATTATTTTTAATTTATTTCTTTCATATTTCGTATTAATTATAGTTAGTTCTTCTTCTTTTTCTTTTATTATGTTCTTAGCTCTATTTTCAGCCTCTTTTATTATTTCATTGCTTATAGTATTTTTAATATTTTTAGTTTCTTCTTGAAAGCTAACCTTCATATCCAATATATTTTTTTCTAGTTCAATTTCTTTTTCTTTTAAGAGTTCATCAATGCCCTTTCTATAGCTTTCAGCATCTTTGTCTATACTCATTATTTTGTTCATTACAGATTCCAAAGCATCGCCCCCAATATTTTTAAATAATCCATCATTTTTCTATGATAATGAATAATAACTATCCTTTCATTATATTCTCTTTAAATAGTAATGTCTAAAGTTATTTTTGACATTATATGAACGTTTAGTAATGAATATGAGTATTATTCCAATATATAACGTAAATAGCTAACCCTACCTATGTTTATCTCCTAAACCCACCTTATAAAGGCCTTTCACTCTATAAAGACCTTGCCCTTCTAAACTATACCTTTTTATTACCTAAACGATGTAGTATAATTAAATACTATTACTAAATGAATTATTGGAGGAGATACTAATGAAAGATAACATAGAAGAAATTGAAGCTAACGTATTTAACTATCTTTATGAAAATAGAACTGCATCCCCACAAAGCGTAGCAAAAATAAAGTTAGGTATTAATTTAGGTAAGGGTAAAGGTGATCTTAGGTTATTTAAGGCATCTCTTGAATCACTAATTAATAAGAAATTTATAAAAAAGCAAGAGGACAGAGGAAATTATAAAATTAATGAGAATGGAATAGAGCATATTGAAGGGAATTCAATAGAAGTTAATCCTACTGAGGTGAGTTAAAAACAAGTTCTCATCTTATTTCCGGTAAAATAAAAAGCACTCAAAATCTAGTATTTTGAGTGCTTTAACCTTTAGTTGATTTTTAAATTAATAAAAGTATGTTTTAAATTGATAAATTTGCTATTTTCAAAGCACTCTCCATACTTTTAGCTGAAGCTATAAACCCTGCTTTGTGACAAAATATTGCATCATCTATTTTGATTATAGAATTTATTTCTACACTTGATTTCCCTCTAATTGATTCTAATATATCTTTTCTTGCCTCAAAAGTATCAGCAGTTTTCTTTACAGTCAGAATCTTATAATCTTCATTATTATCACCTGGAGAAATAACGAACAATACCTCATTATTTATATCTATTTTAAGTAACTGTTGAAGCCAAGGGCAACCTTTCTTTAAAACCATTATTTCACTAATATTTCTATTTTGAAAAGCCTCATTTACTATGATCCTTGCTTTTATAACAGAAACCTGTCGACTTATTATTCTTTTTATAACTTCAGTAGCATATAGAGCAGCTTCTTCAAATGCCTCGTCTTTAGAATCAAATGAATCCCATGTAGGATTAAAACTTTGGATGATATCACTTATTGAAGTTACTTTAATTTCTGATTTTATATCTATGCCATTATCTGTAGCGTCAATCCCTTGCACTAAATTTTTATCAACATTATCAAAAATGGATATTACATCATTTTCATCAAGCTCCGAATTAAACATTTGTATTACTCGAGACCCAAACTCTCTCCAAACTAAACCACAAGCAGCATAAGGAATATCATTTTCTCTTATTTCTTTATTTAATTGGTGATGGTCGAATTCTCCAAGGGATATGTCATAAACAAAATCTAGTTTTCCAAGTATATTTTCATCTCTTGTTCTTGTTACCTTTATATCACCTAGTAGTAGCCTAAGTATAGCGGTAGCCATAACATCATCTGCATGAAATTTCCCGCTATGTGTTCCTAAAGTTTTAATATCTTTTTCATTAATCATCATTTACCTCTTTCATATTTATATTATAAAAAATATATTTCATATTATTTAGCAATTATTAACTCGCATTAATTTTGATTATACCATAAACACAAAAAAAGAAGGCCTAGATACATAAAATTATGTATCTAGGCCGCAATATGTCAAATTAATTGGCGGGAATATGTGTGAATCGAACACACCCATCGTGGTATTAGCACGACAACACAGTTTTGAAGACTGTTTAAATGTTTGTTGCACGTTAATCCCTTACACGCCAATGGTTTGCAGCTTATTTACATCAACCTTTATGACAGTTACTAATATTTTAATCATTTTAAGTATAAACGATGATATTTTTAAAATCAATAACGATTTATTTGTTATTTCATAAGATTTTGTCCATTGTTAAACTTATATTTGAACAATTAAGCTAAAACCCTATGTGGACACCTTCATATATAAAATCTAATTATTTTTACTATTTCTGTTTATAAATAAAAAAAAAGGGATATAAGGAGTTTATCTTCCTTTACCCTATTTTTTTATTTTCTATTGCTTAGAAATCCACTATCGCTATATAATCATCAATCGCTACTACAGGGAAACTACTTTTTTTAACTAAGACTATGTTTTACTAACCCCTTGTATATCAACATATTAATGTTATTATTTTTCTAATATGTGCTGTTTTCAATGTTTCGTACCCAACTAGTAGACAAATAATAACTAAGACCAACTGGTTTACCGACACAATAAATATACTATGTTATAGTTTGTTATAATCGTTGGTATTGCTAGCTATATTCTTAATCTTTACTTACATATATTTTCACTTTAAATTGTGCAATCTTTTACTCGTGTTGTGTTACGGTTGTGTTACTTTTTATTGCCTTTAACCTCAGTTGTACCAATGTATTATCAAGACTAGTTTAAATGTAATATTGTAGAATTTGGTACTATTTTTTATTTGCAGTACCAACAATAAAATTTGAACTTAAAACAAAACACTTGTTAGTAAGTATAAATCTAGATTATATGATGAGTAATATAACATGATGTTAACCACATTAGCGATACCAGCGTATGGACGTTAATTTTCTTGAAAATATCCACCACCCTAACATATTTTTAACTTCGGCTAGTGGATTGTGGATAAGGAATAATAAATAAAATCATTTTGAAATATTACTAATTATAACTATTTGTTTGCATTGCTTTTGTTTATAGAATCTATAGCTGATTGTATATACTCTCGGAACACTTCATCTGTCATTTTATTATGCCTACCATCATAAGTTCCTGAATTTTCATTATAAGCAGATGCCTTGCCAAAAATCACATATGATCCCTGAAAAGTTCTTGAAACTGTTCTAGCAGTTTTAGGAAGTCTTAATGGGTCTCCATTTTCATTATTTCCGTAATAACCATAATCGTATATGCTTCTATCAAGATAAACACCCGGCTTTAGTTCTGTTAATTCCTCATAGCAAAATGGTGATGTATCTTCATAAACTCCACTGGGTTCAATATTACCTGTATCTAGTCTGAAATAATTCCATTGATAATCAGAATTAAAAGAATGAAATGAAAGTCTTATTGGTTTAATAATATCAATAATACCCCCAAAATTTAATTCAATACAACCTTTTTCAATGGATTCTTTTGAGGAAGTTAGGTCTAGTCCACCTCCTGAAGGACAAAATGTATGGTTTAAATTATCAGGCAATGTAAGTTTATTAAGTACCTGAATTATATCTTGTTTATTTTTCCATACACATTGACTTGGAACGCCAGATGGGAAAATTTCTTTTATACGAGTTTCCCACTTTAGTAAAAATTTTTCTTTAAAATCATCTCTCATATTGCACTCTCCTCCTAATAAATATATTAAATTACATTTTTCCTTTAAAGATAAAGAATAAGGTTAATAAAAATATTATTTGCCTAACCAATTCTGTATTTTAACTCTACAGTATATTAATATTTATAATTAACATCCTATTTTGTTTTGAAAACACCAAATTAAAATATCTTCAGTAATTCTTAGACACATTAATGCATCTTCTTTAGATGGGATTTCTTCACCATGAGGTCCTAATGCAGACATTAAACTATACATTGTAATAAATAATCTATATCTATTAAATTTCGTTTTATTTTCAAGCCAAAAAGTGAAAATCCCATTAATTGATAATCTCGGAGTATTTGAACCACTTGCAATTTCCTTTGTAGCATTTAAAATCCCTTTTGCATAATCATTATTAATAAGGTCTAATTTTATAAAGAATTTTTCAAGTAGAGTCCTACAATTACCAATACAACCTTGATATTCAACATTTCCATAAGTTGAAATTGCTTCCGTGTAATAAGTCATTAATTCATTATTATTTTGGCTTAGCATATTAACTAAATAAGAAACATCATCTTTTCTCTTAAATACGCCTTCTGTATATGGCGCTAGAAAGTACGAATATGAATTATAATCATCAATTTTGTTTTGAATCTCTAATTTATAACCTAATATTGCTAAATAATTTTCTATATTATTAGTATCGTCTTCATCAATTTTACTAATTCTACTGAATATTTCATTTAAAAACATACCTAATGCTTTTTTATTACTTTCAATCTCTGAGCATATATCATTTATTGCTGATCCAGGATTATAATAAATACTTGGATTTTTCCATGAGCCATTAAACGAATGCGGTTCTAAATATATATTATATTTATCTATTAAAGATGATAAGCCTGAACATTCTAATAAACTTTTTCCATCACCATTTTCTTTGATTATTCTATAAGCATATTTACTTAATAACTTAGACATTTGTGCTAATACAATCTTTTCTTGTGAATCCATTAACTCAAACATTTTAATCCCCCCTAACTTGTTATATATATGATTATACAACAAGTTTTACCTATTTTGTAATATATTTTTTTATGTGGACTCTTCAGCCTTATTATAATTGTACGAATTTCTAATTAGTACTACTACCATCCATATAATTTCTAATCTCTCACCTGTTTTTAAATCCATAAAAAATGAGCATTTCTGCACAATAAAATTAATCCTAAGTAAGCTCTTCTATTCCATTATTCGCCTTTAGGGTAATTATCCTTCCTAACTAAATGGTTATTATTCTATTTTTAGAAAAAATTTTATTTTACAATGACATTCTACTGTTTTATTTCATATATATTTTTTGTAGGATTTTATATATGAGGGACTTACTCTTTATCATTTATTCTACATACAAGGAGTTTACTGGCTCCTGTGTGGGGTTTTTATTTCTACTTTTAAAGAAAAGAATCCTTTCAGCACATCCCACTCCATATCAATTACGTTATTACATCAATAAAAACTCTTTTTCCATTCTATTCTACCCTATTACATACCCTGTTCACCTATCTACTCTACTACCTTATATAGTAATATCTTTATCCACTACCATACCCCTTTCCACTAACATAGCTTCATTGATACCTATATGCCCTTTATCCTGTGTATTGTATATACCTTTAGCAAATAAAAAAAGAAGGCTACTTGCCCTCTCCTATTCATAGTCTTTTATGTGTCTGTATAGTGTTGCTCTACTTATATTCAATAGCTTTGCAAACTCAACTCCTGTAATCTCTGCATCCTTCCACTTACTATAATACTTCTTGAAGTCTTTAGGTAAAGTTCTCTTAGGTCTCCCAAGCTTAATCCCCTTAGCTTTAGCGTTCTTTAGTCCTTCTATAACTCTACCTTGTATCTTCTCTCTTTCTTTGTCTGCTATATAAGACAAGAAGTTGATGAGCATATTATTTATTGTGTAGTCTAGCTTACTGTCTCCTGTGCTTACTAACGGAGTATCAAGTATTATTACTTTAATACCTTTTTCAAAGAAGTATTGCAGCTCCTTTGGTGTATCCATGAAGTTTCTACCAAGTCTATCAAGTTCTTTTATTATAATAGTGTCTCCAGACTTAACTGTTTCTTTTAATAACTGATATTGTGGTCTTTCAAAGTCCTTACCACTTGCTCTATCCTCGAATATAACTTTATACTCAATGTTATTAGATGTAGCATACTGTTTTAGTGCTTCATGTTGTCGGTCTGTGTTTTGTTCCTTAGTGCTAACTCTTATATAAGCATATACTCTATTCATTCTTACAGCTCCCCATGAATTATTATTATCATGGCTTAATTATAATGTGTTTCATAAAACATAACAAACTTCATGATACACTTTTAGAACCTATTATGTGGGTTTATTTTCCTTATTCTCTTTCTTTCTCTACGTCTCATATAACTATAGTTTTTTGAAACACTAATTTTAAAATGTAACTGCACTATTAAACCTATTCAATTGAGTTTGCAGCATATAATACTTAAATTCTAATTGAAGTCGATAACAAATGTTTTCTACAGTGCCTAGATTTCAAAGTAAAAAACATCCAAAAAGATTATTTTTATAGCATTGGTGGATATTCAATACTTAGTTTTTAATAAAGAATAACTATTAAGTTCTTAGCTGCTAAGAGCTCTTTGTTTTATAAAACGAAATTTTCTAAATCATCAATTTGAAATTTATCATCTAATTTTAATTTTTCTATTGTTTCTTCATAACCAATTCGCACTTCTTTAAACAATTCATATTCTACTTGAACTTTTTTCGTTGTTGCTATTATATATTCTTTGCTTTCATGATCAAGTGTTTCTTCTAAGAAAATTAATATTTCATATGCACTCAGGAATTTCAATAATCTTGGCTTTATTAATCCTTTATTTGTACCCTTGAGTATTTCAACAAAAAAATTTCTGTCTATTATCACTATTTTTTCTGTTCCTTCTGATGTTTTTATTTCTCGTGTCAAAGTAAGTATAGGTGAATCTTTTATTAATGCGTTTGGACAATATAACTGTCTAATTGTTTCTTGTTTTATTAAGTAACTAAATAATGGAGCATACACTTCGTTTAAACGTCTAATGTATAATTCCCTATTTTTTTCATAAAAATATTTGAATCCACCTATTACTGCTGCTATAAAAACTCCTGATGATAGTATAATTTTTAATATCTCCATAAGCTCACCCCTCTTCCTTAAAATTCTATAAGAGTAGTTAGAAACCTTTTAATGTCTAATCTATTTTACAACATACGTCATAATTATTTTGTTACCTAAATTATTATGGTTTATTCATGCTTTATAAAACATACATAATGTATGTATCTCTGCCTGTAAAGATAAAAATATATTGCTATTTAAAACTTATATAGTTTAATCATTTTTTATGTTATAATTTAGACGATTATAGTATAAAATGTAATTAAAGGAGTAGTTATAAATGAGACTAAGAGAAATTAAATCAATTATAGAAAAATATTCAGATGAAATAAAGCTAGATGCAACCTATGGTGCAAATAATCAAGTTGTTACAATAAAAAATAGTCAAAACACAGTTAATGTGCTAGAACAACTATTTGTATTAGATTTTTTAAAAGATGACATAGAACAATTGAGACTTTACCAAAATATATATAATTCAGCAATACCTGAAATAGCTGTATCAGCTTCTGATTATAGGAAATTTTTAGAAGTACTAACATTAATAAACATGAAATGTAATACTGTTATTTTAGCGATAGAGCAAGCCATAATCAAACAAGATGAGAATTCTATAAGTGTAAAGTTGCCTAAGTTCTTAGCATTAAAAGATATAGCAAATTTTACAAATGAGTTGGATAAAGCACTAAGTCAGTTAATATGTAATAAATACGTAGATGGGGTGGTTCAACTACAAAATTTTGACTCTGGTTCAGAATGGTACGAAATATTAGTTGGTACTCAAGCTGCCGTAATGCTTATTGGAGGTGCAGTTTGGTCAGCAGTCATTATAAATAAAAAAATCGTCGAAACAGAGTTAATAAAAAAAAGTGTACAGGCTATTGGAATTGGAAATGAATCTTTAGAAATCCTAAAAAAAGGATTAGACTCTCAAGTTAATCTCTTATGTGAAAGTGAATCTAACCAACTTTTACACATTAATGGTATAGAGAATTATGACAATGAGTATTTACAACGAGTACAATTATCTATAAAAATATTTGCAGAACTTATACGTAAAGGAGCCGAAATTCATCATTCTCTTATGGCTCCTGAAACAGTCTACAATTTATTTCCTAATTTTAAGAAATTGGGTTCTATACAATCAAAAACACTACAATTGGAAGAGGATAAAGAAAAAGATACTAATGATGAAACTGAATAACATTTGCAGGTCCTTTGTAATTTTTAAACAATCAAGAATTAATTTATTTTCATTATAATTAATTGATTTATAATAGGATTATGGTAAACATTCTTGTATTATGAACCTTATAGAGAATTTTATATACTTTATGCAAATTCTATTGAGGAAAAAACATGTTAACGGTTATTCGGGAAGTGTAGGGTAGGCAATCAACTTCAATGTTCTACAAGAAGTAAAGAAACACAAAGCTCTAATATTTTAACAATAGCCAATATGTTATTTATGCAAAGAATTATTTTAACCACAATTTTTTCTGGTGAAATTGCAATAGGAATTATAGGAGCTTTTTTTGAGGATTAATTGTAGAAAATCAATAATATATAGCTTCAATTTACAAATTAAAATTAAAAGGCCACATCACGGTTCATATTTCAAGATGTGGCTGATTTGTATGCATATACCCTGTACCCGAAGCAGAATCATCTCGCGAAATAAGGTATGAAATAATTTTAATCATATGGCAAATACCTCAGTTTTTTAGGTACTCTCGTAAATAATAATACAAGGTCTTGTATATCCAGTGCCCACTAAGCTTCTTATCTAGGAACATTGTTGTAAAGTTAAATCTCACTTCAAAACTTTTTAAACTCCCTAATAGTGCCTCAGGGTTATATTGCGATGTATAATTATTGGTGGTTATGTCTTCATACCCATTTCCTTGCTCAACCAATAAATAAACTTTAGTATTATCTTTGTTTGCTCTTAGAAATTCTCCTGAGAAGCATACCCTGTTTTTTATACTACAAGCAAGCTCATCTACACTATTCTTTTTCTCAATCATCACAGGCAGGTAGCAATCTTTCATTATTCCTAGCTCTGGTCTTGCTATGAGCTTAACACTGTAATCTCCTGCATCCATTGTTTCAATTTCATATTTTATTTTATGTTCATCAAAATATTCTAATATATGTTGGTTTTTCTTCTCTCGTGAATCTGCTACTATTACTAAATTTTCTTTTAGAATTTTTACAATTTCTAAATCTGAAAATCTAAGGTTCAATTGCATAATTATCACCTTCCTTCAATTTAAGGGTGGATTTAATACTGCTACTTCAGCTTTAACATTTCTTTTAGTTCCTCTACTGTGAAATGACTAAAATCTATTTTGCTTGTAGATACGGTTTCCCCTGTAATTTGGGTTTCTTGTTTATCCACAAATAATTTAAGATGCTTACCTAAAAGTTCATATGCTCTTAGCTTGTCCCCTTCTTTTATTCCACTAACTGCAATAGTCTTAATACCATTCAAGACGAACTCGGCAGTTAAACCGTTGTTTAATGCTCTTTCCTCTAGCTTCTTATCTATAATATTTTTGAGTGAAGTTTTGTGAAGTAACTGATACCCCATTTCTTTAGCAGTATTGGTACTGTAACCACTTCTTATTGCAGCCTGGGTGCTATTCATGTCTATTAAATATTCTGTTATAAATACCTCTTGCTTAGGTGTTAATTTCATCTTAATCTTACCTCCCTTTATGTGTAGTGATTTTTAATTATTTCACCTATGATTTTATTAGAATCCATTTAATACCTCACAATCAAGCATTTCTTTGCCTGTGATTTCCTTATGTTTTATCATCAACATACTTAGACATTCTGTAATCTTTACAAACTCTGGAACCCATGACTCCCTTTTTGTCTGTGTATAATTAGTATCTTCAAGAAACCTTTCCGCTTTCTTTTCCCTCAAAATCAATAAGTTATAGGCTTCCTTTAATTCTAAAATGGACATTGCCATTCGCCACCTCCTAAAGTTAACTCGCTTTCTTGCACCCTATAAATTCTTTTAGATTGCTTACAAAAATGATATGGTGATAATATATTTGTATCTCCATAATACCTATTCTTTTCAATCAGTATTCCACCGTCAAAGGTTTTTAGTTCTTCCATACCTTCGTCTGTTGGTCTTTTTACCCAAAATAAGTTGTGAGCTGCATTTGTTATATCTCCACTTCCCCCTACATCGTTACCTTTGTTTGGATGTACTACTACATTTATCACCACATTATTTTGTAATGCAAATTCTCTTAATGTATCTATAAAATCACTTTGCCCTCTCCATATTCCATTAACGTTAGCCTTAAACTTTATTGTCATAAGGTTATCTAGAAGAAACACTCTGCAATTGTATCTTTTATATGCCTCAAGCATCATTTCGAGTAATCTTTCTTCTTTATTAGTGTTGGTATCGTCATAGATAAACATTTTTCCTTTTATCCAGTTATCTACTTTTTCAACAAACCCATCCTTAGGCTTATAATTGGTTATATTTGTTTTCTTATCTGTTATTCCTATAATATTGTTGTTTCCTACTGCTTGTAGGCAACTCCATAATTTAAAAAACCCTGCCGACAATTCTCCTGTGTATATAAAGGTGTTAAATCCTTCATCTACGCACTTTAACATGCTTTGACCTACAACTGTACTCTTTCCGCTTCCTCGCCTTCCTGTCCATATATTGAGTGATGGGAACACGTACCCACCACAATAAGTATCTATTGCATAAATTCCAGTGACGCATCTTTCCATTTTAGTCGGGTCTGTTATTTTTACATTTGCAATATCTGTCATACCAACCACTGGTATTATTTCTGCTTTTCTTATTCCTGTTTTCACATATTCTTTCCCAAATAATTTTAGTTCCTCATTTACATCATTTAGTTCATGTTTTACTATTTTAGTTTTATAGCTGCCAAACTTTGTTATAAGTTCTTTTGTTAACTTTTCACCTGCATCATCATTGTCAAAATAAAAAATCCATTCTTTAACTTCATTAACCCACTCATAGCAATTATCAATCCATGTCTGGTCGTTGGTTCCGCTCGGTATTGAAACAACGTTGAATTCTCCACTTTCCATAACACTAAGAGCATCAACCATACCTTCTGTTAAAACCACTGGTCGCTTTGGGTCAACTTTATCCATATTCCAGAGAACGTGCTTACCACCTTTCTCTTTCCATTCTTTCATTTCTTTTTTGCCTTTTATTATTTCCTGTTTATGTGTAATCCTCACCTTATTCATTACTAATTCACCATTTTGGTAAAATTGGAATATGGCATAATCTTGTCCGTATTTTGTAATACTCTTAACTTCTGTATTTTCAAGTGTTGCTCTGCTTATACCTCTGCTACTAAAATATTTTACTGTGTTGTCTGAAACTTTGCTAACGTTATACTGTGGCTTTATATATACTTCCACTGACTTTTCGCTCATGCCATGTTCTTTTAACCATTCTATATAATAATCAGCTTGAACCCCATGTCTGTCGCACAATTCCTTGAATGTTCCTTTTTCACCACACTTACCACGCAAGCAGTTGAATGTATGTTTTGCTGTGTTAACTGAGAATGTAAACTGGTCACGATGTTGTCCACCATTACAGAATGGACAGTATTTTGCTTCAATTTCTTTATCCTTTTTTTTGAATTCTATTAAATAAGACCTTGCAAACTCTATTTCATTCATGCTACGCTCCTTATACCACTGTGTACTGTGACTTTTTTTCTACAGGTTTATCTTTTCTTAACCATCCTAATATAGTCAAATAATCTGAACTAGTGGTTTTACCATTGCCACCCTTCCATAGGTCCAAATCTATTATCTTGTTTTCTATAATATCTTTAGAATACATAGTAATTAGTTTCTGGTACTCTTCTTCTAATAAGGTAACTCTTTCGGCATAATTTATTTTTACAGGTATTTCTTTTATTTCTTTTATTTCTTTTATTTCTTTTATTTCTTTACTTTCATTTTCTTTGCCATCCTTTGCTAAAGCATTGCCATGCGGTTGGTATGCGGTTGCTATAGCATTGCCATTATTCCACTTACTATCAGCGCCTTTTTTCCCTGCCACAACTCGTTTTTGTCTTTTTTCTTCTTTCAGTTTCATTCTTCTTATTAAGCTATTGCTCCAAAAATTTTCTCCATCTGATTCAAATAATTCATAATCCACTACACAACTATTAACAAATTTTTCAACCATACTAACATCAGTTAACATAGCCATGGCAATTGCACTAAAATTTATTTTATTAAGCTTTAGAATGTATTCATCATGTTCACTTAACATTTCAACTATTGCCCAATAAAGCCCATAGCCTTCTGACCTATATTCTAAAAGCATAGCCATTATTTTGGGGTCAGTCCTTGCGTTTGTGTCATGAGAAAAATAATAAGCATCCTTCGACATATAATTACCACCTACTTTTGACTAAGCTCATTCCTTTATACCTCCTATTCTTTATTTGTATATTGTGGGAATAATTTTTCTTCATTAATATTTAATGCTTCTGCTAACCTTTTCCTCCAACCTGGGTATGGAAAAGTTTTTGCTGTTTCAATATGGTATATATTGGATGGAGATATTCCAGTTAACTGTGAAAGCTTTTGTTTACTTAACCCTCTATTTTCTCTGTATTCAGTTACATTATTTTCAAACACCACTTAAAACGCTCCTTTTTTATCATTGATTTATAACATGTTGCATGTTATACTTTCATTGTCCAATGTAATTAATAATCTCACTCGACATACTTATTGTAGCACCTAACATGTCCTTTGAACATGGGACACTTCACTGGACAAAATGTATCCGTTAGACAAATTGAATAAGGAGTGATTATCTTGATATATAACGAACCCTTTAAAATGTCATGGAAAGTAAAAAATTGTGAAATTCAAAATGATGAAATTGTTGAAATCAAAGGTATTTCCCCAAAAGAATATAATCCATTTGACTATTATGGCAAGGATGATAACTATGTTCTTTATAGAAAATTCATTTCATTAGATGAAAATAATAATGATGAAATATTAGAATTTATAAGACTTTTCGGTTTTCTGGGTCTCGATAGCATTCATAGAAGAGACAAGTTAAAAGAAGCTAATGAAAAGGTTAAATCAACTGAATTGTATATGACTACAAGGGAGAACCTTCTAATTAAATTATTTGCAGAAAAAATCGATAGCATAATAAAAACTCCGAAACTGCCATTATTAAATAATGAGGAAACTTACTGGAGCAAAGTTGCTAAAAATCCCCAATTATTTTTGCAGCCATATGAATCGACTGTAGATGATAAGTCAAAAGCTATGCATAACTCAAGTGAAAATCTTTCAAATAAGTATGTAAATATATTATTAAATCATAAAAACATACCTATGAAAGAAAAAATAAACGATATTAAAATAGAAATTAAGAGAATGAAATTAATTTCAAAATTATGGGACAGTATATCATTTAAAGATATTGAAATTATCAATAAAAATATTTTTGCTCTTAGGATTTTTGAAAAAGATGAAGCTACTAGACAATGTATTATAAATAATTTTAAATCCACTGAAACATATGAAACATATGAACAAACTTTATATTATGCAAAAATTCTTATGGATGCTGTAATTAATCAACAGATAGTTCATGTTAAACCATATTTAGCACACGGTAATATGCAAGAATTTATGGACAATCCAACTAGAAAATCTAAAGGTCATTGGAGTGCACCTGATTTACTTTCAGCTATGTATATCATGATATACATGGATTTTGTTGAAGGTAAAATGGTCCGTAAATGCAGAAATGAAACTTGCAATAATTGGTTTGAAATTTTCGGAAATTACGCTAGAAAAATATATTGCACTCCACAATGTGCAAATACTCAAGGGAAAAGGGAATCAAGAAGAAAAAGAAAGGCAGAAATAATGGCAATTGATGAACGTGGAGAAAGTTCTTAACGACTAACCTTATTACTAGGGTACAACAAGAATGGTAAACTATGATGATCAGTAATCTTCTTTAGTATAAGTGCATATACATTATTTTCAATATCTTCACTGTAAATTAAGGGAACCCCTTTTGAGGTCCCCTTAAAAATTGTTACATTATCATCACTAATAAACATATACTTTCATTTAAAGTAGTTGTCTAAAGGACTAGCTTTTTTATGATTTCTCTTCAAGTCTTCCGTTTCTAGTTGTACATATCTTCTGGTAGTAAGCAGACTACTATGTCCCATAATTCTTTGTAAAGTAAACAAATCCATTATTCCAGCTTTAACTGCATTGGTGGCAAATGTATGTCTAAAAATATAAGGTGTACATCTTTTACCCAAATTAATTTTTTCTCCTAATCTTCTAAAAGATAACATTAAGTTTTGTTCTTTAATTTGTCCTCCATATGTGCTTTGGAATAAATAATCTGATTTGTTTTGTAATGCACATTCAATTAATTCTCTTAATAATTTACAAGTTTTAGCACTTAAAGGTAATTGTCTACTGACTCTTGTTTTGCTAACCTCAGCTCTAACTGTTAATAATCCTTGTTTTAAGTCTATATCTTGTATTTTCAATAAAGCTAATTCTTTACTTCTTATGCCACAATCTAAAATTGTTATCATTCCAGTATAATCTCTGAAACCTGTATACGTTCCCATGTCGCAAGCCTTTAATACCCTCTTAACTTCTATATCTGTCAATGGTTTAACTGCATCCAGTGGTGTTTTAACAAGCTTTAATTTAATGTTAATGTTTTCTTCTATATATTTATTTTCATATAGCCATTTCAAATAACATTTAATTGTTCTAAGTCTTATATTAACTGTAAATGAGCTATACTCTCTCTCATGGAGCATATAATACAAATAAGTTTTAAATAATTGACTATCTACCGCAACACAGTTTGTATTAGACTGTATATCAGTTTTTACATATTTGAGGAAATAATTAAGATTAATTTTATGTTCCTTTAAAGTCCTCTCTTCAAGTCTTTCCAATGCTTTGTCATTCATAAATGTGTCATGTAATTCTACAAAATCTTGAAATGTAATTTTTTCTTTTTCTACCCAGTCGTTTTGCACCACAGTTTTAAACGTGTCCTTGAATTGATAGTTGATTTTCTTCTTACCCATTGCTATTCCTCACTTTCATGTTTTTTAGTGAGAAAAATATTAGTAACTATCTGCATTACAGTTCTACTTTCTACAAGCCCCTCTTTAATCTTATTTCTACAAAATAAAAGCGGCCCAGAATACATAAAAATATGTATCTAGGCCGCAATATGTCAAATTAAGTGGCGGGAATATGTGTGAATCGAACACACCCATCGTGGTATTAGCACGACAACACAGTTTTGAAGACTGGCAGGCACACCAGCACCTATCTACTCCCATGAACAGTGCTAATTATAGCATATTACACTGGTATATTCAATAGCAATATGCACCATTTTGTCGAATTCTTTTATTTTCAATCACAATATACGTCTAACTATCTTTAAACATTACTCTATCATTCTCTACCCTTTTAGTTAATTTTATACCATCAAAATGTTCTAAAAGTGCTACTGCAAATTTTCGACTTGTGTCAAATACTCCCCTAGCGGTGGATGCCGCTATGCTACCGTTTTCTTTAATGTAGTTACACACTATTGTTTTTGAGTTTTCATAATGTTCCACTGTAAAAATACAATCCTCAGCTATTTTTATTAATTCACCATTATCCATAAGGGAATCGAAAACCATTTTAAAGGCCTTTTTATCCTTTTCATTTATAGCTAAGTCGGAATATTTAGGGGTATTATATCGGCCCTTATCAAAAGCTGAAATAATGCTAGTTTTTAGTTTTTCTTGCTCCACTGTATATTGTATCCTAAAATCATATAAACATACGGATTTTTCATATAATTTTATAACATATCTATTTTCCATTAGTAATAATATTTCATCATAAATTTTTTGCTTAATATTTTTTCCAAAAATCTTATTCTTGATTTCCTCTTTTGGCATACCAACCTTAAGTGGATTTTCATTATGATACACTGTTAAAATTTGCTCTATTTCCTCTATCTTTTGCTTTAGGAAATTCTTATGTATATATATTGTCTTATCTAAGGCTGTTAACTTAATTATTATATTGTCCTCTACCAATGCTTGTAATTTATCTTCTATATATTCTTCATTTTTACCTAGTGCTTTTAAAATCACAGTAGTATCTGGATAATCCCCACTTAATTTTTTAAGAGTGTTCTCTAAAATATTTTCAGTTTTTCCACTTTCTTTAACTTTAAGCTCTTCTATATACTTTTCATTAAATCTTTTAGCCTTTTCGGCAGATGGGTCAATAATAGTTCCACCGGCTATTGTGTGCATTGGGGAATAGCTTCTAAGTACGTATCTATCATTTCTTTGAGCATTTATGGGTTTTTCGAGTCTTAATTGTACATAGGCACTTTCTCCTGGAGCTATTTCTTCTCTGTCTAATATAACAACTCTACATAGGATTTCCTCTGTTCCATGATATAATCTAACCCTCTGCCTATTCACTAGAGGTTTTTCTGCACTTTTTAAATAGTAAAGGTTACAATCAATTGAAAAGGAAGGCTCCATTATATTTAACTTGGAAACTACATTCCCTCTTCCTATTTCACTTAATTTTATATTAGCTAGATTTATAGCACATCTTTGCCCTGCTTCTCCAAACTCTTCAGGTTTATCATGAATATGAATGCCGCGAACCTTTGTAACTACTTTTGAAGGATATACTTCTACAGCATCCCCCACCCTTACTCTTCCACTTATTATTGTTCCAGTTACCACCGTACCAAATCCAGTTACAGAAAATGCTCTATCCACAGGTAACCTAAAATGCCCTTCTGTATCTTTAGCATCAACTTCTTCAGTGATTTTATCAATATCGCTAACTAGCTGATCAAACCCCATTTTTGTTTTTGAGGATACTGCATGAATAGGCGCATTTTCTAAAAATGTACCTTTAAATTCATCCCTCAAATCACCTTTAATCATTTCAATCCATTCAGCGTCCACTAAATCAGCTTTTGTAAGCACTATAATTCCTTTTTTAACATTTAGCAATTGCAATATTTCAAAATGCTCTCTAGTTTGAGGCATAATACCTTCATCCGCTGCTATAACGAGTAGAACTACATCAATGCTGCTTATTCCTGCTAGCATGTTCTTAATAAATTTTTCATGACCTGGAACGTCAATAATTCCAGCTCTTCTGCCAGAGGGTAAATCGAAATAGGTGAATCCTAAATTTATAGAAATGCCTCTGTCCTTTTCCTCTTTTAAAGTATCCGTCTCTCTACCGGTTAAGGCTTTAATTAAGGTAGTCTTTCCATGATCTATATGCCCTGCCGTTCCTATAATAATATGCTTCATGTAAGCAACATCCTTTCCACAAAAATATATTACATGCTTTTAAAAGCCTCTACAATAATCCCATAATCCTTTTCAAATAGTGTCCTAAGATCCATTATAACTTCATTATTATTAATTCGTACAATTATAGCTACTTCATTCATTCTTAGAGTCTCTTCTATTTGCTGCGCTGTATAACTTTCACTTTTTGTTTTTATTACATAAGTTTCTATTTTCTCTGTTGGCATTGAACCACCACCAACCATTGAGTAATCATTCTCTATAGTGAAATTGAATTTATCAGTTTTATTTTGAAGCATTCTTTTTAGTTTTTTAGCTCTTTTCTTAAGCTCATCTGCACTACATAATAGCATGTTTAAAGTTGGTATGTTTTTAATAGCCTCTGTTTCCTCTAAATAATGCTGCAACGTACCTTCTAACGCCGCCAAAGTCATTTTATCTATTCTTAGCGCCCTAGTTAATTGATTCTTCCTCATTCTTTCAATATACTTCGCTTTACCTACTATAATCCCAGCTTGAGGACCACCTAGCATCTTGTCTCCACTAAAGGTTACTACATCTATGCCCTTTTTTATGCTTTCCTGAACTGTTGGCTCATAGACAAACCCATATTTTGAGTAGTCTATTAGCACTCCACTTCCTATGTCTTCAACTACTGGTATATCTTTTCCATTCCCTAACTTTACTAAATCTTCTATAGGTACCTCTTCTGTAAACCCCATAATTTTGAAATTGGAAGTGTGTACTTTTAATAATACTCCTGTGTTTTCAGTAATATTATCCTCATAATCGTATAAATGAGTTCTATTAGTTGTACCTACTTCTACTAGTTTAGCTCCACTAAATTTCATAACCTCAGGAACCCTAAAGGACCCACCAATTTCAACTAATTGTCCTCTAGATACTATTGCTTCCTTTTCCCTACAAAGTGTATCTAACGCAAGCATTACTGCCGCTGCATTGTTGTTTACCACCATAGCAGCCTCTGCGCCAGTTATTTTTGTAAGGATATCTTCTATATGTGAATATCTAGACCCTCTACTCCCTTTTTCAATGTCATATTCAAGATTGTTATAATTCTCAGCAACATTAATTACTCTATCTATAGCATCCTTTGATAAAAGAGATCTGCCTAAATTTGTATGGACAACAGTTCCTGTGGCATTTATAACTTTTCTCAGCTTTGGACTATTCTTTTTATTTAATAGTTTAATAGAGTGGCTTATAACTTCTTCTTTGCTTAATGATTGTATTTCATCATTTAGAATTGCTTTTCTATAAACTTCTATAGTCTCTCTTAAAGAATCCAATACAAGAACTCTTATATTACTATCTAACTGCTGTTTTATTTCTTCTTGTTGAAGTAGATCATCTACCTTAGGTAAGCTTCTTAATAACTCTCTATCCATTGTAATCTCACCCCACATTTATTTTGTTAATTAAATCATTCCGGTTACTCCACAATTATATATTTATCTTGCAAAGGGATTACTTCTCCAATAATTTGTGATTTTAATTCTAACTCATTTAACCTACTCATAAGTTTTGACCCTTCTGCTTTTGTGCAGGATACTAAAAGTCCACCTGAAGTTTGAGGATCAAATAATATGTCCTCTAACCATTCTGGTATACTTCTAAGTTCATATTTACCATCTAAGTATGCTTTATTGTTATAATTGCCTGCAGGTACTAGTCCTATCTTTGCATACTCTTTAGCTTCTTTTATATATGGTATGTTTTCTTTGAATAATTTTAAGCTTACGTCTGATCCCTTAGCCATTTCATAGCAGTGACCCATAATACCAAAGCCAGTTATGTCCGTACAAGCACTTATCTCATGCTCCATAATGATTTCTCCAGCATATTTATTTAAAGTACTCATAACCAAAACTGCCATGTCATAAGCCTCTTTTGAAGCCAATTCAGCTTTTATTGCAGTACTAATTATACCAGTACCCAAGGGTTTGGTTAAAATTAATACGTCTCCTACATTACAGCCATAATTTTTAAGCACCTTATCTGGATGCACTATTCCCATCACAGATAGACCATATTTAGGTTCATCATCCTGTACTGAATGCCCACCTATTACTATTGCCCCAGCTTCTATTACTTTATCTGCTCCACCTTTTAAAATTTGCCCAAGTATATCTATATTTAAACAATTAGGAAAACATACTATATTTAAAGCAAGTGTTGGTTTACCTCCCATAGCGTACACATCACTTAATGAATTTGCNGCTGCTATTTGACCAAAGGTATAAGGATCGTCTACCACAGGTGTAAAAAAATCTAAGGTTTGAATTACTGCAATTTCATCGCTTAATTTGTACACCGCTGCATCATCCGAGGTTTCTATTCCAACAATTAAGTTTTCATTTTCCATTTTAGGTAATTTACCTAGTATCTTCGATAAGGCCTCCGGCCCTATTTTCGCTGCTCAGCCAGAGGTTTTTGATAGTTCTGTAAGTCTTTTTTCCATAATAACCTCCTTGTAGTTCTCTGGGGCAGAAAACAATTATCAATTGTTTTCCCTCCTTGTAATTCTCTATCATTAGTAACAATAATTAATTGTTACTAAATCTTCAAGATAATTTTATACCATTCCTCACTTTATGTCCACCTTATCTATAAATTTGCTTAAGGTCTTTTCTCCAATACCATCTACTTTTGTAAGTTCTTCTACAGACTTAAATCCTCCGTTTTCTTCTCTATATTTGATTATTCCATCTGCCTTAACGTCTCCTATACCTGTAAGCGTTTTTAATTCTTCTTTATTTGCAGTGTTTATGTTAATAATAGCATTTACTACGGTGGAGCTTGAAACTGTAGAACTACTAGCTTTACTTTGGAGATTTTGTATTTTATCTACCTCACCCTTTTTATGAATCACAATACATTCTTCATCCTTTAGTTTTTCCGAGAGATTAGTTGCATCGAGATCTGCATCTAGGGTAACGCCCCCCGCTAACTTTATAAGGTCAGTCACCCTACTTTCCTTTTTTATTTCATAGACCCCTGGATATGTCACAGCTCCCTTTATGTCTACTTTAATATTAGTATCTTCTAATGTATTGGTTTGACCTGCTATATTTGATTTAGTTGCATCAACCACCTTTACATCTTTTTTTTCTAAAGTTTTATCAGTTTCTACAAATATATCTTTGTAATCTGTAGCATTAACACTTTCTTTTGGGCCTGACATTGTGTATCCAACAATTATAAATACAATGCTTATGAATAGAATAACTATAGAACCAATAATTTTTTCTTTGTTTTTCATAACTCCTCCTTTTTACCTTCATATATAAAATTATTGACAACTTTTCGTAAATACTGTCGCTAAGAAAGATTTATTTTGATATAATGTAACTATTGATAACTGGGAGGTAATTTATGAAGAAATTGATCACGATAATATTTACATCATTATTTTTACTTTTTAATATAAACCCAACAGTCCAAGCACTAGTAACTCCACCAGTTGTATCTGCTGATAGTGTGGTTTTAATGGATGCCACTACGGGTAAAATACTTTATGAAAAAAATAAGGATTCTGCTTATCCCCCAGCTTCCACTACTAAGATAATGACTATACTTCTAGTCTTAGAAAAATGTAATCTAAACGATGTGGTAACAGTAAGTAAAAATGCGGAGATGACTGATGGATCAAAAATATACATCACCCAAGGCGAAAAGCTTCCTGTAAAAGAATTATTATATGGATTAATATTAGCTTCCGCTAATGATTGCGCTGTAGCCTTAGCAGAGCATGTGAGTGGCTCTACAGAGAAATTTGCAGTGCTTATGAATGAGAAAGCAAATTCACTAGGTTGTAAAAATACTAATTTTGTCAATCCTAATGGCTTGTATGATGTTAATCATAAAACTTCAGCCTATGATTTATCACTAATAATGCAAGAACTTACTAAGTATAATGAATACAAAGAAATAGCAACAACTCCTTCATATATAATGGCACCAACAAATAAATCTGTGGCAAAACGACCTCTTTGGAATGGTAATAGGCTAATACATAAGGGCGACAGCTACTACTATCCAGATTGTGAAGGTGGAAAGACAGGCTATACCGTTCAATCTAAACATTCTTATATTGCCGCAGCTAATAGAAATGGTCAAAAACTTATAGTAGCTCTTGTACATGACTCTAAAAAGACTTTTTTCCCAGACAGTAAAAAACTACTTGATTATGGATTCGAGAATTTTGAGCTCTCTAAATATTTTAATAAGGGTGATGAAGTATCAAATTTAAAATTAGAAGATGGTACAATAATTCCCTTACTTGCTTCAAAGGATTTTTATATTGTTAAAGCTAAAAATTCAACTGAAGCGGAAGCTCCAATTATTGAGACTGAGCAAAAAAATTCAAACCCCTCATCTATTGTAAAAGGTGATGAAATAAGTAAAGCAACAATTACGTTTGGTAAAGATTCCTACGATTTAAATTTGTCTAGCGGAGTAAATTATTCTAAACCCTCATCAATAAGCAATGAGCTAAAGGGTGCTTCAAAAAACTCCAAAAGCATAATAAAAACAATAAAATATGTTGCCATTTTCTTTGCAGTACTCATAGTATTTTTGAGATTAAGGCATCTAAGAAGAAGAAAAAAAAATAGATTGAAGAGATTCATAAACCATTTAAATAGTAAAAGATAACAGGTCAAGAAAACCCCAGGTACATACTAAATAGTATGTACCTGGGGTTTTCTTATATTTTACTTTCAGCCTTTAGTTTACTTATCAAATTCACTATATCATCTGGAAGCTCAGTCTCAAGTATAAGTTCATCACCAGTTCTTGGGTGTGGAAAAATTAATTTATAAGCATGAAGTGCCTGCCTCTCAATATAACTTCCTTCAGATGTCCCATAAAGGCTATCCCCATAAATCGGATGACCAATATGACTTAAGTGAACACGAATCTGATGTGTTCTACCAGTTTCCAAAGTCAATTTTAGAAGGTCTCCATTTTTAAAAGAATCAATAACCTCATAATGAGTTATACTTCTTTGTCCCTCTTCCCAAACTTCCCTTGCCGCACCCTCTTCATTGGGTTTTCCAATAGGCAAATCGATAGTGCCTGACTTGTTTTGCATATTACCATGTACAACAGCCATATAGCTCTTCTCAAAGGTTTTGCTTTGCATGTCTTTGCTCTGCATGTCTCTAGCTAAGGCCATATGTGCAAATTTATTTTTTGCAATTATTATAAGACCGGAAGTATCCATGTCGAGTCTACTCACTAGTCTAACAATGCAATTTTCATGTTTTTCTTTAAAATAATATGAAACTCCATTGGAAAGGGTCCCGAAGGGATAACCTCTAGTCGGATGAACCACTATACCTGGACTNTTATTTATAACNATAAGATCTATATCCTCATATGCNACATCTAAGTCCATCTTCTCCGGTTCAATGTTTTGATGCTCATTAGTCTTCATATCAATTTCTATTTTATCTTTTGAATTTATTCTATGATTTAACTTAGCCACTTTATTATTTACACTTATTTTTCCAGTAAGCCCTGAGCTTTTTAAAAATCTACTAGATAAATTCTCTGTATACTTTAAATAATCTCTTAATTTTACTTCATGAATGTTTTCGGCAACTATATATGTTAATTTATTGCTGCACACTAATTTATTAGTTAGCACTAATTTATTAGTGAACAATCTGCGATTACTTCTATTTCTACTAATGCATCCTTAGGAAGTTTCGCTACCTGAACACAAGATCTAGCAGGTGGATTTGCACTAAAATATTGTGAATATACTTCATTCATATCAGCAAAATCATTCATATCCTTTAAAAATACTACAGTTTTTACTACCTTNTCTAAAGATGTNCCTGCCTCTTCTAATATAGCTTTTACATTATCTAAAGATTGTGCTGTAGCTTTTTTTATATCATCATTTATAAATTCTCCAGTAGCAGCATTTATAGCTAATTGTCCTGAGGTATATA
>JGI24142J45722_1000034_pt1 | contig 77364 bp, 75 predicted proteins | sample BarGraIncu00431A_FD_45722 | JGI IMG/M metagenome (IMG submission 45722) | reverse complement strand
TTTGCTCCTGTTTCTTTAGCAATTTCATTACATTTTTGGACTAATGCTGTTTCTGGGAATAAGCTCTTTGGTGATACAATTCTAAAGTCCATACCCATTTTAGCTGCACCTATCATCAATGCATTTGCCATGTTGTTTCTTCCGTCTCCAGCATATACAAACACAATGCTGCTTAATGGTTTGTCAAAGTGCTCTTTTATAGTTAGAAAATCTGCAAGAATTTGTGTTGGATGATCTTCAGTTGTTAATCCATTCCATACAGGTACTCCTGCATATTTTGCTAATTCTTCAACCACTTCTTGACCATATCCTCTGTATTCTATACCATCATACATTCTTCCAAGAACTCTTGCTGTATCTGCTACTGATTCCTTTTTACCAATTTGAGTTCCTGTAGGTCCTAGATAAGTTACATGAGCTCCTTGGTCTAACGCACCTACTTCAAAAGCACATCTTGTTCTTGTGGAACTCTTTTCAAATATGAGAGCAATGTTTTTACCTTTTAATGTCTGCTTCTCTGTACCTGTATACTTAGCTCTTTTTAAATCCCTAGCTAGATCTAAAAAGTAGTTTATTTCCTTTGGGGTAAAGTCCATCAAAGTTAAAAAATTTCTGTTTCTTAAGTTAAACATAATAAATTCCTCCTAATATTTTTTTAATTTCTAGTATTCTGTACATATATACTTAACTCTTTATTCAACAAGCATTTAAAACATTACCTTGACCTATGAAGCCATCGGCTTCTTAACATCTCCTACCTTTTCTTTCAATGCTGCCAGCTGATCTCCATAGTTCTTTTCAGCGATGTCATTCCATATTTCAGCACCTTTAATACCGCATCTCTCAGGAATAAAAATCGGGTCCAAACCCATCTTCTTTTGCTCCTCGTAATCTTTAAGGGTTGCAAGGACAGGTTTTGTTAATAGTATTATAGCAATTATATTCAGCCATGCCATCATACCAACACCAATGTCAGCAAGATTCCAAGCCACATTTGATGTACGGATTGTACCGTAAAATGTAGATATTATTAAAATAATTTTAGTAACAAATGAAATAATTTTCAAATTTTTGCTATTTTTAAATAGATATGCAACATTACTGTCAGTATAGTAAGCAAATGCTAGTAATGTAGTGAAGGCAAAGAAGAAGATTGCTATAGCAATAAATGGACTGCCAAGACCGGGAATCAATGTATTTATAGATTCTTGAGCGAAGGCAGGACCAACACCAACTCCTGGAAGATGCTCTACTAAAAATCCACCAGCAGGATTCGCAATATTGTACTTTCCTGTAGAGAGTATCATAAGTGCAGTTGCAGTACAAACGAATAATGTATCTATATATACTGAGAACGCTTGAACAAGACCTTGTTTTGCAGGGTGGGATACTTCAGCTGCACCGGCAGCCTGTGCGCCAGTACCCATTCCTGCTTCGTTAGAATAAAGTCCTCTTTTTACTCCCCACATAACTGCATTTCCAAATATAGCACCGAATGCTGCATTAAGGTTAAATGCAGAACTGAAGATTAAACCAAACATTGCAGGGACATTTTTAAAATTTATAACCAAAATAACTAAAGCAATGAGGATATAAGCACCTGCCATAAATGGTACAACTGCACCCGCGAAATTACCGATTCTTTTAATGCCACCGAAAATTACAAATCCGAATAATATAGCAACAAAAATTCCTGTAACATATGGAGAAATACCAAAAGCGGTTTTTGTTGACTCTGCAATGTTAAACGCTTGTATTCCCGGTCCTGTAAAACCATTTCCTATAATAGTTACTATAGCAAATAGTATAGCAAAAGGTTTGTTTTTCAGGCCTTTTTCTATATAGTATGCCGGGCCTCCACGGTAATCACCAATAATATCTTCTTTCCACACCTGGGCCAAAGCAGATTCTGCGTAGGCTGAACCGGCTCCTAAGAAAGCAATAATCCACATCCAAAAGATTGCTCCTGGACCACCATAGAATATTGCAGTAGCAACTCCGGCAATATTTCCAACACCTACACGTCCACCTAATGCCATGGCAAAACTTTGAAAAGATGAAACACCTTGTGTAGAACTCTTTCCTCCAAACAATTGCCCCACCATGTCTTTGATTAGGCGTAGCTGTGGAAATTTCATTCGTAATGAAAAATAAATTCCAGATCCCAAACATAAATAAATCAAGCCCGAACTCCAAAGCATAGTTGCGATTTTACCTGTTAATGTAGCAAAATCCATTTAATAACCCTCCCTAATATTGATTTCTTTAATTTGCACTGTTCTGTATATCCATACTTAGCTCTTTTAAATCACTTGCCAAATCAAGTAAGTAATCGATTTCTTTTATTATAATAACAGCATTTCAGAAATACTCATTTTAAATCAAAAAAATATTCAGAATTCTAATATTTTTAGAATTCTGAATATTTCTTATTACTTATTCTGCTATTTTTTAATCTATTTCACAGTATAGTAAAAGTCCTTCAAAAAATTTATTTATAGAAATTTTACCTCCCGTCTTTTTTATACCTTTTATATGATCCATTTCAGCTTTCACGCTTGAAAAATCGAAAAGCACACTTGCATAAGTGTTAAAAGTTTCATTCATATAATCTTCAATTCCTAAGTTTGCCATATTATCCAGTCCATTTTTAATGGCTCTTCTAATTCTTTGTTTTACAATCTCTGGATTGTCTCCTGAACAAGTGAAAAGTTCCTCTAAATTAAATTCAGAAAAGGATTTTTTTGTTTCAATTATAATAGCACATATTTTGATTATATCCGTTGTTCCCTTTTCACCAAGCATTCCAAGAATACTTAAAATGTGTTTTACTTCTTTTAGACTGTCCTTTGTTTCCACATTGGGTTGTTCAGAACTCTTTAACATTTTTTTTATATTAGACAACATAATTTTCATTTCAATAGTTTCTGCAACTTTTGAGATCACTTTTTCTACCTCAATTTTATTTATGGGTTTCTTTATAAAAAATTCTATTCCTGATTTATATGAATCTGCGATAAGTTCGGTATCTAAAACCTGGGATATCATAATAAAACAAATATCAGGTCTTAAAGTTTTGAGCTGCTTCACAAGAGTATTTCCATCCATTTTAGGCATAAGAAAATCTACAAGCACAATATCAGGACTTAATAAAAGTATTTCGTTGAAAGCAGTTTCTCCATTATTTGAGCAACCTATAACTTCATATGAATTGTCTTCTTCTATTATATTAGTAAGTATTCTTACTATACTTATGTCATCATCAACAATATAGTATCTCATATAGCTTCTCCTTCCATTTTATCTTCCTTTATTTTTATAATAAATTCCGTACCTTTATCCACTACGGAATGAACCTCTATGGTACCTGAAAAAATATCATTAACAATTCCTTTTACATGGGCAAGTCCTATACCGCGGCAAATGTCACCAGTCTCTGTATTAAATTTAGTTGAAAATCCAGGATTGAAAATATATTCAATGTCTTTCTCTTTTATGCCTTTGCCATTATCAGATATAACAAAAACACAGTACCCCTGTTCCTTTGTAATGGAAATTTCTATATACCCATTTTTAACTTCTTCCATAGCTTCCATGCTATTGTAAATAAGGTTTCTCAATACGGAAACTAGATAAAAATGTTCCTTCACATTAAAATTACCTACTATTGAGAATTTTAAACCTACATTAGATTTATTTCTTTTTATATACTCCTTTACATCTATTTCAATAATGTTTGCCATATCTTCAATATTCATCTTCAACGTATCCGTTCTTCCACCAAGCATTTCCTCTAATCCTTTTATAACGCTGATATAATCTTTTTTTATTTCGTGTACATCTTTTGCTATATCAAGAGAAATGTCTTTTAAATCACTAGAATAGTTTTGTTCCGATATGGTTTTATAAAGAGAATAGGCTTTTTTCATAACATCTTCAATATCCGCATTATTTTTGTTCATAAAATAAATTTCACTTTTTACACTTGAAGTCATTAAAATTAATTTTCTATATCTTTCTTCATGCTCTTCCTTGATCAGTAAGAATTTATAATATTTCAATAGTAATATTATACTTATTGCTACTACAGTTCTTATGAAGGCTATAAGTGCTAAATTCTGAAACATATCATAGCTATATCCCTTGAACCCAAGCATAATGCTGATTTCTAAAACGTTAGATAGAAAATCACAGAAAAATACTGAAAAAAACAAATCCGTTAAATTCGTTTTTAGTTTTTTCCAATAGATTAAGTAAAATAATATACCATAGGTAAAGTAAAACAAAACATCAGGACCTATAAATCCAAGTGTAGTATGTAAATCTTTAGTAGCAATGTATAAAAATATCCCCCTATAAAGGGGAGAAACTATCCCTGTTGCAAAGAGAATTTCTATGGGATTAAATTCTTTGTAAAAATATAGAAAAACAGGTAATATAACAACTGCTAGTGTTATGATAAACCCTGATACAAAAAAATTCAAATTGACTTGAGATGCTAATGCAATACCTATGGAAATAATAAAAATGGATTTTATTTTTTTCATGATTTTTCTCCCTTATATGCAAAATGCACCTGCTTAAGCAGATGCATTTCATATTAAATTCTCTAGTCTTAATATAATGGGAACTTACTACATAACTTAACTACTTTTTCTCTAATCTCTTCTAAGTTTCCTTCTCTATTTTCTATAGTTTCATTCATAAGCTGCGCTATTATTTTCATTTCTGCTTCTTTAAATCCTCTTGTAGTTACAGCAGGCGTTCCAATTCTTATACCACTTGTAACAAATGGACTTAGTGTTTCATTTGGTACAGTATTTTTATTTACAGTAATACCCACAAGATCTAGTAGCTTTTCAGCTTCTTTGCCAGTTATATTTTTATTTGTTAATTCTATAAGTAAAAGATGGTTATCTGTACCACCTGAAACTAATTTAAATCCGTATTTTAGAAGTTCTTGTCCGAGTACCTTTGCATTTTTAACTACTTGTTCAATGTAAACTTTAAATTCTGGTTTAAGAGCTTCTCCAAAACAAACCGCTTTAGCTGCTATAGTGTGCATTAATGGTCCACCTTGCATACCTGGGAAAATAGACTTGTCTATTTGCTTTGCATATTTTTCTTTACATAAAATTGCTCCACCTCTAGGTCCTCTTAGTGTTTTATGAGTGGTAGTGGTGACAAAATCAGCATAAGGAACTGGAGATTGATGAGCGCCTGTTGCTACAAGCCCTGCTATATGAGCCATATCCACAAACATATATGCTCCCACTTCATCGCAGATTTCTCTAAAGGCAGAAAAATCTATTGCTCTTGGGTAAGCAGAGGCACCAATAACTATCATTTTAGGATTATGCTCTTTGGCAAGAGCTCTCACTTCTTGATAATCTATTGTCTCTGTTTCTAAATTAACGCCATAAGGAATGAAGTTATATAACATTCCCGAAAAGTTTACTTTGCTTCCATGAGTTAAATGTCCGCCGTGGCTTAAATTCATACCTAGTACTGTATCTCCTGGTTTTAGCACTGAAAAATATACAGCCATATTAGCTTGTGAACCTGAATGAGGTTGCACATTAGCATGCTCTCCACCAAAAAGTTCTTTCATTCTATCACGGGCTAAATTTTCTACTTTATCTACTACTTCACAACCACCATAATATCTTTTAGCAGGATAGCCTTCTGCATATTTATTAGTTAATACAGAACCATTAGCTTCCATTACAGCTTTACTAACAAAATTTTCAGAAGCAATTAGTTCAATATGATCCTCTTGTCTTGCATTCTCCTCTTCAATAATTTCATAAACTTTTAAATCACTGTTTTTTAAATTTTCCATCATATACGTACCTTCCTCTCATGTTAAATTAAATCCTCACTCTAGCTACTAATTTTTCAAATTAAATATTATATTTATATTATAAAATTTAATGACTTATTAATCAACCTAAAGATGAAAACTTTCCAAAATCTTCTGAATTATTTGCGAAATATACTTGTTATTGGATTTTAAAACACTTTTTAGCATATTCTATATGTATACATGTATCATAATCCACACTACAAACAATTGCAAATAATTCAATTTTCTGACTAACAATAGTTTAATAAATTTATGGTATATAATGATAATGCAATTTAAATATTATTTTATATACATAATTATATAATTAGAATATATTTAGCTATAAACTTCCAAAATTAGTTTTTTACTGAAAGGAGATTCCATGCATATTGATGATATTATTCATGTAGCCACTGACGCTGGTAAAATCATATTAGAAAATGGCGGAGAAACTTATAGAGTTGAACAAACAATTACTATGATATGTAAGTCCTATGGCATTCCGCACACTGAAAGTTTTGTTACCCCCACGGGCATAATGGTTTCTATAACTAATAGTCAAAACAAGACCATTTCATTAGTTAGAAGAATAAATAATAGAACAGTTAATCTTCGTAAGGTTGAAATGATCAACGATCTGTCTAGAAAAATAATGTCTAGGCCCATATCCACTGATGATATGAGAAAAGAAATTGAGTTTATTAATAATATACCACCTTATTCTCAAATCACCACAACATTTTTCGCTGCGGGCTCTTCTGGATTTTTCACCTTGCTTTTTGGTGGAAATTATAAAGATTTTTTTGTAGCCTTTATAATTGGAGCTCTTATAAACTATTTAGGCGGATATTTAGATAAATTAGATGTAAATGGTTTTCTAAAAAATATGCTCGGTGGTGCTTTAGCCGCAACTATGGCTATCATAGCCGCGTCTTTAGGTCTAGTAGGTAATATGGATACTATAATAATAGGATCTATAATGATACTAGTACCAGGTATTTCTATAACAAATGCAATAAGGGATACTATTGCTGGTGATTTAGTTTCTGGTGTATCAAGGTCAGTAGAGGCTCTATTTGTGGCCATTGCTATAGCTGCTGGCACAAGTATAGCTTTCAAAATATGGGTATTGTTATTTGGAGGTGGTTTGATATGATCCTTAATTCATTTTATGCTTTCTTAAGCGCTCTTGGTTTTGGAGTACTATTTAATATTAGAGGTAAAAACCTAATTATCGCATCACTTGGAGGAGGGCTTAGCTGGTTTACTTACCTTCTTTCCGCAAGACTACAACCTTCTTTAGTTTTTTCATTGTTTCTAGCTTCCCTTGTAGGTAGTATTTACTCCGAAGTAATGGCAAGAATTTATAAGACTCCTGTGACCATATTTATAATCTGTGCAATTATACCTCTAGTTCCAGGTGGTGGAATGTATTATGCCACTCTTGAGGCAGTTAAGGGGAATTTTGATGCATCACTATCAAAGGGTGTTGAAACCCTCTTTAGTGCAGGTGCTATTGCAATTGGAATAGTTTTTATATCTTCTATAAGTACAATATTTAAAAAAATAAAGAAGTAAAATTTGATAACAAATGTTTTATACGCAAAAAAAGTATAGATTACGCGTATTGCAATACGCGTAATCTATACTTTTTTTTTTATTTTAAAAACATAAGGAAAGTTGAAACTAGTTCTTGAATTTTTTCTTCTTCAATTGGGTCATCTTCATGTAAAAGACAGTTTTTTGTATATCTCTCTAAAACAAGCCCTCCAACTTTACTCATTGCGGCGCGTGCTGCAGCAACTTGCACCAATATGTTCTTACAACAAGCTTCACTGGTCACCATTTTTTCTATACCTTTAACCTGTCCTTCAATTTTTCTTAGTCTCACTTGAATATCTCTCACTAGTTCATCATTAATAGATTTATCTTTTTCTGTTGTCATTTTACCACTCCTATAAATAATATAGTCAACCACTGTCATTAATTAATTGTAACCTTCGGTGCTATTTCGTTACTTATTTAATGAATTATATAAATTTCATTTACAATCATTATACCCGGTATAGGTACTATTTATAATTATAGCATCAGAATTATTACAAATCAAGAGATAATTAGTGTAATTATCTCATTCATACATAAAATTTATTTTTATAATAATGTACGTAAAAACAGCATAATATTTTATATATTATGCTGTTTAATATAATTATATACACTTAGTGTATTATTTCTTTACATNTGTTTTTTTGATGCCAAGTTCCTCAAGCTGCTTGTCATCAACCATGTTTGGTGCCTCAGTCAATGGACAAAANGCATTTTGATTTTTAGGGAAAGCTATTACATCTTTAATGTTTTCTGTTCCTGCTAANAACATTATTATTCTATCTAGTCCAAAAGCAAGTCCGCCGTGTGGTGGTGGTCCGAATTTGAATGCTTCTAATAAGAANCCAAATCTTTCCCATGCTTTTTCTTGTGTAAAGCCTAAGACTTTAAACATAGTTTCTTGTAGACTAGAATCGTGTATTCTTATACTTCCTCCACCTAATTCTTCACCATTTAATACCATGTCATAAGCTTTAGCCCTAACTCTACCTGGCTCTGACTCTAGATATTGTAGATCTTCATCCATTGGCATAGTGAAGGGATGGTGAGCGGCAATGTATCTATTTTCTTCTTCGCTATAATCAAATAATGGGAACTCTGTAACCCACGCAAAGTTAAATTCCTTATTATCTTTTAAAATTTCAAGATCCTTAGCTACCTGTAATCTTAAAGCACCTAAAGACTGTAGCACAATGCTATCTTTATCCGCAACAATAAGTACTAAATCTCCAGTTTTTGCCTCTACTTTATTTAATACAGCTTGCATTTGCGTCTCGCTTAGGAACTTAGCTATAGGGGATTTAATCTCATCTTCTTTATATGCAATATAGGCAAGACCTTTTGCTTTGTAAGTTTTAACAAACTCACCTAATTTATCTAATTTCTTTCTGCCCATATCTGCTGAACTGGTCACTTTTATAGCTCTTACTGATCCACCATTATCTATGGCATTTTTAAATACTACAAATTCACATTCACGGACCTCCTGCGTAACATTAACTATTTCCATTCCAAATCTTAAATCCGGTTTATCTGATCCATATTTATCCATAGCCTCTTTGTATGTTATTCTTTTCATAGGAAGCATAACATCTTCATTTACTACTTCTTTAAATACTTTTTTAATCAGTGCTTCATTTACAGCTATAACATCGTCTTGCTCCACAAATGACATCTCTATATCTACTTGTGTAAATTCTGGTTGTCTATTTGATCTTAAATCTTCATCTCTAAAACATCTTGCTATTTGGAAGTATTTATCATATCCAGATACCATTAATAATTGCTTAAACAATTGTGGTGATTGTGGAAGCGCATAAAAGTTTCCTGGATAATTTCTACTTGGAACTAAATAATCGCGAGCACCCTCTGGAGTACTTTTTGTAAGCATAGGTGTTTCTATTTCTAAAAAGCCATTTTCATCTAAAAAGTCTCGAATTACCTTAGCCGTTTTATGGCGTGTCATAAGGATTCTTTGCATATCTGGTCTTCTTAAATCAAGATATCTATATTTTAGACGTATATTTTCAGATGCATCTAAATCTTCTTTTATATATATAGGTGGAGTTTCTGATTCAGATAATATTTTTATACTTTCTCCTTTAAGCTCTACTTGTCCAGTTGGCATATTATCATTAGGAGATTGTCTTTTAATTATTTCACCAGTTACAGCAATACAGTACTCTGGTTTCACTAAATCCGCCTTTTCAAAAGCTTCTTTGTTTATTTCTTCTCCAAATACTAATTGGAGTAGTCCTGTTCTATCTCTTAAATCGATAAATACAAGTCCTCCTAAGTTTCTTTTTGTTTGAACCCAACCCATTACTGTTGTTTTATTTGATATATGTGTTTCACGAAGATCCCCACACATATTGGTTCTCTTTAAGCCGTTTAATGCTTCTGCCATTTTGTTCCCTTCCTCTCTTCATAATTAATTCTTAATTCACATTCCTTAGCCTTTAAGTGCTGAAAATTAAGCTTCAACTATATTAATAATTTCTTCTAAATTATCTAATTTAATTTCAAACTGCTGTCCATCAGACATTCTTTTTATTTTAGCAATTCTTGTTTTAATTTCATCTTCACCTAAAATAATAGTATAGTAGGCTTCAATCTTATTAGCATATTTCATTTGAGCTTTTACACTCCGCTCCATATGATTACATTCACATTTTATTCCATTTTCGCGAAGATGATTCACAATTTTAATTGCTTCATATTTGGATTCTTCATTCATAGATCCAACATAAATATCCATATATTTTTCTTTAGGAATCTCTATACCATTTTCTTCTATAGACATTAGTAGTCTTTCAATTCCCATACCAAAACCCATAGATGGAAGCTCAGGTCCACCAATTTCACTAATTAAATTATCATATCTTCCACCACCACAGATTGCAATACCACTTTTATCATGTACTTCAAATACAGTCTTTGTGTAATAATCAAGTCCTCTTACTATATGAGAATCCACTACAAAGTCTATATTCATAACAACCAGATATTTTTTTAAACTTTCAAAGTGAGTAGAACATTCCTCGCAAATATAATCTGATATAATTGGGGCACCACTAACTATTCCTTTACAACTATTAACTTTACAATCTAAAATTCTAAGTGGATTTTTTTCAAATCTACTTTTGCAAGTTTCACAAAGATCTTCATATTTATCTTTTAAAAATTCTTTTAGGGCTTCATTATATTTTTTTCTACAACTCGGACATCCCATACTATTGATTTTTAATTGAACACCTTCTATTCCAATCTCTTTATATACTCTCATAACAAGGCTAATTACCTCAGCATCAATGGAAGCTTCTTTTGAACCACAAACTTCAACTCCAAACTGGTGATGCTCTCTAAATCTTCCCTTTTGCATTTTCTCATATCTAAAACAAGGAGTAAAATAATATAACTTTGTAGGTTGCACCTCATTAAAAAGACCATTTTCTATAAACGCTCTAATTGCAGGTGCTGTTCCCTCTGGTTTTAGTGTAATGCTTCTTCCACCCTTATCTTCGAAAGTGTACATTTCCTTTTGAACTACATCTGTAGTTTCCCCTACTCCTCTTATAAAAAGCTCAGTATTTTCAAACATAGGTGTTCTAATTTCTTTACATCCATATACAGAACATAATTTTCTAAATAAATTTTCTACATAATGCCATTTATATATATTTGCAGGTAATATATCTTTAGTACCCTTAGGTGCTTGAATATTCATTGTATCTCTCCTCACTTAGTCTCATCTTTCAATCTTTAACTATATAGTGTATCTAACAGTGCAATTTTCTTTTGGATCATCTCATTTATCCTTTTTATGTACTCTCTAACATCTTTGGTATTTGCAAATCTTTCATGCCTATTTTCCTCTAGAAAAACAACTTTACAAACAGCATCTGCGCCAAGTGCAATAATTGTCTGCTTTTCTTCAATCATTTGAATATTATATATTCCTTCTTTGCCCGGTGTTTTATATCCAACATTTTCCATATTACCTACCATATTTTTTTGCCTATACATATAATAAGGTTTCATTTCAAGTTTTTTAGATAATTCCACAGTATGCTCGTACATTTGATTTAATTCTTCTTGGCCAGGAATGACAAACCTATAATTATTAAGCATATTTTCATGGAGCTTAGAAGCCCTTTTTATGGATAAACCATGAATTGTAATACTGTCAGGTTTAATTTCAGATATTTTATCACAAGTTTTTATTATATGTGAAATTTTCTCCCCAGGCAGACCTACTATTAAGTCCATATTTATATTATCAAAACCTAATTTTCTTGCCATATCAAATTTTTCAATAACACTATGTACGGAATGAGTTCTACCAATTAATTTCAAGGTATCATCATTCATTGTTTGAGGATTAATACTTATTCTATGTACTCCATACTTTTTCATTGTAGTTAACTTTTTAAAAGTTATACTATCCGGTCTTCCACATTCTACTGTAAATTCACGTACATGATTACTTTTAGTAAAGGCTTCATAAATGCATTTCATTATAAATTCAAATTGGTCATCATTTACAGAAGTAGGCGTACCCCCTCCAAAATAGACACATTCAATATTTAGTTTTTTAGCTTTAATGTAATCACTTATTTCACTAATCTCATGAGATAGTGCTTGCAAATATGGTTCAACTATATCTTTACAACTTTCTATAGGATTCGAGGCAAAAGAACAGTATAAACAACGAGTCGGACAAAATGGCATACCAATATAAACACTTATATTGTCTTTATTTGTATTAACAATATTTCTCTCAAACTTTGCCACATCGATACAAAGTCGCGCTTTATCTTCTCTTGTAACATGTTTTTCTTTGAACTGTTCTATGATAGCCTCATCAGAAAACCCCTCTTGTAGTAGTTCAAGAGCTTTTTTTGAAGGCCTAATTCCTATTAGTGTACCCCAAGGTAGCTGATTAGTTGTATGCTTTGAAAAATATAAAAAAACAGCTTTTTTTACTTCGTCCTTAAGTTTATAGTACTTATCAACCTTGTATTCAAAACTTTCAAGTCCCTTTTGTAACTTTACTATAGTTTCCTCTACTTCAATATTAAAATCATAATTTTCCTCTACAAATTTAATATCAGCAAATAAAAAAAACAAATTTATCATTTGATATACATCATAATTAAATTCTGAATTATTTAATTTTACCTTAATCATTTTAACTCCTTATGAACCATAGTTTATAGACTTCTTAGCGCTTTATCGCCCTATATTAACCTTGTAAAAAAGGGTTACTTAATTTCTCAGTTTTTATTGTGCTACTTGGTCCATGACCAGGATACACTATAGTGTTCTCAGGAAGGCATAAAAGTTTTAGCTTTATACTCATAATTATAGTATTGTAATCTCCTCCTGCAAAATCTGTTCTTCCTATTGAACCTGCAAAAAGAGTATCTCCAGTGAAAACACAGTTATCTACTATGAAGCACATTCCTCCAGGTGTATGACCCGGTGTATCAACGCATGTGAATTCTAAGTTAGAAATTCTTATAACATCCCATTGATTTAATAATTTATCAGCCCCACCTTCAATAAGAGGACCAAACAAATACTCACCTTGAGTTATTAAGTCATCGTCTGCTTTGCTTATACATACTGTTGCCTTTGTGATTGCTTTTAACTGGGCCACACCGGTTGTATGATCTAGATGTCCATGAGTCAAAAGTATATACTTAACTGACCCACCCATAGCATCTATAGTTTTAACAATATCATCTACGTCTCCACCTGGATCTAGCACTACAGCTTCTTTTGTAGTCTCATCCATTACAATATAACAATTTGATCCATATATTCCTGTAACAACTTTTCTAATTTCCATATTAATCCCCCTAGAAGTCTTTTTTACTCTCTAAAATTAGAGTTACTGGTCCATCATTTTGTATGAATACTTGCATATCTTCTCCAAAATCTCCAGTTTTAACTTTACCTAATACCTCTTTGCACTGTTTAACAAATTCTAAATATAATATTTGTGCTCCCTCTCCACCAAGGGCTCTCATGAAATTTGGTCTTCTTCCTTTTCTACAATCTCCATATAGGGTAAATTGGGAAACTATAAGCATTTCCCCACCTACGTCTAAAAGTGACTTAGTCATTTTTCCGTCTTCTTCAAAAATTCTAAGATTTAATATCTTATCCGCTAAGAATTTTACATCCTCTTCATTGTCTTCCTGGCAAATTCCTAGAAGAACATTTAGGCCAAAACCTATTTCACTCCGTAATTCACCATTTATTTCTACCTTTGATGATTTTACTCTTTGTACTACTGCTCTCATATATATCCATCTCCTAAATAGAAAAAGTATCCACTAGTTTTTTATTCTATATACTTCTATTATACCTGCCAATTTATTGATTTTCTTTTGTAATTCCTTCAAATGCTCTGTATCAGAAACCCTTAACTTTATATTTATTAAAGCCACATTATTTTTCAGTGTTTTTGCGTTAATTGAGTATAACTGAGTTTTTGTTACTGTTATTACTTCCATTATGTCAGACAATAACCCATACCTATCATCTGCTTTAATTTCTATCTCAGTAATATAGCCCTTTCCTTCGCTAGCTCCCCAGCTTACCTCAACTACTTTATTAATTTCATTTTTCATTAAGGCTTCAACATTTTTACAATCTAGCCTATGAACAGAAACTCCACGCCCCTTAGTTATATATCCTATTATTTTATCTCCTGGAACTGGATTACAACACTTAGCAAACCTTACAAGTACATTGCCCTGACCTTTGACTATAAGCCCTGAAAAATCCGTTTTCTTTTTCTCTTCTTTACCTGCTGTCTTGGTTATCTTTTGTTCAATGTCTTCTATAGTCAAAGTTTCTTGTTTATTTTTATTTTCAAAAACCTCTCTTAATCTATTAACTACTGTTGAAGGCATAATATCTCCTACTCCAACATAGGCAAATAAATCATCTATAGATTTAAAATTATATTTTCTGTATATTTTTTCTAATGCTTCGCCCTTGGCAATTTCTCCGAAATTATGTCCTTGTCTTTTGGATTCTCGTTCTAATAGGTCTTTCCCCTTTTCAATGCTCTCTTCTCTTTTAGCCTTTTTAAACCAACCTTTGATTTTACTTTTAGCTTGATTGCTTTTTGTAATGTTAAGCCAATCAATACTAGGCCCCTTAGGCGATGGTGAAGTTACAATTTCAACTATTTCTCCAGTTTTTAAGTGATATTCCAGGGGCACCATTCTTCCATTAACCTTTGCACCCATGCACCTATGACCTATATCTGTATGAATTCTGTAGGCGAAATCAATTGGTGTTGCATCAAGAGGCAAATTAATAACCTCTCCTTTGGGTGTAAATACAAACACTTCATCTGAAAACAAATCAATTTTAAACCCTTCCATGAACTCTTCTGCGTCAAAGGTTTCTCCTTGCCATTCAAGAATATCTTTTAACCAAGAAAATTTAGAGTCAAAATTTTCATCCTCAGTGCTTTCTGTACCCTCTATGCCCTCTTTATATTTCCAATGAGCTGCAATACCATATTCTGCAGTTTTATGCATCTCATATGTTCTAATTTGAATTTCAAAAGGTTTTCCGTGAGGTCCAATTACAGTTGAATGAAGAGACTGATACATGTTGGGTTTTGGCATTGCAATATAATCTTTAAATCTTCCCGGAATTGGCTTATAAACCGTATGCACTATACCTAGAGCTGCATAGCAATTCCCAATATCATTAACTAAAATTCTAACTGCTGTCAAATCGAAAACTTGATCTATAGTCTTATTTTTGGCAACCATTTTTCTATAAATGCTATAAAAATGTTTTGGCCTTCCATCAATGTCTGCTTCTATTCCTACAATATTTAAGTTGAACTTTAGTTCTGTTATTATGTTGCTTATATTTTCTTCTCGCTCCACTCTTTTTTCTGCAATTTTCCGTACTAAATTATAATATTCATTTGGGTTTAAATATCTAAGTGATAAGTCCTCTAGTTCCCATTTAATTTTAGACATTCCAAGGCGATGGGCTAGGGGCGCATAAATATCCAAAACTTCTTTTGCCTTTAGCTTTTGATTTGCAACAGGCATATATTTTAAAGTACGCATATTATGAAGTCTATCAGCGAGCTTAATAAGGATAACTCTAATATCCTTTGCCATAGCTAAGAGCATTTTTCTAATATTATCAGCCTGTTCCTCTTCCTTAGTCTTATATTTTATGAGACCAAGCTTTGTTACACCCTCAACTAAATTGGCTATTTCTATACTAAATTCTCTGCTTATATCTTCATAAGTATATACGGTGTCTTCAATTACATCATGAAGTAAACCCGCAACAATAGTACTAGTATCAAGTCCCATTTCCGCTAAAATACAAGCTACTTCTAATGGGTGCACAATATAAGGCTCTCCTGATTCTCTCTTTTGCTCTTTATGTGCAGCATAAGAAAAATTAAAGGCCTTAACAATAAGATCTTTATCTAAAATATTACAATTATTTTCAATCTTATATAACAATTTTTCCAACATGGCTTATACACTCCTAAAATCAAAGGCTGGTTTAATTAACCAGCCGATACTTTTTACTAATATTATATAATATTATGTAGAATTATGCAATTTGAATTTAGTAATTACTACATAAGTTTAAATAAGAATTAAATATCGTACTTTACAAGAGATATTATATCATAACCTTTTAATTTATCTTTTCCATTAAGCTCTGTTAATTCAATTACAAAGATCAATGAAACAACCTCTCCGCCCATTTGCTCTATAAGTTTTGTTACTGCTGCAACTGTTCCCCCGGTAGCGAGTAAATCGTCTACTATAGCTACCTTTTGACCAGGCTTTATGGCATCTTTATGAATTTCAAGTTTATCTGAACCATATTCAAGGTCATACTCAACTTCCATAGTGTCATAAGGTAACTTACCAGGTTTTCTAACTGGAACAAACCCTGCTCCAAGGGCATATGCAACTGGTACACCAAATAAAAACCCTCTTGCCTCTGGTCCTACTATAACATCTATTTTTTTATCTTCTAAATATGCTACCATTCCATCTATAGTGTACTTAAGAGCATTGTGATCTTGTAATAAGGTAGTTATATCTTTAAAACTGATACCACTTTTCGGAAAATCTTCTATTATTCTAATACTATTTTTTAAATCCACGATAATTCCCCCTAAAAATAAAATCATATCACTTTTTATATATTATACGCCCATTATATATTATAATGAGTTATTTATGCAACACAAAGATTATGTAGTATCTCACCTATCCATGAGACTATTTTTTAATTCTTTATCTAAGTACTTTGAAATTTGTAACGCTCTATTACTATCTGAGGTAATAAATAACTCCACAACAATTTTAGCATTATCCATTCTTCCAACAGCATTAATAGTAGGCATTACTGTTAATGCTAATTTTGATACTGTATCTACATTAATAACCACAATATTATGAGTTTTTAAGAGTGCACAAATTCCATAATTATTTGTGTTTTTTAATTGCCTTATGCCTTCTTGCGCAAATATTCTATTTTCACTCTCAAGCTTCGTTTTACTAGAAATAGTACCTAGCATTACCAAATCCATATATTTGTTTATAGATTTCATCTTATAGTAAGAGGATATTGCTTGTGCTATTTTAAAGGCTACTCCACAGGCACATAACCCCTTGAAAGGGTAATTGCAACCCTTCTGCTTTGGATTCACAACAATGGTGTCTGGATGTCTTTTAATTGGTATATGAAAATCTGCGATTATAACATTAATACCCATATACTTGCATAATTCTATTTCACTGAAAGAATTGATGCCACAACCTAATGTTATTATAAGTGCTGGACCTAGATATTTTATATGACTAGTAATATCACTTTCAATTATATCACGACTATCACTCCGCTGGCTTGGTATAAAATACTCAACATCAGCATTTAAAAACTTAAGTACTAACATCAATAAGGAAATTGCCGTAATACTATCCACATCATAAAATCCATAAAGGACAATTTTTTCTCTCTCATTTATGGCTTTGACAATTCTATATAATGCATCCTCCATTCCTTTTAATAAAAATGGATTATACATATTATAATCTATAAAGTCAGTATTATTCTTTTGCATGATTTTAAGATAATCCACCGTAAAAACTCCTCAAAGTTAATAATAAACAATTTTATTTTAAAATACCCTATTTAACAAATTAAAAAAGGCAAAGAAGTAGTTAATACATCATACTTCTCTGTCTTTAATTTTTATCTATTTTAGCCAAAGTATAAGTTTAGCAATTACTTTTTATACTCTCGCTTTCGAAGTTGCCTTACTATTTCTTTTTTTAAGCAATACCCAAACTGGACTTGCTATAAATATTGAAGAATAGCATCCAACTAATATACCTATTATTAATGGAAAACTAAGTTCTCTAATAGATGGTACAAATACATATACTGCAACTATAGTAAATAGAGTTGTAGCAACTGTATTTATTGATCTTGCCATAGTTTGTGTAACACTTGTATTAGTAATGTCTTCTATAGAAGATTTTCTCATATTTTTTTGATTTTCTCTTATTCTATCAAATATAACTATAGTATCATTAATAGAGTAACCAATTATAGTTAGAATAGCCGCTATAAAGGTTGCGTTTACTGGTATTTGAAATACAGCATATACTCCAAGAGTAATTAAAACATCATGCAATAATGCAACTATTGCTGCAATTCCGAATCTAAATTCAAATCTTACGGCGATATACCCTAGCATACAAATCACGGCAATAATTAAACCAATTATTGCTTTTGACTTTAATTCATTACCAATAGCTGCACCTATTGTATCTTGTGAAATTAATTCACTAGATTTAAATTGGGTTTTAATTTCTTTTACCATTGTTCCTGTTTGTTCAGCAGTAAGAGCATCACTTTTCATTGTTATTTCCAAGTCTTTACCCTGATCTACTGTTTTAGATAAATATTCACCCTTTGCATACTTGTCTATTATTTTATCTACATCTGTTTTTACAAATGCCTGATTCATTTTTATACTAAGTATTGTACCACCTTTAAAATCTATACCTAAGTTTAGTCCTCTTGTTACCATGAATCCCATTCCTATTACAATTATGAATAGAGACATAGCAAACCATAATTTAGTTTTTTCAACTATTTTTAGCATATGCTTACCCCCTCTTCACGCCAAAATGAGATGTTTTACTAAGTAGTCCCATTTCGACAGCTAATTTTAATAAGAATTTAGTGCTAGTAAGTGCTGTAAATACACTTATAACTATACCAATCATGAGTGTTAGTGCAAAGCCTTTTACTGCGCCTGTTCCAATTGTATAAAGAACTAAGGCAGCAATTATAGTTGTAATATTTGAATCTAATATTGATGACAATGCTCTATGAAATCCAGCATCAACAGAAGATCTTATTGATTTTCCAGTTCTAAGCTCTTCTTTTATTCTTTCAAAAATCAACACATTAGCATCTACTGCCATACCAACCGTAAGCAGGAATCCTGCTATACCCGCCAGTGTCAAAGTAGCATTAATTGCTGAGAATGTGCCAAGAACCAAAACTACATATAGAATTAGTGATATGTCTGCAATAATGCCTGGTGCTCTATAATATAACATCATAAATATTAATATAATTAATATTCCAACAGCTCCAGCCTTCATACTTAATGGTAATGCATTCTTGCCTAATGTAGCTCCAACTGTTTTAACTGAAAGAGCTTTTAATGTTACAGGTAGTGCTCCTGATTTGATAATTTGAGCCTGTTTAGTAGCTGCTGCTAAATCTTTACTACCTGAAATTTCAGCCTTACCATCTGTAATAACTGCTTGAACCGTAGGACTATTTATTTCCTCTTTATCCATATAAATAGTAATTGGTTGTCCTAAAAATTTCTGAGTAGCTACCGCAAATTTTTTCTTTCCTGAGTCATTGAGTTCAAGATTTATAACAGGTTTATTCTCTTGACCTAAAGATGCATTAGCATCCTTTACATCTTTACCAGTAAGAATTGTCACTTTATCAGGACCAACAAATGTAAGCTCTCCTGATTTTGCAACAGTATCAAGAACTTCTTTAGAATCGAACATACCTGGTATTTCAATTCTGATTCTATTATTACCTTCTTTGGCAACTAGTGTTTCACTAACTCCCATTTTGTTGGTTCTCATAGAAATAAGCTCAATTGCTCTGTCTAAGGTCTTTTCATCAACCTTTCCACCTTGAACTTCTTCTAAGACAGAAATTCCGCCTTGTAAATCTAACCCTTTATTTATAGTTTCAGTAAAGGGTTTAAACCTATAACCGCCTATTTCCAATCCGTGGAAACCTGTATATGCCAATATCCCAACAACTAAAACACTGGTCAAAAACATAAACATGCTTTTTTTCTTTTTCATCTTTATCCCCCTCTGTTGCTTAATCATAAATACAATTATATTATGATTAACAAAATTAGTCAATATTAGGTAAATTCAATTATTTATCCATGGTTTTTGCTTTTAAAGCTATAGCACATTCTATCCTTTTCTTTTGCATCTTGCATCCAATTTCATATGGAATATGCATATCTCCATTAAAATTATAGTTATTTGCTTGGCATCCACCACTACAATAAAATTTGGCCCAGCAATCAGTACATTTAGGTTTATTGTAAATATGAGCTTCTTTAAACTCTTGTTTCATTTTTTTATTATGCATTCCATTATATATATCGCCCATTAGAAAATCTTTATTACCAACAAATTGATGACAAGGGTATATATCACCATCCGGAGTAACTGCTATATATTCATGACCTGCTCCACATCCAGAAATTCTCTTATAAACACAAGGTCCACCTTTAAGATCTATATTAAAATGATAAAATTTAAACTCATTTCCATCCACATGTCTCTGAAGCATATCCTTATATAATTTATCATATTGTTCGAAAATTACCGGTAAATCTTCTTCTCTAAGTGAAAGGGCATGTTCCTTTGGAAGCACCACTGGTTCTATAGATATTTCTTTAAAACCTAGATCTGCCATATGTTTTATATCTTCAAAAAAGTCAGTATTTTCTCTAGTGAAGGTTCCTCTTACATAATAAGCTTTTGACTTATCTCTCATATCAACCATTTTTTTAATATTAGGAAGTATTCTATCATAGGAACCAGTTCCATCTGCTCTTACTCTAACTTTATCATTAACAGATTTCCTGCCATCTATACTAAGTACTATATTACCCATATTTTCATCCATATATTTCATGATTTCGTCATTGAGCAAAGTAGCATTAGTTGTCATAGTAAATCTTATAGATTTATTATGAAGTTTTTCTTGGACCTTAGCGTGTTCCACTATTTCTTTTATTGTATCAAAAGCCATAAGTGGCTCTCCGCCAAATAAATCTACCTCAATGTTTTTTCTTGGACCAGATTTCTCTATAACAAAATCTATTGCTTTCATGCCAACTTCTGCTGACATAACACTTCTAGCGCCATGATATTCACCCTCATCAGCAAAACAGTATTTACATCTTAAATTACAATCATGTATTACATTGAGACACAGTGCCTTTATGTAAGACTCTTTTTCTCCACTTTCCATTGCAATTGCTTTATACAAATCTCCTGTATACAGCATTTCTTCCTTGATTAAGCTCATAATTTCACTATAGGCTTCTTCAATATCTTCTATTTTATATTTTTCTTTAAAATTTTCTATTAGCTCTTCTTTTTCTCTAAGGGAATTATCATCCAAAAGATCATAAACTATTTCATCAACTACATGTAGTGCTCCAGAATTTACATCAATTACATAATACTCGCTGTCTTGTATATATTTATGAATTAGTGACAAGTTATTTTCCTCCTAACAAATTTAAAGCAGTAACTCTAAGTGTTACTGCCACATTAGTAATATTAGTTCTCACAAGCTAAATTAGCTACTGTACAAGAAGTTTTGCATGCTGATTGACATGAATTAGCACATTCCTTGCATCCTGGTTTTTTTAAGCTTTCTTTAATGCTTGTTTTATTTATAGTTTTTATATGTTTCATTTCAATTCCTCCATTCGTAAAGTTTCGGTATGATTATATCATAATATCATTGCTAAATAAAGTATTTCTATAGATTTATTCCAAGCATTCCAGCAAGCGTACCTATACCCAAAGCTAAAGCGGTTCTTATTACTTCTGTCATACCAATATCAGTGCTTCCACCACCAACAACTTTAACTAAATATAAAACTACCATGTAAATAGCTGCCACCATAATTCCCATTAGCCAACCCTTTTCTCCTGCTTTTTTTGCAGCATATACTGCTCCATAAAGCACACTAACTAATGTTATTACAATATAAGAAACAGATGTTACCTTCATACTAGCTGTTAAATAGCTTGTTATTATAGAATAAATCACCAATACAATTAAGGTTAAAATTCCAGCTCTAAATACACCTTCTGCAGCACAAGAATATTTTATTTTGTTATCCATGTAAGTACCCCCCTTTTTTTTATAGATTTCAATAAAAATATTTTTTGTTGAATTCCATAATATTAATTATGATTAAAAAGGGGGTTTTATTACTTATTTTTTTACTTTTTCTCTAGTACCACTTCAGAATTGCTTGAATTTCTAACTGATCCAATTCCAGTTTTTGCTAATTTAATTTTATTTCTATCTGGACCACTTTCTAATATAACAAATTCTTCTTGCATATTGACGATTTTTCCAATTATACCGCCTTTAGTCATTACTTCATCATTTACTTTTAAATTATTTAGAAGTGCGGCATATTTTTTCTTTCTTTTGTTTTCTGGTATAAATACTACTAAATAAAATACTCCTAACATTAGTACTATAGATAGTAAAGATCCGTATTGTCCCATATATGTTCCCCTCCTTTCAATATTTTTTTTAAATTATAATAAAATAATTGTTCTATAAAAATTAATTAAAAAAATTCTTATCATTATTTCTTATAGATTAATTATATTATAGCAATTAATTATGCATTCCCATTCCACTGAGCTAGTTTTTCTGCTTTAAATTCTTCAAAACAATCATTATCAATGGCAGATCTTATGTCTTCCATAAGTTTATTATAAAAATATAGATTATGAAGCACACAGAGCCTCATGGCGAGCATTTCTTTTGCTTTAAATAAGTGCCTTATGTAGGCCCTTGTATAATTTTTGCAAGTAGGACACTCACATCCTTCATCGATGGGAGATGCATCTAGTTCAAATTTAGCATTAATTATATTGATTTTACCATCACTCGTAAACACATGTCCATGCCTTCCATTTCTTGCTGGCAAAACACAATCAAAAAAGTCTACTCCTCTTGATACAGCTTCTAAGATATTACTTGGGTACCCTACACCCATTAGATATATTGGTTTATCCTGTGGCAGATATGGAACAACTGCATCAATGATTCTATACATCTCTTCATGAGTTTCTCCCACTGCAAGGCCTCCTATAGCATAGCCATCCAGGTTCATTTTACTAATGGTTTTAGCATGTTCTATTCTAATATCCGGGTATATTCCCCCTTGATTTATTCCAAATAGCATTTGTTTGTTATTTACAGTGTCTTCAAGGGAATTCAATCTATCCATCTCTATTTTACATCGTTCTAGCCACCTTGTAGTTCTTGCTACTGAATCTATTACATATTCTCTAGTAGATGGATTGGATACACATTCATCAAAAGCCATAGCGATAGTAGATCCTAAATTGCTTTGTATTTGCATACTTTCTTCTGGACCCATGAATATTTTCTTTCCATCAATATGTGAATTAAAGTAAACTCCTTCTTCTTTAATCTTTCTCATTGCTGCAAGAGAAAATACTTGAAATCCACCCGAATCTGTTAGAATAGGTCTATCCCAATTCATAAATTTATGAAGTCCTCCCATTTGCCTTACAACCTTATCAGAAGGCCTTAAGTGCAAATGATAGGTATTAGATAATTCAACTTGGCAGTTGATTTCTTTTAAATCCATGCTAGAAACCGCACCTTTAATAACCCCTTGAGTTCCTACATTCATAAAAACAGGTGTTTGAATGATGCCGTGAGGAGTTGTAAACTCTCCACGTCTTACTTTACCACTTTTCTTAAGTAATTTATACATTTTTACCCTTCTTTCATTACAATAATTAAGAGTTAGTTCTTAATTACTCACTAATATAAAAACATTGCATCCCCAAAACTGAAGAATCTATATTTTTCTTTTACCGCCATATCATAAGCACCCATAACTAAATCACGACTTGCAAAAGCGCTAACTAACATTATTAGTGTAGATTCTGGTAAATGAAAATTGGTTATTAATGCATCAACAATTTTAAATTTATAGCCTGGATAAATAAATATATCTGTCCAACCTGATTTTTCTTCTACTCTTCCATTCTCATTTGCTATACTTTCTAGCGTTCTATTGGAAGTAGTACCTACAGCAATTATTCTGCCGCCTTGTTCTTTTGTATCATTAATTACATCCGCTGTTTGTTTATTTAACACATAATACTCTGAATGCATTTCATGCTCTTCAACTTTTTCAGCTTTTACAGGTCTAAATGTACCTAGGCCTATATGTAATGTTACAAACGCGATTTTAACACCCTTAGCTTTAATTTGAATAAGTAAATCCTCTGTGAAATGAAGTCCTGCAGTAGGCGCTGCTGCTGACCCTATTTGTTTTGAAAACACAGTCTGATATCTTTCTTTATCTTCTAATTTTTCTGTTATATATGGTGGTAGAGGCATCTCTCCAAGTTTATCTAAAACCTCTTCAAAGATTCCTTCAAATTCAAATTTTACTATTCTACTACCGCCCTCAGAAACACTTATAACCTGTGCCCTTAGCTGGCCATCACCAAATACAAACCAAGTTCCAATCTTTGCTTTTTTTCCAGGTTTCACTAAGGTCTCCCAATGATTCACATCTATTCTCTTTAGAAGCAGAAATTCCATTTTACCGCCTGTATCTTCTTTCATACCTATAAGTCTTGCAGGTAAAACCCTAGTGTCATTTAACACTAAACAATCTCCTGGGTTTAAATAATCAATTATATCTTTGAACACTTTATGTTCTATTTCACTACTAGTTTTATTAACTACCATAAGTCTTGACTCATCTCTCTTTTGGAGTGGATGCTGTGCAATAAGCTCCTTTGGTAAGTCAAAATTAAAATCCTTTACTTTCAAAAAAATTACGCCCTTTCTTTATGCAAAAATAATTTAAATTTCATTGTCGTCATCAAATACTGTAAGTTGTTTAAGATTTTTATGCACCTTAGATTTTTTCATAGGTCTATTAAAATGTTCATAGGCCTTTTCAGAAGCTATCCTTCCCCTTGGAGTTCTTATTATGAATCCCTTTTGAATTAAATAAGGTTCATAGACATCCTCCAGTGTTCCTATTTCTTCGCCTATAAAATAAGATAATGTTTCTATGCCTACTGGTCCACCCTTAAAATTATCTATAATAGCTTCCAGCATTTTATTATCTATTCTATCAAAGCCTTCACCATCTATTTCAAGAAGTTCAGAAGCTGCCTTAGCTAAATTTAAATCAATGATTCCATTCCCTTTAACATCACAATAATCGCGAACCCTTTTAAGCAAACGATTAGCAATTCTTGGAGTACCTCTTGAACGCCTTGCAATTTCCACTGCTGCCTCCTGCGTTATTTCCACCTTTAAAATAGCAGAGGACCGAATCACTATTTCTTTTAACTCATCTTGTGTATAGTATTCCATAGCACTTAGTACACCGAATCTATCACGAAGAGGTGCTGTTAGGAGTCCTATTCTAGTGGTTGCACCAATGAGTGTAAACTTTGGTAAATCGAGTCTTATAGATTTAGCTGAAGCTCCTTTTCCAATTACAATATCTAGTGCATAATCCTCCATAGCGGGATATAATATTTCTTCTACATTTCTATTAAGCCTATGTATTTCATCAATAAATAGTACATCATAATCACTTAGTGAAGTTAAAATAGACGCCAAATCTCCTGCTCTTTCAATAGCTGGCCCTGAGGTTACTTTTAAGTTTCCCTTCATTTCCTTTGCAATAATATTCGCAAGGGTTGTCTTTCCAAGGCCAGGTGGCCCATATAAAAGCACATGATCAAGAGCTTCTTCTCTGTTTTGAGCTGCTTTAATGAATATATTTAGCTTTTCTTTTATTTTTGGTTGACCAATATACTCTCTAAGCCTTTGTGGTCTTAGGGAATATTCCGCATCCATATCTTCTTCAATGATAGAAGAAGTAATAATTCTTTCCTCTATATCATCCATAATATACTCCCACCTTAGTTCATTAAATATTTCAAACAATCTTTGATCATATTTTCAAGTGATAGCTTCTTATCGCTAGCTTTTAATGCCTTATCAGCTTCCTTTTCAGAATATCCAAGTGACATAAGAGCTCCTAAAACCTCCATAAGTTTTCTATCCTCTACTAAATCGCCACCTAAGCCCTGTGATAAATTGTTAACTTCAGTCTGCTCAATATGAATCTTTTCTCTAAGCTCTAGAATTACTCTTTGAGCAATTTTCTTTCCTATACCAGGTGCTCTTTGCAACGTTTTTTCGTCTCCTGATACAATCGCATACCTTAAACTTTGTACACTACAAATAGATAGTAGTGATAAGCCCGCTTTTGCACCAACTCCATTTACCCCAATTACAAGGTTAAACATCTCTATCTCATCTTTTGTTAGAAATCCATATAGTCCAATAAAATCTTCTCTAACAATTTGCTTTATATATAATAACACATGCTCGTTAGTTTTAGGCATCTTTGCCATAGTACTTCCGGAGGTATATATTTTGTACCCCATACCATTATTATCTACTACAATATAGTCTTTATTAATACCTATAAAAATTCCACTTATATATTCGTACACAATATTCCTCCTAGCGTTCTTTTAGAGAGATGAAAATTGACTATTACTTTCTCCCTAAGCGAATAGCGACTATATAATACTTTACCACCTAACCGTTATTAATTCAATAATTAACAATGGAAATGTTTCTAAATAAGTAAAAAACCTAAAGAAATTTTTTTCTCAAGGTTTTTTTACTTGCTTTTTATTTAGCATGAAGCATGAGTATGTTAAGATCTTAATAAACCCCTAGCATAATCAAAAGCTTTTTCAGGAGTTTTAAATTCTCCACTTTCATATTCTTCATCAATTTCTACAGCCTGGCTAGCACCACTATCTTTGCTATATTTTCTTCCGCGAATTAGGTCTTCTACCAGCCCGTCTTTTTCTTTTAAGTCATCTATTTTTATATATTGTAATTCTCCACTGTCTTTTGATTCAAAATCATATTGCCGTTGTTTACCATTATCTCCATATACATTAGAATTAAATATTTTCTGAGCTATTATATCCCCATTATTATCTGTTTTATAAATTGTTACCAGGTCATTATATACTCCTAAAAAATATCTATTTGCACTATAACTGTACCTATCACTATTATTAACAAAAGCAATTTCATGATCACTCATATTAGAAACTGTGTAACCTTGGTTTTTAAAAAGCTCATTAAGTTGTGCTTGTGTTTTACTATTTAATATAATAGATTCATTAAAATGTTTTTCTAATACTATATTTCTTACTTCACTATCTTTATATTTAATTTTAAAAATAAATTTTGTGTCTTTAGCTACCACAGGCAAATTAGCAGTCACTGCTGCTTGCATTGCATCCTCACTAATATTTTTGTCAGTGAGTTTTAAAAATGGAATTTTACTAGAAGCTTCTAGCACTAAATTATGGTTATTAATATATTGAGTAAGTGAGTAGCTACCACTAGCTATAGCAATTAACAGAGCTGTTAACATTGCGTATAAAATTTTTCTGTTTTTCATATTACCCCTCCTTATTTGTAAATTATGTCCATATAGAGGGGTATTTATTCAATTGATTCATTTTATTTATCTAAACCCTTGCCAGAATCAGTAACATCACCATATTGTATTTTTTAATCCTCATCTTATATTAAATTCACTACAAAAAACTACCATAATTGAGATTTTCAATCATGGCAGTTTTTTAATCTTCTTACAATTTATTAATCCTTAACAATTTCCAACTGCGTATTGCTGCAATTCTACTGTAGTTCCATTTTCTAGTCGTCCTATGGTTTCTGATAAAACTCTACATATTAGTTCTAAATTACCATCCTCAAAATCTAGTCGTTTAGAAGTCAAAATACAAAGTTGCCATTGCAATGTTTCTAATAAAAACATATTATATATGTCTGTAGGAACATTTTTTTTCACATAGTCTAGTCTTTTAAGTGCTTCATCATCATGAATTTCGTAAGCTTTTGTAATAATGTGCTTGTATTCCCTATAAATATTTTCATCAAAAAACATAAGATCACCTTCCTCTAATAAAATTTATGTTGGTAAATTAAATATTATTACGATTTCTAGGTTTTGTCAATATTGTTAAGATTGTTAAGTAATCTTCAAATGAATGAAAAGATTACAATATTGATATGAAATTTATCCTAATATACATCTTGAAAGGAGCCTATCATGGCAATTTATAGATTATCAAATGATTTAGTATTCCCTGACCCATCTCTTGCAGAGGAGGATGGGCTTTTAGCCTTAGAAGGTGACCTATCCTCCGAAAGATTACTCCTGGCCTACTCTAATGGAATATTTCCATGGTTTTCAGAGGAGGAACCCATCCTTTGGTGGTCACCTAATCCAAGATTTGTTCTTTATCCAAAGGATATTATAATTTCACATTCTATGAAAAAAACACTTAAAAAGAATACCTATAGAATTTCCTTTGATACTTGTTTTAGAGACGTTATATCCAATTGTTCTAATATTAGGAAAGAAGAAGGCACATGGATTACAAATGAAATGATCGAAGCTTACTGCAAGCTACATGAACTTGGCTTCGCTCATTCAGTAGAAGCTTTTTATGAAGATAAATTAGTTGGTGGATTATACGGTGTGTGTATAGGAAAATGTTTTTTTGGTGAATCTATGTTTTCAACCATGAATAATGCCTCTAAAGCGGCCTTTATTACTCTTAGCAAGGTATTAACTGAAAAGCGGTTTGTTGTAATTGACTGCCAAGTTCATACAAATCATCTGGAAAGTTTAGGCGCAGTTTATATTTCTAGAGTGGATTTTTTACAAGTGGTCCAAAGAGGAATTTCAATAGCTCCCTTAAAATTGTGTTTTTAGTTACATAATTCCTTATACTATTCGGTAATAGTATTGACCTTTTTATTGTTTTGTCTAATAATAAATCAGCATAAAGTCTAGATCTTTATGCTGATTTATTTTATTACTATTCTACCTTTTCAAATTCTGATTTGCCAACTCCACATTCAGGACAAACCCAATCTTCTGGAATATCTGCAAATTTAGTTCCTGGTTTAATTCCACCATCTTCATCCCCTACTTCGGGGTCATAAATATAACCGCATACTGTGCAAACATATTTTTCCATAAACATCCTCCTTTTATTTTATTTTTAACTTGTAATTGTAGAAATAAATGTGATTGAATTTCACAAACTTTCTAATAACTTAAACTTATGGATATATTACCATATTAATTATAGATTGACAATGTCTATTTTTACTTAATAAAGAATGTTAAGTAAAATATTCAATTATTGCATTGTGGAAGTTATTATTTATTAGTTCTGAAATATATTTATTCATGTCCTCACTATCTGGTTTCTTATAGACGTACTTAAATTTCCCATAAGGGCCCCATTTTAATTGCCTCGTTTCTTCATTGAGATCAAGTGCAGTATTCTTAAATCTTTGAACTATTAGTTCTTTTGCTGCTTTTGTAAATCGATGTTGAATAAGTTCAAAGCTTATTTCGCCCTTATAATCCTTTAATGCTATCTTTAATGTCTCAAATAATTCCTTATACTCCTCTTTCCAATTGTCATATATCATAATAGGTGCAATTATGAATCCTATGGGATATTCAGCTGAAGCAATTTTCTTAACTGCATCTATTCTCTCATGAAAACTGGAAGTATTGTGTTCAAATTTATTTATTACGTAACGGGAATTCAAAGTAAATCTAAACTTTGTGTGCTTGTTATGTTTTAGCTTTAAAAATGAATCAACATCATCAAATTTAGTAACTAGCCTCAATCTGCCATTAGAACTCTCTCCAAAATATTCTATGCATCTTTTTAAGTTTCCACTTAAGTGCTCAAGAGCAATGGGATCTGTTATACTTGCACATTCAAATGAGGTTATACTTGGCATGTTTTCATCTATATAACTTTGAATAACCTCTAAAATCTCACCCATATTTAAGAAAACCTTCATAAAAGGCTTTTCACCTTGAGTAGTCTGGAGATAACAATACTCACAATTTGCAGGACAGGAACTTGATAATGAAAATTGATAATCTGCAGATGGTCTGCAACTTACCAATTTCTTTTGACCATTTGTTGTAAAAAGAACAGTTTTTTTAGCCATTGCATAATTTTTCTCAGGGGTTTCACAATCTATTACAACTTTTTTAGAGTTAACTATAGGAATTTTTAAGCTCTCTAAATATTCTGTAATTTTTTTCCCTTCAGGGTATTTTAGAATTTTAGGATCTATATATGCAATATCTGGTATAAATAACTTCATTGTTTTCACCTCATAGGTATTATGTAAAAAAGTATATTTATTTATACACTTTAATTATTAATAAAAATAAGGGGATAATACAATTAAATGTATCATCCCCCTATTAATATTGCTTTCAGTAAATATTGATTCTTACCTAATATTGTATTTATTGATTACCTTATTTCTTAATTTTACACCAACGGTCTCATTTACAAATCTATCAATTAAATCTTCCTTAGTAGCCTTACCTTCTACAAATATGTTATATCTCTTGCAAAGCTTTCCTAAATCACCCTTACTTATCTCACAAGTTTTAACAAAGCCTTTTGCAGCTTTAACACTTCCCATAACCATTATACGTTTATATATCTCATCATTAGTCATAAATGCACCTCTAATCTCTTATTTATCATATACATTATAACATCTTAGAGGGCATGATTAAATCATTTCTACTCAAATTAATTAAATTTCATTAAAAAGCTCCAATATTTAAACAGTATTTACCCATTATTTTTATTTTTATTATCATGCAACACTTGATCAATTACAATTACGATTGCTAATATAAATGCATAGTTTTCCTGTTCATTGATATTAATCTCATAAGTATCTCCCCAGGATAACCATTTTTTATTTATTTCCGCTACGGCAATTCCATTTTTTGTAATTGAAAAATCATGAGCAAAAAAATCTCCTTCAATTTCGTAATTGCCCATATTACTCTCTATATCAAACCTATTGCTAAAGAAAGTAAATTCTTTTTTCACTCTTGCAGCATAGTTCCCATTTAAGTATATATTGTATTCTGGAAGTAACTTAAATAACTTCTGTTCAATATATACAATTTCATTGTTATACATATCATAAAATCTAAGCTTATTTCCTATGGAAAAAACCTTTCCTTCTACATTGAACACATCATTACCCGAAACGTCTCGAATGCTAAACTTGTCACCTATAGAAAATATCTTTTCTTGAATATAAAACTGCATTTAAAATCCCCCCCCTTATAGATGTAACCCAATTATTTATTTTACTTTCATAAGAACATAAAATTCATTCTTGGATTCTATTATACCACTTGAAGTATTCTTATTTCCGGATATATTAGAAAATTGAATTTTAATTTTGACTTTATCATTTTCATCTTCAAAGGACATTTCCTCTGGAGTTATGGCTTGATCCTTTTGGCTAATACCATATTTATCTATAAGTTTAGTTACAAAATCCACTAAATCTTTTTCATAAATATCTTTTTCATCTTGAGTTATCTTTAGTGTGCTTTTATTATAATCGTAGCTTATACTAAAAGCTGTGTTCTTTGGAATCTGCGGTCCATTATTAATATTATTATTCCTTGAATCAAAGAGATATTCATATCCTCTTATATCCATCGGTTCTGATGTGCCTCCGGAATTAAAGTAAAAATACCCGTTGTTATTTGCATGATATTCTTCATTATATTTTACGCCTATTACCTTCTCCATATCAGAAGTTTTGAAGTCTTGTGGCAATTGTTTAACATCTTTTAAACTATGATTTCGTTCAAAGTAATTAAGAATGCTAGTTATTTGCCTCGAATCCTCCTCAGTTACCACACCACTTGCTTTAATTACTTTGCTATCTTTAATCATGTTGTTTGCAATGAATATCTTAGTTAGCCTCTTATTTTGACTGTCTTTTGAAATTGAATAGCTACTAAAAGGACCAAATACAGATATAAAAGTTATTACTACTAGGGATAATGGAAGTACTATATTTCTTAGTTTGTTTGTAGCCGCAAAGTAAATCATAATTAAAAATGCCCATATACCAAGTGCTACAACAAAGTATCTATTTTCAGTTACCCCATATGCGTTAATTCTTATTCCTATAGAAATGAACATCATGACTATTAATGGAAGGATTGCTTTTGGAAAATATTTCATATATCCTTTTGGCCAGGTCTTTTCATGTAGTAGTGGTGATATAAAAAATAACACTGCTGCACTAATGGCCGAATACCAAAGCACGAGATTAGATACAAGCCCCTCTGGCCACTGCCTTGTAATAATTATCTTGCCGAAATATATATACAGTATTATTGTATATACTGAAATAAGTGGCATTATTATATATAGAACTAGTACATTTAATAGACGTGAATAATCCTTTAAAGTTAATATTTCATTCTTTGTAGGAAGTCCCGCGAGAAAAAAGGATGGTGCAAATATACCAGCAACAATAAGAAAAGTGTAATAGTAAAGTTCACTTTTAATATTAATTCCTAGAAGTTTATCAATTGTAAAAAGAATTGCCGCTAGTCCAAGATATAAAACCAGTGAATATAAAACTGTAGTAAAAAATCTAGTGAAAACCCTTACCACAAAAATCTCAAAGTCTTCGCGATTTGGGATATATGATATGAAAAGGAAAATCAAATATAAAATAAGGCTAAAGGCAATATATCTTGACATCGAAACCATCCTAATCATCCCTATACCCTTTAGGAAGAAGAAATAATAAAGAATTAGTAAACCAGTACCTCCTAAATAAGTAGCATACAGTGATACCTTCTTGCAATTCTCTGTTCTTTCAAAGAATAGGTTTATACAGAGTGAAAGTGGAATTCCAAGCGCAACAGCCATAGTTATTCTAACAAGGGTTTCTATAAAATCACCACTTGCTTTTGATGTTATTTCTGATATATAGATAAGAAGTATAACACAGGCCGTCGATATACCAATAGTTTGTGGAAACCTATTAATACTGCTTTTAATACCTTTTAATACTGCATTACATATTTTTTTCATTGCAAATCTCCTTTATTTTTCTAATTTAACTTTCCCCCTTAAGCTCCTTTATTTCCTTGTCCTTTAGCTCTATTATCCTTTCATATTTCGTTTCCATTTCAGTCCAATTTTTATTTAATAAATTTATTAGAGAAGCCATCTCATCAGAACTACCCGCTATTCTATTGAATAATAGTAAATTAAGAGCTAGAACTTCTGGAATTTCACTATGAGAGTATCTTAGCTGATGATCAATTTCACCATAACCTTCCTCAAATATTGTTCTCACTTGAATCTCCGCTATAACCTTTTGACTGGTGGGGAAAAATTCTATCAAGTAGTGTACGGACCTATAGCCTGATTTTCTAGACTGAATTTGAATATTTAGTTCATCAAACCTTTTAGTATCGTCTCCTTCGCGAACGTTAGCAGTTATTTCAATTACCTTCCAAGTACTATAAATAAAATTGTGTATATCTTCCCAATCTTCTTTAAAAATATGTATTGCTCTAACCCCTATTAAATCATTTATTTCTTCTTTATAATTTTCAATTGAAAACTGAAATTCCGAGCCATATTTTTCTTTTCGCCCTGGTGTCTTTCTAATTATCTTTTCTATTAACCTATCTGATTCTTTAACTCTAGACTTTACTGAATGTATTTTATTATGAGTCCTTAGAGTATCTGCTATAAACCCAGCTTGACTTTCATAACTACTCCTATAGCTATCAAAATCAGTGTATATTTCATTTAATACAGACCAATCTATTTCATTTTTAATGATATCGTCTTCTGTAATATGAGTTTTCTTGAAGAATTCTTCTTTTTTAAGATTCATGCTTACCTCCTATATAATAATATGCTACTGAATTTCAGTATATTATTAACACTTCTCATACACACTTATATTAAAATGGAGCACAGTTGAAAGTTTAGAAGTGCCACTGGCTTTTTCTCTCATACAATTGTCAAAAGTCCAATAATAAGGAGTCATTGCAATAAGATTCTTTACATGTTTCTCATCTTCTATATGAATATTGTACACAACTTCTGTTGTATTAATTAACTTGAATCCCTCAAAGGTTATTTCTTTTTCTTCGTGTTTTCTAGGTGTCACATATAATATTTCTTTTAGCCCGTATAAGTGCTGAATTCCAGGTGTTACAACAATTAGCTTACCGTTGTCCACTAGAACCCTTTTAAGCTCAGCCTCATCAGAAGGTGCAAAATTTCTAATAATAATATCTATGGTGTTTGTCATTATAGGTAAGTTAAAATTACTACCTACTATAAAGTTGATTTTTTTATCTCTTTTAGTTGCATAAGTAACTGCAGCTTTTGAAATATCTACACCGAAAAAATTGAATTCACTATTTTGAGTAAAGATAGATTCACTTCTAAATATAGCTTCCTTTAACTTCCATAAAAAATATCCTTCTCCACACCCAGCATCAAGTATATTTACATTATTTCCACTTATGTTTGATATTATTACTTCGTTTAACTTTTCAGAAAAAATGTGATAATACCCCTTATTTAAAAATTCTCTACGACCTTCCATCATTTCTTTACTGTCCCCTGGCTCCTTTGTGTTCTTTTGATTAGCCAGCAAAAGATTAATATACCCTTTGCTCGCTATATCATAACTATGATTATTTGTACATATATATTGTTTTTCATTTTTTTTTAAACACAAATTGCAAACAGGACATTTTAATATAGATTCCATATCTTCTGTTGTCATAAAATCACTACCTTCCTTAAAACCCTCTTTTGTAATATATCTATTTATAAAGTTTACTAATTAATTTTTCCAGGTAAACAGATTTCATCTGCTTACTCGCCATGGCTCTTTTTATTGGTGGTAATTTTAGGATAGCAGATAGAATAGCTGCCATAGCTCTATGACTTGCAAGTGCTTTATTATCAAAAATAAGTTCTTGTAATTGCCCTTTTTCTATAGCCATCAAAACAATTCTATGTACGGAATTAACCGGAGTAATTATCTGCTCTTTTCTACGCTTTAGAAAAATACTATCCTTATTGCAGGATCTAACACAAATACCACAGCCAAGGCATATTTCTTCATTGATTTTCGCAATTTTTCTATTTTGCGCAGAGGTCTCATTTATATTTGCAAGTTCAATTGCACCTATTGGGCATGCTTTAACACATTTGCCACAGGCGATGCAACTATCTTCTATAACTTTAGGAATAAACCCTGTGGTCTGAACGGGGTGAAGCATACCGAATTTCCGTGCTGCAATCATACCCTCACAACAGCAACCACAACAGTTACATAAAAATGCTGAATCCACCCTAACATTTTCGGCACATTGCACCAAGTTATGCTGATATGATCTGTGCAAAATTTCCATTCCTTCTGATACATCAATTTTTCTACCATAGCCGTATTTTGAAAGAGAATTCGATACATTACCAAAAGTGATGCAGGTATCCAGAGGAGCATCACAATTTTTGCCAAGATGCTGCATTTTATGTCTGCAATAGCACATGCTCACACTTATATCTGATGCTGTTTTTAAAATATGACTAGCTCTCTCAAAGTCCATAATTTCAACTGTATTATTATTTGAAAGCACCGGTTCTTGTACAAGAACTCTTCCGAGTTTTGTTTCAGTGCTTAAAAATAAATCTTTAATAAAATCTTCTTCTATATTTAAATATTGATAGTATAGTTCTGATAAAAGTTTTTGGTCAAAGTTCCCTCTAGTTCTCATTAGTGAAAACTCAAAAAAACCTAACATTGGTGGAGGTAGCACATATTGTTGCACCCCCTGTTGGTCCATATCTAAAAGTATTGCATTCTTAGAAAGATTCTCTAATATATTTTGGGTTAAACCCTCATTCATCTTCCATATTCTGCTAGCCGTTTTAACTGTAAAAGGCTTAATTGGTAATTTAGCAACAAGTTCTGCATCTTTTTCACTAATTAGCATCTTTAAAATTTTATGTAGTGTTTCTGAATGAGGTGCCCCTTGGGGAAACCTATTTATTCTTTGTTCCAAACTTTCATAAGCTGATTTCCCTGTAATATGAGACATAAATTCACTTTCCTTTATATTCAATTTTAGTGTGATTTTTTTTCACTTAAATCTACTCCAATTATATCTAATAAGAATATAAATATTGGTATTCCAAGTAGTAGACCCCAAATGCCCATAAAATGTTCTGACACTATTAATGTAACAAAAGTAAAAAATATTGGAAGGTGAGTGGTATCAGACATAAGCTTTGGGTTTAAAATGTAACTTTCAATAGCATGAATTACAAATATCATAATAAGCACAAAAACTACCTTAATTAGCCCACCTATTTTAAAAGCAATTAAACATAGTGGGATTAATGAAATAAATACCCCTGCTACAGGTACAAGACTTAAAATAAATATCATAAATGCAAGAGCGAACAATTGAGGAAAGCCCATTATGGCAAGCCCAATAACTGATAATATTGTATTTGTAATAGCTATCATTATTTGAGCCTGTATTACTTTACCAAAAGAATTTAAAAAGTTATTACCAAAATAACTAAAATAGTTATATTCCATTGATATTTTACTCCCTTTAAATTTATATACAAATTTTAAAATACTGTCTTTCTCTAGTATAAATATGAAACTTAGTAAAAGTGCCATAAAAAAATTCAAACTCCATTTTCCAAAATCAGTTACAAAAAGCATAATACTTTGGATACCAGATTTTGCATAACTGGCTATATCAATTTGCTCTAATATTGGTGTTAAATAAACCATTACGCCTTTTGTACTCTTCGGAAATTTAATATACTCCATCTTATCCAAAACAAGTAGACTTTCCGAAATAGCAATTGGTATATATTTAACTAGTAGAAGAACTATGGTTAATAACATAAACATGTATATAATTATAGTAATAATGGTTGGATTAATTTTAATAACTTTGTTGATTTGATTAACTAATAAATTCTGTAAACTATTTGCTAAATAAGTAATTAAAAAAGTTAATAAAATCAAATTAAAAATGGATCTTATTAAATATGCGAATAATACTAATGTTGCTAATATTATTAGTTTTATTATTGTTTCTCTCTGAAATAACCGTTTAACTGTTTGCATTTAAGGTGCTCCTTTATTTTCTTTTTTTATTTTTAACTATTTCATTATAGCAAATCATTTAGCTGATTTCTATAAATAATTATAATTATAATAGGTGAACAATAAGAAAAATGGTGTATACTATTTATATGTATAATAATATATATTAATATATATTATTAATGAGAAAGTTTGGTGGTGATAATAAATGAAACCAGTAATTATGTTTGTAACTGAATGGTGTCCATATTGCAAAAAAGCACTTGCTTGGAATGATGATGTAAAAAAACAAAACCCAGAATACGCTGATATTGAAATAAAAATAATTGACGAAGAGCTTCAACCACATATAGCAAAACAATACACTTACTATTATGTACCTACTTATTATGTTGACGGAGTTAAAGTTCATGAAGGCGCTGCCTCTAGGAATATTGTTAATAAAATATTTGAAATGGCATTAAAATAAAAAAGTTTATATTAGGCATCTCAAAAAATAGACTAGAATTTACACTAGTTATTTTTTAAGATGCCTTAATTTCTGTAATGCTGACATTCTAGTTTAAACTTCTTTTCCATTTCTTTATACTCACCTAAACTCTCAAGCCTTTTGTGAAAAAAAACAATGCCTTTTTCCATATTTATAATGTTTTTTCTCATTTGCGCTAAGGCTACTTTTTCTAAAATTATTTTTTTGTTATATTTGTTTATACTATTGTTTACATATTGTTTTTCTTGTCTAATTTTTTCTTTTCTTTTATTACATTCCATTATTTTAGTTTTTATACTAAATTCATTTGAATATTTCAAAAAAACTCTTCTATAGCTTGTAAAAAGTATTTTCTTAATAAATTTAAATTTTTCCCTTTTTAGAAAAATTCGAAGAGCTTCATTATATTTTTTACTTTGTTTTTGCTCTTGAACAATCCTATTTTCTAATTTATTTAAATGGAGTTTAATCACCTTAATATCCTGCTTGCATTGTTTTATTTTATCCTTTAGCTCTATTTGTTTTTTTTCAAAGTCTTTTATCTTTAATTTATTTATATCTATATTTTTAATAAACTCTTTTTCATACACTTTTAAAGTTTCAGCCTCAAACATTGTTATTTTTAAAAGTTTGCAAATATCTCTTCTAACTTTAGTAAATGCTTCAACTTCACTTTTCATTTCTTCTAAAATAGAACTATTTAACTTAAATTCTATTACAATATCATTGTATATTTCATTATCCTCTACCATCTATTTTACTACCTCTTTTCCATCTTAAATCCAATAATTCTTAAATGTATTTTACCATATTTGTGAAATTACTGCAAAGCTAAATAATCTCCACTTTAACAATTTAAATATAAATTTTATTTTTGTATCATGAATATGTTTTTTAGTCTGGGATATACTATTATTGTAATCAACTAGCCAACATTAAACACAAAGTGGGGAGATGTTAGTTATGTTAATCAATAGATTTATAGTTTTAAGCGTAGGCAGTATTGCTAAGGCTAAGAACGGAGATTACTAAGTAAGTCCGTATGGAATTTAAAATACGGATTAGTAAAGCCAATGATTATTTAAAATAATCATTGGCTTTATGCCTTTTATCTTATTTAATTTATCTTGCTACTCTAGCATTTCTAGGTTGTTGTCTTCCAGATTGATTTCTTTCATTTCTCCTAGCATAACCGTTTGCTTGTGACTTTCCAGTAGAAGCTTTTTTTGTTTTATCCACAGTAACTACTGTTGGTAAATTACTTGCAGGATAAGGATGATCCTCGATTACTGGTATTGATTTTGTTATAAGCTTCTGAATATCCTTTAGAAAAGGCTTTTCTTCTGCATCGCAAAATGATAATGCAACTCCACCAAGTCCTGCCCTGCCAGTTCTTCCTATTCTATGTACATAGGTTTCTGGTATATTAGGCAGATCAAAATTGATAACATGAGATAATTCCTCAACATCAATTCCTCTTGCTGCTATATCTGTTGCCACTAGTACTCTTGTAATACCAGCTTTAAAATTATTTAAGGCAAGCTGCCTAGCACTTTGTGACTTATTTCCGTGAATAGCTTGAGCTTCTATTCCTGAATTGTTTAGGTCTTTAGTGATTTTATTTGCCCCATGCTTTGTTCTTGAAAAAACTAAAGCAGAAACTATGGACTTATCTTTTAGCAAATGAATAAGTAGTGGTTTTTTATCTTTTTTATCTACAAAATATACTGCTTGATCAATAAGCTCAATAGTAGAAGAAACAGGCGTCACTGCTACCTTTACTGGATCCACAAGAATAGAATCCACTAGCTTTGAGATTTCCGGTGGCATAGTTGCTGAAAATAGCATAGTTTGTCTGATTTTAGGCAGTTGCGCTATAACCTTTTTTACGTCACGCAAAAATCCCATATCAAGCATACGATCTGCCTCATCAAGTACAAACATTTCCACATGGTGTATATTAATAAATTTTTGTTGCATTAAGTCAAGTAGTCTACCAGTAGTTGCAATTAAAATATCTACTCCACCTCTAAGTGCATCAGTTTGATTCTTTTGTGAAACGCCTCCAAAAATAACTGCACTAGTAAGATTCATATGTTTACCATAAGCTTCAAAGCTTTCTCCAATTTGAATTGCAAGCTCCCTAGTAGGTGCCAGTATTAGTGCCTTTATATTTTTAGGTCCCTTTATAACTTTTTGCTTTCCACAAAGAATTTGAAGTATAGGAATAGCAAAGGCTGCTGTCTTTCCAGTGCCTGTTTGAGCACAGCCTAGAAAGTCTTTCCCTTTCAAAATACTAGGAATTGCGGCCTCCTGTATAGGTGTAGCTTCTACATACCCTTCAGTTACTAGTGCTTTTTTAATTGGCGTAATGAGATTTAAGTTTTCGAATAACATTATTTTCTCCTTTGTAAGTGGTCGTCTTGAACTTTAAATGTCGCAAATCACTAATATCCTGTTATGAATTTTCTTGAAAATTGGAAACAACAACTTTCTTACATGATTATATTGCATCTAAGAAACCACCCTTTATTAGCGATATGAGTATATTTAGGCTGATTAATCTTCATTTTAACTTTGACTTTGTGGGTCCTTATGTATAAATAAATTTGTTTCATATATATCAACTTCAATTTTATATTATTTTAATTTAAATTTTATTGCACTCATATTTTTTAATTATAACATATTTTCACACTTCTTGCTATTCTTCTGAAGCATTACAGTCGAAGTGAATATAAATGGTGATTTATCATAAACTATGTGTACAAAATATATTTTTTTAAAGAAGGAGCTATTTTTTATGAATGAAAATTTAAATTTCCCTACTAGTGTACCTGAGCAAAAACAAGATAAACAACCGGGACTCGAGTCACTTATGAACCCAAGGCCTATTTTTGAAAATCCTGAATGTATAGGGTCTGGCAAATTATTAAATAAAGTTGCCATAATTACAGGAGGTGATAGTGGTATTGGTAAAGCAGTTGCCTTGTCTTATGCCAGAGAAGGTGCAGATATAGCAATAGTATATCTTGATGAGCATGAGGATGCAGAAGAGACAAAAAAACTTATTGAAATAAAGGGTAGAAAGTGTATTTTGATCCCTGGAAATATAGGAGAGAATACCTTTTGCAAAGATACTATAATCAAAACAATAAATGAGCTTGGCAAAATAGATATCCTTGTAAACAATGCTGCAGAGCAACATCCTCAAAATAGTATTGAAGATATTACGGTGGAGCAACTAGAGAAAACCTTTAAAACAAATATTTTTTCAATGTTTTATATGGTAAAGGCAGCATTACCTCATTTAAAAGAAGGTGCTACAATTATAAATACATCCTCGGTTACGGCTTATGAAGGGCATAAAACACTAATTGATTATTCCTCAACTAAGGGTGCAATAGCTACCTTTACTCGTTCCTTAGCTCTATCCCTAGCAAGTAGAAAAATAAGGGTTAATGCAGTGGCTCCAGGTCCTATATGGACGCCTCTTATACCAGCTTCCTTTAGTGCCAGTGAGGTTGGTAAATTCGGGAGCAAAACACCTATGGGAAGACCAGGTCAACCTGTGGAACTTTCCGAAACTTATGTATTTTTAGCTTCCGATGGAGCTTCATATATAAGTGGTGAAACTATCCACGTCAATGGTGGCGTTGTGATTAATGGCTAGTGCCACCCACGTGGCAAATGGCATGTATGCCACTTGCCACGTGGGTGGCACCTATGTAATCTTAATAAATACAGCTTCCTTTTTTATAAAAGCATCCACAACATCTGGGTCAAAATGTGTTCCTCTACCCTCTAAGATAATTCCCTTGGCCTCTTCATGGGTAAATGCAGCCTTATAAACTCTCTTACTAACAAGTGCATCATATACATCACTAAGTGCCATAAGTCGTCCAGAAATAGGGATTTCTTCTTTGGATAAACCCCTTGGATATCCACTGCCATCCCATTTTTCATGGTGTGTTAATGCAATTTCTTTTGCTAGTGTCAAGAATGAATCTTCTCCAAGTTCATTTATTCCCACCATTAATGATTGTTCACCATATATTGTATGCTTTTTCATTTCTTCAAATTCTTCTTTTGTAAGCTTTCCTGGCTTAAGTAAAATACTATCTCTTATACCAACTTTCCCTATATCATGTAACGGTGCTGACTTATACAAAAGCTCAATATATTCATTTGTAAATATCTCTTTATATTTATCTATCTTTTGTAATTCAAGTGCCAGCTCTTTAATATATTTTTGTGTTCTTTTAATATGTTCCCCAGTATCAGGGTCCCTTGTCTCGGCTAGAGCCGCAAGACAATATATTGCAGCGGAGTTAGTCCTTTCAAGAAGATTTGTTCTCTCTTTCACCTTTTCTTCTAAAATAGTGTTCTGATTTTCTAAAACTAGACGTACTTCTTCTAATCTTAATTGTGTTTTAACTCTAGCTTTTACTTCAACAATCTCAAAAGGCTTAGTTATATAATCTACTGCACCTAGTGAAAAACCTTTGGTTTTAGAGTCACTATCAGTAATTGCTGATAGTAAAATAACCGGTATATGTTCCAAAGTTGATTGTGTTTTCAATCCCTCTAAAACTTCATATCCATTCATTTCTGGCATCATTATATCCAAAAGAATTAAGTCTGGTTTTTGTTCTTCTAGAATCTCAATTGCTTCTAACCCATTAATAGCAACAATTAAATCATAATCTTCCTTAAGTGCCTCCACAAGAATAACAATATTCATTTCTGTATCATCCACTATCATTATTGTCTTTTGCCTATCCATTATTCCCCTCCACAACAACCTGCATAAGTTTTTCTACCATAACTTTAGCTTCTTTAAAACGATAGCGCTCTACAAGTTCATTTATTTCGTTAATTTGAACTATAAACTCTGTTTCCAGAGTATTGGTCACTAAATAATTCGTACTCTCTTTAATTTCTTTAGCTCGGGCTTTTCTTAAAACTACAAGTAATTTTTCTAAAGCACTATAAACATCAAAATTAACACTTAAAGGTTTTTCTTCTTGAGGATCTATCTCAATAATTTTTATTATATATTTCAGAAGTTCCTCGTTTAAATTCCACATTATCACAAGTTTTTCTGATATAATCACTTCATCATAGGAATCATACTTCTGCTCAAACTCATTAATAAAATTATTAAGTTTCATAGCTCCAATATTTCCTGTTACACTTTTAAGACTATGAATAAATCGCTTAGTTTCATCATATTGCTTATTCCTAATGAAATCTGAAAGTTCTTTTACTAAGTCACTATAATTTATAGAATATTTCTTTAATAGCCCCATATAAAAATCTTTTTTATTTCCTAGTCTAATTAAAGTTTTTTCAATATCTAGTATTTCATTTTTATTATTTGAGTTTTCCACAACATGGTTTATCCTAGTCTTTAAACTATTACTAGACAACCATTTTACAAGTGTTTCAAATAAAACCTCTGGATCAATTGGTTTTGAAATGTAATCATTCATACCAGATTTTATGCTTAATTCTCGATCACCTTTTAAAGCATTTGCAGTCATGGCTATAATAGGCAATTCTGAATTTGAATAGGTTTTTCTAAGAATTTCCGTAGCTTCATATCCATCCATAATCGGCATTTGCACATCCATAAGAACTAAATCAAATTTATTTGCATGAACATGATTAATTGCCTCATTACCATTAGAAGCAATACTTACATGTATACCAACTCCCTCTAGAATATCCTTAGCAACCAGTTGGTTAATCTCGTTGTCTTCAACAAGAAGTATATTCCTATGGGCCAAAATAGATTGATACTTTATTTTACTTTGTTCGTTATCATTTTTAGAAACTCTGCTTATTCCTGTTTCTTTTAACGCATTCATAACCGCATCAAACATTAAGGATTGGTTAATTGGCTTTACTAAAAAATTTTTAACTCCCAATTGATTTACTTGATTATAATAACTTTCTCTTCCTGTCGCACTGACAAATATTGTTTTGGGCACTTTGCTTTCAGTATTTGCTATCAACCTTTTGTATAATTCAATCCCTGATAATTCTGGCAAATTAAAATCAATAATCAGCAAGTCAAAGTTTTCATTTTCAAACAATTCAATTGCGTCATAAGGGCTCCGAAGAGCTGTAACCACAAGAGAAAATGAACTGAGCATACGTTCAAGTATCATTAAGGAGGTCTTATTATGATCTACCACCAGCACTCTTTTGCCTAATAAATCTGGATAATCTATATAACTTGTTTTTATTTCATTTATAGCTTTATCAAAAGGCATAACAAATTGGAAGCATGCACCTTCACCATATTCACTTTCTACCCATATTTCGCCATTCATTAACTCCACAAGTTGTTTTGAAATTGCTAGGCCAAGGCCCGTACCGCCGTACTTCCTTGTCATAGAACTATCCGCTTGGGCAAAAGCTATAAAAAGTTTTTCAATTTGCTCTTTGTTTAATCCAATTCCTGTATCTGTAACACTAAAATGTAATTTAACACTATTTTCTGTTTCCTTGGCAACTCTTACCGCAACATTTACTTCTCCACTCTTAGTAAACTTTATAGCATTAGTGGTCAAATTACATATGATTTGTTCTAATCTAAGTGGGTCCCCAATAAGTATATCTGGTACATCTTCACCTGTATCAAAATTAATATCTATACCTTTATTAGTTGCTGAAATAGCATACAAATTAGATATATTTTCCATTACCTTATCTAGATTAAATTTAATATTTTCTATTTCAATTTTACCAGCTTCAATTTTTGAAAAATCTAAGATATCATTGATAATTCTAAGTAAGGTGTTGGATGATCCCTCTATTTTGGAAACATAATTTTTTTGAAAATCATTTAAATCAGATTGTCCTATCAAATGGGTAAGTCCCATAATTGCATTCATTGGTGTTCGAATTTCATGACTCATATTGGCTAGAAACTGACTTTTTGCAAGGCTTGCTTCTGTTAATGCTTTGGTTCTCTCTTCAACACGACTCTCTAATTCATCATTTAAAATCATAAGGTTTTCTTCGGCCTTTTGGCGTTCTTTAATTTCAGTGTTAAGCTCGAATAGATTATTACGAATATTTCTGGCCATATCATCAATTGTATTTGCAAGTATCCCAATCTCATCTTTACTATCTTTAAGATCTTTTGGAATTTCTATAAAATTAGTACCATTAGAGTTTTGGATAATTTCAACCATACGAGTCAATGGTTTTGTAACAAAATTTGCTATTTTATTTGCAAAAACAAAAATGAAAGTACAAGCGAAGATAGCACCAATTAAAACAATAAGCATTAAAAGTTTCATTGCTGCTGAAAAATCTTTATGTTCAATGGCCATGGCTAAATATAAACCTTGAGAATTAGGTATTTCAGAATAACTTAAATAACTTGAATCACCTGTTGAATTAGTAATTTTCATTTGTCCAAGGGGGCTGCCACCAATTTGTTTTTTAAAAGTTTCAACATCCGAAATTCGTGTTTTTTCACTATTTGGGTCTACAATAACATTGCCCATTGAATCAAAAATCCACATTTCACCTAATTCACTTATTTTTGTTTTTTCCACTGATGCAATTAATTTTTTAACTTCTGCACTAATAATTAAGGTCCCCACTATATGTCCTTTATTATCCATTACTCTAGTTCCTGTAAATGAGACATATTGACAAAGTTTGTTATTATAAGAAGTTTGAGTTATAAGATTAAGCTTGTCCCCAGCTAATAAATTCTTCTCATAACTGCTAGATATTATAATATTCTTTGGGTTATTATAATACTCCTGACCGTTTATTGCCTTGAACTTCATTGATACAAATAAATCCCCATATCTGTTCATTTGATTATCTATCTCTTTTTTTATACCTAAAAAATCCCCTGTTTTAAATGCTTCAGTAGTGGAAAGTAGCTCCAATATATTTTTTTGATTATAAAGCCGCTGGCCAAAATATCGCGCTTCACTGTCAATAGCATGCGTCCCTATATCTCCAATAATTGGCTTAACTGTTTTGTTCATTTGATAATATAAAAAGCCGCTTAATAAAATTAAAACTAGAAACATAAGCAAAGTATAAGTTGCCCTAAGTTTATCCTTATATGATTTATTAATAAAATTCTTTTTAGACACAATATCGCCCCTCTACTTATTGTTAAAATCTACCTTAGCACTATAGCTACATTTATTATCACATAATATAACATTTTTCTCAATATATATCTAAAAATAGTGATATTTGGGCGGCACTTTACATGTTTATCCACACATATAATAACCGTACATAGGCAATTATATATAGCAAAAGTATTGTTTAAAAAAGGAGATATTATTATGAAAAAAAAATTTGTTTTAATTTTTACTGCTAGTTTACTTTACAACATAGTAAATATAACAATATCCCCTGCTACAAATATTACTTTTACTGAAGAAAATACTAATATATATAATGTAATAATGAAGCAAGACCTACTATGCCTAATGATAGCTTATCCTGAATACATTACAAATATTGAAGAAAAAAATGGATATGTATACTTATTGTTGAAGTCTGGAAAGAAGCTTAAATATGATGACAAAATAAGAAAAAATCCACAAGAAAAATTAGCAAGCCCTGACCTTCAAGATACTCTAGAACAAATATATCCCCTTTCAGCTATTAGAAATATCATGAAAACAGATTTTGACCCAGGTCGTTCGCGATCTTATGGATTATTAACAGAAGTTTATGGGTCTTCAAAAAAAGCTATAGAATCTAACCTTACAAAAGTTAAAGTAGGGTACAACAATTATCAATTCAATAGGAGTAATGGTGCTGCCAATTCACTGCAAGCTGTTATGAAAGAAGTAATGCCCCTTTCACAAACAAACCAAAATGTGAGAAAATGCCTTTTGCCCTGCAGTGGTACTTTTAATTACCGCGTTATTTCAGGCACAAGCAGATTAAGTCCTCATGCTTTTGGAATTGCAATAGATCTTGCTAGTGATAAAAGAGATTATTGGAAATGGGCTTCTAAAGAAGCTGGTGAAAAAAGATTAGCCTCATATGCCTCTGATCTTGTAGAAATTTTTGAAAACAAGGGTTTTGTTTGGGGAGGTAAATGGTCACACTTTGATATCCTACATTTCGAGTATAGGCCTGAAATAATTTTAAAGGCACGATATTTTACAGATAATGTAGATTTTAAAAAATCATGGTATGAAGGTGCACCATCTGAGCAAGTTGATATAAAAAATACCATAGAAAAAATCAATGCATTAATAAAATAATAGGAGTAGAGTAATTATGAATTTCTTTAAAATGAAAAATTTACAATTCTCCAAGATTAAATTGTTTTTATTTATAATGCTTCTTTTTTTCATACAACTGTGCTTTCCTAGCTATAGCTTTGCTGCAACAGATGAAGAAAAAAAAGAAGTTACTAATTATATAGAACAAATTTTTCAAAAAAGAAATAAAGCTATACTAAGTGGTGATCTAGAATTAATTAAATCTATTTATAATATGAAAACAAAATATGGGACTTGGGCTTATGAATATGAAAAGAGAAAGATGAATTATGTTAATAACTGGGCACAAAAACAAGGAATTAAGTTTAAAGATATCAAACCAACAGTAATTGTAAAAACAATTAAAGGTAACATTGATAAGTTTTCCATTTACCTATTGTGTTCTACCGAATACAAATATGTATATGAAAACCAGCCTGAACTAGAAAACACATCAAGAATTGGAACTTATCACATTTTACAACTAACTAGTCAAGATGATTCTTGGATAATTTCTAAGGAATGGTATAAAGATCCTTTTGGAGATTCACTAAACTTAGATAATATTAAGGCAGATTCTATAAAAAGCTATATACTATCTCAAAATGCAACAGATTTATCTACCATAGATAAGAGAAGAACCAAAGCTACAGAATATGCTGATGAATATTGTGGTGCTGCGAGTACCGCAGAATTTCAATATAAGTATAATAAAAAATATAGGGACTATAATCCTCAGGGTGGTGATTGTGCAAACTTTGCATCACAAATTCTTTTTGAAGGTGGAAAGTTCAGAAAAAATTCTGCTTGGAACTATGACAAAAACGGAGCAACAAGAGCTTGGCTAAACGCAGATGGCTTTAAAAGATATATGACAAATAGCGGTAGAGCGTCAGTAATTGCTTATGGTAGCTACGATAAAGTATATAAGGCTAGTTACAAACTACTGCCAGGAGATTTTGTTGCCTATGAAAAGAAAAATGACATCACTCACATATCTGTTGTTACAGGAGCTGATTCAAGAGGGTATGCCTTGGTTAGTTGTCATAATTCAGATAGAAATAAAGTACCTTGGGACCTTGGATGGAGCAATAAAAGTATTAAATTTTGGTTAGTTAGAGTTCATTATTAACAAAAAATATTAAAAGCTGAGGGTCATTAAAACCTCAGCTTTTATAAATAAGTGCCATCCACATGCCACTTATCACGTGGGTGGCACTGTTTTTTAAATTTCCATAATAATAGGAAAAATAATTGGTCTACGCTTTGTTTTTTCATATAAATATCTCTCTACAGATTTTTTCATATTAGATTTTAATACATACCATTCAATAATTTTATTATCCAAGCAATTATTAAGCTCTTGCCTTGCAATCTCTTTTACTTCATTAATTAATTCATCTGATTCCTTTGCATATATAAATCCGCGAGTGATTATGTCAGGTCCTGCAATTATACTATAAGATTCCCTCTCTAAGGTAACAACTATAGTGAGCATTCCATCTTCTGCTAAGTGTTTTCTATCTCTAAGCACTATGCTTCCGACATCCCCCACTCCAAGTCCATCTACAAATACAGATCCTGTGTGTACCCTCCCAGTTATTTTAGCCTCCTCTTTTGTGAGTTCTAAAACCTGCCCTGTTTCCATTGTAAATATATCTTTCTCATGCATTCCTAATTGTTGTGCTAATTTAGCATGCTGTCTTATATGTCTGTATTCACCATGAACTGGCATAAAATATTTAGGATGAACTAATGCATGAATTAATTTTAATTCTTCTTGATAGGCGTGACCAGATACATGCACTTCTTCTAAATCCTCATAAATTACCTCTGCTCCTTTTTTAAATAATTCATTTATCACCCTAGATATAAGTTTCTCATTTCCTGGAATTGGAGATGCAGAAATAATAAACAAATCCTGTGGTTCAATGGTGATTTTTCTATGAGTGGCAAAAGCCATTCTAGCAAGGCCTGCCATAGGCTCTCCCTGACTTCCAGTAGTTATTATTGTAATATTTCCATTGGAGTAATTACGCATTTCATCTACTCCTATAATGTAACCTTCTGGTATATGAAGATATCCAAGTTCCATAGCTACTTGTGAGATGTTCTCCATACTCCTTCCACTAAAAACAATTTTTCTACTGTACATTACAGAAGCATCAGCAATCTGTTGCATTCTATGAATGTTTGAAGCAAAGGTTGCAACAATAACTCTTCCTTCAGCATTAGAAATCATTCTAGTTAAAGTCTTTCCTATAGTTTTTTCTGAAATTGTATGGCCTTTACGCTCCACATTTGTGCTATCCGCCATAAGAAGCATTACGCCCTCTTTACCTAAATTTGAGATACGTTCTAAATCCATAACTAACCCATCAATAGGGGTAAAATCAATTTTGAAATCGCCAGTATGTAATATGACACCAAGTGGTGAGTGAATGGCAATAGCACAAGAGTCTGCTATACTGTGAGTAACTCTTATAAATTCAATTTTAAAGTTTTGTAGCTCTATAATGTCTCCAGCATTTACATTGTGAAGTTCACAATTCGATAACATATTGTGCTCTTTTAGCTTATTTTCAATAATTCCTAGGGTTAGCTTAGTACCATAAATAGGTACATTCAATTGTTTTAGAACATACGGCAATGCTCCTATATGATCTTCATGTCCATGAGTTAAAAAAATACCTTTTACTTTTCCTGCATTATTTTTTAGATAAGTTATATCTGGAATTACTAAATCCACACCATACATTTCCTCATCTGGAAAGGATATACCACAGTCTATAACAATGATTTCATCCTCATATTCAATAGCCGTTATATTCTTACCTATTTCTCCAAGGCCTCCTAAGGGAATAACCTTTATACACACTTCGTTTTTCACTAAATCCTCTCCTTAATTTATATGGATAAAATTATTTATTTCATTTTCTTTATTTTGCCTTTTATTGTGAAATTAATACCTTTTTTTAAAGATACCGTATAGAAACTGTATAATATAGTTAGTATTATGTTAATGGACAAATTAAAGTATCCACATAAAGCATATTAACTAAATTTTTAAAGAATACTAAAAGAATTAATGAGCACCCTAATAGTATAAAGAAAACAGTTATCACAATAAAATATAAGGAGATAAATCAATATGAAAACTGAAGAACAAATTAAATCTGAAGTGTCTAGGCAGGTTATTGACAGTATGAAAACAACATTAAATGAAGAGTTAACACAGGTAGAAAAGGAGTTCGAAGAAACTTATAAAAGTAAGCTTGAACAAGAACTACAGTATTCCTTAGACCTTGCAGAAACTGGTCTTCAACACAATTCAAGTAAAACATTAAAAGTAGAAAATAAAAAGCTCATGCAACAGTTAGATAGCATAAGGGTTGAAAAAATGAAAGTTGAGAACAAATTAAAAACTTTAAATGAATTCGAAAATATATAATTTCAAATGATCAAAATATTAAATTTGGTAAAAGCACATGAAAATCATGGGCTTTTATTTTAATTGTACAAAATGCAATACCGCTCTTTTAGCTAAAAATGTACATAGACCTTAATTTGACTTATTCTTTTCACTATAGTATCATTTAATTTAATGAATAAATATTATATTATGCGTTATTTGTATATTTTAAATAGATAAGGAGAATCAGCACACCATGAATATTTCTACTAAAGGAAGATACGGTTTAAGGGCAATGGTTGATATCGCAGTGAATTCAATGGGAGACTATATTCCCTTAAAAGTTATCGCTGAAAGACAAGCCATTTCAGAAAATTATCTAGAGCAAGTTTTCTCAGTCCTTAGAAAGGCTAACCTTGTAAAAAGTGCAAGAGGGTCACAGGGTGGTTATACCCTATCAAAAGAAGCCTCAAAAATCACAGTAGGTGAAGTTTTAAGAATTCTTGAAGGTGATTTAAGTATTACAGGAGATGATGATGGAGCCTTAGGACTTGATAAAACCATAAAAGTTTGTATAAACACCATGGTATGGCAAAAGGTTAATGAGCAAATTAATAAAGTTATGGATGCTGTCACACTTCAAGACCTTGTAGAAAAGTATAAAAGTCTGAATACAGAATATACCTTGGACTTTATAATATAAATCTACTGTATAAAGATTGTTAAAAAGCACTTCGTTTTGAAGTGCTTTTAGTAAGTTTTACATATGAGAAAGTTAAAGCCAATGTTATGACTGTAAATACTATTGCTATAACTTTTTTATTGTTGCTTATAGGAATTATTACGATGCCTCCACCATCTATAATTTCAACTGAGCTTGCATGGATATCCATATCCCCACCGTGTTCCTTACAAGCCCTATTAAACGTTCCATTTATTTTTACTATATCTCCCTTATAACCATACTTACCAAAGTTTTTTATACTTTGAGCCTGCTCATATTTAATCCATATTCCCATAGCTGTGCTTCCGTCACTGATATTTACCCAGGAATGGTTACCTCTAATCATAGCTTCCCCAATAACTTCACCCTTTAGTGTAATTTTACTATTATCGATCTTTTTACTATTTTCTATTAAATCATTAAAATTACTATATTCCTGTGCCCTACATGTTATAGAAAAACAGGAAACTAAAATACATACTAATATGATTGATTTAAAAGTTTTAACCATAAATTCTTAATACCTCCAAATGTAGCTCCAATTAGTACAAATACAGATATAAATTCTAGTCTTCCTAAGTACATTGCTATTATATAATAAATTTTCATTACAGTCGGCATTGATGGAGCAGTAACCCCAATGGATAATCCTACATTTCCTGTAATTGATGCTGCTTCAAAAGCTGAACGTAAGAGTGGATATCCATAGTAGGTTCCGAGTGCAGTTCCTATAAAAAATAATACTATATAACATGTTATTATTAGGAAAGCAGATTTCACAATACCATCATCTAAAATAATTTCTTTTATATGATGAAACTTATACACCTTTACTTTTCTGTCAGAATTTAATAATTTGTTTACCTCTGCAAATACACTTTTCAAAACCACCCCAACCCTGAGTCCCTTAAAACCACCTGCCGTAGAACATGCTGATCCGCCAATAAGCATAGCAATTATAAGCATAATCACAGGAAAATCTCCCCATTCAGTAGCAAATTGTCTGGCATAAAGATTACCAAACCCTGTAGTTGTATGAGCTGATAATACATTATATATAACTTTTCTAAAAACTGATATTGCATTACTATAAATGCCTGAATTTGTTAATTTTAATGCTGTGAAAAAAGAAATAATTAAAGCTGTAATAAAAAAACTCTGTGTTTCAATATTCTTAAATATTTCTTTTTTTTTGCCTTGCCATACTGCATAATGTAATGCAAAATTTAAAGAACCAATGATAAAAAAAATCATTGTTAATAGCTCATAGGAAAGACTATGATAATAGAGAATGTTTTGAGACATTGGTGAAAATCCACCTGTGCTCCAGGCAGACATAAAGATAAATAATCCATGAAAAAAAGCACTTACAGGTTGCATACCTATAAATATTCCATTAATCCATAGCATAGTCGTACCTATAATTAAATATATAATACTAATTTTCCAAATAATTCTTGCTGTATTTTTTACATTAGGTACTAATTCAACATCCTTTCCTTCACCAACATACATTTTGTAAGCACCTAATGTATGTCTTACCATAAAACTTAAAGCGAGTACTACCATACCTTGCCCGCCAACAAAGGTAAGAATGTGTCTCCACATATTTAATCCCAGTGAAAGATGGTCAAGATCTTGAGTAAGTGCAACTCCTGTGGTTGTAAATCCACTCATAACATCGAAACATGCATCCAAAAAAGATTTGGTATTTCCACTAAGTTCATAAGGCACCGCACATAACAAAGTTAATATAATCCAAGAACTAGATGCAATTATTAATCCATGTTTCCATTGTATCTTTACTTTATCAACCTTGCTTTTACCTGTAAACATAAGAAATACACCTAAACTAAGAGCTATATCTGTACTAATAATAAAATCTAAAAGTGCACTCCATTCCTTAAATATAAGTGAAGTCAATATGGGTATTAACATTAGACTTGCAGTTCCGATTATTACATATCCTACATAAAAATTTATTATTTTAAAATCATCAAAGTTTGTTATTGTTTTTTTCATATAATCACCTTACTAAAATCATATTAAGACCATATAAAACTAATAAAAATAGTAGTGTATAGCCTATCTCTATAATTATTCCCCTTATAATTCTCCTATTAGTCATAATATATTTACCTTCCAATTGTAGATTTTTACATCATTCTTTTTATCTGTTTTTGCTTCTATTAATATACTATTTCTCCTTTATTTAAGCTTTCTATTATTTTTAGTGGTTGATATCAAATTCTCCCTCTATTAAATTACAAATTACTTGTGTGCTACATACAGTCTTATCTACTCCCAGTGCCTTGAATATTGCAATATTTTTAGGATTATTGATTCTAGCTATTGTTTTATTAATATTAAAATTCACTTTAGCCATCTGACATATTACCAAGTTTTCCTCATCTTTTCCCGTTACTGCAGCTACTACCTCAGCTTTCTCTATACCAGCATCTTTTAGTACTTCAACATCTGAACCATCCCCACATATTACATCTACTTCAAGATCTTCGGCAATCTTTTCACATAGTTTTATTTCTTTTTCTATTAACACTACTCGATATTTTTTTTCTTTTAATGTTTTAACAAGATAATACCCTACCTTTCCACCCCCAACTACTATTGCTCTCATATAAGTTTCCCCTTCATTATTGCCTTTACTAACTTTTCTTTATTCTCCACATTTATGCTACAAATTATTTTATCGCCCTTTTCAAATAGATTTTTTTTTGGTATCATAAATCCCCCATTTTTCGAAACTGCGCATACCCTACAATCAAACTTCTCTTCTATTTCTAGAACAGTTTTAAAACTAAGATTGTTTATTGTAACCTCTTCTATAGATACATCATTGTTTAAAATCAATAATGTACCAGAATTAGCATCTATTATTCTGTTTTTAATTACATTTATACCTAATTCAGTTGGATTTATAGTTCTTAGTCCTAGTTTTCTATAAATAAATTCCCTTGATGGGTCGAAAATTCTAGCTATAACTCTAGGCACCTTAAATATATCCTTTGCAATTTGACTAGCCATAATATTCATATTATCTGATGGTGTCATAGCCAAAAAAATATCTGCTTTATCTATTCCCGCGTCCATTAATACATCCTTATCTATTTCTACCCCCTTAATTTTAATTCCATTAAAACCACTTCTAAGCCTACCCAAATTTTCTGCGTATTTATCCACTATTACCACATCATGGCCATCATTAGACAATTCCATAGCAAGTCCGCTACCGAATTTACCACAACCTATTATTAAAATATACATAATATGCTCTCCTTACTTGAATCCCTTTAGATGTTATTATTGTTTGTAAAAGAAATTAAGTTATACATTTTAATTACAAATGATTAAAGTAAAGTAAAATTAATAATTCTTTAAAGTGAGGTTAATGGTTATGCTATTCAACAACAGGAAGGCACAGAATGAACATAAGACGATTGAAATTATTTCTAAAAAGGCATATAAAAAGACTTCAGAGGGAGTTAAAATCTCCTTCTGAAGTCTTTAATTCTACACTTTAGATATCTCATCAAAATGTATTTCTTTATCTCACTTTGTTAAAATCATATTAATGCTAAATAAAACTAATAAAAATATTATTGTATAACTTATTTCTGTAATTACCCCACCTATGATTTTTTTGTTAGACATAATATTTTTTCCTCCAATTATAGATTTCTCTATATTTAAATTTTAAATTTTTATCTGATGGTTTATAAATTGAATCAAATACACCTCAAATTATTCTTCATGGTATGGTATATTTAATACATTATATCAATATCAAAATAAATTTGATATTAAGAAAGTATAAAGATTGTCCCTTCCATATAAAGATTGTGTTAAGATTTACTTAATATATATTAACCATCATCTAAAATAGTATTATGCTTTAAACGTAATAAATTGGTTCAGCTTTTGTACTTTATTTTAGACATAATACAAAATAAGCACCCCCATACAACTTTTCAGGCTGTATAAGGGTGCATTATATTATATCTTTTTTTTAATTAAGTGGCATTCATACAAGTTAGATAATATTACTTTAATAATAGCGTAAATTGGAACAACGGCAAAGGCTGCCAAAGGTCCTCCTACTGTAACTGCACCTATTACTAAGAAGATGTCAGTTAAAGGGTGAATTTTCATCGCTTGAGACATAATTGCAGGAACAACAACTCTGCCTTTTAAAGTCTGAATAATGATGAACACAATTACAAGTTTTCCTATCATAACAACTCCCATACTCAAAGCAATAATAGAGGGAATAATCATGGAGATTAAAAAACCTATAAAAGGAATAAAAGCCAAAATAAAAGTTATTGAGGAAAAAAGAAGAGCATTAGGAATACCTATAATTTTATAGCCAACAAATATCATTGTGGATAAAGCAAGAGCTACTTTTGCTTGGCCAGTAACATAAGCGCCCAAAACCGTATCACTATCAGAAAGAGTTTTCGATACAAATTTTTTATATTTTTCTGGAATTATGCACATAATTCTATCTTTAAATTTAGGACCATCTTTAAGCAAATAAAATAATATTACCAACATAAGAAATAGAGTTGAAATGGTATGTATTGCATACTTTATTGAAACCATAAGATTATGAACCAAATTATTCGAATAATTACTAACTACATTACTAAAGGCTTTATTAATCTCATGAGTAGGTATATAGTTATTAATTTTATTCATTATTTGATTAATAGAGTTTTGGTTCCCCTCAATATTGGTTAGTTCTTCTATTATTCCATCAAACTGAATTGCGATATAATTACTAAAAAAAGTTATACCACCTATGGCAATGAATAGTCCCAGTATTAAAGTTAATAAAGCTGAGATACTTGGTTTTAATCCATTTTTCATGAAAATTGTATTTAATGGTTTTATAATATAATACACAAACACAGAAAATATTAAAGGAGTTAAAAATGATTTGAAAAGTATTCTTATAAGTCTATGAACAAAAAACATCTTACCGAAAAGAATTATACCTAAAAAAATTAAATTAATAATCAGTAAAGTTTTTAGTATATTATTTTTAAACATATCTACCCACTTCCTAAGCTTTAGTACATACAATATAGTTTAGTTTTAGCATGCAACTATGCACTTATTCATAAATCCTACTTATATTATTGCACAAAATAGGGCCCCTTTAGAGGACCCTATACATACTTTCTCATGTGCTTCAATGCGTTTTTTTCCACTCTTGACACCTGTGCTTGGGATATACCTATTTCATCAGCCACTTCCATTTGTGTTTTCCCATCGAAGAACCTCAAATTTAAAATTAACTTTTCTCTATCTTTTAATTTTTTCATTCCCTCATTAATTGAGATATTTTCAAGCCAACTATCATCTATGTTTTTAGTGTCGCTTATTTGATCCATTACATAAATTTCATCTCCACCATCATGATAAATTGGTTGAAATAAAGACACTGGATCTTGTATAGCATCTAGTGCAAATACTACATCCTCCCTTGGTAAATTTAGTTCTTTTGCTATTTGAGATACAGTTGGTTCTTTATTGTCTTGATTCACCAATCTATCTCTAACTTGTAATGCTCTATATGCAATATCCCTTAATGATCTACTAACTCTTATAGAGTTATTATCCCTTAAGTATCTTCTTATTTCCCCAATAATCATAGGAACAGCATATGTTGAAAATCTGAGATTTAGACTTAAATCGAAATTATCAATGGATTTCATTAAACCAATACAGCCTACTTGAAATAAATCATCTACATTTTCTCCCCTATTATTGAAGCGCTTTATAACACTTAAAACCAACCTTAAATTTCCCTCAATAAATTTTTCTCTACACTCATACTCGCCATTTTGTATCCTTAGTAGTAGCTCTTTCTTCTCTTTTTCTTTTAATATAGGCAATTTTGAAGTATTTACTCCACATATTTCTACTTTATTGAACATCATAAGGTCATCCTTCCCTTCAGAGTAATTGCATTTAAATTATGTCCTTATGATTTATTTTTTATACTACTGACAAGCTTAACTTTTTTTTTGTTGATTGCAAGAATTCTAAAGAAGTATTATCATATAAAATAAGGGGTGATAAGTATGATAAAAATGAACTTAATAAAAAATAAAAATTTTACATCAATTTATGAAATAAGTAAGAGACTTTCCTTCTGAACTATCCTTAAATAAATGGATAAAGCGTGTAAATAGTATGTTTAATTATACCACAGCCTATTCGTTTACCAGATGCACCAGCTGGCTGGGTACGATAGTCGTCTGGGTTTTCATGAATAACCACAGCTTTGTCAATTATATCTGAAACTTTAAATTTATTAGTAAAAAACATCATTCTAGCATAGCCATTGTTAGAAAATAACACTGGAAAATCTCCTGAATGGTTTCCATGTGGCTGATTTGTTGGATTCCAATGGCCACCTGCATTAGCAAATGGATTAGTTTGGTCGCCCATCTCACAATTGGCAGTTTCATGTATATGAAATCCATGAGGACCAACAGGCGGGGTTTTATCTGTTCCTGGTTTATACAATGGTAACCCATTTAATTCCACATAAATATCTACACCACCTGGAACATCCGTAAAAAAAACCATACCAGTAAGTTTTGGTGCTAAAGAACTTCCGTGTATTTGCGCCATAGCATTCATTCTATACCTCCACAAAATAGATTTGGTATTATAATATGTGAGTATACACTTAGTGTTACCGCCAATGTAAGTTGATATAAGGCACCTAAATTTTTTGCTTAAAATATCATTTAATTTTAACAAAAAAAACACTCCAAATATATATAAATTTATACATACATTTGAAAGTGTTATTTGCCATCATGAATCAGTGAAAATACGTATGCCATCATTGTGCTAAACGTTTACTACAATGCAACCGTTGGTATACCCTAACCCTCAAATTCCTCAGGGAACTCTGCATTATGATAAACATCCTGCACATCGTCATCGTCTTCAAGCATATCTATAAGCCTTTGTACCTTAGCTGCGCCTTCTAGGCTAATAGGTATCATGTTATCTGGTATCATTGTAAGCTCAGCAGAAGCAAATTCAAAACCTGCCGCTTCTAAAACTTCTCTTACTGTTCCAAAGTTTTCTACAGCTGTGATAATTTCAAACATTTCTACTTCTGCATTGAAATCTTCCGCGCCTGCTTCTAAGGCTAGCATCATGATTTCATCTTCATCCATAGCTGCTGTTCTTTCTATGATAATTTGTCCTTTTTTAGCAAACATCCAGTGTACACATCCATTTGCTCCCATGTTTCCACCGCATCTATCAAAAGCATGCCTTACAGTTGCTACACTTCTATTTTTTTTGTCTGTTAATGTGTTAATTACTACAGCAACGCCTTCTGCTCCATAGCCTTCATAAACTATTTCTTCATAGTTTATGTCATTAAGTTCCCCAGAGCCTTTTTTTATCGCTCTAGTTATTGTGTCAGCAGGCATATTAGCAGATTTAGCTTTTGCAACTACATCTCTAAGTCTAGCATTAATTTCTAAACTAGCTCCACCATTTTTTGCTGCCATTATTAATTCTTTGCCTATTTTTGTGAATATTTTACCTCTTTTAGAATCAATTTTACCTTTTTTCTGTTGTATGTTATGCCATTTTGAATGTCCCGACATTTGAAATTCCTCCCAACTAACTATTTTATGTGTTAAAATTTTCTCAACCATGCCTAATAAATAGCAATAATTCTATGAATTAGTTATAAGTACATTACTTTCCCATTATATCATCGAATAAAGCACTTTTCAAATAAAAAAAAGAAAAGTATTTACACTTTTCTTACAATTGCTAAAGGATAGTGTTTATCAACGCATCATTCATACAATCTATGTTCTAATTTGAAGTACATTTTCGGCTCTTCTGCTTGTTCAAAATTTGCTTTTCCAGAGGTAACTTCAGTTATTTGTGACTGAAATTTTTCTAAATTACTAAACTCACAAAGAATTTTAATTTTCACTTTGTCAGTATACTCTATATCCTCTATATGGGTGTTTGACTCTGCACATACATGTTGTAGCTTCCCAAGTAGGTCGTATTCAATTACTATTTCTAATGAAATACCTTTAACCTTTTCCACTACCCCCGCCTCTTTAATAGCTAAGGAAGCACCTTTAGAATATGCTCTTGCAAGCCCTCCAGTGCCTAAAAGAATTCCTCCAAAATATCTGGTAACTACCACAACTACATCTGTAAGATCACTCTTTTTTAAAACCTCTAGCATAGGAATTCCCCCTGTACCGTGAGGTTCTCCATCATCACTATATCTTTGTATCATTCTATTTTCACCAATTATATAGGCATAAACATTGTGACGTGCTTCTTTGTGTTCACTTTTTATCTTTTGTATAAATTCCTTAGCCTCATCTTCAGTTTCTACTCTTTTGACCTGGCCAATAAAAATGGACTTTTTCTCTTTAAATTCAGCCTTTGATTGATCCTTAACTGTAAAATAGCTCATGTGCGTTCTCCCACTATATTTGCTCCATCAGAGTTAAAAACTTCTGTGCAGCATCTATTATGTATTTTTTGTCTGTGTTGTCATTTATGTATTTTATTTTTGTAATAGCTTTTTCACTTTTTATTTTACCTAGAGATTTTATTGCATAGCTTATCACTTGTGGATTCTCGTCCCCAAGCGCTCTTAGCAATGCCCCCTCTGCTCTATTATCTCCCATTTTCCCCATAGCTGAAACTGCCATTCTCCGTATATTTATGAATTTATTCACAGAAGCTTTAATTAAAATATCTAAACAAGACACTTCCTTTAATTCTCCTAAAATCCAAACTGCAGCCTCTTTGTCTTTAGGATACATCTCCCCATAACTAGTTTTTATGAGTGTTGTTAATTTGTTTTTATTATCCTCTCCCAATGAATTCAAAAAATTAATTTTATCCTCTTTTCCTGCTTTAGCAATACTATTGAAAAGCTCAGAAGGATCATTACTTTTAACTAAAAATCCATATTTTATTTTACCATCTATGATATGTTTTTGCACAATGGCATTATCCAAATTTCTTATTTTACATATGGCTTCCATAGTTTTGCCCTCTAAAAATAAGAAATAAGATATTTCTTCCTCTGAATAAGTGCTAATGCATTTCCAGTCAATTTCCACTAATCCCTTTTTCAAAAGCTTCTCTCCTTATCTTGTTGGTATTTTTTCTAATATCTCTGAGATAATTTTAATTCCCTCTTCTATATCAGTTTTTTTTATTTCTGAAAAACTCAATCTAAAATAATTATTGCCTTGCTCAGCATTTTTATAAAATAAAACTCCTGGTGTAATTAAAACTTTCCTGTTTTTGCACAAATAAAACAAATCCATAGAATTAATTTTCAATTCATCAGCTATATTAAAATAAAAGTTAATTCCCCCTCCAGGAGTATAATAACTAACTTTAGTGCCTAAATATTTTTCTATACAACTTATCATAAAATCATATTTATCTTTATAAGCCATATTAAGATAGTTTATATGCTGTTTCCAAAGATCTTTATTTATATATAAATCTAGAGCACGCTGCATAAGACTTGAAGTCGATATATCTGAGTTGATTTTTGAATTTTGAATATATTCCTTATATTTTTCAGGGGATATCATATATCCTAGTCTTATTCCTGGTAGAAATATCTTAGAAAAACTCTTAATATAAATAACTCTATCATTTATGTCCAAGCTTTTGAAGCTCTTATATTGCTTTTGGTCATATATTAGCTCAGATAAATAGTCATCTTCAACAATATAAAAATCATATAGCTCTGCCAGTTCTAATATTTTTAACTTTTTCTCCAAACTATAGGTTGCTCCTGTAGGATTTTGAAAATAACTCATAGCATAAAAACATTTTATTCTATTCTTCTTTAGTATTTCTTCAAATTGATTTAAATCTATGCCATCTTCTAAGATATCAACTTCAAATATATTAGCCCTTCGCCATTTAAAAACCGTAAGCGCACCACCATAGGTCGGCTTTTCTACAACAACATTATCATGAACATTTATTATAGATTTTGACACTATATCAATACCCTGTTGTGCCCCAGATAGAATCAATATATCTTCAGTGCTTACCTTATTGTCCCAAAAAAAACTACTTATACTCTTTCTAAGTCCTTCATACCCCAAAGATTCCTTATAGGCAAAAGCCTCTGCACCATCTCTATCTAATACTTCATTTAATACATCTTTAAATACTGTTACTGGAAAAAACTCACTACTGGTGATTTCTCCTGTAAAATCTACATATATTTTAAGATCTTGCCCAGAGATCTTTTTTAAGGTATTTGAATATTCCTTTTTAAACTTAATGTTTGTATCTCTTCTTTTAGCATAAGTTCCACTGCCCATCTTTTGATATGCATAGCCCTCAGTTTCAAGCTTTTTATAGGCACTAACTATGGTAACCTCATTTACAATCAATTTTTTCGCTAATTTTCTTATAGATGGTAATTTTTCACCATCATCAATGTTATTTTCATCAATCATTTTTTTTATATGCTTTGATATTTCTATGTATTTGGGAATGTCTAGGCTAAATTTAATTTCATACTTCTCCATATCTACACCTATTTATTTCAAAATTATTATACAAAATATACATTTTGTTTAAATAAGACTTTTTCCTTGTCTATCTTAAAATCTCTGCTTTCCTTTTTAATAATATCTCTTTCCCACAGTTTATTAAGCAATTCTTCCATGTCTATATCAAAGTCCACAAACAACTCTTCCTCCATAATTTCCTCAGCACTTAAAAACTTATCTTGTTCTCTCATATAGTTTAATAATAGAGCGCAATTGTTCTTAATACTTGAATTTATACTCCCCTCTAAGAAATTCATAGTCTCTTGAATAGTCTCTGCTATGTTTGATTTTTCAAAAAACAATTTATCAACGCATTGCTTAAAGTCTTCATTTAAATTCATGGACATAGCTAAAACATCCTTACTAATCATATACCCGGATGAATTAATAAATAGTCTTGAATACTTTTCTATACATCTTATAGCCGTAGTGTAGGATGTATATATACCATCGCTCCACAAATACTTTTTACATACTCCCATGTCTTTTAAGAGTTTTCCTAAATAGCACATGCCCCATCGTTCTCTATCGATATCCGGAAAAAATCTTCCACCATCAAATCTTACTGTTATATCCATATCCTTTGAAAATACTAGCCTTGAAGATGAAAAAATTCTATGTATATATCCACCTTTTAGATTGTCAGAATAAATTTGTATAAAATTTTCTTTACCCATAAGTTTAATATGAACAGGAACATCCTTCTCCTGCGTGTATATATCTCTAATTTTTTCAAAGTTTTCTTTGACAATTACGAAAAGATCAATATCTGATTCTTCCCATAAATCACCTGTGACCATACTTCCGAAAACCATTACCGATAAAACAGATTCATCAACTTTTATTCTATCTACTACGCTATTAAATGCATTTTGATATTGTAAAATAGTTTTTGTCATTACCGTTCCCCCTAGTTTTTATAGTTTTTATAATTAATCACATGAAATTAAATATTTTTTACTCTTTTATCCTTCATTATAACACTACATTTTTCACAAGTGAATAAAATAAAGAGAATCAAGTCTAATGTTAATTAAACCTGTCCTCTTTAGCATTGCAAAAAATTATTTACAATCACAATCATACTTTGCTAATTTCAACATATTATCAATTTTACATCTTAATACCTCAATTAAATCCTCAGCTATTTCATTAACTTCTACAACCAAATCTAGAGCTTCCTTTATTTTTGATGCATGGCCAAAATTTGTATTTGCCATATTAAATGCAGAAATTGAAAAATGATCAGCTGCAAAAGACACAACAGTTAAAGTATCTGTTAATGGTTTTACATCATTCTCAAAATAAGCCCTTGCTTTGAAGTCTAAGGGTAATCTATCCAGCTCAAATTTTAAAATATTTATGTTTACTGCCTGATCTGCCAATGATTTAATATCAAAAGTAGTAGTTGTATCAGTGGTGCCAGTGGTGCCAGATAATTGTTCCCCCATGGTCTTATTTTCATAGCTACTTTTATATTGCTGAGTAATATCATCTATAATTTTTTTTTCATATTGGTAATTCACATTTTGGTTAGTAAATTTTTTGTTTTGTCTGTTTTCATTATCTGAATTTAATTTATCATCATCCATATCTACTCCTATATATGATAAATGCTATAGACCTAATACTTAATTATATAAGCTAGCCACAGATTTTATTACACTTATCTTAATTTTTTTCAATAAGTATAAAATAAAACTTTATCAATTACAACAATAATTTCAGTTTAATCTAAACTAAAATATATTTTTCGCACTTATTATAAACTTCATCGTCCCCTTGTACCGACATAAGTGTACCCGCTTCATTGTATTCTTCTGACTCCACCTTAGACCCTCTATGCAAATATGCAACCATTGCCTGATCAGTGTATGGAATAAGTACTTTAAATTGTTTAAGGGTATATGGAAGATCCTCACAAGCTTCTGTCAATAGCCCTTCCAAATTAGTACCATATTTTGCGGATATTTCTATGCATTTCAAGTTTTTATATTTTTCTTTAATCTTCAAGATGTTTTCTGGTGAGGCTTTATCAATTTTATTTAACACCAATATCATTGGCTTATCAATTGCCCCAAGTTCTGTTAAAACACCATCTACAGCTTCTATTTGTAGTTCTGCAGTGTCTGAGGATACATCAACTATATGCAACAACAAATCTGAATATACTACTTCTTCTAATGTAGATTTAAAGGCTTCCACTAGGTCATGGGGAAGTTTTCTTATAAAACCTACAGTATCCGTTACTGCTGCCACACGATTATCAGGTAATAGAAGTGCTCTTGTTGTTACGTCTAAGGTTGCGAAGAGCATATCTGCTTCAAAGACTTTATCCTTTTGAACGGCACTTTTTAGTGCGGCTACCTCGCATAATACATTTCTAAGTGTTGATTTTCCTGAATTAGTGTATCCAACTAAGGACACTTTTGAAATACTTTCCCGACTTCTCTTTTCCCTTTGTACATTTCTCGTGGTTCTTATTTTTTCCAATTCTTTATTTAAATCAAATATGCCTTCTCTTATTCGTCTTTTATCAATTTCTAATTTTTTCTCTCCAGGACCTCTTGTTCCAATTCCAGCACCTGTTCTTGAAAGCATAGTTCCAAGTCCTGTTAAACGTGGTAACCTATATTTTAATTGTGCAAGCTCAACTTGAATTTTCGCTTCCCTAGTTCTTGCTCTTCTTGCAAATATTTCTAATATCAATGTAGTTCTGTCTATAACCTTACACCCCAGCACTTCTTCCAAATTCCTAACTTGAGAGCCAGATAATTCATCATCAAAAATAACTAAATTTGCTCTTAACGCTTGCCTAATAGTCGCAATTTCTTCTGCTTTACCACTACCTATATATAAAGCTGCATCTATTTTATGTCTATTTTGCAGAATTATATCTACTGTTTCTACATTACAGGCTTTTGCCAGTTCCCTCAGTTCTACTAGATCCTCTTCGCTTTCTATACCTACCAATATAGCCCTTTCTACATCGTCTTCAGTGATTTCACTTGTCTTCATTAATTTTTCAATATGTTTAACTTTGTCTATGATATCATATTCTATTACTTGCTCTATACCTAGAGGTCCTACTTCCTCTTCTATAAGAATATTATTTTCTATTCCACAAAAACCTATATTATACTTTAAGTCTTCCACTTCTGATATTCCAATAGCCACTATACAATCTAATTTAAGTTTTATCAGTGCTGACATATCAAGGGCAGATAATCTAGAGTTTCCATTTGGATGAGTGTGTACTATTTTAACCCCGGATAATCTCCCTTCTCTTATATCAATTATTGGCAGTTCCACTGTACTACTGTCACCAATTGCCATACTAATTATTTTACCTTTTCTGTCAATTGCCGCACTGACTTCTCTTTTTAAATCTCGTGTTACCTCTACTAGTATATCTACCAATTCTTCAGATAAAACACAATCTTTTGAAACTCTTATATCACAAGCATTTTCTAATTTATTTAAAATTGAATTCTTAACCCCATCAATATTTCCATATATCATCGTAAATCACTCCATTCTAATTATATTTTAACAAGTTTTCTTATTCTTATACTTGACAACTTTCTTATAATTTTATACTATTGAACCAATATTGTAAATATATAATGAGGGCGGGATTAACATTGGATGATAAAAAAATAAATATTCTTATATCTAAAGATCAAATTGATGAAAGAGTTGGACAACTTGGTGCAGAAATATCCAAAGATTATGATGGGAAGAAATTATATATTCTTTCATTACTTCGAGGTAGTTTCATATTTACTGCGGACCTTGTACGTCAAATAACTGTGCCTACAAAAATAGGTTTTATGACAACCTCAAGTTATGGTGCAGACGAAGAGTCTTCTGGAACAGTTAATATTATAAATGACATCCCTGACAATATTTCCGGTTTTGATGTATTAATAGTGGATGATATTGTTGATACAGGAATAACTATGAATTCCATTATGACTAGGGTTAAATCACTCGGCGCTGCTTCAATTAAATCTTGTGTTCTTTTGGACAAACATGAGAGAAGGAAAATTGATATAATACCAGATTATTGTTGTTTTGAAATTCCAGATCTTTTTGTAGTGGGTTATGGATTAAATTACGGAGACTACTATAGAAATATACCCTATGTATTTAATTGGGAAGATTAAGTGTTTTAACGACTTCCTTTAGTAATGTCCTAAAAATTTAATAATTTGAAATAAAAAAAGTACGTTTCTAACGTACTTTTTATGTTTGTGTTATTTATTACCATTATTACCCAGTTTAAAACCTGTACCATTTAAATCTAACCCAATTGCAGTATTAGGTGTTTTTCCCACTATAATGGTTTCAGCAATTGGTATTTCATTAGCTACCTCGATATCATTGCTTTTCAATGGAATAATTACTCTAACCGTAGTTTTTACTTTAACATAAATCTTATGCCTGGTTTGATTTATACCTGCACTTTCAAACTCAGAAGAATATTTAGTCTCTACAAGTCCTATAGGCTGCATTTTTATGGTTATGCGCGGTCCATAATAAGATAAGATATTATTTCTTGTTATATAGCCTATAGGAATTTTGATGCCTATATCCCCTAATTTCAAGAGTTCCTTTTGGGTTTCTAAAGCAACATCACAGGCTATTTTATTCATTTTTAAAGTGTCTGCTTTTAGCAATACAATATTCCCTTCAGAATCTTTATCAACTCTTATAATCTCATCGTAGTTAAACTGCTTGGAATATTCATTAATAATTGCTCTATTAACAATTTCTGTAGCTTTTGCTCTCATTTCTGCATCAGCTACTGCCATTACGGTGGGCATTACTGTTTTATCAAAAATATATATGAATATTGTAAAATTTATTATAATTATGGATATAATTAATAGTATTCTAGTTTTAATCTTCTTTTTAATATCTATTACCTCCATTTAAGGCTATATGTTATTATATGTAGTTCTTTTAAGCTACAGAATTAAATACTATATGAAAAACGGATATTTTATATTAATATAATTATATGGTATAATATTAGGAACTAATTATACTTAGAAAATATGTATTTTCACACAAGACTTGGAAATTAATAATTATCATCCGCTCCAGAGAAATACGAGGAGGATATCTAATGAACGATAAAGAAACTACTCAAATTAAAAATAAAAAAACTACCCCGAAGAAGAAAAAAGGAACTGGTAAGAAAGTTTTTAAAGGCGTTGCTTTTACTATTTTGTTAATATCCTTAATAGCCATGGTAGCTATGGGGGGAGTAGTCCTAGCTATGGTGAAAACTGCTCCTGATCTAGATATTAACGCATTTTTAAAATTAGATGAACCCTCAATACTATATGATGATTCTCAAAAGTATATGGATGAATATATTACCTCAGAAAGAAGAACTAATATATCTATTGATAAAGTTCCACTCATCCTTAGAGACGCATTTATAAGTATTGAGGATGCTAGATTTGATACCCACAAAGGCATTGACTTAAAAAGATTAGGTGGCGCTGTATTTAATGATATAAAAATAAAAATAAATGGTAGTGGCGAAAGTCTTCAAGGTGCATCAACTATAACTCAGCAATTGGTAAAATATAGAATGTTTTTAGAAGATTCTATAGAGAACCGAACTAATATAAAAAGAAAGGTTCAAGAAATTTATCTTTCTCTAAAACTTGAAAAGGTTTTGACCAAACCCCAAATTTTAGAAGCTTATATGAACACTATTTTTTTAGGCGGAAAAGCTCACGGTGTAGAAGCAGCCTCAGAGCAATATTTTGGTAAGACTATTGAAAAATTAACCTTAAAACAATATGCTTTTATAGCTAGTGCTGCACAAAATCCTAGTCTTTCATATAGCTTGGCATATAAATCAACTAAGTCTAAAAAAGTTTTTGTTTCTAATAGAACAAAAGCGGTTCTTGAAAACATGTATAAATATAATAAAATCACCAAAGCTCAATTTGATTCAGCTATGGCTGAAAAGATAGTATTTAATTTTTCAATAAAAAACTCCAATAAGATGGACTTTGAGTACTTCTCTAGGCCTGTGATAGCTCAGGTTGCTGAAGATTTAATAAAAACACTTAATATTAGTAAAGAAGAAGCATACTCAATGCTTATGTATGATGGATTAAAAATTTCTACAACTATGGATAGAAATATGCAAATATCATCGCAGAAGCTAATTGATAATGCTGTTAACTCAAACAAAAAATGGAACCCACAAATGCGAGCTGCTTCTGTTATCATAGATTATCATACAGGTGAGGTTAAAACTATTATAGGAGGCACTAGCGACGAAGGTCCTATGTCTTATAATAGAGCGGCTTCTAATGACTTCTTAAAGGCCCCTGGATCAACTATTAAGCCTTTAACAGTTTATGGTCCAGCTATTGATACAAAACTAGCTACTGCCTCTACTATTATTGAAGATTCACCATTAACTGAAGCTGTAGCAAAGAGATTAGGTGGTAATGGTCCTTCATATAATCCTACAAATTCCCCAAATGAATATAAAGGATATTTAACACTAAGAGATTGTCTGAAATATTCTGTTAATATTGCTGCTGTGAAAATTGAGGAAATGATTACTCTTAAGACTGGAGCTTCTTATGGTGAAAAGTTTGGATTACAGCTAGATGACGTAGATAAGTCCAGTCCAGCTGCTATGTCCCTTGGTCAATTGGATGGTGGTAAGTATGTAGGAACTAATCCTCTTACTATGGCATCGGCATATGGTGTTTTTGGTAACAACGGAATGCGTACTGCTCCAAGATTATACACTAAAGTAGTTGATAGAGATGGTAAAACAGTGCTCCAAACAAAATATGATCCAAAACTAGTTTTATCTCCTCAAAGTGCTTATATAATGTATGATTTATTACAAGGACCTGTAACTCCAGGTGGAACTGGAACTAATGCTCCTTTTAGCGACATGCCTGTTAGAGGTAAAACTGGTACTTCTTCCGAAAAGAAAAATTTATGGTTTGTTGGCTTAACTCCATATTACTCTGCAGCTGTTTGGATTGGAACAGATAAAGGAAATGTTGAGGTTAGTGGAATGGGTAGTAATGACGCCGCTTTATTATGGGGAAGGCTTATGAAAGGTGCTCATACTGGTCTTCCAGTTAAGGAAGTAGAACGACCTTCTGGTATATCCTCCTTTTCTGTATCAAAGGATTCCGGTAATATACCTACAGATTTAACTTACGCAGACCCAAGAGGCAATAGGGTCTACTCTGAACTATTTATTGATGGAACTCAACCTACAACCCTTGATAGCATACATGTTTTGGCTAAAGTTACCAAAGACCCTAATGGTAACTATGTTTTGCCTTCACAATTTACGCCACCTGAAAAAATTGAGACAAGGATTTTTATAAAGAGAGATTATACACCAACTGCATATTTAAAAGACTCACCTTATGTATTACCAACAGCAGTTGATACCTTTTCAGTGGAAACTATAATTCCACCGGTTGTTGTTCCTCCTGTTATTGATCCCACTATTACTGATCCACCAGTTGTTGATCCTCCTATTACTGATCCGCCTATTACTGATCCCACCACTATTACTCCTCCTAAAGGTAACAATGGTAATCATTAATACACAAAAAACTACTATCAAATATAATTTTTGATAGCAGTTTTTTTTATCCTTTACTTTTAGGATTAAATATTAACGCCATAATATATCCAAAAAAAATTGCAGCCGTAATACCTCCCGCAGTACCTTTTATTCCTCCTGTAAATGCTCCTATAAGACCAACCTCATCTACTTCCTTCATTACGCTTTTTGCTAAACTATACCCAAAACCTGGCAGTGGTATACTTCCACCTGCCTTGCCATATTTTATCACCACATCATATATATTTAATGCACCTAGTATAACACCACCAGTTACAAATACAACTAATATTCGAGCTGGAGTTAATTTAGTAGTATCCATAAGTATTTGACCTATTACACAAATTGCCCCTCCCACTATAAAAGCCATAATGTAATTATTCATTCATTTATTCACCTCCAAACTCTATACAAACAGCATGTGCGATTCCCGGTATTGTTTCTCCTTGAAGGGATGAAGTGGGACTCAGCAGCGCTCCTGTGGAAACTAGAAGTATTCTTTTAAATTTCCCCTTTAGCATGTTTTTCAGTAGGTACCCTGTTGCAACCACTGCAGAACATCCACAACCACTACCACCCGCATTAGTTCCTTGTTTTTCAGCATCAAAAATTTGCTCACCACAATCAATATAATGACCTTTCATATCATACTTATATTCTAAGAGTAATTCTTCTGTAAATTTTCTTCCTATCATTCCCAGGTCTCCTGTAGCAATAATATCATAATCTGAAGGCTTTCTTCCCGTATCTATAAAATGTTGTTTAATTGTATCTACAGCTGCGGGCGCCATGGCAACTCCCATATTATTTACATCAGTTATTCCATAGTCTTTAACTTTTCCAGTTGTAACATGTGTGACATAAGGAAAATCACCTTTTTTACCCAAAACCATTGCTCCTGAACCTGTAACTGTCCATTGCGCTGTTGGTGCTCTCTGACTTCCCATTTCTAATGGCAATCGGTATTGTCTTTCAGCGGCGGAGAAATGGGATGAAGTAGCTGCAACAACATAATTAGCCATGCCTCCCTCCATTATCATTGAACCCACACTTAAAGACTCTGCCATAGTTGAACAGGCTCCATAAAGTCCCAGAAAGGGTATATTCAAATCTCTAGCTGCAAAACTTGAAGAGATTAGCTGATTTAGTAAATCTCCTGCTAGCAAATAATTTATATCAGTTTCCTTTAGTCTTGCTTTTTTTATACTCTCTGTAACCGCCGTATACAATAAACTAGTTTCAGCTTTTTCAAAACTTGTAGTTCCATTAAGATCGTCTTCTAAAATTCTATCAAAATATTTTTTTAATGGTCCTTGCCCCTCCTTAGGTCCTACTATATTGTAGGTAGCAATAATTCTAGGTTTGCTTTGAATTTCTACAGTTTGAACTCCGATTCTTCTACCCATCTCAAATCACCACCTTAAAAAATAATATAAAATACCTACAATTACAGATGAACCAATTCCATATACTAAAACAGGTCCTGCAATAGTAAACATTTTAGCTGCTACACCAAAAACAAAACCCTCTTTTTTAAATTCCATAGCTGGCGAAACAATGGAATTTGCAAACCCGGTAATTGGTACAACAGAACCTGCCCCTGCAAAATCACCTAGCTTATCATATATACCTATGCCAGTAAGTATAGCTCCTAGAAACACCATAACTATGGAAACGTAGCTACCTAGTTGGTCACTCGGAACACCTATTTTAGAAAAAAAATCGCTGATAAACTGTCCAATTACACATATTGCTCCTCCAACCCAAAAGGCATTAAAGCAATGTAACAGTAGATTAGGCTTAGGAATTTTATTAGAATTAAGGTTATCAAATTTTTTTCTTATAGTTTTCTCTTCTACTTTCACGATATATCCTCCTTGCAGTTATTTTTTTAAGTCATTAATTTTCAATTATATTGAATTATGCCAAAAAATTTATTAATTCACTATGTTATTATTTGCAATTATATGATTTTTAGTCAAAAAAAATAAGAATCATTTATAGATAAACAACTTCAACGTCCAACATTGAAGTTGTTTATCCATATTTCATCTTAACCACTCAACTTTTCTTTCATTATTTTCAAAACTTTCTTTTCTATTCTTGATACTTGCACTTGGCTAATTCCCATCATTTTCGCTACCTGGATTTGTGTATTATCTTTAAAATACCTGAGCATAATTATTTGCCTTGATTTTGCATCTAGTTTCCTAAGTGCTTCTTTAAGGGCAATTTTATCTAAAACCTCATTATCTTCTTCGTACTTTTCACTTAATTTATCTATTAGCAGTACTGGTGCACCATCAGCTTGATGTATTGTATCAAATAAATACTGAATATTATTAGCAGACTCTAATGCATATACTATATCTTCTTTTTCTATATTAGAAAAAACTGATAGTTCTTCAATGGTAGGATCTCTACCTAGTTCTTTTGTTAAAGTGTCTTTATCATAATGTAATTGCCTAGCAGTATTTTTAACACTTCTGCTTACTTTTATAATTCCGTCGTCCCTAAGAAATCTCTTAATTTCTCCCATTATCATTGGCACTGCATAGGTAGAAAATTTCACATTATACTTAGTGTCAAAATTATTAATTGCTTTTACAAGACCAATACATCCAATTTGGAATATATCATCATACTCATATCCCCTATTAAGAAATTTTTTACTAATTGATGAAACAAGTGGTAAATTCATCTCTACTAAACTATCTAGTGCACCCGGTTCCCCGTTTCTAGCCATTTGAATGAGTTGCATATTATCCTCATAATTATATTTGTTTTTATTGCCTATTTTTTGATCCATAACATTCCACCTAACATAAAGGATTAAATATTTTTTTCATTATTATACTTGTTCCCCTACCTTTATCAGACTTTACTTCTAAGCTGTCCATAAAAGTTTCCATTACAGTAAAACCCATACCTGACCTCTCTAAGTCTGGACGGGAAGTGTATAATGGTTGCATAGCCATCTCTAGATTATCAATTCCTTTTCCTACATCATTGATTATCACTGTTAATTCATTTTCATTAATAATAGCTTCTATAGTAATCATTTCCTCTTCGCTATCATATCCATGAATAATTGCATTGGTAACTGCTTCTGATACCGCAGTTTTAACATCGCTAATTTCTTCTATTGTAGGATCTAATTGCGAAGCAAATGCCGCTACTGCTACTCTTGCAAAGCCTTCATTTTGGGATTTGCTTAAAAATTCAATTTTAATTCTATTATGACCCATATTAATCCCCCCACTAAATATTGTTTACAGCTTGTTCAACGTCATCATATAGCTTGATGATCTTAAACATTCCTGACAACTCGAACACTCTTTTTACTGAAGATTTAATGCTTGTTACACATACTTTCCCATTCCTCATATGTAACTTTTTGTACCTTCCAATTACCACTCCAATACCTGAACTGTCCATAAACGACACTCCGCCGAAATCCATAATTAATTTACTGTACTTGTCTCGGTCTAAACGATCGTCTATCATATTCCTTACTTCCTCAGCACTATGATGGTCAAGTTCACCCAACATATAAACAATCAATTTATCTTGGCTACTTTCAAAATTTAAATGCATCTTCTTCCCCCTTGAATCATTTTAAATTAAAATAATTTTATAATTATGTCTAAATATTATATCTTTCTTATATATTCTACCAATTACATAATTTCCCTTCTTTTTTTTTATAATATTTAAGCATTTTTTTATATTCTACCCATTTCTATTCATTTAATACATTATGTGATAAATAATCACCATAAATAAGTTGATTAAATCAAACTATTGCCCTATATCAAAATCATTGTTATACTATTGTTGTTTAACTTTTGAAATTATTGTTAATCGCGAAAATATAAGTAGATACAATTATTAATTGTTATCTACCCCAAAAATGTTAGGAGGAATAACAATGGATATGTGGTTTAAAGAAGGTCAAATAGCGAATGCTGCTATGACTTATAAAATAAAGGAAACTCTGATAACAAAGACAACTAAATTCCAAGAGCTTGCAATTCTTGATACTGAGGCCTTTGGAAGAATGTTAGTACTCGATGGAATAGTTCAAACTACTATTGAAGACGAATATGTATATCATGAAATGATTACTCATATTCCTCTATTTACTCATCCGAATCCCAAAAGAGTTCTTGTTGTTGGTGGAGGAGATGGAGGTGCTATTCGCGAAGTGTTAAAACATCCAAGTATTGAGAAAGCAGTTCTCTGCGAAATCGATGTAGATGTTATTACAGAATGTAAAAAATATCTTCCTGAAATAAGTTGTGCTTTAGACAACCCAAAATGTGAAGTTTTTATTGGTGATGGTATAAAATATGTTCATGATCATAAAAATGAATTTGATGTAGTAATTGTAGATTCTACAGATCCTTTTGGAGCTGCAGAAGGATTATTTGGAGGAAGCTTTTACAGTGAAATATCTGAATGTCTAACAGAAGACGGAATTTTCATTGCACAAACTGAAACTCCCTTTTTCCTTCCTGAAGTAGTAAAAAGAGTGTTTAATGATGCAAAAGCTGTATTCCCTGTTACAAAATTATTTATGGCAGCTATTCCTACTTATCCAAGTGGATTCTGGAGCTTTACTGTGGGTTCAAAAAAATACGACCCAGAAACGGTAGATTTATCAGCAGCTTATGAATTTGATACTAGATACTATACTAAAAAACTACATAAAGCTTGTTTCGCTTTACCTAAGTTTGTAGAAGATTTAATAAAATCAAAATAAAAAATAATAGAAGTAGGATAATTAAATATGAAATCATCCTACTTCTATTATTTTTGTTTAACGTTTTTTATATGGTTAAAAAAGGTTAGGAGTTATTTAGAAGATAACTGAAATAACTTCATCTATAGGCTTTCTAATAGGGCTTTTATTTTCCTCATATAATGGTAACCCAATAGGAGTTAACGCCATTAATGAATATCCTTCTTTTTTAAAATTAATCGCATCTCCAATTTCTTTTGAAGCATAATTGGGACCAGTCATCCAGCAAGTGCCATATCCAAGATTAGCAGCTGCAAGTAATAAATTTTCCATTGCGGCCGCAACTCCCTGTATTCCTGGTGCAGTATTAAGAAGTTCTTGTATAACATCCACACTTTCATTAATGGCCTTAAATTCTTCAAATCCTGTTGGTTTATAATTCCCTGCATATACTAAAATTAAGCACGGAGCATTTCTAAATGCAGTATGGTACTTTAAAAATTTAGCGAAAATTGCTTTATTATCCTCATCAACAATTTTAATTGCTATTTCTGCATTTTTATCTTCCACGACTTTTACAAGTTCAGCTATCTTTTCTTTATTTCTAATTATTACAAAGTGCCAGTTCTGAACATTTTTACCAGATGGAGCATAAATAGCCGCTTTAATAATCTCCTCTAAATCATTCATAGGAACAACCTCATCCTTGAATTTTCTTATACTTTGTCTTTTATAAATGAAATCTAAATTTGACATACGATACCTCCTATTGGTTTATTATAATAATATAACATAAGAAGAGAGGTTTAAGTTTAAACCTCTCTTCTTACATTTTTATAGTTTAATATAAAGTTTTATAAATATCTCTAATCTCATCTCTAGTTAGAGGTACATAATTATTAGCTAAAAGTCTTTGTTGACCTACAATTACACTATCTGAAAAACTTTCAATTTCTTCTACTTTCATACCATACTCTTTTAAAGGTTTTCTAACCAATAATTTATCAAGTACTTTGGCAAGTGCAACAAACATATCATTTTCTACACTTAAATTTAATATATCTGCAAGTATTTTATTAACATCTTTAATTTTACCATTCGGACTTTTTTTATTGTAAGTTTTAAATACTTCCACAAACATCTGGTAGTTTGCTTCTCCATGAGGAACATGATAAGTTCCACCAAGTGGATATGAAAGTGCATGAACAGCACCAACTCCTGCGTTTCCAAAAGCAATACCAGCATAGTTACTACCTATAACGAAATCTTCAATTATTTCTTTTCTATACTCTTCACCATTTTCAATTATTTGCATATATCCTTTTAAAATAAGTTCAATTGCTTTAACACTAAACAATTCTGTGTATGGGTTAGCTTTTGGAGATACATAGGACTCAATGGCATGAATTAAAGCATCAATAGAGCTAGCAACAAAGAATTTGTATGGAAGTCCTTTAACTAATTCTGGAATAAGCACTGCATGATCAGCTAATAATTCATCTATAGCAAGTCCCATTTTTGTATGTTTAGCTTTAATTTCAGCTATAGAGATATTTGTAACTTCTGATCCAGTTCCAGCAGTTGTAGGAACTAATATAAGTTCCTTATCCTTTATTAGTGAAACTTTTTTCTCGAATATATTTAAGGCTGTATTTTCACCTTTTATTACAAGAAGTTTTGCTATATCAATAACACTACCTCCACCTATGGCAAAAATTCTTTTAAAAATCTTCCCCTTAATAGTAGCAAGTACCGCATCAATTATTTCGTCGGATGGTTCTCCAACGCCAAATTTTTCTAGGAAAACAATTTCTGCTTTAAGTTTTAGGTTTCCGAAAAACGGATTATATATATACTCATTTGATAATACATAATCTCCTTCACCTATATTAAATGTTTCAGCAAATTCCTTTGCTGTATCAAATTTATGGATTTGTGATTTAAGTGAAAATAATTTCATTATTTTACCTCCTATTTTAATTATTAAATTAGGGAAATAGGTTTCAACTTAAATCGTTGAAACCTAGTAATTATATATTATTCTGCCCAGATTTCTTCTGCTGTTGGAACTTTAGCATCCTTATTGAAATATCCTATTCTTGATATATTTATTAAGTGGTAATAAGTAAAGTTTTCAGATATTGAATTATTTCCCCAGGATCCACAACCAAGAGTTGTAGATGGGTTGAAGCCATTATTGAAACTTCCGCCTGCTCCTGTGGATGATGTTTGATTAACAACTAATCTACTTATAGGTAATTCTTTACCTGCAAATTCAATATGAGCATCGTCATTTGAATGAACAGCTGTAGTATGTCCTGCACCTTCATATAAAAGGTTAGTTTTAGCTAATTGTACTGCTTCTTCAAAAGTGTTGTAAGTCATAGTAATCATAATTGGGAACATTTTTTCCTTGTTAAGTACATCTAGTGATCCTATTCCTTTAGTTTTTAATATAACTACTTTTGTAGTTGCAGGAACTTCAACTCCTACCATATCAGCAACAAATTGAACTGATTGACCAACAAGTTTACCATTTATTACTCCACCTGGGAACATTACATTTCTAAACTTATCAATTGTTTCTTCATCTTCAATGTAGTATGCGCCATTATCAACAAATGCCTGCATTATTTCAGCATGTTTTTCAACTGGAGCAATAATGGATTGTTCTCCAGAACAGATGATACCATTATCAAATTTTCTTCCTGCGATAATATCTTTTGCAGCTTGATCAAAATTATAGTCTCTATCAATAATTACCTGAACGTTTCCTGCTCCAACTCCAAAAGCTGGCTTTCCGCTGGCATAAGCAGCTTTTACCATTCCCATTCCACCAGTAGCTACCACTGTATCAACAGCTGACATTAATTCCCCTGTTAATTCAACAGATGGTTCTGCTATTATTTGAATCAAGTTTTCTGGAGCTCCGAGTTTCCTTAATTCATCANTCATTAGTTTAACAGCATGTGCTGAACAATTCTTGGATCTTGGGTGTGGTGCAACAATAATTGCATTTCTTCCTTTTAGTGCAAACATAGCATTACACATAGGTGTAACTATTGGATTTGTGGTTGGGGTAATAGAACCTATAACTCCCTTTGGCTTTGCTACGAGTAATATTCCTTCTTTTCCTTCTTCTGCTCCAATGATATCCACAGACTTTTTACCTTTTAAGCTGTTCCATATAGTCCTTGACTTACCCATATTTTTAGCTACCTTGTCTTCATAAACTCCCATTCTTGTTTCAGTTACTGCTTCTTTTGCAAGTATTTCAGCATTATCAAATATAACTTTACCAACTACTCGAACTAATGCATCCACCTGTTCTTGGTTATAGTTTGCAATACCTGCTTGAGCTTTCTTTGCCTTAACCATCATTTCATTTATACATGCTTTATTATCCATTTTTATTTTCCTCCTAATTTGTTCTATATTTTTTT